>Ga0073934_10001254_pt1 | contig 62841 bp, 76 predicted proteins | sample LarsenN4metaG_FD_76834 | JGI IMG/M metagenome (GOLD analysis project Ga0073934, IMG submission 76834) | Hot spring sediment bacterial and archeal communities from British Columbia, Canada, to study Microbial Dark Matter (Phase II) - Larsen... ... | reverse complement strand
CAAGAGATAGATAAGCATCAAATACAGCAGAGTAAATAGTTTCCAAGGGAGCCCATATGTCTTCCCTAGCCTTGTTGGCTTCTTCAATCATTTCATCTATTCTTTTCAGCAGCACTTCCCTTTTATCATCAAGTATCTTATGAACCATCTTCGCTACTTTCAAGGAACGCTTGATCCTGATAAGCTCAATTTTTGTTGGTAAGGCACCCCTACCAAAAGTAGCTGACATCTATCTCGCCTTGTAGTGTTTCTTCACGTAGTTCTCCTTGATCTTTGTGAGCTCTCCTTCTGGCAGTGATGACAGTACATCCCATGCCCTAGCAAGGGTTTCCTCCAACGTTCTGTTTTCATCATGACTCTGCTTCAGAAAACGTTCTTCAAATTCATCACCAAACTCCAAATATTTGAGATCAACACCAGTAAGACCTGCTTTACCAACTATTTCTGATAATGCTCTGACCTCCTGTGCTCTTGAATATGCATCATACAACTGGTTGCTAACTTCCATGTGATCCGCCCTAGTCTTACCCTCGCCAACACCGTCCTTCATGAGCCTGCTCAGACTCATGAGAACACCAGCAGGAGGATACAATCCCTTTCTAAACAGTTCCCTGCTAAGCACAATCTGACCCTCAGTAATGTAACCGGTAAGATCTGGTATCGGATGTGTAATATCATCAGCCGGCATGGAAAGTATTGGCATCTGCGTTATACTTCCCTTTAGACCCTTCACCTTACCAGCACGCTCATAGATCGTTGCTAGGTCTGTATACAGATAACCGGGATAACCCTTCCTGCCAGGCACCTCTTCTCTAGCAGCACTGATCTCTCGCAATGCTTCAGCATAGTTTGTCATATCCGTAATAATAACAAGAACATGCATCCCTAAATCAAATGCCAAGTATTCCGCAGCAGTCAATGCTACTCTAGGAGTTATGATCCTTTCAATTGCAGGATCATCGGCAAGGTTAAGGAAAAGCGCACTTCGCCTTAACGCACCGCTCTCTTCAAGGCTTCGCTTGAAGTACTGCGCTTCACCGTGTTGCACACCAATTGCAGCAAAGACTACTGCAAATTCTTCACTGGTTCCCAACACAGTGGCCTGCCTTGCAACTTGAGCAGCAAGTATGTTGTGCGGCATTCCAGAACCAGAAAATATCGGGAGTTTTTGTCCTCTAACAAGCGTGAGCATACCATCGATAACAGAAACCCCAGTTTGGATAAAGTCCTCCGGATAATCGCGCCTTTCAGGATTTATTGGCGCACCATTAACATCCCTAAAATCTTCTGCAATCGGCTCTGGTAAACCATCAATAGGTCTACCCAAACCATCGAATATTCTTCCCAAAAGTTCTTGCGAAGCAGGAAGCTCCATAGTTTTGCCCAAGAACCTTGCTTTGGTACCGGTTATGCTCAGACCTGTGGTACCCTCAAAGACCTGAACCACTGCCTTGCCGAAACCAATCTCAAGCACCTTTCCAAGCCTCTTCTCCCCCTCTGTTGTTTCTATTTCAACCAGCTCATCGAACGATGCTTTAGTTACACCATCTATAACAATTAACGGACCCTTAACTTCTTTAACCGTTGTATACTCTACACCAGCTTCAGCCAACTACCTGCTCAACCTCCTTTCCTGTCTGTTGTTTAAACTGGGCAAACATATCGTTTGCAAGCTCATCCAGCTTTTCAAGTCGGTCGTCAGGAACCTCAAACTTGGCCTTGAGCATCCTAGTAATGATGGGCATTGCCCTGATATCAGCAAGTGAAACACCCTCCTTTAACGATCTATTTGCTTCCTTATGGAAGTCAACCATTAATTTCAATAACTTCAACTGCTTCTTTGGACTGCAATAGGTATCGATCTTATCGTAAGCACTCTGTTGTAGTATACCGATCTTGATCATTCTGGCAACCTCAAGCACAAGTTTCTCTTCATCTGGAAGTGCTTCTGGACCGAGCAATCTAACAATCTCCTTCAGCGTATCTTCTCTCTGCAGAATGAAGTATCCATCACCCCTCAACTTGAACCATTCCTTGCCAACATTTTCCTCCCACCACTTTGCAATATCTTCCAGATAGCCTGAATAACTAAGCATCCAGTTTATAGCTGGATAGTGTCTTGAGTATGCGAGCCTTGTATCCAGACCCCAGAAGGTCTTGATGAATCTAATCGTATGTGTAGTTACAGGCTCAGTAAAGTCTGCTCCAGATGGCGATACTGCTCCAACAAGTGTAACAGAGCCAGTTCTCTCCGGGCTTCCTAATGCTTTCACTCTACCCGCTCTTTCATAAAACTCTGCGAGTCTTGAAGCGAGGTAAGATGGATATCCTTCTTCAGCAGGCATCTCCTCAAGCCTTCCGCTCATCTCCCTTAATGCTTCTGCCCATCTACTTGTCGAGTCAGCAACAAGCACAACATCATAACCCATATCACGATAGTACTCTCCTATGGTCACACCGGTGTAGATACTTGCCTCTCTTGCTGCTACAGGCATGTTGCTTGTATTGGCAACTAGCACCGTTCGCTCCATCAACGGCCTTCCAGATCGTGGATCCTTGAGTTCGGGGAACTTAATCAGCACTTCTGTCATCTCATTGCCTCGCTCGCCGCAACCAATGTAAACCACAACCTTGGAGTCAGCCCATGCAGCTATCTGATGTAACGTAACAGTTTTGCCGGTACCAAAGCCACCAGGTATAGCACCAGTACCACCCTTTGCTATTGGAAAGAAAGTATCAAGGATACGCTGTCCAGTTATCAATGGTATGTTCGGATCCAGCTTTTCAGAATATGGTCTCGGCCTCCTTACCGGCCAATACTGATACATCAAAACTTCACTCTTCTTGCCATCATGCTCAACAGTAGCTATTGGATGTTGCAGGTCATAGTTGCCTTCCTTCTCTATAGCAGTAATCTTTCCTCCCGGATGATTCGGTCTTAACATTATTGAGTGCAAGAGCAACGGTGTCTCCTCAACCTCGCCCATCTTGCTTCCCGGGCATATCTGTTCTCCTACCTTGACAGTTGGGGTAAACTTGTACTTCTTGGACAGATCAACGGGCTGGGTGCTTATACCCCTACCGATAAACGCACCAGAGAGCCTCGCTATATCGTCAAGTGGTCTCTGGATACCATCATAGATCTTGCCAATTATGCCCGGACCCAAAAGAACACTCAAAGGTTGGCCAGTACCGGTAACAGGCTCTCCAGGTTTGAGACCAGCGGTTGATTCATACACTTGTATGAAAGCAACATCCCCAGTTAGCCTGATAACCTCACCGATGAGTTTTGATTCACCAACCTGCACGGTTTCGTACATTTTAGCATCTGCCATACCATCGGCCTTTACTGCAGGCCCACTGATCCAGACAATTCTACCTTTTGCTACCATAAACATCACTTGGTAAACATTAACGCGATATCCTTTCTTATAATTGGTTTGAGACGCTCGATCCTCGAATCCAAAGTATTATCGTAAACAACAGAACCATCTTTAGATTTCACTCTCACTCCTCCCAGCACTTCTATCGCTTCATCACTGACACTGATCTCAACCTTTTTGCCCTGCAGTTCCGATGCAACCTTCTTCACTACGCTCTTATCTTTAGCATTGCACTCTACTACAACTTCATTTGTACCAACAGCATCTAATCCATCCTCTAACAATTTCTTTATCATACTAACATACTTATCACTGCCCCTAATGGAATCAATCTTGGCCTTTGCCCTCTCAAAGGCATTGTTCACAGCCTCTTCTACCAGCAATAACTGCTTGTTCCTTACAGAAAGTTTGCTGCTGCCAACGATCTGTCGCTTCAGGTTCTCCGCCTGTTTTGTGGCACCATCAATTATTCTATTATAATCTGCCTCCACAGCACTCTTTGAAGACATCAACTTGGTTAGCGCATTATCATAGGCACCATCAATTTTAGAGATAAGATCACCTTCCGCCTGCGACAAAACCTTGTTAACTGTTCGCTCTAAAGCAGAATGTGTATCCATATAGGCGCAAAGCGTTAACTAGGGCATTTTAACCTTACTGATCTCACACTTAACTTACGGTTTTAATGAATCTAGAAATCATGTTTTGTTCGTTATCTGACATTGACATAAATGCTTCAATTAGCTCTTTTTCAACACCTATAACCTTGCCAACTATAGACTGTAATTTTTTTACATCCATAGGAACCATGTCTGCAATTACTCCTTGCGTATAGGACGATATATATTCATTTATTATCTTGAAGACGAAAGAAGGTGCAAACTTCAATAATAGCTGTATGCCATCCCTCAAAAGTTTCTGGTTTGGATCAGTAGCAGATAATGTATCAAGGTATCTTTCAAGGATCTTTATCCTTGCACCGTCCAGCTCCTCCAACGTTGATGCAACTAGCAGTCCAGCATTTGTAAGTTCATAATAGGGCACTCCTTCCTGTTGCAATGCTTTCGGCCCTCTCCTCAGCGGTAACCTTCCACCTTCCTTTACAACAAATAATGGTATCAACACTTCATCCAGATCCCTGAATATGCCAGAATAGATGTTCTGCCAGAGAATGCCATGTTTTTGGGCTATCGCATGTGCAATTGCTGTTCTGGTCCTAAGTTCAGGGTTTGATTCCATCGCTAAATGTGCGATAATACCACGCTGCCTCTTTGCCTCTCCCGTAAACTTGTTTCTCCTAGTCTTAAAAGTGTCGAATATTGCCAACATAGGCTTTGATACACTCTTTGTTTGCAATATGCCCAGACTCCTTCTTCCCTTGATAACGATTATAGTATTAAAATCTGCCGATCTTTTACAAAATAATATAATTTTCAATTTCTCTGTATATTATTTGAGATTCTTCTCATTGAATAAAGATTAACAAAAATATTAGATGGAAATTTTACAGAAAAGCAGTTAAGAGATAATTTCAGAAAAGAATGAGAGTATGATTAAAGATATCTTTCTTTTTGTATATCTTGAAGCAGCTATTTAAACAATTCATACAACGAAATCAAAGTCTCTTTCCTCTCCTCCCGCTCTTACCGGATCAGTAAACCAGAACTTCCCAGTAACATGCCACTGTACATTATTGTTTTGCAGATCACTCCATACAGACTCTACAAATTCAGTTCTTGCAACTTCCACCTTATCATTTAATGGCATCGAGTATTCGCCATACATGGTAAAAGTTCGTCCAGTGCCAGTAATGAAACCCTCTGTCCTCTGACCTATTTCATCGGTTGCCAATCTTACACCATTTGCATATAATGTATATAGCACTGCTTCAAGAACAACCGATCTCTTATTTGGATTGAACGCATCAAACGATACTTCAATTATTGCTGAATCTTCATCAACTGATACAACATTCACACTGTTAAGATTCAACACAACATCCTTTCCGATCCCTTCCTGCTCCAGTGGGCGTTGTAACATTCCACTGTTTGTCAGAAAAACAAAGATTCCAATTACAGCAATGCCACCAGCGACGGCACCTATAACACCCTTATGAATCACATTTACACTGCTTAAGCATAACGATTTAAAGCTTTCATGCTAGTGAAAGGCTTATACTTGATCCAAAATAAAAAAACCTATGCAGTATCATCAGGCAGCATTAACGGGACAGGAAAGAGCCAGAAGATCACAGCATAGACTTTTTGAGTATGCTGGCTTTGCTTTTCTTACCAGAACAGTGAAGCAGGTGAATGATGGTTTTGAACCAGTTGGAGAGGAAGAGTTGATTGCAATTGAAGAGACCAGTGATGAAAATGTTATAGTGCTAATTTGTGATATTGATGGTTATTCAAAAGCGCAAACAAAACCAATACCAAGAGAGCAAGCAAAGAAAATTGTTGAAAAGATGCTTAATGACGGTTTCAAGGAATTCAAGGGAGAGGTAAAGGCTGTCAAGTAATTATCAATGTTCCAACGCTTGCTCCCTCTATTGCGCGTTTTATAATATTCGGATCTGATCTTACGACCCTCGTATTTAGTTTCGACCTTTCTATAACCTTGAGAGCCACTATATCCATAAGCTCGTATTCTCCTGCCTTAGTGCTTTCACCAGCAAGTATCTTACGCAGTTCACGAACTTTTATCATTCGCAATAACTTTGCTCTCTTATTCTTCCTTGGATCTGCTGTGTAGATGCCATCAACATCGGTTGCATTAACAAACATGCTTGCCCCGATCTTTTCGGCTATTTGTGCAGAAGTTGCGTTTGTGCTCTGTCCAGGATGTAAACCTCCCGTAACAACTATCTTGCCTGTTTCTACTGCAGTAACCACATCATGCAGACTTTTTGGAATGTGAGAATATGCCGCATCGCCTAAGGCATAGACAAATACCTGGCATTCAACCGTGAAACCTCTATTCCCAGTTCATCTAGACTTGCTTCATCCACTCCAAGTTCGCGTGCTAAATTTATGTAGTATCTGGCCATCTGCCCTCCTCCAGCAACAATAACTGTCTGCGTCTTTCTACTGATTGTTCTGAACATCCTAGCATACTTCAACAATGATTGCTTGCTTGCAGTTTCGCTGAACACACTTCCGCTTAACTTCACGACAACTCTCTTTCTCATCACATACACCTACATGCTGACCTTCTCATACCATGACTCCATGCTTGTGCCTAAAACCTTTTTCACAGCTCTCTCAACCTTGGTTCTACTTTCACTTGTTGTATACACTCTTATCATATCCATGAAGCCTGATATTGAACTTATCAATGGTATTTCACTTATGGGAAGCGTATAGTGGATCTTCTTGCCCCTAGCATCTTTACCTATCAGGACTATCGCATTAAGTGCTTCTTTGGTCGGTGTCAATGGTACGGATGGCGCCTTTGATGCATCTATATACATATGGTTCGGATCTACACCAGCACTGCCAGCAATCTCCTCTGTCATGCTTTTCAGCATCTTCTTGCTGAAAATTCTTCTAACTATACTATCACTTTTGTGAAGGATCTTTTCGAAGACACACTTTAACAATTTTCTATCTCTATAATCTCTGGCAAGTTTCGTTGCAAGTTTGCAATGCTCATTCTTGGGCTCCAACGCAATCAGTTTAACCATTGTGGCATCATCTGTAAGTTCAAGGTAATTTTCCAGCGAAGTATCTGTAAGATGCAGCTCATCATCTGCAAGCATCATCGAGCGAAGCATCATAACCTCTGCAGATCTTACTGTTTTATGGAAGTAAACTGCTTTGAACATCTCATACCTTGCTATCATCATAGCTTCGAAGGAGTATAATGCTGCCTTGTCAAGCGCTAATCTATTATTATGAACTTCGAAGGAGCTGATTATTCGCTCTGCATCAATCTTTCCATATTCAGCACCAGTAAAGTAGGAATCTCTCTGTAGATAATCCATTATATCAGCACTCAAGCCTCCTGCGATTATCTCATTGAGAAATGATATCTTCGATTCCCCAAAAGATAACTTGCTTATTGATTTGGCACTGAAACCGTACTTATCAAGTATATCCTTGATTTCAGTCTGCCGTATTATCTTCCTTCCAATATCTTCATGTGTCACGTTTGTACGTTCTGCCATCACCTCCTCAAAGAGATGTGAGAAGGGTCCATGACCAATGTCATGCAACAAAGCAGCAAGTCTCAGCATCTGCACTTTATCTTCATCAAGATATCCCTTGTTCACCAAAACATTTCCCGCAGAGCCAGCCACATGCATCGTTCCCAAAGAATGTTCAAACCTTGAATGTTGAGCAGATGGATATGTTAGATGCGCACCGGCAAGCTGCCTTATCCTTCTCAACCTCTGGAAAACACGTGTGTCAATTACACTTCGCTCCACTTCTGAAAGATACACATAACCATGAATGGGATCACTTATCTCACTAATAGCAGTAAAGACCATGCCAGATACATGATGCTATAGGGACTTAATGTTTTTGCTTTAATCTATCTTCCACGATCTTCACTATTTCCCTATGCACATCCTCCTTCTTTCTGTCGCCATTGACAAGCATCCATCCATGCTTTCCGGCAAGTTCCCTATACAGTTTGGATACATAGTTCATAATATCATCGCTCATCTCAAAGATATCGCCCTTGTCGGACATCCTCTGTATAGAAACTTCTGGCGCAACGTCCAACACTATTACAATATCTTCCTTTGGCAAACCTTCATCAAGTGCTTTTAACCATTCTATATTCAGACCGCTTGCCAGACCATACACTAAATTTGACTGATAATATCTGTTCAGTATAACAACATCATTTTCCTTCAACATCCTTTCTATCTCTCCCTTCTTCTCCCACCTGTTTGCTGAAAGCAGCATGTGTCTTACCTGTATTGGATATTCTCGCTCGTCATGCAAAAATGCCCTGATCTCCTCTCCTATCTTTGTATCATAAACAGGAAATGCCAGCGTTGCTGCACTCAAGCCCTTCCTTTCAAGAGCTTCTTTCAGCATCTGCGTCTGTGTAGCCTTGCCAGCTTTATCGCTTCCCTCTATTACTATAAGCATCTCTCCACACCCTTCATAATACTCTCAGATTAATTCTACTATTCTTGACAATTCTTCCGCATTAAAATTACAGTTGTTCCTGTTGATGGTAAGATAAGCAGCATCCTTATTTCCATAGGGAGTCTTGCAGGAGAAGAGTGTTAGCACCAATCCCTCATGGTTTACCTTGAAACCATTACAGACCTCATGTGCCCTTATCAACGCTCTAGCATTAGCTATCTTCAACGCCCTCTCCGTAACATCCTTGCCAAAGTACTTGCCATATCCTCTGGCATTGGGCTGGGAGCCCTCTATCTCCCTTGGATCATTCCACAGTATTTCCTCCAGAAACGCCGTCTGCTCATCAGTCTTATTCGCATTTGCCAGATCATCAACACTCTTGAAATTAACTGGCACTCCTCCATGTAGTATCAGGTAAGAATTTTCAAGGATGACGCCATGATACATTAGATCAAAGAGTGAACGTAACTGCGAATATATCAATCCTCCAACACTGCCGAATTTAATTAGCAATTGGTCTGGAAGATCGTGAGGATAGAATGGCATACTTTCAGGGCCCTCATGATTTCCACGCATTAATATCACACGATCGGGAAACTTTGCTTTCAAATATAGTATAACAGAATAAACCTCTACAGATTGCCTACCTCTGTCGCCATAATCACCAAGAAATATCATCATGCTTGAAAGATCGTCAAGAAACCGGCTCTTCTTCAATATGGCAGTTAAAGTATCTAGGTCACCATGCAGGTCACCTACCAATATCAAATTCCTTCCCTGCTTGATTCTAACCAAGCCTTCCCTCACTATCGAATCCCCCATGATTCCAGCGCTCTTCTCCTGCATCTGCATTGAAGAAACATTTCTTACCAGTGTAGAAAATTCCGCATCTATTATTGAGGAGGCTTTTTCGGTTATCTCCTTTAGCATATAATACCTGATTGATATGGAAATAAAAACTTCTAGTTATTGTTGAACTTCTTTACCTGCTCTTCGGTAGGATTATGGTTGAAGGGCACGTCTAATGTTGTTAAATATAGATTGTAACTGCTTGTCCCTCCCAATTCTATCTGTTCATGTGGAATCTTACCATCATACTTATCCAACACTTCATTGATTGCGGTAAACTCTGAATCTACCAGCATTGTGCTATATGGCAGGATCGTGAATGACTCTATCGTCCCGCTTCCAAGATACTCACCATTAACATTGACATTGTAACCTGTATGACCAATGCTCAGAGGTATGAAACTTGTGTTGCTGAACTGTATCTTTGCATTGTAAAATGTATGTATGTCATCTTCCGATACTATTGTAGAATCACGCATCGCAATATCCATGGTTTTTGCAGCCTCTATACCAAAGTACGCAAGAAATACTATCGCGCCAGCAACTGCCGCAATTGTTATCATTACCGCTCTTCTCTTTGGTACTGTTGTTTGCATGCACTTTCCTTTCTGCTATCGTATTAATTATCCCAAGTCACAAAGTTTAGCAGTATGTGTTAACTAACTTTGCAGCAACAATATCTCTATCTCACAACAAATCTCCTTCTCCGATCCCTGTAGAGAAGGAAGCCATAAAGAGACGAAAGTATCAACGCTACCAATGCCCAATCGGCAATAATTTCTATGTTATACGCAAACCGCCACGAAAGAAAAACCATCAGCCATGAGAATAATGCTCCAGCAAGTAGCAATCTTAGTTTCAATTCATTAAATAATGCTGTTCGAGGGATTAAAACATATATCATACAAAGGGTTAAAATATTTCATGGGATTGGGAAGATATATGGCAAAAGAGATTATGAAAGAGATAGGCAATAAATCAAGAGAGTTCTTTGAGTTTATCTCCCCTCCAGTGGATATAGTTGAGGATGGCGATGAGTTGTTGATAATTGCTGATCTGCCAGGTTTTGATAAGAAGAACATAACTCTCAAGATAAATGATAGGATGCTCTCCATAATCGCAACAAGGGATCCAGTTGAACATGCTGGAACTTCCTACTGGAAGCAGAGACCGTTGAAGATTGAAAAGAAAATACATCTGCCCATAAAGATAAAGGAAGGCGAGGAAGCGGTGGGCAAGGCCAAGTATGCAAATGGAGTGCTAGAAATTAGAATACCTATTGCTGGCGGCACAACTATAGCAATAACGTAATCATCTTCTTCTGTTTATTATTATCGACACACCCATTATAGCAGCAGACACTATCAGCCCGATCTGTCCCAGCAATGGATTTGACTGCATTATTATCGATGAACCAATTATGACAGACGATGTCAACACACTGCCTGCTATCAATATCTGATTGCTATGCCTTCCATTCATGCCGTTCATATTATCCAGATATGATTTCAGCATTGGAGCAACTGTCATTGTATCGTTCAACGCTTTTGCCAGTCTATTGAAACTATCCTTGAATTCTTCGACATATGCATCTTTGATCAATCCCTCCTCCTCAAGCAATCCTTTCAGCACTTTAACAAATCTAAACTCAACCTTTAATGAAAGATATATTCCCTCAAGAATCGATGCCATCCTCATATACAATGCTAATTGTTTTGGGAGTCTGAATGGAAATCTGGTCATAGTTTTGTTCGCAAGCTCCATCAATGCTTTTACCTCCATTTCATCAACCTTTCTTCCATGCATCTCCTGTATCGCATACCCTATTCCCTTTTCAATAACATGCATATTTGCTTCCGGAGAAAGTGCACCAAGGCTCTGCAATACATTCACCGTCCTTGCAGGTTCCTTTTCAACCAACGATAGATATAGCCTGATAAGTTTCAGTCTAGTTTCATTATCTAACCTTCCTACCATTCCAAAATCATACAGTATTATAGAACCATCTTCTATGACAGAAATATTTCCTGGATGCGGATCAGCATGGAAGATCTCATGCTTGAGGAGCATCTTGAAGAATAATTTATGGACTCTGATCACAAGTTTTGCCTTATCTATACCCATTTCATCCAGCTTCTTAGCATCGGTAACCTTCACTCCTGGGATGTATTCGAGCGTAAGCACCCTATTCGTGCTCTTATCAGGATACACATTTGGGATTATCACCTTCTTTTCATCTGCCAAGTTCTTCTTTATCCGCATCAGATTTTCCGCTTCCACCTTGTAGTCCATCTCCTCATAAACAGTCTCTATGAACTGAGAGAACATTGACTCTGCGGAGAACGCTATATTTCTATCAACAAAACGGATCGCCAATGGTAATAATTTCTTCAGTGCCTCAATATCCCTTGTCACAATTTCATGTATATTCGGCCTGTTAACTTTTACAATAACATCTCTGCCCCTGTACCGTGCTCTATATACCTGTCCAAGGCTTGCGCCTGATATACAATTGGCATCAAAGGAATCAAAGACTTGATCTATTGGACCAAGTTCCTGCTCAATGATTCCCCTCACTTCTTGAAATGGGGCAGGTGGAACATCATCCTGCAGTTTTGCAAACTCTTCAAGGTATGGCTCTGGAAGCAAATCTGCTCGTGTGGATAACCATTGTCCCAATTTCACAAATGATGGGCCCAATTTGATGAATGTATTCACTGCTTTCGTTGCATGTCTCCTGAACTTTTCCTCATCAATATTCTTCCCTTCTTTCCTGATCCATTCCTTCCTATCACGTTTGAAGTTAATTACTATGGGCAATAATGTTAATGCGACCTTGATGGCCCTGTTCCTTGCTCTTCCCATAAATATCACTTCAGGTACTTGCCAAGTCTATAGCTCATATATCCAGCTGCCAGTGATGCAAGGGCACCTATAAACACACTTTCAAGCAAAGCATTTTTCGATTGCTTCCTTTCATTGAAAACCTTAGTTCCAACCTTATGACCAAAATAGATGCTTGATGCGATACCAAGCAAAGTTTCTGGAGAATCTTTTAACAAATGCTCTACTGGATTCTTTCTAGGATCGACTTTGTCCATGTGAACAACATACTTGTCATCATACTCCCGTATGTGCAAATTTCCGTAACGATACTGTTTCCTTGCTCCTCTTTTTTCTCCAAGGTTGGTTTCTTCAGCACCCTCCATCATTATTGGGCGTACGGATTTTGGAACCTCTATCTCCTCATCCATACTAATCGATAATAGCAAGAAGCAATATAACCATAGCGGGCTACATGGGAACTATTTCTTATTCTCAAGACAAATTTCTTTATGAATATCGAGAAATGGGTGCATCAATTCGAGAGCCACTAGTACATTTGGAATCCGTTGCTGCTTATAAGATTCTTTAACCAAAAAACTAGATCGGTCTCGATCTCCTGCAAAGATTCACATACTTCATGCCTATCCTCTTCTTTCACGTTGTCTCCTCTCCCGCTCTTCTGCTAACAATCTAACTCTCTCCATCCTTTCCTTATGGCTTAGCGCTCTTAATTCTTTCAAGAGTTTAGTGAATTTACTTACCATAACTTTCTATATGCCAAGCAGATATAAAAATGCCGTAGTGAATGTTTAGAACATTATGCTATTAATATCCCATTCTCCAGTTAACTGCTAATCAGACTTTTTATAATACCGTATTAAGGTTGATATCAAAAGATGCGACAATGTATATCGTTACTTAACAATTGTCATTGTTTCTGCCTGTATCCATGATACAAAGTTCAGGCAGTCAAGTACATTGAAGTAATAAGTTGATGAACCTGCTAAGTTAAGAGTGAAGAATGGGCGTTGTGAATGCCAGATCACATGCAAACTCATATCAGAGCCATTTACCTTACCCTTTACTATTGTTCCAAGCATATTCTTCTCAAGATTCGATACATCATACCTTCTATCATTGATAAAAATTACAGCCTTATCAAATCCTACCTTCTCTATTGTAACCTGATACTCCTTACCCAACACATCCCAAGCTCGAAATGATAGTTGCATTATGTGATCGTAAGCAAAGATGCAATCAGGGTATTAAAGCACATACGTAACTAGTGTACTTCGATGAGAATTCCATTGTTATCCGCCAATTAACTGTACAATCAGGCTCCTCTCTCTTCCCCTAGTATCAAGCTCTATCAGCACTATCTGCTGCCAAGTTCCAAGCGTCAATTCCTTGCTTGCAAATGGTATAGTTAATGATGGCCCTACCAAAGCCGCTCTTACATGTGAATGACCATTCCCATCATGCCACATCTGCTCATGCTCATAAACCATATTCTTTGGTGCCACACGTTCCAGCATTCTTGGAAAATCCTTCAGCAGTCCCGGTTCATACTCTATAGTTGTAATTGCAGCGGTAGAACCTGAAACGAAAACTGTTGCAATACCATCATTCATTTTACTATCCTTAACTATTCTCTCCACCTCATCAGTTATGTTCACCATCTCCAATTCTCCTTGGGTTCTAACTCTTACTGTTTTGGTTAATACTGGCATGGAACTCATGAATAGAAAGATACGTTTAAGCATAGTGTTAATGTCATTAATGATATGGCAGAGAGCAACCGCATATACGATGGAAAGATAATCAAGGTTAGAGTTGATAAAGTGCAGATCAATGGAAGGCAAACGATACGGGAGATTGTTGAGCATAATGGCTCTGCCGCTATCCTGCCATTAATTGGCAATATGATAATCATGGAGAAGCAGTACAGGCATGCAATCAACAAGGAATTGTATGAAATACCTGCTGGAACACTTGAAAAAGGGGAGAGCCCAGAAGAATGTGCTGCCCGCGAACTTGTTGAAGAAACTGGATATAAAGCAGGAAGACTTGAATTTCTGGGAAAGTGCTACATGACCCCGGGATACTGTACAGAATTGATACACTTCTTCCTTGCAACTGATCTTCAGGAGGTTAAGGAGCATGAGATGGATGATGATGAGCAGCTAACGATAGTGAAGGTAAGCATTGATGATGCTGTTAAGATGATATTAAATGGGGAGATACAGGATGCGAAGACTGTTTGCGCAATACTGACGTATAAATCGAAAGTTTAAATTTGATGTTAATTAAGATAATTTTGCTTGATGAGACTAACCTGCACTGATCCTAAGGACACCAGGATATGAAGAGATGCATCTCGACTGACGTCTCATCAAACTTTCTTTTCCAAATATTTATTATAGATAGCATAGGAATTGTAGCGCATGTCTGCCCAAACAAGCAAGAAGTTTGAGCTCCCCGGAAGTAAGGCAAATTACATTCCAAGCAAGCAGTTTGCAATTAAACATATGAAACTCGAGCTTAAACCTGATTTTGATGAAAAGAGCATTACGTGCAGGCAGACTCTAACACTTGATATTATTCAGGATAAACTGGATCATATCATACTCGATGCGGCTGAATTGAACATAATATCTGTGGATATGGACGAAGAATCGCTGCGGTTCAAGACCATTGATGACAAGTTACGGATAGAGCTACCGCAACCATTGAATAAGGATGAAACCATTGTGCTTATGATAGGTTACGATGCAAAGCCCAGACAGGGATTCTACTTTGTGAAGCCAGACGCAAATTATCCAAACAAACCACTGCAGGCATGGACACAAGGGGAGGCTGCATTATCAAAGTACTGGTTCCCATGTTATGATCATCCTGATATGAAGTTCACAAGTGAGATGGTTATTGAGGTTCCAAACGATTTCATTGCAATTTCCAATGGAAAGTTGGTCGATGTGAAGAAGGGAACACTAGCAAAATATCACTGGGTTGAAGAGCATTCACATCCTGCATATCTTACATCCATAGTGATAGGAAGGTATGAGGAGATAAAGGAAAGTTACAATGGCATCGATCTACTTTACTATGTGCCAGAGGATAAAGTGGATAAAGCATCGTTATCATTTTCAAACACAATAAACATGATGAAGTTTTTCGAAGAATACATTGGAATAAAATATCCTTACGATAAGTATGCACAGGTCACTGTTGAGGATTTCATCTATGGAGGCATGGAGAATGTAAGCGCAACAACTCTAACAATGGATACTTTACATGATAAAAAAGCACATCTTGATTTCACGAGCGACCATCTGGTATCACATGAACTTGCCCATCAGTGGTTTGGCGATCTGGTAACATGCAGGGACTGGCAGCATATCTGGTTGAACGAATCCTTTGCAACCTATTTTGAGGCACTCTCATGGTTGAACAGCAAGGGAGAGGATGAGTTCAATTATTACATGATGCAACTTGCGGAAGAATATTTTGAGGAAGCATCAAAGAGGTACAAGAGAGCAATTGTAACTAACATGTACAAACATCCTGACGATCTCTTTGATCGTCACACGTATGAAAAAGGTGCATGCACATTACATATGCTAAGGAGTTTGGTTGGCGATTCCACATTTAGAAAGGCAGTAAAGTTGTATGTTGAAAGATTTAGTTACAAGAATGCTGAAACGGACGATTTCCGCAGATGTGTTGAAGAGGTATCAGGCCTTAGTTTGCAGCAGTTCTTCGAGCAGTATCTGTACAAACCGGGGCATTGTGAATTGAATGTAGAGTTTGTATATGAACCAACATCAAAGAGTGCTACTATAAAATTAATACAGACTCAGAATACTGACGATGGAACCCCAATCTACAACTTTCCTATCGATATACATATTGTAACTTCACAAGGCGAGAAGGAATTGAAATTCAATATTAACTCAAAGGAATCATCATTACATATTCCATTAGATTCTGAACCAATATGGTTCAGCATGGATTCGGAGAATAAATTGCTGAAGAGGTTAGAGGTAAAGGCACCAAAACAGATGCTCGTTGAACAGTTGAAGAATGGAAGCACAGTTGAAAGGATCTATGCTACAAAAGCGCTATCAAACTTCAGTTCTGATGATGTTATTGAAACATTGAAGGAAACGATGCTCAACGATTCGTTCTGGGGCGTATCTGCACAATGTGCTCAAGCACTATCCAACATCAAGACCGATGCTGCATACAACGCACTCGTAGATGCTCAAAAGATCAAGAACTCAAAAGCGAGGAGGGCAGTTGTTAAAGCTATTGGTGAGTTCAAGAAGCCGGAGAGTGTATCTGTATTGCAACCTCTGCTGGAAAATGATGAGAGTTACTTTGTGCAGGCCGAGTCTGCTACCGCATTGGGAAAGACAGCATCCAAAGAGGTATTTGCTACATTGCTCAAAGCGTTAAGGATAAGTTCGTTCAATGAAGTGGTAGCTGCAGGTGCTCTCGCTGGTTTTGGAGAGTTGAAGGATGATATCGCATCACATGTATTGATAGAACAATCAAAACTTGGTAAACATCATAGGATAAGGGAAGCGGCTACACTTGCTTTAGGAAAGTTTGCAAAGAACAATGATAGAGTAATTGATCATTTGAAGCAGTTGTTGAAGGATCAATGGTTCAGGGTTAGGATAAATGCTATCAAAGCATTTGTTGAAGCTCAGGAGGTAAAGGCAATTCCCGATATAGAGTGGGTTGCTAAAAACGATATAGATCCTAGAGTAAGAAGAATAGCGGAAGAGAGTGTGATTGCGATAAGGGAAGCATTGCAGGTTCCAAAGGAGGTTACTCAGATGAGGGAAGAGGTTGACAAGTTAAAGACATTGAATTTAGAATTGGCGCAAAGATTGGATAAATTGGAAAAAGAGCTGAAGTGACAATTACAGCATTTCCATGTAGAATTCAAAATAGCATCAATACCGATCCAACCTATCTTCACAATCTCTTCTAAAAGGTTTGGTATTTTAGCACTAGCAAATAGTTTCAGCACTTCAAGCAATTTCTTTTTCTTTATCTCTACATGTCAACTAGCTGAATATTCTATTCCGCTTCTATGAGCTTTATAAAGCAGACGGTACAGGCTTCACCAGATCTACAACATCTACCCAGCATCTGGCAATCTTGTCCATTTGATATATTATATTCAATACATCAGCAGGCGCATTCTTCTTTGTAGCGTATATCAGATCATTGAATTTTGCATACTGCTTTATGGCCTTTATCGAGTATTCTCTGTTCTTCCTAGCGAACGCACTCAAAGCACTATCATGTATCGCTTCTATTAATTCACCAGCTTTTCTTAATTCATTAGATTTTTTCAACTGTTCAGCATCTACAATTGCTTTTGCTAGCTCAACGGTAGCATCTCCAGCTCCTTCGAAAAGGTTTGCAGCAATCCTGAAATCAAGTATATCTATGTTTGACAGTCCTACCTTGCTTGCCAATTTTGGATCCATTATCATACTCCTTATCAGTCTAACAAGCAGGAAGTATTGCCTGTCGACTTCGTCATCCCTTCTAGTAATTATCTTTAATAAATTAGGATCTCTATCGCTCAACGATGCTAAAGTATCCTTATACATTCCAGATACGATTGAACTCATTCGATATAGAATCTTTGCAGGATCCAATGTAGATGCATCAAGCAAGAATTGCGCTGTTATATTATAAGCATCTTCATCAACTATCTCCATACCAACCATTTTACCGATTACTTCCTTGATCATCTCCCTATCATTATATGAGATCTGTTCCTTGCCCTTCACTTTGATAACATCATACCCTAACAGATACGCTCCAGTTATTTCATTTACAATAGCTTCCTTGTACTTTGATGGATATTGAATAACAATTTCTTTTACCTCTTCTTCTGTTTCTGTCGGATAAACTATAATCGAATTATCCTTGCCAACCTCCATGACAACAGTCGAACCTTTATCAAGAGAATTGCTCTTTATCCACTCATTTGGCAATGATACCAGCGAACTACTCCCTATTCTCTGCAATCTCCTTGCATATCTAGCCATTTTATACTCATTTATACTTTTTATAGACTATTTATATATAGTTGTCGGGCGATGTTTTCATCACATGCGTGGCTTCGCATTCTCTCCTGGGCATGTTACTGGATTTGTGCAGTTTCCCATTCCTAATAATGATCCAATGCTAAACGGTTCTTTAGGCGCAGGATTTTCCATAAGCAATGGAGTTAGAACCAATGTAAATGTCGAAAGATCTGACAGGAAGAATTTTTCCATACATATCAATGGCAAGTATGTAGATAACGCTGAAGTTTCCAAATATGTTATCGACGAATACCTTTCCATTCTGAACAAAAATTATGATGTAGATGTAGAGCATAAATTTGATATACCGATAGGTTATGGCCTTGGTTCAAGCGGTGCTGCTGCTTTAAGCTTGTCATATGCATTGAATGAAGCACTTGGAAGGCCATTTAGTAATGTTGAAGCTGCACAGATTGCACACAAAGCAGACTTTGCATGCAGGTGTGGAGTTGGCACTGTAATCGCTGAATTTCATGGAGGGTTTGAGATGCGGCTTGGTGCTGGTGCGCCTGGCATTGGGATGATAGAAAAGATTCCCATATATGATAGGACAGCAGTATTGTTCTGCATTGCTCCAGTTTCCACAAAAGAATTCCTTACCAATAAAGTTCAATTAATAAACGGTCTTGGAGGCAAGATGCTTTCCAAATTGGTTAAAAGCAGATCGATTGATGATTTCATGTTTTTGTCATTGGAGTTTGCAAAATCAATTGGATTCATGAGCAACAGATGCAAGCAGGTAATTGATGATCTACTTTCAAATGGGTATACAGCATCAACGGCAATGTTTGGTGAAACAATATTTACAATAGTGAAGAATGATGATGTTGATAATGTCAAGAAAGTTATGGGAAAATATGATGGAAATATGCTGATATGCGATATTGATAATTATGGAGCAAGGATATGCTGAGAAATATTCCTGCCAATCATCCAAGAGCAAAGTCATTGCAGATAAGAGAGAAATTGGTTGATAGTTTCCGCAATAATATAGTGGTTGAGGAGGGATTGATTGCACATGGTAGAGGAGAGGCATTTGACTATCTCCTTGGGGAAAAGACTAGCAAATATGCTCTAAATGCAATGAAAAGCGCAGTTGCTCTCATGTTACTTGCCAAAAGACCGGTGATCTCTGTTAATGGAAACGTTGCATCTCTATGTCCAAAGGAGATCGCTGAACTTTCTGATGTGATCGATGCAGCAACCGAAGTTAATTTATTCTATAGAACACTTGGCAGGGAACTTGCCATAGAGAAGTTACTTGCTTCATCTGGCGTAAAGGATATTCTTGGTGTTGGGAGCAGGGCATCTGCGACTATTCCTGAATTAATGAGCGATAGGAGGAGAGTTGATCCCAATGGGATCTATACTGCTGATGTCGTTCTAATTCCATTGGAGGATGGAGACAGGACTGAAGCATTGGTAAAGATGGGGAAGAAGGTGATTGCTATTGATCTGAATCCATTATCCAGAACTGCTCAAAAGGCAAGTGTCACCGTTGTAGATAATGTTGTTAGAGCGATGCCAAGGATGATAAGACTTGCTAAAAGCATGAAGAGAATGAATAGGAAAAAACTATTTGGAATAGTGAATGAGTTTGATAACAGCAGAAACATTCAGGATAGTTTGAATCATATCCTTCATGGATTGGTGAAGTAGATGGCTACCATTGGAAAAATTACTGTCAATGATATAATTTCAATGAAGGGGAAGCGAAAGATTAGTGTGCTAACAGCATATGATTTTACAACTGCTACCATATGTGATAAAGCTGGTATTGATATTTTGTTGGTTGGGGATAGTGCTGGGATGGTCATGCTTGGATATGATACAACCACCCCAGTTACAATGGATGAAATGATGATCTTCTGTAAAGCCGTTTCAAGGGGAAGTAAGAGAGCAATGGTTGTTGCGGATATGCCATTCATGTCCTATCAGGTTAGCATTGAGGAGGCAGTTAGAAATGCATGTAAATTTGTTAAAGAAGCAAACGTTGATGCTGTTAAGATTGAAGGAGGGGAAGAAATGGTCGATGTTGTTAGAGCAATAGTTAGAGCCGGGGTTCCAGTTATGGGCCATATTGGATTGTTACCTCAGACAGCTCCAAAGTGGCATGGATACAAGGTTCAAGGTAAGGATATGGAATCAGCACTCAAATTGATACAGGATGCGAAAGCATTGGAGAGAGCAGGTGTTTATTGTATAGTATTGGAGAAGGTTGCAAGAGAAGTTGCCAAGATAATTACCGATTCTGTTAAAGTACCAACTATTGGCATTGGTTCTGGTAATGTATGTGATGGGCAGGTATTGGTGATACATGATATACTAGGATTGTATGAGCAGATGAAGCCAAAGTTTGTGAAGAGGTATGCTGAACTGGCTGATGAAATTAGTAAAGCGGTTGCATCATACAGGAAAGATGTTGAAAATAGCATATTTCCTTCAGAGGAGCATTCATTCCATATGGATACGGAGAAGTATCATAAATTATTGAAGGAGATGGGAGCGATAGAGAATGAGTGAGCATCCTTCCAAAGAGATAGTTGGAACATACGGTAAGGAGTTGCATGGTAAAAAGATTGTTCTATGCATAAGCGCAAGTGTTGCTGCGTATAAAGCAGTCGATTTATCCAGATTATTGATGAGGCATGGTGCAGATGTTCATACCGTGATGAGCAAATCCAGCAAGATACTATTAACTCCTGATCTGATGAAATGGGCTACTGGGAACGAGGTTGTTGATGAATTAACATGGAAGCTTGAGCATATACAACTAGCAGACTATGGCAAATCTGATTTGATTATTTATTATCCATGCACTGGTAATACGTTAAGTAAGATAGCAAATGGTATTGATGACACACCTGTTACTTCAATTGCCAGCGTTGCTTTAGGTTCCAAAATTCCAATAATGATTGCGCCTGCGATGCATGAGGCCATGTATGATAATCCTGTTTTGAAGGAGAATATTGAGAAGCTGAAAGGTTTGGTCGAGTTTATCGAGCCAAATATTACGGAAGGAAAGGCAAAGGTTGCTGATCCTGAATTTGTATTGAATAAAGTTCTTGCTAAATTTCAACATAATTCAAAGTTAAGAGAAAAGAATGTTCTGATCACTGCTGGCGCGACTATTGAGTACATAGATCCAATAAGGGTTGTAACAAATCCTGCTTCTGGTAAGCTCGGTGCTGCTATTGCTGAGGAAGCATTGCGATTGGATGCAAATGTTACTGTTATCTATGGACAAGGATCTGCCGTCATACCCAATGTTAAGGTGATTAGAGTTAAGACCAGTGATGAGATGATGGATGCTGTTGTTAATGAATTAAAGAGCAAGAATTATGATATTGCAATTATGACTGCCGCTGTTTCTGATTATAAACCTGTCAGTCCTTCGTCAGGGAAAATTGATACTAAAGGTAATGAGCAGATTACTGTTACTTTACAAACGACAAGCAAGATAATTGACCAGGTAAAGAAGATCAATACTAATACATTCTTGATTGCATTCAAAGCAGATTATAATGTAAGTAATGAGCAATTAGTGCAAGCAGCATATGCGAAGATGAAGGAATGTCATGCTGACTTTATTGTCGCAAATGATGTCGGAAGAGAAGGATCGCAGATGGGTTCAGATACGCTAGAAGTTTTTATGATTTCAAAGGATAAGAGGATTATACATTTGCCATTGCAGAATAAGAGAGATGTGGCGAGGAGACTGTTTGAGGAAGTTCTAATATATTTTTAGATCATACAGGCTGTATATCCGGGGTTATGACATTGGCTTCCCAAGCCAATTGCGCGGGTTCGAATGGCACCCACTTTCGTGCTTGTGGGGCCCGAAAGTCCCGCATCCCGCACCATATTAGCAACCAATAGGTTAACCTTTTGTTCGAGCGAGGTTAACCTTTGCACCAATTCAAGATCCATAGGCTTTAGGTATAGAAGGTATTGCAAACATGTGAGAATAGTTAATATGAAATTGCAAGACCAACGAATGAGAAACATGCAAAGAATCAACACAAGTGATGATTAAGAAAGGCTACTTACGCTAACCATTAGGTACCTGACTCTTTGAAGTCAATTTAGGCAAGCCTATCTGTGTTATTCTTGAACATACTCAAGTCGTGCATCGAGTTCGTTGTATCGACCTTGTAATTGCAGATATTCGCTAGCTAGTTGTTGATTATCAGCTTCGAGCTGCACGCATCGTTGCTTATATTCTTCTAATTTGGTTTCTTTTTCCCGTAATTTGCGAATTGCAGCACTGCCTTCGTGAATAATCCCTGCAGCAAACGCCTTTTCAATCCATAACAATGCATCACTAGCATAAACCGTACTTAGCATCGTGTCGCGATTATTCTCATATCTACTTAGTGTATTGGTTAGATTATCCGCAAGAGTAGCACAATTGGTGTATGTAATTAGATTGGCTCTTGTGTCTATCTCGTATTCTAGATCGTGCAAACGCTGTACAAAATCTTCCACCTGTTCTATAGCCTTTGACTTATCGATCTTAAAGCTACTTGCAGTACTCATGGTTTCACCTTCTTCTTTACATACTTTGATGTGATCCTCATGGTCTTATTGTTAGAACTCGCTTTCGTTACCACTACTACTTTCTGTCCTTTATCTATTTCCATTCGCCATTCAAGCTTATCGCCAGCTTGCAGACCTAGATAAGCTACAACACCTTCTGGCACTGTAGCTCTAAGTGAATTGGTTCCAGACTTTGCTATACTTATAGAGGTTTCAAGACTCATGTTGAGAATATTATTGGTAGCGTGTATAAGTCTACCGTTATATCGACCTACACGCTATCACAACCGTTTAGGCGGATAACTTGTCTATGCACCTATAGCCTGTATGTTAAATTTCATGCGTAGTTAACTACGACACGACGACAACTAGGGTACGGTGTAATACAAATCTGTATAGCAAGTAACCATGCTACAATTCGTTAAGATTCAACTGCACTACTTTCAGATCATCACCAATTGCTTGTTTTAATTTGCTTAAGGTAATCTTTACTGGTTCTTCGAAGTATCTAGACGGTTGTCTTACTACATTAACTTCAATCAAGTTATCATTAGCGCCTAAGAAATAACTACCAAAGTGAATCCAAATTAAATAATCTGCCGTAATGTCTTTCTTGCCGAAATATTCAAATGCACTCTTAGCTGTCGCTTTAACTTCGATTTGAAGTTCATGTGCGTCAGTAGAAATTAAGATGTCACCTTTCTTACCACCGAAATTAACGCTATAACCTCTAAGATCTTCAAGAATCTTACCATCATTAATTAAGTGAATTATAATAGATTCACTAAGTATGGATGGTATCTTAGGATATTGTATTCTATTAGCAAGTTGATTTCTTTGCTTAAGCCTACTAATGTGGTCGAATAAATCTATCAGTAGATTAGAAAGTTCTTTGATTTCATCTTTGGTTAGAGGTTTTTTAGGCACCAAGTTGTAGCAAGAATCTTAATAGTTAAAGATGTTGCAATCAAAGCTGAATTCATTGTCTGCTTTCACAAATTATACGTAATTCTTACTCTGGGTTGTGCTGTGTCGAATAATTATGATATTAGTCTTGTTATACTGTTATCAGCATCCTTTGTGACGTATAGCGTACCATCATTCATGCATTGGAAGCGGTAATAGTCTAATAGTAACGATTATTCCTCGTTGTTCGACACAGCACTGGGTTGCAAATGCCTATAAGAATCGCCAATAACTCTGACCACGTTATCTATACACTCTCAGGTATAGTAGTTGATGTCTAATTGAGCAGAATAATCTGCGGGTGTGGGGTTAGTGTTGCTAGGGTCATTTGGTAACAGAATTCTAGTCGTTGGGTCGCCCACTAATATGTATATTTATGACAGGTACATTTCTATGAACTATTTGTCGTCTAAATCGCCAGAACCTATCATACCATTGCTGTGATAATTCTTGGTTCAAATATTGTAAGAAGCCAATTCTATCGAATTCATGCAACATCAATTGCTGCGTATTCGATTCTTTCGAGCTTCCCAAGCCAATCGCGCAGATTTGTATCCTACATAGATTATTGTGTATGATGCATGAGGTTTGGCATTCGTAAAAATATGGAGAATGGATTGTTTGACAGAATCATACTACTATTATTACACCTTCTGGCCCTTGTTCTCTAGCTACCAAACATGCTAATGCCAATGCATATGCTAAATCATCATGTGCATGCTGTCTCTTCTCAAATATGAAATTGCCAACTCTATTCCTCTTATACTTAATTGCATTTAACGAATGTAACAGTTCCTCATCATATGGCAATGCAATTTTCTTACTTTCCATCAGAATCTTAAGGTTGCTCAAAAGCTCTTCCTTCTTCCTTGTTGTTAATTGTATACCATTAACTTCCATTCCCAACTCCATAAGATGCTCAACTATTGGATTGCCCAAGCCAGTTTCATCGACCAGCATCGAAAAGTTGTTCTTCTTATACAGATCAGATAATTCGACATTGAACTCTGCATACGACTTGCCCTTCTCACATTTCTTATACACCATGTACAGCTTGTCATCAATCCTCTTCACAATAACAAATGCTGCGTAGCTCTGCTTCCCTCCCGGGTCATATCCCCCAAATAATTCTCCATCAATGCTAGGAATTTCATCATCTATACATGATCTTATCAGCGTCATTGGGAAGTACGCATTGGAATCATCAACGAACTCAGCTAAATACTCCCTAGCATACCTCTCCTCACCAACCAGCTCTTTCTGCCCAAGAAGGAACTTTCTTGATATAAGAGGATTGACTGATGTTGGCAGATGGTATACACTCCATGATGGATTAGAAAATGCTCTGTAGAATATATGTGATTTATCCCATGGAGTTGAAAGCATCCAGCAGTAGCCGTCTGTAGTTGATAACATAGGTAAAGCAACGCTTGCAATTATCTCCTCTTTGATGAAAGCAGCCTCATCTACAACTATCAGATCAGCCTTGAATCCTCTTAATGTGGCACCAGAGTGTCCAGATGGTAATGCAATAATCCATGAACCATTGGACAGTTTTATCCGCGTCCTTGATCTATACGAAACACTTTTTCTCAAAACGCTGTTCTCTATGAAATTAACTATCTTCTCAAACATCAGTGTAGATTGACGCAGCGTAGCAGATATTATCAGTGTTGTAGTTTTAGGATTAATGGTTGCAAAGTGTATTGCTTTAGCAGCTATTGTCAATGACTTACCAGTCTGCCTTCCCATACACGCACATATCCTCTTGCTTTTATCATGCAACAACTTCTGCTGGTATTCATATGGCTTAAATTGTAGCACAAGTTTGGAGAAGATCACTGGATCCATTAGTTTAGAAAGAAGGTTGGACACATCATACTTCATAGTTTCTTCGAATCTCTTAACAAAATCATACTCCTCGCTAGGAATTAATGAATATGCAATTTCCATCAGCAACTTATTTTTCATGCGTACTCTCCCTTATCCTTGCAAGTAACAATGCCAGATCGTTTTCATTCTCTATACGGACTCCTGCCATACGCATGAAATCTCGCAAATGGGCGCTAACCTTCGTCAGGGCATCAACCAGTTTGATGTAAACTATGATATCGTCCTTGCATGCTTCGCTCTTTGCATCAAGAAGGTCGTACTTCTGTATCAATGATGCAATAATTCGCTCAAGATGCTTCTGGTAAGGATTTCCGTCAATCGTTTGATTTTGTTTTTCCTCCATCAATAGTCTAGTTCTATTCCATATTATATAGAATTGAAAGCTTTAGCTAATTCAAAGTTAACATACAAAGAAGATGCATAACTCAAGGCGTTGAACACCACAGTTCAACGTTAAATAGGAAAAACAGACCCCCTCCCCCCCTCTAGTACTAACACACGGTAGCTTTTTCGTACCAAGCATTGATCTTACAAATATTGCATCTTCAAACATCATAACATACAATGAATGCAATGAATACCATAGTGAATGGAAGGAATTCAATGATGCCAAAGAAAAGTGTACAGGAACTGCATACAATTCAATAATAATTTAACGATTAAACATCACGCACTTATGCATGAATGACGCAGTATTTTATATGGAAGAGCAGCAGGAAGATATTCCCAAGTGGGCCTATTACATATGCCCTTCATGTGCCATATACTATGGGACAAAGGCGATCATAAAAGCAATAAGGAAGAGAAGGGCTAAACACAAGATGTCTCAAATCATTGAAAAGTTATCTTAAACGAAATCCAAACTTTACTTTACCGAAAAGTTCATCACATTACTCTGTACCTGTTGCTCCGGCTCATTCTGAGAGATCCATCGATAAACAGCGGCAACAGACCATGTTCCGATCATATCAGGCTTAAAATCATGAATAAGAGTATCCTTCTTGCATGTAAAGGAAGGTTCATCATCGAAGATGGTTATGATGGAACCATCTGGTTTAACCAAATAGTAGTATGCTTTAACCTCTTCAGCAACTGGAGGAGTTGGACATATCCTTCCATAGATCTTAACATGCCAGCCGGATTTTACCTCCGGCGATGAGGACCAGACAAAGAAGCTGGGAGAAGGTTGTGTTTGTGCGTTAGCAATGATTGCAGAGCTTGAAAGTATCAGCAGGAATGAGAGAATAAAAGCAAATTGCACACTAGGAACCAGCCTCATACTCCTGATTAGTACACATCTACAGATAAAGCTATTCTCAATAATAATAAAAAAGATGGGTTTCCTAATTAACTGAACGATATCATAGGAATCTGGTCTGAAGCATTGGAGGGAACAGTATTGCTGGGTTTTGGTAGCATTTCTGACTCTACACAGACAAGCGTATGACCTATCGAGACGCCTCTTACAGCAGCGATCTTCTGCAACGCAATATCAGAGATGTGCTTAAGACTACTTCCTTCCACTGTAACAAGAACATCTGCTCTGCCAACTACTCTGCACGCTTCTTTCACACCTTCGCTTTTCTTTATACTCTCAACGATCTTCTCAACATCGCTTCCTGGCTCTACATGAATCTCTATGTAAGCTTTCAACATTTTACAAGTTTACAATAATTGTTTAAAGGTGAGTGTTTACAAAACGCTATTAGTTTGCTCAAGAAAATTACAGTATTACCATTTCCTTGGTGTATCTGTTCAGTACTCTTGCTCTTTTATCTACAATCAAACTATCTTCTATTCTCACACCAAACTTATTTGGAATGTATATTCCTGGCTCAATGGTAATGGCCATATTTTTCTTTAACATCTCATCATTCTTCATCCGTATCCATGGAGGCTCATGGACATCTAACCCAACGCCATGACCCGTTGAGTGTATGAAGTATTTTCCATATCCTTTTTTCTCTATCAATGAGCGACAGGCATCATCAACTTTGCCGCAAGTAACTCCTTCTCTGACCGCATCAACTCCATATTCTTGCGCTTCCATAACAATATCATACACTTTCTTCATTTCTGCACTTACCTTCCCAACAGCAAATGTTCTTGTTGCATCTGCTATGTACCCTTTGTATCTTAGCGTTAGATCAACAGTTACAAAATCACCCTTCCTGATGCGACGATCAGTAGGTTCTGCATGTGGTAATGAAGAGTTTACTCCAGAGGCTATTATCAATGGAGATAGAGTGTACTTGTAAGATGGAGGATATGCGCCTTTCTTCATCGCTTCATAGAGCAAGGAGGCCTGTATCTGCTTCTCTGTTTCATTCACCCTGATGATCTTTTCACATTTGGCAAATAATTTATCAAGGACCTTTGCCGCTTCGCTTATCGTCTTTATTTCATTACCATCCTTTATCTTTCTGGACTGGTAAAATGGTTCCAACGAATGCATAAGTTTAATTTTCTCCCTGATCTTCTCAAACGTGATCATATCGGGACAGTCAGTGCATGCAGAATAACCATTTAGATTTGAAAGTAAGGTTTCAATCATGCTGCTCCCTCTTTCCGCAGATATAACTTCACAATTCTTGCAATCCTTCCTCGCTCTCCCCGCTTCAAGTTTTGGTGCTATTAATTTGGTATTTCCATCCACTATCGCTATTGCCTCTCCCCAGAAGCCTGTTATGTAAAACACATTTTCAGGCTCAAACGCAACCAACGCATTACAATCAATTTTGGAGGCTTCCTCAAGCAATATCCTGCTTCTTGACATGCTGGTGATTTGTTATCATACGCTTTTTAGTTTTGCTAACAAAGTTTTTTCTCATTTACTAAGCTATTTTGCATATCTTCTCTTTTATTCTCTATCAAAACCAAGCCAATATGGGAAAGGTTTTACACATAAGGAGGAAGCACATTCCTCTTCATATATACAAGAACAGTTACGATGAAAACAACAATAAGTTATGTTTGAACTGTGGGAAACCAGTCATAGGAAGAAGATCAGATGCAAAGTATTGCTCCGATGAATGCTCATGGGATTTTTATGTTAAGAATAACTGGCGTCTCCTTAGAATAAAGATCATGAGGAGAGATAGATTCACCTGTCAGAAATGCGGAGATAGGAGGAGTAGGGTTAAGATGAATGGTAGGTACAGGAGGAACTTGCAGGTTGATCATAAGATCGCTATATTCAAGGGAGGAAAGGAGTTTGACGAATCCAATTTATGGACTTTATGCGTTTCATGTCATCTTGAAAAGACACGTTCAGAGTTAAGGGAAAGATTTACCATTAGAAATACCATACATGATGTGGCATCATATCCTTATACTAGTTTTGCAAATAATATTGTATGAAGAAAAAAGCCAAAAAGAAGACCAGACGAAAACTCAAGGCAAAAGCCAGAAAAGGCAAGGTTCTAACTGCCAAGGAAAAGGAAGAGCTGCACGAAATATTAAGAGAATCTCTAACATTCTAAATTGATTTATTCAACGTTTAGATATAGGTACACTTCGAATATCTGCAAATGGAAGAAGAGAAACCAAAGGCCGTAGCACTGCTATCTGGAGGATTAGATAGCACTCTGGCAGTTAAACTGATGAAGGAACAGGGTATAGAAGTGAAGGCCGTTGCGATCAAGACTCCATTCTGCGATTTCGATTGCGGCCATGGATGCGGTTTCAGGGTTAAGGAGGTTGCCGATAGACTGGGCGTAGAATTGAAGACCTTCTATCTTGGAGAAGAGTATCTGGAGATGCTAAAGGACCCAAAGCATGGTTATGGCTCAGGCATGAACCCATGTATTGATTGTAGAGAAATGATGTTCAGGGTTGCCAAGGATTACATGAAGGAGATCGATGCCAAATTTATCATTACAGGAGAGGTCTTGGAACAGAGACCGATGAGCCAGAACCCTAGAGCATTGAAGATCATTGAACAAGAGTCTGGCTTGGAGGGAAAAGTGTTGAGACCATTATCAGCAAAACATTTACCAGAGACCGAAGCAGAAAAGAATGGTCTGGTGAAGAGGGAGCAACTGTTAAGCATAAAGGGAAGAACAAGGAAAACACAAATTGAACTTGCTAAAAAATTTGGTATCACTGATTATCCTAATTCGGCAGGAGGATGTTTGCTTACCGATCCACAGTTTGCAAGGAAGGTAAAGGATCTTTATGCATATAATGAAAAACCAACATTGAATGATACTGAATTGCTGAAAGTAGGAAGACACTTTAGAATTGCCGAAAATACAAAGTTAATTGCCGGAAGAAACAAGGATGAAAATGATATCATCACTTCGCTAGCCTTGCCCGATGATCTTCTGATAGAGATTAGAGATCACAAGGGTCCAGTAGCGCTGTTAAGAGGTAACAATGATGAAAATACTATACAATTAGCATCTTCAATAGTGCACAGATACTCCGATGCCCCTCATAATGAAGAATCCATTGTAATGATAAGAAAAAGGGATAATGTGAAGGAGATCTCAGCCTCATCAATAGAGGATGAACAGCTAAATTCATATAGAATTTAGTCCCTTTAAGCTTCATGTTAAGCACTGTTGATAGGCAAGAATATTTGCCAAGAGAGGTGCTGTTAGTTAATGCAAGGGCATAAGCAACCAACATATGTCAAATCAATCACATTGCGTGATCTAACAGATATCGAAGAGGTTAAGCATGATGTGAAGAAGCACAATGTGGTAATAATCAGGGTCACACCATTAGCTCAGAAGAGCATTGATGAATTGAAGAAGGCTGTGGAGGAACTTTACAAGTTTGCCCAATCAATTGAAGGCGATATTGCCAGGCTTGGCGAGGAAAGGATCGTAGTAACTCCTCCGGGTGTTAAGGTCTGGAAGGGTGCCTATGATATTAAATAATTAAAACAAGTTTTTGCTGTGTTTGTATTGTGCGATCTTTTCATTTCTTGATGGTTTTCTGAAAATGTAGAGATGCTCGTGTGCTATTTTATAGAAATCATAGTTTGAACCTCTCCACGCTTCTCTTGTCCGTTTTGTCTTATGCTGCACCTTAATGATATCCTCCTTAAGGATAAAACCAGCGTCAAGAAACATGCGTAAAACATTGTGTGAAATGGGCACATAATGTCTATGCTTCCTTGTATCTCCTATCAATATGGCGCAGTGTTTGCTAGGTTTTACCACGCGGAAGCATTCTTCTGCCACTATTCGCATCTCCCGCAGATAATTATCAATTGATAGTGCTGAAAGGTCTGCCTTTATCTCCGCTCTGGAGTATGGAATTATTCCAGCGTATGGAGGATGCGTAGCAATCAGATCGATGCTATCATCATCTATTCTGTTCAAGTTGCGAGCATCGCCAACATACGTTTTGATTGACACCTTGCTATCATAGTCAAAATTCAATCTATCCTGTGCTACCATTATAGAATTATAATTAACATCAACGCCTATTGCATTTCTGCCCATTAACTTGCACTCAACAAGTGTTGTTCCACTGCCCATCATCTGGTCCAGAACAAGGTCGCCTTCCTGCGTATACTTCCAGATTAGATTGTGGGGTATATATGGACTCCAGTTTCCCCTATACTTCCCATCATGCGTTGACCAACTCCCTCTATCAGGGAAAGACCAGACAGTGAACGATTCGTACTTGTAACCTTCAGGAGGGGCAAAATTCTTGATTGATATTGCTTCTCCTACAGGTATGTTGACATTTCCAATGGTTACATCTTTGTGTTTTTTTACAAACTGCTGATAATCTCTCTCTGTAACAAGAGTCATACTAGCATACACTTCATTCTTTAACTGTTCCAGAGAAGCCGCTTTTTGCACCCTTTCCACTTCAATATTATATAAAAAAGTGCACAAGCAACATGTAAGTTACCTAAGCAACAAATTTGTTAGACTTGATCTCAGGAAATAGTTTTGAAACCAAAATTAGACGAAAACCACAAGATCAATATACCAGTATTGAGAATAGGATGATATGAGCAATGCAGGGCAAAAGAGAATAAGAATAGTTATTCATGAGCTGGACAAGGGCAAGTACAGGAGGGCAACCTCGAGAAACATAAGTGTCTTTGACAGTGCTTCGGTGGACGAGGTACAGAACATAGTATTAAATGCCTTGGCAAGATACGGTATAAAGCACAAATACACATGGTATAGTGCTGAGGCGCCAACCGCCCAGACCAAGAACTGAGACATTGGATGCAGTTAAAGCAAGTATATCTCCCCACTGTTCATGATCTAAACTTCTTTTTAAAGCAGCCTGACGCCTTCCTGTACCGTTGGGTGCATGGTTGGGATTCTGAATATCCTGCCTATCGAGCCAGCAAGGTTCTCTACCTTTCGCCTTTCTCCATGGTTCACAATTACCCTTCTTAATTTCGGTCTCAGTTTGCCCACATATGATATTAATTGGTTGTAATCACTGTGGCCACTGAAGCCTTCAATCTTTTCAACACTGCAGTTGATATTGATAACCTCTATCTTTCCATCTCTTCCCATTACAGAAACCTGCCTTGAGCCATCCAGCACCCTCCTTCCAAGGGTTCCATTAACCTGATATGATACAAACACCACTCTGTTCTTGGGATTCGACGCCAATGCCTTGAAGTATTCTATAACTGGTCCTCCCTCCAGCATACCAGAGGTTGCCATTATTATTGCCGGTTCATCCCTCAATGCCTCTCCCCTTCCGTCTGCATGCTCTATTATTGTAAAGTATTCAGACATGAACGGATTATCATCGGTCTCCATTATTCTCTGCCTTAGATCTTTAGCAAGATACTCTGGATGAGCTATATGCATAGCCGTAGCTTCAGAGATCATACCTTCAATAAACACAGGCGCTTCAATCATCTTACCAGCCTTCATATAAGAATCAATCACCATGAGTATCTCCTGCGCTCTTCCAACTGCTGGAACTGGAATGAGCACCTTACCGCCTTCAGAAAGCGTTTTGTTAATTGTATTCACGAAATTCATCTCCACCTCTTCTCTCATTGGCATGATATCCTCCTTCGCTCCATAGGTACTTTCTATAATCAGGGTTTCAACCCTTGGGAAGTTCCATGATGCACTTTCAAACATCTGGCTCCTTCCGTACTTCAGGTCTCCAGTGTAAACAACATTATGATCACCATTTCCTATGTGCAGGTGCACAGTTGATGAGCCCAAAATGTGGCCAGCATTTGCAAGCACAAGCTTAACATCTGGTGCAATATCGGTTACCATTCCATATGGAAGGGTTATTGTATGCTTGATAACCTCCTTGATATCGCGTTCAGTGTATAATGGGATGGCACCCTCCACCATAGCCACTTTCAACATATCATTTTGAATCAATGTCATCAGTGGTAATGTTGGTTCAGAGCAATAAACGGGGCCCCTGTAGCCATACTTGAATAAGACAGGCAAAAATCCCGTATGATCCAGATGTGCATGGCTGATTACCACCGCATCCAATTTGTCAAGTTCTATATTTGCCCAATCAAGTCTTGGGAAGGCATTGAGCGGCTCCCTTGCACCCGGATTTATTCCACAATCAAGGAGTATCTTGCTTTCATGTGTTGTTAAGAGCATACATGAACGTCCTACTTCGCTAAAACCTCCAAGAGTAAGCAAACTTGCCTCTGCCGTTTCATCAAGTTTGGGTCTGAATATCTGTTCTCCAACATACTTGTAGAACTTTGTCCTCTCACTAACGTTCGTTTTCAATGTGTAACTTACCTGCTGCATCATATCTGATTGAATGTGAGATGCCTTCCTTACCCGCATCTTCCATCCAGTTTTATCAACAAGTTCTATCATATCGAAACCACCATTTCCATCGATTTCTGGCTGGCGCAATATCCACGGCTTCTTTACTTCAACGATCACTTCTCCAAGAGCAGTATCGAAGAAGGTGCTCTTCACTTCAGCTTCCTTTGGTAATAACTGGAGTAGAATATTCCTTGCATCCTCCTCGCTCTTGCGTATAGATTCATCAGTTCTTACAACTATACGCTTCTTGATCATGTTGACCATGTTTGAAACTATCTGATTATTTTCAAGAAGATACTTTGGGTTTTTAGTGTAAATTGCAATCCTAGGCCCTTCATATTCTATTTTAGTTACAGCAGCGTCGCTAGGAATATTTTGCAATATTACAGCCATTATATTTTGTTCCTGTTCATTCACTCTTTCTTGCATCATTAACCACTAAGCGAAAACGATTGTATCTCCTGTCTTGGAAGCTCCCTATATCCATTCTTGTCTATTATGGCAACATCTATTCCATCACCGGTGCCAGCATTTCTTCGTATTGCTGCAGCTATTGCCCTCGCAGCAACCTTTGCACCTTCTTCCACATTCATACCTTCCTTGAATTCACTTTCAAGAATTCCATATGCCACTGGTGAACCGCTACCGGTTGATACGTATTTTTCCTTGTTCAGCGAGCCAAACAGGTCTATGTTATACACAGCCGGGCCTTCTTGGTCATGTCCTCCGACCAAGATTTCAACAATGTATGGCATTGGATATCTTTGCGAAAAGAACATGTTAGATGCTAGCCTTGCACATGCCTTCAAGGGCATGGGGATTCTATTTTCGAGTTTGTAGATATTCGCATGGTAGCGCAGTATATCTACAACATTCTGCGCATCTGCAACACTTCCAGCTATTGTCATTGCAATATGATTATCTATTTTCTGAAGTTTCTTCACATGCCTATGGGCAATGTAAAGAAAACCAGCGGTAGCTCTGGTATCTGTAGCCAGTACTACACCATCGGAACATGTTATTCCAACGGTTGTAGTTCCGTGTAGTGTATGCTTGTTGATATAGTCTGACAAAAGAGCGCACCTAAGGAATAAGAGAGGTAGGATTTAACCACTTAAATAAGCTTTCGATCATATGAGAGCAGAATTAAATAACAGAGGGCGATAGATTGCATGACTTGTCAACTCATCTGATGGAGTTGCCCAGAAAGATACTGATCGGAGATGGTGTTATCAAGGATCTTGGCAATTTTATCGCAGATCTTGGTGTAAGGAATGTCGCGGTTGTAAGCGGTTCTACGGTAAAGGCTAGAGCTGGAGATCTGTGTCACGAGTCACTTTCTATGGCTGGTTTGAAGGAAAAATGGTTTCTTACCACAACAGCAAATATGGAGGCTGTAGATGTTGTTCAGAAAGAGATCGTAAAGAATGATGCTGAAGCTATAATAGGCTTTGGGGGAGGCAAGAGCGTAGATATTGCAAAGACAGTTGCCTACAATTTAGACAGACCATTTATCAGCGTACCGACATCAGCATCACATGATGGTATTTCAAGTCCTTTTTCATCTATCAAGGGACACGATAAACCATATTCAATTAAAACAAAAACTCCTATAGGCGTGTTGGCAGATATCGGCATAATTGCCGGTGCTCCTAAACGATTGCTTGCTGCTGGCTGTGGTGATCTGATGGCAAAGATCACTGCCGTGAAGGACTGGGAGCTTGCAAGAGATGAAAAGGGGGAGTATTTTGGTAATTACGCATCAAACCTAGCCTTCATGAGTGCCAAAATAGTAATGGGAGAATCCAAAGCAATAGGAGTTGGGAATGGTGCAAGCGTAAGAACAGTAGTTGAAGCACTGATAAGTTCTGGCGTTGCTGCCTGTATTGCTGGCAGTAGCAGACCATGCTCTGGCGCGGAGCATCTGTTCAGCCATGCCCTTGACTTCATTGCTCCGAACAGGGGATTGCATGGAGAGAAATGCGGCATAGGGGCTATAATGATGGCTAAGCTTCATAATATAGAATGGGAGCCGATAGCAAATACGTTAAAGGATATAGGCGCTCCCACAACCGCTACGCAAATAGGTATTGATGCTGACAGTGTAGTAAATGCATTACTTACGGCCTCCACATTGCGACCTGAAAGATATACAATACTTAACAAGGTAAATTTGACAGAGCAGGATGCTTTTGCTCTCGCAAAATCTACTGGAGTAATTTAATCATATGGGCAACATGTGGGACAAAGTATACGGGGCAGATCATTCATTCTTTGGTGAAGAGCCAAGCAATTTTGCATTGTTATGTTATGAACGTATAAAGGTGCATAATGTAAAAAAGATATTGGAGCTTGGTTGTGGTCATGGAAGGGACTGCATCTTCTTCGCTTCAAAGGGTATTAATGTTAAGGCACTCGATTATTCTAAAATTGCAATTGATGCATTATATGAATATGCAAAACCGAAGAAACTTCCCATCGATGCGATTGTACATGATGCTAAGAAAGGTTTGCCGTACAAAGACGGAGAATTCGATGTTGTGTATTCTCATATGTTTTTCAGCATGTATTTTACAAAGGAAGAATTGCAATTTATGTTTAATGAGGTAAGGAGAGTTCTTGGTTCCAACAGTCTAAACTTTCTTTCTGTTAGAAGTGAGAAGGATAGATTCTATGCTAAGGGAAGACAGGTTGCTGATGGCATATACGATATAAATGGATTCGAGATCAGATTTTTCACAAGGAAAGAAATCACTAATTTAATGCAGGGTTTCATAATTGAGGAGATTGCTGAAGCGGTGGAGGAACCTGCTAGCCTCTACTTTGTATTTAGCAGAAAGATTTAGGCTTTAGCCTGAGGTTCGTAGGTTTCTACAAACTTTATCTTTTGTACAGTGTTAATATACTTGAAGATATCATTCACAATGGCACGTTTGATCACTTGCAAACCCTCATGCATGTAAAATTCGCTAGGAAGTTCGATGTTAAGATTGCCTTCGGTTAATGTTACTTTGAGTTTATTTTCATCAACTGGTAATCTTCGCTTTATCAAGGCAACAATCTTTTCATTATCCTGCTCGAGACGTTTCAATATCTGTAATGAATACATAATTGTCCTACCCGCCAATCTATGGTTATAGTCCAACTGCACTCTTCCAGAGCCTATGAAACGCACAATACCAATCTTATCATCAATCTCTATCGCATCTCCAACTTTGACTTCGTCTGCTTTATCACCAAGTTTTCTCAATGGTATCATCCTAACCTTATCTGGATCTCTCTGTCCAAATCCCTTTTCAGGAGATACCTCGATTTCCATTTTGTCTCCAACGTTTGCATTACCTAATGCTTCATCAAGTCCCTTTAGAACCCAGCCATCACCAACAGAAACTAGCCTGGGCTCATAGGTTCGCGTTGGATCATAGATATTGAATTTCTTTGCATCCTCCTCAACGGTAGTTTCTATAGCCTCGTCAGTTTCCTTCACCTTGGCGGTGTAGTTCAATAAGACAAGAGAGCCTTTTTCAATTGCCATAAAACTTCGCTATTAATTGACCTTATATTAACCTTGCAAGAATTTTTCACTGTTTCAACTTTTCTTCTGCAACTGCAAGAGCGTCTCCATCTGTCTTTATGCCCATTATAGCAAGTGCTGACGAAATGGCAGACAACGTTCTCATCACATGATAATTGCTTACTTCACCCATTGAACCAACTCTGAATATTTTGCCTTTCAACTCACCAAAACCACCAGCAAGCAATACCTTGAAATTATTTGCTAGTAATGTTCTGAACTTCTTATCCTCTATACCATCTCTATAGTGAAGAGCAATCACAGTTCTTGATCTAGCCTCGGTTTTCGCAAATGGTGAGAAGCCCATATGCATCAGAGCATCATAGAAAGCATTTGCGCATCTGATATGTCGCTTTATTCTAACACCCATACCTTCCTCCATTATCATGTCTAGCGCTTCATCAAGCGCAAAGTACAATGGTAAAGCAGGAGTGAATGGCGTCTCCGTCCTATCATTATAATACTTGAAGTATCTTGGCAGATTAAAATAAAGTGTTGAGGGAGGATTATCGGTCATGAACTTCTTGGCTCTCGCACTTATCGATATCGGTGCTAGGCCTGGCGGTGCAGCAAGCGCCTTCTGGCTTGCAGTCACACAAATATCAACATTCCACTTATCTACAGGCAGCTCATCCCCACCAAGGTTGGAAACGGCATCTACAACAAAGTATGCGCCATGCTTTGAACATAGGTTACCTGCTTTATCCAACCATGTTAATCTGGTGCCAGTAGATGTCTCATTATAAACAACGTATAGTGCCTTGACACTCTTGTTATTTTCAAAGGCTTCCTCTATCTTATCGAAACTAGCTATCTCCCCATATGGAGCTTTAACACGTATAGTCTGTCCTCCAACCAAATCTATCAGATCTGCTAATCTGGAGCTGAATTCTCCATTTACAGGTATGATTACTTTATCACCATTTTTTATAAGATTCACTACTGAAGCTTCAACACCACCTGTGCCAGATGCTGTCAAGATTACAACATCATTCTCCGTCTCGAATACCTTCTTTGTCTTTTCCTGAAGACATTTATGTAATTTCCAGAAATCCTCAGCCCTATGGTTAATAACGGGTGCAGACATTGCCTGCATAACCCTATGCGGTACATTGGTAGGTCCCGGGAGCATCACCAAGTAATTTGGAGGAAATTCCATATCTAACGCACTACGCCATGTAGATCCCTTATTTATATCATAAAACTATTTTGATCGCAGCAATCTTATCCTACTCACTCCATCTATTTTCTCTATAATTTCCGCTACTTGCCTAGGCACAAATTTCTTCCAGCTTTCATTGCTAGCAATCTTACGTCTAATTTCAGTTCCTTCAAACACGCCTCGTTTCAGGAACGGGATCTTTACAACCTTCTTACCATGTTCCTTGAATAGCATCGAACTAAGAGGATCGTTAGTAAAGACAATATCATACTGAGGAACTAACATATCGACCTGGCTTACCCATAATGAGTGGATATCGGCATCATTAACCGGTACGGCATGCCATTTTTTAGGATTGATTTTGTTTGCATCCAGCGCCGCTTTAATCATAGCAAGACGCTCACCAGCTGTAAATGGATTTCTCGGCTCATGACTCTTCTGCGCACTGCCTATAACTATCCATAACATGTCAACTCTTCTGAGCGCATATTTTACAGCGTATAGGTGACCATTGTGAAAGGGTTGAAATCTACCAACTAGCAAGCCATGTTTCATGCAATAGCGTTACTACAAACATTATTTAAACAAATTTTATTGGGCTTCACATGCACTCATATGTTGAGCGTTGAGAAGTTCAATCCTACCCAATGATCACACGATTTTTCAGATATGGATATATATGCTATAGAAGAGTCGAATGAAAATGGCGAACCACAGATTTGGAACAGCTGTTAACTGCATAGACGGAAGGACACAATTACCAATTACTGAATGGATAAAGAAAAATTATGATGTTGATTTTGTAGATATGATCACCGAACCAGGGGTCGATAAAATGCTATCACAAGGAGGTGCAGAGGAGATTACTGCTATAAAATCAAAGGTGTTAATTTCCATAAATGCTCATCACTCTAATGTTATAGTGGTTGCAGGCCATCATGACTGTGCTGGTAATCCTGTTCCTAAAGAGGAGCATTTGAATCAAATAAGAAAAGGCGTCCAGACTATTCGTTCATGGAATCTGCCAGTCAGGGTCATTGGTGTATGGATTAATGACAAGTGGAACATTGAACTTATGGAAAAATCTTAATCTTGGGGTTCCTTCAGTTGCTTCACTTTCTCTGATACAAAATCAAAGCCCTGCTGCCAGAACTCTTCCTTTGAAATATCAATTCCATTCTCTTTCAGCAATTCCTCTGGTTTCTCTGAGCCACCAGCGGAGAGTATGTTGAAGTATTTGGGAACAAATGATGGCTTGCCCTCCAGTTTGTATTGCTGGTACAGTGATAATACCAGCAAGTTTCCAAAGGAATATGCATAGCAGTAAAATGGAGTGTGATAAAAATGAGGAATATAAAGCCACTCCCATCTAAAGTCGGGAGTAATAATTACTGAACTACCAAACTGTTCCTTCAGACTGTTCAGATATATTTCAGAAACTTGATCAATTGTAGCATTATTCTCTGCAATGGCGTGATGTGCTTCAATCTCAAACAGTGTGAAATATGCCTGTCTCATTATAGTTGCGTACATGTCATCAATCTCCTCTGCAAGTAATAGTTTGCGTTCTTTTTCCGACATCTTTTCCGTCAACTTATCGTTCAGCAACATCTCTGCAAATACAGAAGCTGTTTCTGCCAGTGGTAAGGGAGCCTGCTGCACCAATAATGGCTTGTCAGCAGCTGCCATACTATGTATCGCATGACCAAACTCATGAGCTAACGTGGAAACATCTCTAGTCTTACCATTAAAATTCAGCAAAACGTAAGGAGTTATTTTCGGTGATACAGTGTAGCAAAAAGCACCTCCACGTTTGCCTTTTCTAATTGCAGAATCCACATGTTGTTCATAAAATACACGTGTAGCAAATTCCCTAAATCTGAGGTCAAAATCATCAAATGTTTTTAACACAATATCGACAGCTTTTCCATAAGCGAATCTTTTCTGATCAGATGGTTTTAAGGAAAGTGGAGCATACAGGTCGTATCTATGCAATCTTTTCATACCAATCATTTTGGCTTTTTCCATAAAGTAGTTCTGAAATACAGCAGCATTTCTTCTGCAAACTGCAAGTAAGGCTTCAACAGTTTTATCATCAAGATTGTTAGCGATGTTGCGAACAGAGATTGCTGATTTGTACCCTCGCATGGAAATGCCTTCGTCACGCCAGCGGATCACAACATTCTGATAAATTTCTCCCAACACTCCACTGTTTTTCTTATACACTTCCCACAGAGCTTTATACGCAGCTTCTCTTTCCTCGGGTTTTGGGCTGCGTATAAGAGAAAGTAACTTTTCTTTATTGGTAAAAGTTTTTGTTACGACTTTTTTGCCTCTCTTTATAGTCATTGTAAATGTAAAATCGCTTGTCATCTTGTCATAGATTTTCACAAGCGCCTTCAAGCCAGTAACATTCATGGTATTGATGACCTTTTCCTCTGGTTCTGTTAGTGAATGCCTTGCGAGCAATCTTTTATGTCTCAGATATTCTCTGTATACTGGTGAGACAGAATTTATCAGACGTTGGGCATTATTCTCATCAATATCTTTCTTGAACCACAGATCAAAGAACAGTAGTTTATTGCTCATATCAGACGTCATTTTTTCCATCTTCGTCACAAATGCCGCAGCTTCATTTGAAGAAGTATTGGCATAATATCGTAAATGCGCATAGCCTATTGCAATGTTAACCTTTTCAGATAGATTTTCAATTAAACGGATAATTTCTTCAAATTTCCCTACAGAAATATCAGAACGTAATTCTTTTCGCCTTTCCTCAATTTGTCTTACCTCCATTTCAATCAAATCTAGGAAACGCTTGAATTCATCACTAGAGGGATCCTTTACCAAATCTGTTAGATCCCATGAGCCAACCTTAAGCTTGCTGTACTGCATATGGATGGGCAGATACGTCTCAAGTCACATATGTACTTTTTACTTGACAAAATTAAGTGAATATTCTGATAACTTATTTTACTAGTACAGATAAGGACTGCCATGGAATTTATCAGAATCGATGGTTCCTACGGGGAAGGTGGAGGACAGATACTTCGGACATCGGTAGCGTTATCAGCTATAACAATGAAACCTGTAGAAATTGTAAATATAAGAGCAAAGAGGGACAAGTCTGGTTTAAGACCGCAGCATGTAAACGCAATAAACACTGTAGCATCGCTATGTAACGCCAGGGTTGAAAATGTTCATGTTGGTTCTAGTGCAATTAAATTCATTCCAAATGAGATGCGTAGCGATTCTCTCAAGATCGATGTTGGTACAGCAGGGAGTGTGACTCTTATACTGCAGGCTGTTATACCAGCTGTAAGCCTCTCTGGGAAGCATCTGGAGATTGAATTGATAGGAGGTACAGATGTTCCATGGAGTCCTACCCTCGATTATCTTCGATTCGTTGTAAAACCAGCTTTCAGTATGATGGGGATTGATTTTGATTTAGAGGTGCAGAGAAGGGGGTATTATCCCGTTGGGGGAGGGATTGTAAAAGCAGTGATAAATCCTTGCAAGAAGCCAAATGCGTTTGATGTTACTACTGCACCAAAAGTGGAGCCTAAGATAACAAGCGTTTGTTCCTCTCTCCCTGCACATGTAGCACAGAGACAGATCGCCGCTGCCCTTGCTAGGCTCCAAAAAGATAATGCTATATGCAATTCATACTCTGCATCTCTAGAACAATCAAGCTCTCCCGGTTCCTCAATTCTGATTTATTCTGTAAGCAATTACGGTCCTTTTATTGGAGGTGATGCAATAGGCGAGAGGGGCAAGAGAGCAGAGGATGTTGGTACCGAAGCTGCGGAGAAGTTCCTTGCAGTGTATAACAGCAATGCACCCATCGATCACCATTTGGCTGATATGCTTGTGCTTCCATTATGTTTTGCAGATGGGAAATCACAATTTGTTGTAAATCAAGCATCACAACACCTTACCACGAACCTTCATGTTTGTAGTAGCATAATAGGATGCAAGTATGATGTTAAAGTTGATGGTAATTATACAGTTACTATTGAAGGCACTTCTTAAATTCCCCCATCCATGAGAGCTGCAAAAAGAAGTATAGCGATCGATTGTCCTACTATTATTCTTCCAAGCCAGATTATTTTGCTACGCACCTTCATGATCTTAGCATCAGGATAACCGCTAGGCAGCATCTTTTCCTTACTAACATCAGATATTTTTACATGTATGCTAAAAAGTACTATCATAGATGCAACAACAATTATCTTAATCACAAGTATTGTACCATAATTTGAACCAAGCAATATGTCTGGAGATGCAAGCACCACATGTGCCTTATAAATTCCAGTCGCAACCAGCACAACAAGAGCAGGCAATGCTACTTTGTTAAACCTCCTTCCAATCATTATCATGAGTACAGTTCTTTCTTCCACGGCATTTGCTAATGATTTCAACATGGGTGCAAGAACTATTCCTATGAATATGGAGCCACCAACCCATATGCTGGCAGAAATAAGATGAACCCAAGTGATGAGAGATTCTGCAATTGGCATTTTTACGCTAGATCTGCGCTCGACTCTATTTATGTGTAGTTTGTAACAGAAAACATAAATGCAAAACAGATAGTATGGTAGGGCATAATGGGACTAACTCGTGGTAAGATCGTTATAATAACAATCTTCGCTGGTGTTGCAGCTGCACTTGCAGGTCTTGTTGGTTTTACAGGTTTGGAGCAAGAGGAACTCAGTCCTAAGATCACTATTAATCTTGCTGAGGTTAAGATGAAGAGTATAGATAGAGACGATCCTACGCTTATGATCATAGAGGTTGCTTTCTCCATCCTTAATGAGAGCGAACAGACATTGGCTGTATCAAAAATAGATTATGACCTATATGCAAATGAAAGTCTCCTTGGAAGGGGGAACTTGTCATTGGAGGATATTCCTTTAACTGGCAGAGCACCATTATATTCTGGCTCAACTACAACTATACCTTCCGAAATGAAGTTGCACAAGTCTGCAGAAAATGCTGAGATGTGGGACAAGTTGAACACTGGTATGACCGAGGATGTTACATGGCGTGCCGATGGTACAGCACAAATAGAATCCGCATTTAGCATAATTGAAGTCGATTTCGATTCAACACTTTAGTAACCGTTTATCTGCCTCTCTCTATTTACCATATTCTTCTTCTGATACTCGGCAAGAATATCTTTTGGCTCCATTCCAAGCTCGATGGATGCGTGTACCACAAAATGCCATATATCGATAAGTTCTTCCCTCGCCTTTTCATCATCAAACCTTATAGGAGTTTTCCACCATTTCCAGTTGGTTAACCTTTGCAGCTCTACAGCTTCATGAATTATTGCGGTACATAAATTGGAGACTCTCTCCTCCTTTGTGGCTGGAAACCTGTTATGTTTGATCATTGAGACAAATTCCTTCTGCATTCTGAATATTGCTTCTAATGCGTCCCCCACAAAGAGCGTTATCATGTAAGGTTATTAAGAATTTCGTGTCTCATCATCAATGCTATAAAACTGAAGAACATTAATAATTGTAAGACCAGAATATAATGGTGCCAAAAAGAAGTCGCAGACAGTCACCAAAAAATATGGCAGCTAAATTGAAGGCTATAGCTCTATCGTCCAGCAATACTTTTAGCGAAAGGATGCGAGCAATCGATCTTTTGGGTCAGTTAAAGGAAGATGCATATGATGAATTGGCAGATATAGCAGCTAATGGTCTAAACTATCACGAAAGGATGAATGCATTAGAGTTGCTGGAAAAGATAGCCGAGAGATTTTAGGATACAATAAATGTTGAGCTTATAAAATTGCTCGACATGGTGCTTTTGTATGTTAAACTTTCCCATAGAGAGACCTGCACAGTATACTGCCCTTCCTGCTCTGGAGTCCATGAGAGAGTCGCAGTTATTGATTCCTTTGGCTCTATATTCCCATCAATCCACGAAATCATGACAGTCACTCCGGTAGTGTCCTTTATTTGTAATACATATACAAACTTCTGTTTTCTATCAATATTATTGATAACTTTAGATTCAAATTGTATGGGTTCGCCAACTCTTAGTGAAATGTTCTGATCAGTGGAGCTGGGCTGGAGAGTAAAGATGAAATGATTTGAGTGATGCTTATCCATCTGCTGTGATAATACTTCAAGGTCATTGCTTGAAATGATGTAATGCATTGCTGTGCTTCCATCATACGAATAGGGATCAACAACAAACTGTTCGTCTTGCAAAAGTGCTCCGTTGAGCCTTGCTTCGAAGGAGTTTGAGGAGAGAAACTCTTTGAAAGTGTTTGGTATTGTTATTTCTAGATGTATTGTTTCTATATCAATACGGTCAGTAGTAATTGCGATAATCTTACTTTCTTTATCATATGCAAAATTGATTAGTTTGTTATCATATGTTTTTATCTGCAATTGATATTCTTTGCCATCAATATTTATCGTTTGAGCAGATTCAGCCTGTGATTGCATAGAGTGCAGCATTGCTTTATTCTTTACAGAAATCTTATCTATTACACGATTTTCAACATCTCTTACAAGCAAATCTGTCATACTCATAGTGTCAACACCTTGCAAGTTTTGATTTTCATCATTTGCTTCATGAACACGGAGCATATATTCTCCATCCGTTGTTAACATTGAAACATAATCTTCACTTTCCGCCAGTAACGAATAGTAAGCCATACCCGGATGTGTCATTATCACAAACCTATTGCTTTCCATTGGCGCCATTTGCGCAGCTATGGTCTGCATACCATAGCTGTAGTATTGACCTCGCCCGTCGTACCAAACAACTATAACTTTCACTGTCCTTGTAGTGATATCACCTGTGTTGCTAACGAACGCATCTATCTCACTATGCGCGTGAGAATAATGGTTCTGATTTGCCGTACCAGCATAATCATGTGGATCTCTTAACTGCTTGGTACGGGGATCCAAATGTGTCCATGTAAATATTTTAAGATCGGAGAAGACAAACTTATCCTCTTTTGGTTGCATTACCTTCCAATCTAGAGAAAGGGTGTAGAAAGAAACACTCTTGCCAACTCTCTGATCACTTATTGGTATATCGAAAGGAGAGATGTAACCTGTTGGAAGAGTTCGCAAAAAAGCCCATGTGTCTAAAGTTGGTAGAGGATTTCCATTCTCGTCGAAAAGATTTGCCTTCACATGAACAAACCCAACGGTATCATTACTATTGTTTTGAACAATTCCTGATATGTGCACAATCCCTGCACTATCAACTGACAATCTATGCCCTATTACCTTGACCTGACCACTGTAGGCAAGAACATCGAGATATGTAAACATGCTTAATGATAGCAACGCTATTATTGTCAGACCTCCAGCCTTACAGCCCATACGCTTCGTTCTCAATTGTTTATGTTATCTTATAAAGATAACACTATCAAAATGATCAGATATATCGGTAAAGTAGATTTGCGATGAAAAATACACATAATGTCAATTTTTTACTTGTATTTCAGAGCAAGGCTAGATAGATGTTATCAATCATATACTGGTTTCATGCTATTTACATCGTTACAACCACATTTGTAATCCAGCTGGTTTAGAAGTTTAGAGAATTTTAATTTGTGGCGGTTTCTGGTTGGCCTTTCCAGCCCTCAATTTTGCCTTGTACTTCAAATTCCTAGGTTTTGTTCTCAATCTGTACCCACAACAAGGACACCACAAACCATCCCACTTGAGAAATATTTCGCACACTTGGCACCGTTTTTGACCAGAAGCGTACCTTCCCGCGCTAATTGGTTTATGGGCCTTATAAGTGACACATCTACCTTTACAGGTCATAACCAATAGACCCTTTTAAATTATTTAAATGATCCGCAACTACATCCCATAATCTGACAAGTATAAATTACCAAAAAGCTACAATCTTCTATGCGTAATTCTGCTAAAAGCAGAACTGCTCTTAACTTCTTATCCTCCAATTCAAGCAGGAATGCTCTACTCTTTTATGATAATGACAAAACTCTTGAAAGATTTCTTTTCCATTATGTAAAGAATGGGCTTGAGAATGGTGAAAAGGTGTCCTACTGGGCCGGTGTGCGAAGAACAGAAGAAATTGAGCAAAGAATGTCAGAATTTGGGATCGATTGTGATTATTACAAAAGAAATGGCTTGCTGCATTTTACATCATATGATGATGTGTTTTTGGTAGATGGAAGGCTAGATCTAACAAACGGCTGTAGAAATCTCTTCAATATATTAAAGAATCATAATGGAAGTAGTTACAGAATAGCTGCCGAGTCTAATTGGTGGCTCTTATCTGATGTGTTCGAGGGAGGGATGGAGATGGAAACAACACATGAAATTATACCAAACAATACTTCGGTTGTCTGCAGCTATAATTTAGCAAATCTTCTGCAATATGTTAACATTTATCATTTAGCCAAACTTATGGAATTGCACAATGACACTTTGCTTGTAATGGATAATGCAGTAATGTTACCCCGTGAATTTTATTCATATCTCGGGAAAAGTATAATTGATGTTTTGGAGGATAGTTTTGGCTACATTACAATAGTAAGGAAGAAGCATCCTAGGTTTATTTCAGAAGTATTGTTGGAGTTGGAGATGCGTATAGGTTCTGACATGCTAGAACTTGAGAGAAGGGTAGAAGACAAGATCATTAGTGCCTTGAAGCTTGTTTAATTCTTCACCGCATGCATGAATAACTCCAATACTTTTTTATCAAAAGGATCTTGAAAGGCCAAAAAGAATTGCTCCACACCAACATCCACATATTCTTTAACTCTTTCCGCAACTCTATCCGGTTTCCCAACAAGACCATTCTGTAATATTTGGCGGTAAACATTTGGTCCTCTCTCCATGACAAACATCTGTTCCTTATATTTCAGGTCAGAATCTGAATCAGCTATTATAACATCAAGTTCAATTGATCTTCTTACGTTTCTATTAAATTCCTTAGCAATGTAACTAAAATAAACATTCAATTCCTTGAACTTTTCTGGTGAAATATACGATGCTTCCCACACATCAGCATACTTTGCAGCTATACGCATCATCCTCTTTCCTTTTGCCGCTATTGTTATAGGAATAGGCTTGCTTGGCTTTTGTAAACTAGCACCCAAAACTTTGAAGTATTTGCCATTGTATTGAACTGAAGATTTATTCCATAACATTTGCAGTACTTGCAAACCTTCCTCCAACATAGAAACTCTTTCAGCATTTTTTGGATAATCTATCTCATATGGATACCACCATTGGGACGCATATTGCAATGTAGCTCCAGCGCCAGTTCTAAACTCCAATCTCCCATTGGAGATCTCTTGCAATGTCACTGCCTGCTTCGCCAACAACGCAACATTTCTGTATGGAGAAATAAGATATGTTATAACGGGACCCAGTTTTATGCTGTTAGTTTGAGGCGCTAACGCTGACAATACAGTCCAACAGTCAAGATCTATTTCTGCCAATGATTCACCATAGTAAAATCCATCATAGCCTAGTTTTTCCACAAACATGCAGGCATCTTTGATCTTACCATAATCCGTACCCCACACTTCAAGACAAAATTGCATGGAAGCATTTCAACGGTCTGATTAAATAATTATTTGATTCAGGCTTTTACTGTTACACCGCTACTAGCTATCAACAATTTTCCAAGCGCAGTAAGTTTAACTGTTATCTTCCCACGTTCAACCCTGTTTACTTCAACAAGTCCCAGATCAGCCAAACCTTTTGATTCTTTAGCACCCTGAACATGGTAACTCAGCAAGGGTTTGCCATAGTGTGATACCTCACTCAGCTTCTCCAGACTCTCCACCTCTCCTCCCACTCTGTCTATAACTCTCAGTATTTCCAGTTTTGCATTGGAAACAATCTCGCTATAACTTAGTTTCAGTACTGGTAACAACATGGGACAGCCTTCCTGGTCCATGCCAAATGCTTTAATTCCATTAACAAATGCAGCTGATAAAGCAGCACATCCGATCATCTTATCACCGGCACTAACATTCATGAGTATCTGATCATAATTTGCCATTTCATTCTTTATTACCTCGGCAACCTTCTCCAGCACACCACGTATCACATTCTTATCAGACACAACCAGGTAGGTTATGGGTATTCCAAGAGCATTCTGAAGTCTTCTCCCAAACTCTTCCGCCTTGGTTCTTTCATGCTCGTAACAAATTAGAGCAAGTTTGTGAATGGGAAAGTTCCTTATTCCTGCGGTTATACCATCTTGGTCATCACCAAAGGTTGCTATCTGAAGTGTTTGCATGCGATATCTTACCTCTACTAATAATAATTATTTTGCTTGAACAGTTAAACTTATGGTTTAACATTTAATAAAAAAGATGGGCTATGGTAGCTCTATGAAGGGGCAGTTCACTATATGCTTCCCATCCATAGCCGGTTCTATCGTTACCTTATTCTTTACCTTGTTGATATCTGCAAGCGTCTCGAGTATCCTTGCTTGTCCTGGTTCATTCCAGTTTATGAAGGAGATCCTCCACATCGGGCTGTAGTTATCATCGCCTGGATTTGCACCCCCAATACCAGCCTGGAATCCCATGGGTCCTGAGCCAATTATTCCGTTGCCAAACTGAAATAGGTCTACAGCTGCTGGAGATACGGCAAGGTTCTCTGCCTTTGGAGCATATACAACGCCCATCATCTTTGCTGGACCTTCTGGTGTTGCATCTGTCACTATGTAGTAGATCGTTTTCCCATCGGGTCCCCAACCTCTATGTGCAATGAAGGTCACTTTCATATTCTGAGTATCTATTTTGGTTACCTGACCACCACCCATATACTCCATATCATCTGTGACAGATCCCTTTCTAATTGCCATCTCACCGTCAGACCATTTTATCATGGGGAAGTTCATCACGATATTTGCATCCTCAAGTGTTACCTCGCCAGCTTTCTGTGCACTCATTATTTCATCGACAGACCTTAACTCTCTAGCCTTACCTGCATCACTCCATGTTACATGAACTATTTTTCGCAATGGGCTGTAATCATTAGTTTGTGCAGGGGTGCTGTCAAACACATCTGATTGCTTCCCCATGGATCCCCCACTTCCAATGCCATTGGTGAATGAATACACTTTTGCAAGTGCCGATGCTGGTGCTTTATTCAAAACAGGTGCAAGCACAACTTTCCATCCATTCTTCTGCGTCAATAGATCTGCATGTGTTTTATCAGACGATTCTGTTGCGATGAAGAAAACCTCCTTCCCGTTGTAGTAACCTTTCATCAACGGTATATCTACTGGCACATTCGTGAAAGAAAGCTTCAGCAGGCTGCCAAGCCATCTGTCTCTGAAGTGGCTTCCTTCAGCATTGGTCAGATTTGTAATTGAAGGTGTTAGAACCAATCCTGTAATTACCACTGCCACAACTACTCCCGTTACCACATGTTTATTCATCGATTCTTCTTAGTAAATTTCTGTTAAAAGGTTAACCTTCAACGGTTCGAGATCTGCTAGAACACTTCACAGCTTTGCCTCTAACGATAACATAAGAAATCACTTCAATGTTAGAATTATTGCCGGATTCTCTGATGTAACAGAACCTTTTGAAGGTAATTCTCCTGAAAGGGCATAGTATAGTCACGGAGGCGGACAGGTTTTACCGTTTCATTTTCTATGACAAACGTTCTACCATCATAAGTACATTTTATAGTCGGTATCCGCTTTCTGCCAAGCAGATCGTTTGCAACCTTATAGTACTCTTGTATCTGTCTATACTCATAGCCAGAATTCTCTTTATTTCTGAAACGTCTCTTGCTCATGAACTTGAATGCAAGTACGGCATACCTCTTTTCATAGAGCCCGAACACGTCAAGTATCTTTGCACATCTTTCTATCTGATCAGGCGGGACGTACAGGTTATCAGATGTGCCAGTCTTTGCTTCTAGAGTTAAAAGTATTCTTTCATCGTTATTGACTGCAACTATATCGGGGAAACCAGTGCTGGCACCGCCAAGTCTCCTGGCATACCAACTATCGGTAGAGTTGAAACGCTTTACCAGAGTATATTCGAAATTGTACCCACGTGATCTGCTTGTGTTACCCATTCCTAACTTTCTAACACGTGGAACATGATCAAATACTTTTTGGTTGTAAAATTATACTACACAATGTAGATTAATTTCTTATTCTTCTTCAAAATATCTCTCAACTATCTGTTCCATGCGCATGTGTTTGATTTCATCATAGATACCATGTTTATCCTTCAAATGCTTCAACACAAAACGTACCTTATCACCACACAACTTGCACTTTGCCTTGCCAAACATCTCACTTGTATAGCTTCTTTATGGTATTAAGATTAACGATTGCGCATTTTCTTCTGAATAACGATTATCACTCCTGCCACCAACCACAATGGGATTGCTATCAGATAATCACGGTAAAGTGCGAACCAACCTCCTACTATTGCACAGCCTATTCCTATGGCACCGAGAACCTGTACAGAACGCCTCTTCACACCATCACTCCTGCTAAATGACTGTAATATTTGCTCCCATAACATCTGCTAGCGGTACAGCAGTTTGAAGTGTATCCCAGAGAAAGACCTGCACATTATACAGACCTTTGTTCTCTGGAACCCATGAACGTGACATGGGGATTGTTTCCATCGACGGTATCTTCTGCTCCTCCCATGAGATAAATTCTGTATATCCATTTGAATCCTTCACAAGTACAATGAGTGTTGCTGCAATTTTGAATGGTTGCTCATTGGTTATATCAGATGCGAGCAATACGCTTTGGCCCGCCTTTACCTGCGCCTGTTGCACAGATCCGGGCTTAACATTTACTAGAACGCTTTCACTGTTGTCGAAGACAAATTTCTTGACCGAAGAAATTCTAGACACTCCAGAATCGTAATAGGCTATAGCATATACCCTATATTGACCGTTTTCATATTTTTTAGTGTCAATAGTAAAGTCGAATGGTACTTGCTTCTTCATATCCACAAGTTCATTCTCTATATACAGTTCCACTTTCTCTGCATTTTGTCCAAGGGCAGCCACTTTTATGGTAACGGTGTCTCTCAAAACAGCCTCTTCCTTTGGAGAGAGTATTGTTACTATCAGTGTGGATTCATCTATAGCAACAAAATTCAATGCGCTACAATGATCGCCATCATCTCCAAGCATAACTCTTTGGGGACATGCTCTGAGCTGATGCTCACCAGGATTTACAGGTATCATGATCGTGAAAGATACTTTCACACTCTTCTTTGCCGGCAAATCAACATGTACATTATCAGTTATCCACACACCATCCAGATTGTAGGAGAGAGTTGCATTGAAAACATTTGCATTGCTCCTGTTTGTAACAACTGTAGATATCGTTATCTGCTGGCCAGCAACTGGACTCTTAGGATCTATTTCCAAGATTGGAATGAAGATATCTGTATGGGTAGCATCTGCTTTCACAAAAAATGGGAGCAAAAGCAGCAACGATGCAAAAACGGGAAAAGCCTTGAGCAACATGCATCTACCTTGCTGGTTCGTTTATAATTTTATCGAATCATTCAGCATGTAGCGGCACAAATACTGTATCACTTGCAATCTCTTTATGTTCCTGTATCATCGCTGCTCTGAATCTTATACTAGATTCCTTCTGCGAACTCTGGTCGACCCTTGCAGTAAACTTGAATGCTCTTTTCTCTCCTATCGTCTGTCTATCAACAAAGAGTCTTGAAATAAGCGAGATCTTTTTACCCTCAAGATTTGTAAAACGCACATAATCGTTTGAGCCAGTGATGTAAGTGTTAACCTGCACACCATCAAATCTTCCATCATAATTAATTCTTACAATTCCCGTTATGTCTGCTCCTGCAACAACTGTTTTTTGATCTACGCTGATCTCAATATCCTTCATATTCACCCAAATCTTCCATCATTCATTCATCATATAATACTTGTATCTCTTCTCCACTTCCTTGTTATCCCCGCTAAGAACCTCATCAACCATCTTCTTCATCATATCATTAGCAAAACTTCTGAACTTATCATAATCAGGCGTACCAGCAAAGGAGTTCAGCGTGTATTCATAGTGCCTCATAAACTCCACCACCTTCTTCCTATACTCTTCCCTGCTTGGTTTGATCTTGTTTATGCGAAAGTAATAGCTCGCATTTGGGGCACCATAATTTTTCGCTAGATCCTGAAGGAAAAGGTTCAGCTCAAAATAAAGATCTGTCATATTAGATGTTTCTTCTCCAGCACTAAAATATCTTGCTAAACCTTCCTTACAAAAGGACCATTATAGTTGCCTATATCATAACCTTCCTGCCTAGGGTACTTCAGTGTAAGCTTGTAAACCACTTGCTCCAGATCAGCAACTGCATCACTCTCTCCCATGTAATTTTACCACCAGCTTCAATTTCTGGCTCAGGTTTCTTTGTTGCCCCCATCACAAGTTTCTTGCATCCCTCCAAAGGTCTGTTGTCTCTGCGTTTTACAGCACAGGAATCTATATTACATAACACATAATGGCAGCATAAGTTGCTTTCTATACTGTAATATCAGCATCCAATGCTAAAATTTAACGTCTAGATCTATGCACTCGCCTCCACGGTTTCGGTTTCGGTTTCGAACCTGACGGTTTCGGTTTCGGTTTCGGTTGCGCACCATAAAGTTGTGGTTTTATGCGTAAAATCGCAATCAGAGCCATCTGAACCAAATTAAGGATGTATCCAGACCAAAATTCTTCCCTTAATTTGTATACATGTCTCCATACCTGATTCTCGTATCTGTACATCATTACATTAATCAATACTGCAATCCATATCCTTTCCTTCATGCAAGCAAGCATTATCCTCTCTTCACCATTGCTTCTATTCTCAAATATGCATGCTATACGCTTCAGATATCCTATTGGTACCATCATGCTGCGTTCATTCATGTTCATCATCCCTTGTACTATAGCATGACAGAATGTAAACTTTTGTTAAGTTACTTAAGTAAATCTAAAGTTACTTAATACTTTATTTATATACTAGCATAGCGTGTATCTGCCATGAATAAACAGGATAAGAGTATTAGGATGCTTGAAACGCTATCTGAAAATCCAATGCGCTACAAGCAATTGAAGAGGGCAATGAAGGTAAGCGATCCTACATTGGCAAAATATCTTAAGGGTTTGGAGAAGCAGGAATACATAGTATTAAACCGTTCTACCAAGGAATATGAGATCAGTGAGCAGGGGAGGAGCTATCTTAACCAATTGTCTGCTATGCACAAGGTGGAATCTATGTCTGCAACCTCAATATCACCAAGCAATTTTGCAAAGATATGGGAGAGGCTTGCAAGAGTTGAGGGAAAAATAGTAATGCATGAGGCATTTCACTCTACCATTGCATTCCTTACCAAGGAAGAGAAGGAAGCGTTGAAGAAAGGTAAGTTTGAGATACCTACAGGAGATTTCATACCAGCGACAGTGTTCCTCTGGTTTGATAAGGAGAATAGGGATTTGCTGGAAAAGATGGACAACTTCATTCCCGCGGTGAATGGTCTCATCGAGATAATGCGAATAGCTGTGGCAACAATTAGAGAAGGTGAGAAGCCTGATGAGGAAGGCTTGCGGAACAATGTGCGGGAACTCAAATGGTTGAAGGCAAGCTATGGTTTCGAGTGCGCAGTGCTAGTACACTTCAATGCAAGGAATAGAACGATGCTGACGTTTTTAGAGGAGCAGATCAGGAGAGGGGAGGAGAGGCTAAAATCCATGCCAAAGTAGGATCGAAGATGAGATCGCTGGATCGAATGCCGCCCCCGGCAGATACCTTTTAAGCAAAAGATTTCCCACCAAGAAGCTCTGCAACGCTTTGGTAAGCGGGCAAAGTTTTTTCTGATTGTAAAAATAAACCTTATGTATAAATAGGTTCATGCTTAATCACAGCAGATATACGGATAGACCGGTATTTGAGAAAAATCCCATTCGTTCTTTTCACCATATTTGTTATGATTATGCCTATTGTCTATCAACAATCAGCATACGGTGACTCCACATCTAGCAACTCGGTTAATCTAAGCAAAAATGGAAATTCTGGCGATCCTCAGATAGCGGTTTCTGGAAACAATCTGTATGTAGTATGGATAAGTTGGCTCCGAGAAGGTACAGGTATATTCTTGAGCAAAAGTACTGATGGAGGAACATCATTTAGCGATCCTGTGAATGTAAGCAATACCGGTTCTAAGCCAAGAATAGCAGTTTCAGGAAATAATGTGTATATCGTATGGGATGATGAATCTACAGGAAGAGCTAACGTCTTCTTTTCGAGAAGTACTGATGGTGGAAAAACATTTGATAGTGCAATAAGTGTAAGTAAAGACATCAAGTTCTCAGAGATTACACGTTCCATTGAGCCTCAGATAACTGTATCTGGAAATAATGTATATGTGAGTTGGGTTGTTTACGACTACTCTTGGAGCGCTATTTTTTTCGCAAAGAGTACTGATTCGGGAAAGACCTTCAGTGCTCCAAAAAATCTTAGTAAAAATAATGAAGGTTCGGCAGGAAATCCTGAAATGGCTACAACAGGTAACACAATATACATAACATGGCTACTTTATCAGACTGCTAAAAGTGGACGTTACGAAGGTGGATCTTACCAAGATGTGTATTTTGCAGTTAGCAAAGATGCGGGTTCCAGCTTCAACAAGCCCATTATTCTGACAAATCACGATGCGGCGAGTCCTACTCAGGATGTTGCTTTATCCGACAATAATTTCTATGTAGTATGGTTTCATAGCCTTGCCTTTGAGTCTGGAACACCATTAAACTCTGGTATGTTCCTTGCAACGAGTTCTGATCATGGAACCTCTTTTCGTGACGTGATCAATCTAAGCGATAGCAAGAGCTGGGGATCGGGTTTGCCAAGAATTTCTGCCTCAGATAATAATGTGTATGTAGTTTGGCAGACTATCCATGGTGCCTATGGCGTCTTCTTTGTAACGAGCATTGACGGAGGGAAGACCTTCAGCAAGCCAATCAATCTGAATCCGATTACTCGTCAGGTGAGTCCTTATGAATCAGCAGCTGTAGCAAGTGTAGCTTCATCGGGAAACAATGTGTTTGTAGCGTGGAGAGACGCATCTCCTGATGGTAATTTCGAAACTTTCCTTGCAGCAAGCAACAATCGCGGATTTACATTCGGTAAGGTAATTAATCTTAGTAATAATGCTGGCGACACAGCATCAGATCCACAGATAGCAGTTTCTGGAGATAACGTGTATTTGGTATGGACAGATAGCATTCCTGCAGCTTCTGATGTATTCTTTACCGCTGTTTCGGTTAGGGAATTGACACTTAAGACAACCGATAAAGTGGGTACATTGCCAGAACTTCCCACACTTGAAGGTTATAATTTTGAGATTTGGTCTCATCCATGGGAGAATTCCATGTATGGCCTGAGCGTCTCAGTCTATGGAAAGATCTGCGGAGAACCTGTGCCGCCAGAGGGATCACAGCTCATGCTTGAACATCATTATACCAGACCAGACGGATCGGAGATCATAATGATGCCCGGGTCTTCTGGCTGGGTGTACACGATGGAACCTAGAGTGTGGTGCAATACCATAGCTGTAGGTGGTGATTATCTGAACATGACTGGAACATGGAACGTTTATGTTGTTGCTAAATGGCCCTCTGAAGATGTGATGCAGGAGGTTAGGAGCAACACAGTGAACATTGTGGTGAATAAACCGGTTTTCACAAGTGATAAGATAGAAAAAATTAGCGTTGAGAAAATAGCAGAAGTTTCGCATGCTAATGGTTCTGCTCCGTGGTTTTCACTTTTGGATTGGAGTCCTAATGGAGACTTCATTGTTATCACATATCATGATTATTCTGAGCAACGCGATACATTGGGAGGATCTTTGGCAATTATGAGCCCTGATGCCGAAGAAGTAAAGAAAATCGTTCTTCCAATAAAGTTCGAGAGTATCATTACTGCTAGGATTTCGCCATCAAACGACCATATTTTAATTGGAGGTAGCTACTACAAAGATGATAATAGCCGCACAGGTCTTTTTGTATATAACATTCAGACAGGCACAATCACTCAGATTACGAACGGAAGCGACTATCAATATTCTGGCTATGCTGATTGGACTGCTGGAGAGAATATAGTATACGTTGATAGGGTCTTTGACGAAATAACACACGAGAGCGAAGGCACAACTATATGGCTTGTTGATCCAGATGGTAGCAAAAGGGTACTTTACACTGGTTCTGAGCAACTTGGAGAGATGGATGTAAGCCCTGATGGAAGGAGGATAGTGTTTGTCAAACCATTGTATCCTTTCAAACCAACATCAGAACTAACAGTATTTGATATGGAGAAAAAGGAATTCAGAACCGTCTTGGAATCAGATGGTTTGGCTTCTCCACGATGGAGCCCAAATAGTGAATTGATCATCTATAACGTTTATGGAACATCCAAACCCGGAGGCAGCACGTTGAAAATAGCAAGTGTCGATGGAACGTTAAAGGAATATCTCTATGGCGGTGTCTACAATGCACCGCATAACTCACTGGTTAGTCCAGATGGCAGCTTTATCCTGTTTGATCTAGATAATAATCAACTTGCTAAAATGGAATTGATGAAACCAATTCCAGAATTTCCAATTAATTTGATGGCAATAACGGCAATCGGATTGATAGGAGTGCTAGTTGCTATACGATTTAAAAAGTAGTTCTGCGATAAGATATTATTTCTCCCTGACAAATTATACCCAGATTGCATATTCATGGTTTTGCGTCGTTAGGGCATTAGTCATTATACACGAATGGTTCATGGAACTATGAAACCATAATAATAGAACCCAGTCTTATAAAAGAATGAGCTGCCAGTAGTGTCTTTTCCATACTTTTGCTCAAATTTCTTCCTGAAAAATTCATCAGCCCATCTTTTGTGATCTTCCCTCGTCGACATATCTAATTATGATAAGGAAAATTTGTATATAAAGAAAGGATAAATCATTGCGGTAACATATGTTGTTTTGATGAAACTTTCCAATATAGAATGGAGAGAATTTGTGAAAAGTTCACTGTCCCCCTCTCTAATAGCAGAGCATAACTACTGTGCTGCAAAGGTCTACAATAAGAAGAAACTTGGTGAAATACAGACACCTATAATGATAGCAGGCCAAGAGCTCCATGAGCAGCAAGTAAGTGAAATAGTGAAATCTCTAGGTCCTAGTAAAGCAGTTAAGTTACAAACTGTGTTAGACGCAATGGTAGTATCATTCCGAAATATCTATTCTGCGTTAAATAGAAGGCGCATTATTGCAAATAGTAAAGAACATAAGTATGCCTTTACGGTTCTACCAGAAACAGGTATATTCGGAGAACCAGATATAATAGACTGCAGTAATGGTAAACAACCTATAATTATTGATATAAAAACTACTGATAAGTTACCTAATGAGCCTTGGAATGATCATAAGTTACAGCTAGCTGCATATATCTTGGGATTACAAAGATTAGGCTTCAAATCTACTCACGGTATTCTAAGGTATCAACTAAGAAATGATAAGAGCCAAACAAAAGAGTTCTGGATTCAACTTGATGATGACCTGAAACAACATATAGCCAATTCAATGCAAGACATTTTAAGAATAATCAATGGAGAAGAGCCTATAGCAACAGATAACAGAAGGAAGTGTGTTCCATGTGGTTACAGAAACAGTTGCAAGTGGAGTCTTGCAAAGGAATAGTTGCACTAACACTTTATCTGCTCTCACTACAGTTGGTTTATCTTGTCAAAATGAAAAATTGGTAGGGTCTTTGTAGCCGTCATTATTGTAGACAATGTAGACAAGAAATGTCTACATTGACAATTTTCGACAAAGAAACTCTCTTAGTAGAGGCACTGAAAATCTATAAATTCCTCTTTTATAATTATAAACCAAGCCCTTCTCCTCAAGTCTCTCTAGATATTTCGATAGAGTATAGCGTTTCATCTTAGTCTTTTTTTGAATAAGGCTAAAGAGCATATCACGTGAACTTATTTCTGCCATAGCAAAGATAACCCTTCTCTCCTCATCACTTAACAATTCTATGCGGGGGTTAAAGAAATCATCATCCAGCTGCTTAATAATTATTGGATGAATTCTGCGATACTCCTCAAGAGAAATATTTGTCTTATTAACGTTGTTTATTACTTCTTTGCAATAGAACTGAATAAAATACGGATACTGACCAGTTTCATTTATTAGTTCATTAACAAGTGCTGATTCGAACTTGTAAGTACTTTTCTTTAAAGGTTCTGTAATAGCAAGCTTAGCATCTTCTTCGTCAAGGTTTCCTGCTTCCATTGATCTATACATTCGTTCGGAGTATGACCTAGCTTTCTTAACATTCAATTGTAGGTTTGGTAAACCAGAGAGAACAACAAAATATTTGCAGCCATCTTTTTGTATGTCATTCAAAGCTCCTAAGAAATCAGAAAGTACATATGCACGATCACGTTGGACGTCAACAGATACGCTAATAATATTCAGTTAATAAAACAAGAGGTAAATCTATGAGAAACCAACTAACAATTGTGACTTTGCTTCTAGTATTAATTGTAGGGTTAAATAGTTCTACAGTAGAGGCAAATGAAGATGCATCTCCTACTCCTGAACAGCTAGAAGAGTGTAAGGAACTTGGTATACCCTCATACCAGTGCAGTGAACAAAAGATACTTGGAAAAAAGTGTCTTGGTATGCACTGCAATACTGCACCTCAAACAAATGAAAATTATCTGCTTAACACCAACATGCTTCTATATTGGAGCATACTGGCTTCAGCATTTGGTGGATTGGCGATGGTATTCATAGTAAAGTCACGAAGGAAGAACAATGTTACCTTTCAATCTTAAAGCTATCAAAGCACCTATCAATCCAATTGCTGTTATAGCCATCAAATTAACCGGAAATTCTGGAATCACAGATGTACCAATGATTACTACCTCCTTGGCTCCAGCGGGAACTGGTATTACTAATGTTCTTTCAGTTGAAGTTGTAGATATTTCCTCGAAGTTAGTTTCCTTTCCATTAATCAGCACAATAAAATCTTGATCCCGTCGTTATTTCTTGCATCAATAAGTGCTCTTTGTAGCGTTATACGAAATTCACCATCCTCAGTTTCACATATGCTTATAGAAAAGACTATGCTTGTATTATTAAGATTAATGTTATAGCTCTGGATATTGCCATTCGTTAAAGACATGGGCAAGTAAAAAACATTACCACCAAATTCTACCCTCACACCATCTGTTGTAGCCGTAAGATCTCCAAAAGTGATGGTGGTCTGAGCATTTCTTCCAAGGTATGCAGTTTTGATAATGTAATCCCCAACTATTCCTAGTCCACCACCAATCTTGAAATCAAAATCATATGTGCCATCTGCATTTGGTAATTCTTGTCCTACCGTGTACATCACATTTCTAGGATTGAATACTTGCATCGTAACTGGTACACCTTCTAAAACAACCGGCACTGTTCCGCATACGTGTATGGTTTCCTCTATCGAATAAACTTCTTTATCAGTCCTAATAATGAATGGTTTTGGTTCTGAATACGCATATTGAGGGGTAATGAGCAATAGAGAAGAAATAAAGACTGCAATGATAACAAATCTGTATGTAGATTTCATACTGGAATTAGTTTATAGAAACGCCTAGTATATCAATACTTCAAGCAACCATCCGTGAACTACCCATGCCTCAAGGCATGGGCTTCCTGCTTCCTTGACCCCATCAGGATCTCCACAGACGTAAATTCCCCATGGCCCCATCGGTACTTCTAATTCTAATTCTAATAGTTGCAAGCCTTTCTTCAGTATGTTAAGGCTTGCATTGAATTCACCGCTCATATTGTTCTGGTCATGAGTAGATTCATTCAACTATACCAGAGACAAGTTCCATGCCTTTGATGCATTAGGTGATAATGGTTATACTTCCAGTTCTATGATAGGACGAATCAGTATGCATTCATTGATTTTATTGAATCATTGAAGAGGAAGCATAGCAAATTACTGCTGTTCTTTGACAATGCAAGATTGCATACTGTGCAGAAGGTACAGGAGTATCTGTTAAAGATGAAGGATGACATCAAGGCTGTGCTCTTCCCAAAATATTCTCCAGAACTGAATCCAATAGAGATACAATGGAGAGAGATAAGAAAAGCATTAGGAAACAACTTCATGGATACGGATGAAATGATAGATTACATGCACGCTGTAGTTCCACCCAAGGCTGTCCCACTGATAAAGTTATTCGATTATCTAACGCCTTGACTATAATATGAATAATCCCACCCATCTCATTATAACAAATCTTAGGCTATTCATTTGTGTATCAGGTGTAAAAATCTAAGTATAAAATTGTTGTTAACCTACGCAGGAAAGGAGTCTGTCACGGCATATACATAAAATTTTGTCGAAAACGAAAAAGAAGGTACGGGATCTATTTGCCGATCTCGAATTCAACACTTACCGACACAAATATTTCTCCGCCAGCTTGCACGCTTGGATCATAGTAGGGTATAATGCCAACTCCCTTGTATGTGAAGACTCCGCCATAGGGACTTGCCATCGGATTTGAGTTAACTTCGATCCTCTTCATTCCTTTTATCTCCATACCCATTGGCTCTGCAATTTCTAGGGCTCTGTTCTTTGCGGTTTCAATGGCGAGTTGGGTCAAGTCTTTTCTGGCATTCTCTATTGCCGAGTCAGAGATTGAGAAGAACATGCTATCAATGTTGGCTCCCTCTGAAAGCGTTGCCTTGACTATCTCATCTGTATTATCTCTACTGGTCTTGACTATGATCTGCGAGTATGCGTTGTATGATGAGATCTGTCCCGATCCATAGTAATATTGATTAAAGCTCACAGAACTCTGCTGGATATTTTCTGACGGAACTCCGATCTCTGCTAGCAGTTGCTTCAATGATTCAAATCTCTCCTGGTACTTCTTAATCGTATTCTGCAAGGTATCTGGCTGTGTGTCGATTACTACATTCATGTTTACCTGATACTTGATTTGTCTGCTTTCTGCTTTAGACTCGCTACCGTCAGCTACACGTTCATCATTGTTAGCTTCATCTGCTACTGTTATTGCTCCAGTCATCCACGGGTGCACCTGACAGAAGTACGGATATACTCCTGCCAAAGTAAAGGCATGCTCAAATCTGTCTAATGGCTTTATTAGAAAGTCTGAAGGATCTTTTGTTGAATCGAACAGTGTACCAGCGTTAGCATCACTGGGGTTGCCGCTCGTTACAGTATGGCCTGCTTCATCCTGATTTATCCATGTAACTGTTGATCCTGTTTGCACTGTCAGTTTGTTTGGAACATAAAACTCTGGATTTGTCGCATCTGCAGATCCTTTTGCTATTACAACTGTATTGTTAGTTTCTGGTTCTGATGCATTTGGTGGTTCAGATGGAACTGGTGTAACAGAGAGGCTCTCAATCCTGAATCCAGCTTGGGCAACTTTACTAGCAATGTTTGAGAAGTTATCTATATCTGTAGTGACAGGAACTGGAGCATATGCAGTGAAGGTAGTTGAATCTGTTGAGGGTATACCCGTGTAATATGGATTTATTGACATCTGTCCCAATCTGATGGTCGCACCATCTCCTGCGGCAGACTCGACAGCGTCCATTATCTTATCTACAGTCGCTCGATGTTTTTCAAAGACAGAGTCAAAGTCGGTTGGCTGTGTATTCACACTCATCATGATGGTAACCTGATCTGGCTCTATTCTCTTTGAACTCTCTCCTGATACTTTAATTGTAGTTAGATCGGATGTTGATGCTTCATCTATCTGGGCATCTACGGTTGGATAAATCTGCAAGGGTACTGCAAAGATCGATACAAGGATCGCTACCGTGCTTGTTGCCACTATCGTAAGCGTATGTTTTTGCTGCATAGCCTGATTGTAGTTTGCCAGTCATTTATGGGTTGTGCGTTAAGATCGCATATAGGTTATGTGAATGAAATTTGACATCGACAGCACATATTCTTGGCTGATAATAACTATCGCTATCCTTACTGTGTTGAATGATAGGCATTTTCTATTCACGAAAGGCTTCTCTCTTTGAGCGAAAATCTACACTTTTAGCATCTTAGGAACATCGATCCCATATCTCTTACCAAGCAGGGAACCTAGAAATCCACCAACCGCTCCGAGCAAAGAATAGGAAGGAATCGACATCAATACCCAAGCTACCGTTCCTTCATATGTCGTACTCGCTACCCCCATATGATATGGTGTAACAGACAGTTGCAGAATAATGAAATCAGCGATGAATACGCATGCATAACCCAGTAACGTTCCGAAAAGAAACCTTTTAGCAACTGTGAAACCAACAACGAAGCCTCCTATAATTGGACTGACTATTGTTATAGTTAGGGCAGAGCCCAAGTCCGCACCGAAAACCCCAGTCGTAAAATCATATCCAAACGATAAGAGATACATCATAAGGAAAATTGCAGAGGCAAAAATGGCTAATCTAACATAGGTCTCTTTCTTCAATAATATAATGAAGGTTTATCTAATATTAAATTCTGTCTGGGGTTGTTGCCTAATTCGCTATAGCATATGGTAGTACGCTTATCCTTAATTTGTTTGCACATTCCAGTCTGTTTAACACCCTTACGTTCCATCCAAT
>Ga0073934_10001253_pt1 | contig 62869 bp, 64 predicted proteins | sample LarsenN4metaG_FD_76834 | JGI IMG/M metagenome (GOLD analysis project Ga0073934, IMG submission 76834) | Hot spring sediment bacterial and archeal communities from British Columbia, Canada, to study Microbial Dark Matter (Phase II) - Larsen... ... | reverse complement strand
GGCTATTTCGCCGCGTCGTCCTTGCCAACGATATCGACGACCTTGCGGCTGGCCGGATCGACGATCAGCACCGACTGCGCACCCTCCACTACAGCGAACTTGAAATCGCGCAGCAGGCCTACTCCAATGGACATGACAGGACTCCGTGTTGCGCCCCCCCCCCCGCAATTGCCGGAGACAACGCGCAGTCCCGCAAAAAGGTTCGCTGAAGAGAACGCGGTGCCGCTCTGCTCGCCGCGCAGATCGTGCCGTGTCAGGCGACGGCGTAGGCGCCCGAAACCGTGCCGACCGGCTGATCGTCGGCGACGCTGGTCAGCGTCACGCGCGCGAAGATCGTGGTCGGACCGCTGCCGACAATGCGCGCTTCCGCAAGCACGTCGCATCGCACCGGCCGCAGCACTTGCATATTGTGGTCGAGGGCGCGCATCGGGCGATAGCCGTTCCAGGCCGCTGCGCAGGCGAACATCATCGCCGTATCCGCCACCGCGACGAGCGCCGGTGCCCCGACTGCGTCCTGCACCCGGCACAGTTTCTGCGAATAAGGCAGACGCAGCACGGCGCGCGGCTGCCAATCGGCACTTGCACTCGCAGGCCGGATCGATTCGATGACCTCGATCAGCAATCCGAGATCCTGAATCCAGGGTGCGACGACGTTCAGCATCAGGCGGCTCGCCGCCTGCAGCCCGAAACTCCCCTGTACCGGCGCAAGTCTGATGGCCTGTGCCACCATGGCGTCGCCCCCACAAATCCGCGCGTCCGGCGCGAATCACCCGCCGCCAGCTTACGGCTTACGTAGCGACATACCAGCGGCAGAGAATCGCCGGAGGAGTCCGGCCGCCATAATTCTGTGCACAGCCCCGGGCAGCGGGGTGTGGCCCGTCTGGCGCAGCGCCGCTGTTTCTGTGGTGCGGCCTTGACCCCGGCCATCGCGCGCGGCACGGTCTTGCCCAAGACGGGGACTGAGCATGGCGGGTCGTCATTTCCGGATTGCGGTGGTGCTGATGGTGGGGCTGCTTGCAGCCGCTCTCGACACCGCGCCCGCCCGCGCCGCCAGCTGGTTCGAGATGAATTTCTGGATGAGCGGCCCGCGCTATTCCGGCCGCCTCCCCGCTTGCGAAGATCCCCTCGCGCTCGCCGAAATCCAGAGCCGCTTCGCCGCCAAGGAACGCATGTTCTGGCATTCCGGGTTGCAGCTCGTGGGCTTCGACAAGATCCGTGAGACGGCCTACCGGCCCTGGGCGTCCGACACCATTCCACGGCGCTTCTGTTCGGGGCGGGTGCAGGCCTCCGACGGCGTCTGGCGCCCTGTGCATTATTTCATCGGCGAAGACCTGGCCATGATCGGCCTGTCCTGGGGAGTGGAATGGTGCGTCGTCGGGCTGGACCGCAACTGGGCCAATAATCCTGTGTGCCGCATGGCGCAGCCATGACAACCCGCCAGGGTTTTTTGATCACTCTTCATTTTTGTTTTGTTCTTGTCTTGTTCTTTCCGGTTGTATAGGCTCTCCTCTGTGCGCAACGCGTGTTGAGGGGGCGTCCCATGTTCCACACGGCTTTGACCCGTATTTCCGACGAAGGCCGCACGGCCTGCCTGCACCTCGCCTATCGTCTGGCGGCCGCCGCGGCCTTCTTCGTCATTCTCACGATCTCGGCCTTCGCACAGGAGCATCTGGCCCAGCGCAGCGAAGAGGCCCGCCCGGCGCCAGGTGCCACGTCAGCTCGCAACGCGCCCGGCCAATTCGATTTCTATGTCCTGGCGCTGTCCTGGTCGCCATCCTTTTGCGAGTCCGCCCGCGAACGCAATCCGGAGCGGGTGCCGCAGCAGCAATGCGGTGCGCGCCCCTATTCCTTCGTGGTGCACGGCCTCTGGCCGCAGCACGAGACCGGCTTTCCCCGCGACTGCCGGGTGCCGGCGCCGCGCCTGAATCGCAGCATCGTGGACGGCATGCTCGACATCATGCCCTCGCCGCGGCTGGTGTTTAACCAGTGGGACCGGCACGGCACCTGTTCCGGTCTGAACGCCGAGCGCTATTTCGACAATGTGCGCAAGGCGCGCGACCTCCTGGCGATTCCGGCGCAATTCCAGGACGTGAAATCCTATCTCACGGTGACACCGGAGGAGGTCGAGCAGGCGTTTGTCGCCGCCAATCCCGGTTTGTCGCGGTCCTCCATCGCGGTGACCTGCGACGAGCGCCGCCTGAGCGAAGTGCGCATCTGCATGACGAAGGATCTGCGCTTTCGCGATTGCGCCGAAGTCGACCGCAGGGCCTGCCGGCGCGACAAACTGGTGATGCCGCCGGTGCGCGGCGGCTGAGCGGGTGTGGCCCGGCACCGGCTCTCGCCGGCTTCCGGGCACGCCCCCGGGCGAGACGTCAGTCCTTGTCGGTGCCGCGCAGCTGCGATTGCAGATGACTGGCGTAACCTCTCACGGCACCGATTGCTCGCTCGTTATCGATGCGCGTGACGGCCCGGTAGGCATCGGCGGCGATGGTGTTGATATCGCGGTGGAAGCCCGCAAGCGGACCGTCGAGCACCGCCGGACGCGCGGCTTCCAGGCCCGGGTGGCCATATCCGTAGATCAGAACGGCCGCAATTGCGCCTCGCAGCATGGTCGCACCGTTTGACTCGCCGCCGCAGCGGCGGGGTTGCGGCGCTTCGCCGAAGCGCGCGCCCGCAGCATGACGGCCGGCTCTGACTTTCGTGCTAAATGCCAAGCGGCAATTTTAGCGATAAGCCCGTGCAATCTGTCCGCAATTCGGCGGCCGCAGGGTTAACCGCGATTAACCAGCCCGTCGGCCGACGCGTGAAGCCTCCGAGTCATGAATTATCGCCACGCCTTTCACGCCGGAAACTTCGCCGATGTGGTCAAGCACGCGGTGCTGGCACGCATCGTTCGCTATCTGCAACAGAAAGACACTCCGATCCGCATCATCGACACTCATGCGGGCGGTGGCCGGTACGACCTCACGGGCGAGGAGGCGAGCCGCAGCGGCGAATGGCAGACCGGGATCGCCCGCGCGCTGGAGGCCGATTTCGATCCGCCGGCGCGCGATCTGATCGCCCCCTATCTCGACGCCGTCCGCAGTTTCAATCCCGGCCGCCTGAAAACCTATCCCGGCTCGCCCGCCCTGCTGCGATCCTGGCTGCGGCACGACGATCGCCTGATCGCCTGCGAACTCGAGCCCTCCGCCATCGCCGCGCTCAATCGGTCGCTGCGCGGCGACCATCGCTGCAAGGTCATCGAGATCGACGGCTGGACCGCGCTCACCGCCTACATCCCGCCGAAGGAACGGCGCGGTCTTGTGCTGGTCGATCCGCCGTTCGAGGAGCCCAACGAATATGTCCGTCTCGCCGCCGCGCTCGGCGACGCCTGGCGCAAATGGCCGACCGGCAGCTATCTCGCCTGGTATCCGATCAAGGACACGAAAGACGTGACCGGCTTCATCAAGAAAATGCTGCAGCACGGCATTGAAAAGATGTTGCGGATGGAACTAGTTGTTGCAGCGCCCAGGGACACGACGCGCCTGCGCGGATCGGGCCTGATCGCGATCAATCCGCCCTGGACGCTGGAACGCGAGATGAAGATCTTGCTGCCCGCACTCGCCAAGATCCTCGCGCCCACGGGCAAGGGCGCCAGCATGGTCGAGCCCCTCTCCTCACAAAGTCGCTAGCCGCACCCGCCGAGCCTCTTTCCAGCAAGGCTGCGTTGGTGTTGACTTGTCACACTGGCTGTGACGTTCCGCCTCCTTAGGGGGGCCGGCGGAGTGACTGAGGCTGTGAAAGGCTGACGCTTTCCCCGATTGTGAATGTTAGGCCGAGCCGTCGCGCCGTGGGGGTCGGCGGCTTAGCAATTGCGGGAAGGGGAGTTCCTCAATGGCTCAAACGGGAACCGTCAAGTTTTTCAACGGCGAGCGCGGTTATGGCTTCATCAAGCCGGACGATGGCGGGCGCGATGTGTTCGTGCACATCACGGCTGTCGAACAAGCCGGGTTGAAGTCGCTGACGGAGGGACAGCGCATCACTTTCGACGTCGAGCCCGACAAGAAGGGCAAGGGGCCGAAGGCCGTCAATCTCGTCATCACGGGCTGACCGGCGTAGCGAATTGACATCGACGATCTGGGACCGATAAGCGGAGCGCGGCCGCGCAAGCTGCCGTGCTCTTTTTTCGCGCACAAGTGCGTTTTTACGCGAGTGCAAGACATCGAGTGCAAGAGATGATGATTCTGCTCAGTGCCCCGCCCTCGCCTTTCGGGCGCAAGGTGAAAATCGCCGCCGCTCTGCTCGGTCTTTCCGACCAAATCACGGTCGAAGCCACCGACACCAACAAGGCCGAAGGCCCGCTGCGGACGCAGAACCCGCTCGGCAAGATTCCGACATTGATGCTGGAGGACGGCACCGCGCTGTTCGATTCGCGCGTCATCCTCGACTATCTCGATCATCTGGCCGGCGGGGGCAAGATCATTCCGCGCGATGCCGCCGCGCGTTTCGCAACGCTCCGCCTGCAGGCTTTGTGTGACGGCATTCTCGACGCGTCGCTGCTGCAGGTTTACGAAAAGCGCTATCGTCCCGAGACGCTTTGGCATCAGCCCTGGCTGGAGATGCAGGCCGAAAAAGTCACGCGATCACTGAACGTGCTGGAGAAAAATCCGCCGCGCATCGATCCCCTGCCCGATATCGGACAGATCGCGCTGGCCTGCGCGCTGGGCTACCAGGATCTGCGCTTCCAGGGCCGCTGGCGCGAAAAATATCCGGTGCTGGTGCAATGGCTCGACCGTTTTGCGGCACAGGTGCCCTCGTTCGCGGCGACGAAAGTGGAGCCGAGTTGAATTGAGGGGCACGCAAGAAACAGAAGCCCCGGACCTTGCGGTCCGGGGCGTTCCAAGTCCGACGTGTGGCGCGGAACTCAGAAGCGATAATTCACACCGAAGCGAAGCAGGCTGGTCTCGAGGCCGTTCTCGGTTCCGGTGACGACCGAAAAATTGCGGTCGGCGTAGTCCAGCCAGAGATATTCGATCTTGGCCGACCAGTTCGGCGTGAAGCCGACTTCCATGCCTGCGCCCAGCGTATAGCCGTACATCATCCTGCTTTCGGACAAGCCGGCACGGTCGCCTTCGACCCGGCCGTATGCGAAGCCACCGGTGACATAGAGCAGGATATTGTTGAAGGCGACGCCGCCGCGGGCGCGCAGGGTGCCGAACCAGGGATTGGAGAACTGCCAGGGCGCGAAGGTGTCATCCGCGCCGGACGCCTGGATATCTGCCTCGCCGCCGAATACGAACTGACCTGATTGCCAATTGTAGCCGGCCTGCAGCCCGCCGGCGATGCCGGTCGGCTCGGTCGGGTTGCCGGTGATCTCGCCCCACTGGAAGCCGAGATTGGCGCCGATATAGGGACCGACCCAGCTATAGGGCGGCGGCGGCGCATAAGCCGGCCCCTTGTAATAGCCCCGGTTGAGATCGGCCGCCGACGCCGTGCCGGTCGCCAATGCAACCCCGGCGACAAGGCCGGCCCAGACGACGATTCTCTTCATTGCACTCACTCCTCACACCGACAGAATCTGGCACGCCCAGACCGCGGGCAGACCGGAATTTCCCTTGGAACGCGGCACGGATAGCCGCAGAAGGGGCCGAGCCCGGCGTCTTGATGTGTAGGATTTATCGCAATGTTTAAGTTAAACGTTTATGAATCGGTTAGAATTGCGAAAGCTATTGCTAATAACTCGTTTACTCTTGGCAAAATACTTAAGAATACGTTGACTATACGAGACGGCGCCCAACGTTTGTTGCGAGCCTCTGACGTCGTCCCGGCGAAGACCGCGCCGGACTTGCGCAGGCCCTGCCGCATCGACACTTTAGCGGCCATCCCATGAACGGCCGCAAGACAGACATCGAGCCCGAGATCGAGCTCCCGGAGGACGAGGACGACTCGAGCCTGCCCGACAGCGAGGACATCGCATCCGGCAGCGACATCGACCTCAGCGAGGCAAAAGCCGGATCGTTCGCCGCCGGCCGCAACGCCATTCTTGAGCACGCCCGCCACGCGCCGCCGGGCCCCGGCGTCTACCGGATGATCGATGCCAATGGCGACGTGCTCTATGTCGGCAAAGCCAAGAGCATCAGGAAACGCATCATCGCCTATACGCGGCAGACCGGGCACGACAGCCGCATCATGCGCATGATCGCGGCGACGGCGGCGATGGAATTCGTCTCGACGCGCAGCGAGACCGAGGCGCTGCTGCTCGAAGCCAACCTGATCAAGCGGCTGCGCCCGCGCTTCAACGTGCTGCTGCGCGACGACAAATCGTTTCCCTATATTCTCATCACCAAGGATCACCCCTCGCCGCAGATTCTGAAGCATCGCGGCGCGCGCACGCGGCCGGGCGACTATTTCGGACCCTTCGCGTCGGTCTGGGCGGTGAACCGTACCATCACCGCCTTGCAGCGCGCCTTTCTCCTGCGCTCCTGCTCCGACGCCGTGTTCGAAAGCCGCACACGGCCCTGCCTGCTGCACCAGATCAAGCGCTGCTCGGCGCCCTGCACGGGAGAAGTCAGCCCCGAGGACTATGCCGAGTATGTGCGGGAGGCGCGCGAATTTCTGTCCGGAAAAAGCCGTCTTGTGAAGGAAGAACTCGCGGAAGAGATGGAGAAGGCGTCCGAACAACTCGATTTCGAGCGTGCGGCGATCTATCGCGACCGCCTCGCCGCCTTTTCCGCGGTCCAATCGCAGCAGGGGATCAACCCGCGCGGTGTTGAAGAAGCGGATGTTTTCGCCATCCATCAGGCGGGCGGCTTCAACTGCGTGCAGGTCTTCTTCTTTCGCACCGGCCAGAACTGGGGCAACCGCGCCTATTATCCGAAGGCCGACCGCTCGCTGTCGGCGTCGGAGGTTCTCGGCGCTTTCCTCACGCAGTTCTATGACGACAAGCCCTGCCCGCGCTGCATTCTCGTCTCGGAGGACATTGCCGAGCGCGATCTGCTGGCGGAGGCCTTCACGGCGAAGAGTGACTACAAGGTCGAGGTCAGCTTGCCGAAGCGCGGCGAGCGCAAGGACCTGATCGATCACGCCCTCGCCAATGCGCGCGAGGCGCTCGGCCGCAAGATCGCTGAAACTTCGTCGCAGCAAAAACTGCTCGCGGCGCTGGCCGAAACCTTCGGACTGAAAGCGCCGCCGCGCCGCATCGAGGTCTATGACAACAGCCACATCCAGGGCAGCAACGCCGTCGGCGCCATGATCGTCGCCGGGCCGGAAGGCTTCCAGAAGAGCCAGTACCGCAAGTTCAACATCCGCTCGAGCGAGCTTACGCCAGGCGACGATTTCGCGATGATGCGCGAGGTCATGGAGCGCCGCTTCAAGCGGCTGGTCAACGAGGCCGTGCCCGAAAGGGCTACGGAAGAATCGCCAGATGCGTCGACCTGGCCCGATCTGGTGCTCGTCGATGGCGGCCTCGGCCAGCTCAATGCCGTGCGCGACATTTTGTCCGGGCTGGGCATACACGAGGTGCCGATCGTCGGCGTCGCCAAGGGCGTCGATCGCGACGCCGGCCGCGAGACCTTCTTCGTGCCCGGACGCGAGCCCTTCCGGCTGCCGCCGCGCGATCCGCTGCTCTATTTCATCGAGCGTCTGCGCGACGAGGCGCATCGCTTCGCGGTGGGATCGCACCGCCAGCGCCGCAAAAAAGACATTCGTGAATCGGGATTGCAGGAAATTCCCGGCATCGGCCCCACGCGCAAGCGCGCGCTGCTGCACCATTTCGGAACCTTGCGGGCGATCGAGCAGGCCTCGCTCGCCGACCTCGCCAAGGTTCCGGGGATCAACGCCGATACGGCGCGACGGATTTATGACTATTTTCACGAACGCGCCAGCTGAACGGGCCGGCCGCCCTGCCGACGCGAAAGGCGGGACAAATGCCGCACATGCTTTTGGGCCGGTTGACGGGGCGGCGGCAGAGGTGTTCGGTGCGCCCATGAATTCAGTCACCTCGAGCCGGGTTTCGGCGCACACATTGTCGCTGCCGAATTTGCTGACCTACGGCCGCATCGCCGCGGTGCCGCTGGTCGTCGCCTGCATGTACTGGCAGGCGATCCTGCAGGGTGGCCTGTGGCTGCGGTTGGTCGCCCTGGTCATCTTCATCGCCGCCGGCGTCACCGACTTCTTCGACGGCTATCTCGCGCGCTCCTGGGGGCAGCAATCCAAGCTTGGACGCATGCTCGATCCCATCGCGGACAAGCTCCTGGTGTCGTCCACGCTGCTGATGCTCGCCGCCGATGAAACGATCAAGGGCTGGTCGCTGTTTGCCGCGATCATCATCCTCTGCCGCGAAATCCTGGTCTCGGGTCTGCGGGAATATCTGGCTGAACTGCGTGTCAGCGTGCCGGTGACCCGGCTCGCGAAATGGAAGACGGCGCTGCAGCTTGTCGCGATCGGCTTTCTGCTCGGCGGCGAAGCGGTCGATTACGCGCTGCCGCAATGGCTGCTCGACTGGCGCTGGCGAGCGGCAGAAGACCCGCTGCCGATCGCAACCAGCATCGGCCTCATCCTGCTCTGGATATCCGCCATTCTGACGCTTTATACAGGCTGGGATTATTTCCGCGCCGGGCTGCGGCATCTGATCGAGGAATGAGCGTGAAGGTCCTGTATTTCGCCTGGGTGCGCGAGCGCGTCGGCAAGGCCGAAGAGGAGATCGCCCCGCCGGCGCATGTTGCGACCGTCGCCGATCTGATCGCCTGGCTCGCGGGACGCGGCGAGGAATACGCGCATGCCTTCGAGAAGCCGAAAGTGATCCGCGCCGCCATCGACCGGGTGCACGTGAAGCCCGAGGCGGCCATTTCCGGCGCACGGGAGATCGCCTTCTTTCCGCCGATGACGGGCGGCTAGACTCGCCGCGGGCGACTTGCGGGAGTAATCTGTCGGTCATGACCACCACCATCCGCCTGCAGCGCGAGGATTTCGATGCGACCGCGGAAGCCGCGAGGCTGTCGCGCGGGCGCACCGATATCGGCGCGGTCGTCACCTTCACCGGCATCTGCCGCGGCCATGAGGGCGGCCACGCTGTCTCGGCGATGACGCTGGAGCATTATCCCGGCATGGCCGAGGACGAGATTGCGCGTCATGTCGCGGAGGCGAAACGCCGGTGGCCGCTGCTCGGAGTCACCGTCATCCATCGTTACGGCCGCATGCAGCCCGGCGACAACATTGTCCTTGTCGTCACCGCGTCCGCGCATCGGCAGGCGGCCTTCGCGGCGGCGGATTTTCTCATGGACTATCTGAAGACGCGCGCACCGTTCTGGAAGCTGGAAGAGCGGCCGGACGGAACCAATTGGGTCGAGGCCAAGGACAGCGACGATTCCGCGGCCGCGCGCTGGCGGAAGGACGAGGCGGCGGAATAGGCGGATTTGCGCTGTGAGTTTCCTGGTCGAGATTCCGCTGGACGCCTACCGCGAGGACGCCTTCGCACAGTTCTCGGCGGGCGCCGGTTTCAGCCTCGGCACAGCGCGGGCGATGATGTGGATGGCGCAGCTCGCCTATGAAGTGCGGGATGCACGCCACAAGGTCGGGCCGGTGCTGCAACGATGGCAGTTGCAGCGTCACGCGCTCATCTCGAAGGAGCGTATCAGCGAATTTCCGTTGACGTCGACGCACGGGATCGTGGCCAAAGGAAAGAGCGCGACGTTCGTCTCGTTTGCGGGCACCGATCCGCTTGCCTTGGCCAATTGGGTGACCAACCTCAATCTCGGTCCGCGCTCGCGCGAGATGCATCACGGCTTTCGCAGCGCCATCGACACGGTGTGGACCGAACTGGCCGCCGCGCTCGCCAGCACGGACCGGCATATGCCGCTCTATTTCGCCGGGCACAGTCTCGGGGGCGCGCTCGCCATTGCGGCCGCGGAGCGCGCACTGCGCGAATTGAACCTGCCGGCGACGGGCGTTTATACCTTCGGCGCGCCGCGCGTTGGCTCCGCGGCATTTGCGGATGCCTACAATGCCAGCGGCCTGGGCGAGCGGACCTACCGGCTGGTGCATGGTCTCGATCTCATCCCGACGGTGCCGCCCAGCCGACTCGGCTTCCGCCATGCCGGCCGCATGATCGCCTGCCCGCGCGGCGCCGGCTTCGCCGCGGACGGGCCTTTGTCCGCCGTCGACTGCGACGATCCACCCTTCGCCGAAATCTTTCGCAATGGATATCGGCAGCGCTGGCACGACCTGGTCACGGGAAGTTTTCCGGCGTCGTCGCGCAAGGGATGGCTCGGCTGGTATCAGCGATATATTCTGCCGCCCACGATCGCCGATCATTTGCCCGAACGCTACCGCAGGGCATTCGAGATGGAGTCGCCGGCCGAATAAAGGCGCGTGCCGATTGTTGGCAGGACGAAGCAGGAATTGACATGCGCCGAACGGTCATCATTGCGACATGTGTGCTGGCGTTGCACGTATCCGCCGCTGTTGCAGCGCAGGTGCGCTATTTCGATGTGCCAAAAGGCTCGCATCCACACGATGTCGCACCCGCTCCCGACGGCACGGTCTGGTATACCGGCCAGCATAGCGGCGATCTCGGCCGACTCGATCCGAAAACCGGAAAGGTCGAGCGTATCCCGCTTGGCACAGGCTCGCGTCCGCATGGCGTGGTCGTCGGGCCGGATGGCGCCGCTTGGGTGACCGATGGCGGGCTCAACGCCAATGTGCGGGTCGACCCGAAGACCAAAGAGGTGAAGATCTTTCCGCTGCCCAGGGAATTCGTCGACGCCAATCTGAACACCGGCACCTTCGACAACAAAGGCATCTACTGGTTCACTGGCCAGAACGGCGTCTATGGCCGCGTCAATCCGGCGACCGGAAAGACCGACGCCTGGAAAGCGCCGCGCGGGCGCGGCCCCTATGGGATCGCAACCACGCCGTCCGGCGACGTCTGGTATGTGTCGCTTGCCGGAGACCATCTCGCCAAGGTCGATGTCGTCACCGGCGAAGCGAGCGTCGTCGAGCCGCCGCGCAGAGGCGTCGGTCCGCGCCGCATCTGGTCGGACTCGAAAGGATCGCTGTGGGTCAGCTTCTGGCACACCGGCGAAGTTGGGCGCTATGACCCGATGGCGAAGACCTGGGCCACATGGAAACTGCCGAACGCGAAATTTGGGGCTTACTCGGTCTATGTCGACGACAAGGACAAGGTCTGGCTGACGGATTTTTCCGCCAATGCGATCGTGCGCTTCGATCCTGTCACGGAAAAATTCGACAGCTTTCCGAGCAACCGCTCCGGCGCGTCGGTGCGCCAGATGCTCGGCCGCCCCGGCGAGGCCTGGGGAGCGGAGAGCGGGACAGATCGTCTGGTGGTGGTGAGGGATTAGCCACTCTTATGTCATGCCTCGCGAAGGCGGGGCATCCAGTAAACACTCTGCTTCAGTGATTACCGGATCGCCCGCTTTCGCGGGCGATGACAACAGTCTTCTCAGTGATTACGCCGCGGCCGATTTCGGATTCACTTCGGCGGTGTAGTCGTCCATCAATTGCTTGGTGATACCGCCCGGATTGAAGTTCCAGTTTGCGATTTGCGCGACTGCAGTCACTTCCGCTGCAGTACCGGTGATAAAGCACTCCGAAAAGCTCGACAATTCTTCGGGCATGATGCGGCGCTCGATCACCTCGAAACCGCGGCGCTTGGCGAGATCGATGACCGTGCGGCGCGTGATGCCGTCGAGGAAACAATCGGCGATCGGCGTATGAATCCTGCCGTCCTTGACGAAAAAGATGTTGGCGCCAGTGCATTCGGCGACGCGCCCCTCCCAGTCCAGCATCATCGCGTCGGCAAAGCCCTTGCGCTCGGCGCGGTGTTTGGAGACGGTGCAGATCATGTAGAGCCCCGCGGCCTTTGCGAGGCACGGCGCCGTCCTCGGATCCGGACGCCGGTAATCGGCGAGGTCCAGCTTGATGCCCTTCAGGCGCTGCGCCGGGTCGAAATAGCTCGGCCAGTCCCAGGTCGCGATGGCGAGATGGATGGCGTTGTTCTGTGCGGACACACCGAGCTGCTCCGACCCGCGCCAGGCGATCGGACGAACATAGGCGTCCTTCATGCCGTTCTTGTCGAGCACAAGCTGCTTGGCGGCATCGATTTCGGCGACCGAATAGGGAATCTCGAAATCGAGGATATTGGCGGATTTCTTCAGCCGTTCGGAATGCTCGGTGCTCTTGAAGATGCGGCCACCATAAGCCCGCTCGCCCTCGAATACGCAGCTTGCATAATGCAGACCGTGGGTGAGGACGTGAATTTTGGCCTCCGGCCCCGACACCAGCTTGCCGTCGAACCAGATTTGTCCCGGAAGTTCATGAAAAGGCACTGCCATGGCGTTCCTCCTCGGGCCCTCGCCGCAGGGGGGCCATCGGACCACCTGCGAGCCCGCTTTTGCCTCGCGGGCCAAGTCCCGGTATCTTTGCCTGACCGGACCATGAGAGCGCGCTTCTGGAACCGGCGCAACGACCGCGACCATACGAAGACGGGCACGATCCTTTCTTTCAGGCGCAGTCCTCGGTAACAATCCGCAGAAAATATGTCAATATAGCTGACATAAATGTCTGAGACCTATTGAAAAATATGACGATCTCCTCGGTCCGCGACCGCAGCCCTGGCAAGAACGCCCCCCCGCCCGATCCCGGGGAGCCGTTCTGGGATGTCATCGAGCTGCTCTTCTTCGCCTATCGCGACTTCGTCAGCGATCCGGACGATGTGCTTGCGAAATTCGGATTCGGGCGCGCGCATCACCGCGTGCTGCATTTCGTGAACCGCAATCCCGGCATGAAGGTCGCCGATCTGCTCAACATTCTGAACATCACAAAGCAGTCGCTCGGCCGCGTCCTCAAGCAGCTCGTCGACCAGGGCTATGTAGTGCAGAAAGAAGGCGCCAACGACCGCCGCCAGCGCCTTCTTTATGCCACGCCGAAAGGCGAAGCGCTGGCGATGAGGCTGGCAGGCCTGCAAACCGAACGCATCGCCCGCGCGCTGAGTGAACTCGATCCCGGTGCGCGCGACGCGGCCTGCCGTTTCCTGATGGCGATGATCGACGCCGAGGACCGCGACGGCGTGCAGAAGCTCATCGCCCGCGCCGACCAGAACCGTAACCCAAAGACCTGAGGATAAGCTGCATGCAGGCCGCCAGCCTTGCACCGTCTATCCCTGCCGACGATGCGCCTCATCTCCTGATCGTCGACGACGACCGGCGCATCCGCGACCTGCTGTCGCGTTTTCTCGCCTCCGAAGGCTACCGGGTCACCACCGCCGACAATGCCGCGGATGCACGCGCCAAGTTGCAGGGGCTGCATTTCGACCTGCTCATTCTCGACGTCATGATGCCGGGCGAATCCGGTTTCGACCTCGCCAAATCGCTGCGGCAGACATCGGAAGTGCCAATCCTGATTCTCACCGCGCGCGACGAGACCGCGATGCGCATCGAGGGACTAGAGATCGGCGCCGACGATTATGTCGCCAAGCCTTTCGAGCCGCGCGAATTGTCGCTGCGCATCGCCAACATCCTCAAGCGCGCGCAACCTGCCGCCGCGCCGGCGCCTGAATCGGTGCGGTTCGGCGACTTTGTGTTTCATATCGCACGCGGCGAGTTGCGGCGCGGCGAAGACATCGTCCGCCTGACCGACCGCGAACGCGAGATGCTGACCGTCCTGTCGGCCAGTCCCGGCGAGACGGTGCCGCGTCTGGCGCTGGCCGGCAACGATCCGGCCGCGAACGAACGTGCGGTCGACGTGCAGGTGAACCGCCTGCGCCGCAAGATCGAGCGCGATCCGGCCAATCCGCTGCTGCTGCAGACAGTGCGCGGCATCGGCTACAAGCTCGTGGTATCGACATGACCACGCTCGATACCGGCCTCGCCACGCTTCGCTCGGCGGCGAACCGGATCGGCTATGCATGGGATCGCCTGGCGCTCGGGGTCAAGCGATTCATGCCGACAGGCCTCTATGCGCGCGCGCTCCTGATCATCATCGCGCCGATGGTGATCCTGCAATCGGTCATCGCCTTCGTGTTCATGGAGCGGCACTGGAACTCGGTGACGCAAAAGCTTTCGGCGAGCGTGGTCGCCGACGTCGCCGCGCTGATCGAGGTCTATCGCGGCTATCCGCAGGACGCGCAATTCACCCAGATCAAGCGGATCGCCCAGGACAAACTCGGTCTTGTCGTCGATTTCCTGCCTTCGGGCGAAATGCCGCAACCGGGGCCGAAGCCGTTCTTCTCCCTGCTTGACCATGCGCTGTCGCAGGAATTGCGCAAGCAGATCAAGCGGCCCTTCTGGATCGACACCGTGGGCCGTTCGGCGCTGGTGGAGATTCGCATCCAGCTCGACAATGCGGTGATGCGGGTGATCGCGCCGCGCAACGCCGCCTATGCGTCGAATTCCGGCATATTCCTGATGTGGATGGTCGGCACCTCGCTGGTGCTGCTCACCGTCGCCATTCTGTTCCTGCGCAACCAGATCCGCCCGATCCTGCGGCTGGCGGACGCGGCGGAAGCTTTCGGCAAGGGCCGCGACATGCCGAATTTCCGCCCGCGCGGCGCCCGCGAGGTGCGGCGCGCCGCCGTCGCGTTCATCGAGATGAAGCTGCGCGTGGAGCGTGCCATCGAACAGCGCACTGCGATGCTGGCCGGCGTCTCGCACGATCTGCGCACCATTCTCACGCGCTTCAAGCTGGAGCTCGCCCTGCTCGGCGACACGCCGGAAGTCGAAGCGATGAAGAAGGACGTGGACGAGATGGGCCGTATGCTCGAGGCCTATCTCGCCTTCGCGCGCGGCGACATGGGCGAAACCGCGACGCCGACCGACATGGCCGATTTCCTGGAGGAGTTGCGCAGCGACGCCGAGCGCACCGGCCACAAGGCCAGCGTCGAATTCCACGGCCAGCCGGTGGTCACGGTGAAATCGGCGGCATTCAAGCGCTGTCTCGCCAATCTTGTGTCGAACGCGGCCCGGCACGCCAATTCCATCGCGATCACCGGCCATCGCGACCACCGCTGGCTCACCATCACCGTGGATGACGACGGGCCGGGCATTCCGCTGGTGATGCGCGAGGAAGTGTTCAAGCCGTTTCTGCGGCTGGACAATGCCCGCAACCAGGACGAGGGCGGGACCGGGCTCGGTCTTGCCATCGCGCGCGATATTGCGCGCTCGCATGGCGGCGACATCATGCTGGGCGACTCGCCGCTTGGCGGTTTGCGGGCGACGGTGCGCGTGCCGGTCTGATTACGCCGCGACCGTCTCGTCGTCCGGTCCGCGATGGCGGCGGCGCTGTGCCCGCCAGCGACTGGTGCCGCGACACAAGGCTTCCGGAATTGCACAGAGGTCGCTGAGAAAGCCGTTCCAGCGCGCGCCGCGCGACAATTCGCGGTCCAGCGCGGCCATGGTGCGGGCAAGGCCGGGATCTTCGTCATCGACCCAGACCCAGAGTACGCGGCTGTAGAGCAGCGCCAGACCTTGCGCGCGCAGCATGCCGCGCGGGCCGGCCGTGTCGATGTCCGCGGCACTCAGCATGAATTGCAGCGAGCGCACGGCGAAACCGTTCAGCGCCATCGCAAGACCCGGATTGCGCGCGGCAGAGCGCAGCAGCGAGCGCACCGCCTGCTTGTGCGGCGTCAGCGCCTCCATGCGCCGCATCAGCACATCGAACAGCTTTTCGCGCGGCGCTTCCTCGATCATGTCGGAGAGGTCCGACGACAAGACCTTGTTGTCGATCTCCTTCATATGCGCACCGAGAATCGCGATCACCGAGGAGAACTCGCCGCGCAGATCGGCCAGCGTCACGCCGGCGCGGCGGGCGATGTCACCGAGCGATATCTGTTCCAGCGGCTTGTCCGCCAGCAATTCCATCAGCGCATCAATGATGCGCGCACGTGCGGAACCAGCCTCGGCCATGACAGCCTCCTGTCGTTGCTTACTTCCAATCTAGAGCTTGAAACGGGCGGTTCCAAGGCGCGTCGGGCACTAACCCGCGAGCTCGCGCGATCGTTTCGTCGCAGCGGCCACGGCTTTTGTCATAAGCGATTCAAGTCCGTCGGGCGCCATGAGCACATTCAGCGCCGCCGCGGTGGTGCCGCCCGGCGAGGTCACGTTCTGGCGCAGAATGGCCGGGTGATGCGGCGAACGATGCAGCAATTCGCCGGAGCCGGCGACCGTCGCCCGCGCCAGCGTCTCCGCAAGCTGCGGTGGCAGGCCGGCGACGACGCCGGCTTTCGCCAGGGCTTCGGTCAGATGGAAGATATAGGCGGGACCGGAGCCGGAGACGGCAGTCACCGCATCCATCAGGGCCTCGTCCGCGATCCATTCCACCGCGCCGGTCGCGGCCAGCAGATCGTGCGCCGCCTGCTTCTGCGCCGCGGTCACCTTCTTGTTGGGCACCGCCACGGTGATGCCCCGGCCGATCGCCGCCGGCGTGTTCGGCATCGCGCGGACCAGCGCTGCGCCCGGCAGCGCAGATTCGAGAAATGAAAGCGTCTTGCCGGCCATGATCGACACCACCACCGTGCCGTCGCCGATGAGTCCGGCAACAGCCGGCAGCACATCCGCAGCGACCTGCGGCTTTACCGCCAGGATCACCACGCGGACTTTCGGCATCGCTGACCTGGGGGGATTGAGCGCGACGCCTCGCCCGGCGAGTACGGAAATCTCCGGTGCCGGGTTCGGATCGATCACCAGCGTCTGCTTCGGATCGAGGCCAAGCGCGAGCCAGCCTTCCAGCATCGCTCCGCCCATTTTCCCCGCGCCGACCAGGGCGACAGGGCCGATGTCTTTGAGGGAGGATTTGGGTGATGTCGTCATAACACTACTCGCGTTGTCATCGCCCGCGACAGCGGGCGATCCAGTAGTCTCAGATTTGGATTATGGCACGGCTGCGCACCACATTGCGCCATGTGTTTACTGGATGCCCCGCTTTCGCGGGGCATGACAAGCGTCGGGATTACGCCTCGCCAGATGTTTCGAACATCGCGGCATCCAGCGCCTCGCGTGCTGGCTTGCCGGCCCAGAGCACGAACTGGAACGCAGGGAAATAGCGCTCGCAGGCCTCCAGCGCCGTGTTCAGCACCGCCTGGCATTGCTCCCCGGAGGCTTCGAGACCGCCGGCCAGGACCAGCGCGTGGCGGAACATGACGAGCCCGTCATTCGGCCACAGATCGAAATGGCCAATCCACATCTGCTCGTTCATGTGCGCGATCAGCTTCTGTACTTCGCCGCAACGCCGCTCCGGCACTTTCAGGTCGAAGGCGCAGGCAAGATGCAAAGCCTCCAGTTCGTCCATCCAAGTGAACGACACCTGATAGTCGCTCCAGCGGCCCTTGATCAGGATATTGATCTCGTCGTCGCCCGAGCGCTCGAAGCTCCAGTCGTTGACTGCAGCGAGGCGCTCCACGGCATCGAGAGGATTGAGGCGAAGGGAATCGGAAAGCTCAGTCAGTGACATGGTCTGTTCATCCGCCGCTTGCGAGGCTGCCATGCCCCGCGCCGCAACGGCGGACGAGGCAAATCACTTCCCCGACGGGGGATGCTTACTCAGGGACGCTGCTTTGTGACGCAGGACGGAGCAGGCCCGGCGGGTTGACCGCCGGTTCACGAATCACTTGCACAACCGACTATAACCGGCCCGATTCCGCGCAACAAAGATTGAATTCAGCGTGCGAAAATAGGTCGTGGATTCGGTGAACCCGCGCAACGCGGCGCCATCCCCTGTCCACAAAGCCGGCTGCGACAAGTTGACTCGGGATGCTGCGTTCCCCGCTTGGGCGCAGGCGCCTGCGGCCAGTCAGTCGAACAGACTCGACACCGACTCTTCCGATGCCGTGCGACCGATGGCTTCGCCGATCAGCTGGGCGATGGGCAGCACGCGGATATTGTGTGCTTCCTTGATCTCTTTGGTCGGCTGGATGGAATCGGTGATCACCAGTTCCTTGAGTCGCGACTTGGTGACCCGCGCCACCGCTCCGCCCGACAAGACGCCGTGGCTGATATAGGCATAGACTTCGGCCGCGCCTTGCGCCAGCAGCGCATCGGCCGCATTCACCAGCGTGCCGCCGGAATCCACAATGTCGTCGACCAGGATGCAGATATGTCCGTTCGGATCGCCGATGACATTCATCACTTCGGATTCGCCGGCGCGCTCGCGCCGCTTGTCGATGATGGCGAGCGGCGCATTGATGCGCTTGGCGAGGCCGCGCGCGCGCACCACGCCGCCGACATCGGGTGACACCACCATCAGCTTCGACAGATCGAAACGCTCTTTGATGTCGCGCACCATCACCGGCGAGGCGTAGAGATTGTCGGTGGGAATGTCGAAGAAGCCCTGGATCTGCCCGGCGTGCAGGTCGAGCGTCATCACGCGGTTGGCGCCGGCATGCGTGATCAGGTTGGCGACGAGCTTGGCCGAAATCGGCGTGCGCGGTCCCGGTTTGCGGTCCTGCCGCGAATAGCCGAAATAAGGAATGACCGCCGTGATGCGGCGCGCCGAGGCGCGGCGCAGCGCATCGATGATGATCAGCAATTCCATCAGATGGTCGTTCGCCGGAAACGACGTCGACTGCACAACGAAGACGTCGGCGCCGCGCACGTTTTCCTGGATCTCGACGAAAATCTCCATGTCCGCGAAGCGGCGGACCACCGCCTTGGTCATCGGCGTGCGCAGATAATCGGCGATCTCGCTTGCAAGAGCGGGATTGGAATTTCCGGCGACGAGCTTGATTGCCCCGTTCTTGGCCATCGTCTCCTCGCTGGTCACTGGCACAAAAGGTTGATTCCGCCGTACCGGATCCCGGCAAAGCCCGCCCGCAGGCGCGTCCTGATAACAAGCCGCCTGCGCTCAGCGCAATATACGAAAGGCCGTATCCTTAAGCTTTTTAGGATGGTCGAGCGTCATCAAAAGACATTGGCGGTGGCCACCTGCTGCGGACGGCCGAGCGGGCGGCGCGGCGGCAGCGGGGCGCCGGATTCCGCAGCAATCGAGCCAGTCGTCGCCGGCTCGGAACTCGCCGGAAGCCTGTAAATGCCCTGCGCTTCGGGCCGGAAATCGTCCGCGGCGGCAACAGTGGGCCGCTCCTCAATGGGGCCCGCAGGGGACGGCCCCGGCGCGGAAGGCTGCGCCGCAGGGCTGCCGAGAAATGCCGCGAGTTGCTCCATGCCGTTGCGGGCCAGGCGCGCCAGAACCGCATCGTTGCTGACCGCCTGCCAGGCATCCACGCCGGCGGGACCGGCCTTTTCCTCGCCGCTCAGACGCGCGGCGCGACGGGTCTCGCCGTCATAGACGTCCCAGACCCACGACACGACAGTCTGCTTTTTGACCACGCTCGCCGCAACGTAACCGCGGATGCGATAGGGCGCATAACCTTCGCGCGTCACGACCGGCACCTGACGGATGTCGGCTTCCTCGTTCAGCTTTTGCACGAGCTTCTGGAAAACCATGGGCGGAGCGCCATCGATCGATTCGAAGGCCACGCTGGCGCGCTGGCTCGCCTGCAGACCGCCAGTGCGCTGACCGTCGGTCACGCAACCTGCCCCGCCCATGGCGAGGACGGCGACCGCCACGCTGCGGGCCAAGACGCCTGCCAGACCACCCTGCATGCAACCCCCTCGCCGAGGCCGGACTCTGCGGTCCGTCGATCGGCAGCTTTAGGGGTAGCGGCATTTTTGTCTCTGGTCCAGATGCCGGCGCAATCGGCGCGGCGCCATATCAGCCGACCAGAACGATCGCGTTGATATGACGGCCGTAATCCGGCTCGCCGCGATGCACGGAGCGGCGGTAGCTGTAGAAGCGGTCCGGCTCGGCATAGGTGCAAAGACCGGTATCCTCGATCTTGTGGACCCCGGCCCGCCGCAGACGCGCCGCGATATAACCCGCCAGATCGAACAGCGCGTGCCCCTCGCGATCCGCATCCTTGAAGAAGCGCGCATTGGCGGGATCCTGGTCGCAGAAATTGCGCACAAATTCCGCACCGACTTCGTAATTGCGTTGCCGGATCATCGGCCCCAGCGCGACCATGATCCGCTCACGATCGGCACCGAGTTTTTCCATCGCGGCAATTGTCGTGTCGAGCACGCCGGTGAGCGCGCCGCGCCAGCCCGCATGCGCGGCCCCGATCACACGCGCCCTCGGTTCGGCGAAAAGCACCGGCCCGCAATCCGCAGTCGTAACGCCGATGGCGAGATCGGGCGTGCGGGTGACAATCGCATCCGCTTTCGGCCGCGCGTCGACGTTCCAGGCGGTCTCGGCGACAACCACATCGGGAGAGTGAACCTGATGAACGGTTGCTAGCTGGCCGGCATCGACGTTCAGCGCGCGCGCCATGCGTCTGCGATTTTCCGTGACATGCAAAGGCTCGTCGCTGGATCCGACCCCGCCATTGAGGCTGGCATAAAGGCCTTGCGAGACCCCGCCCTCGCGCGTGAAGAAGGCGTGACGAATACCTCGCAAGGACGACAGCGAGGGCGCGGTCAGCATCACGGTCATCCCTCGAAAGCCGGCAGCGTCCCGAGCTTGGGATCGGCGATCGCTATCACCTTGAACAATTCGCCCATGCCGGTCGGCCCGCTTTGCGTCAGGCGCGCCACCGCGGAATCGATATCGGCGGCCTGCTGCGACGACGCACTTGCCTTGAGACCTTGCGCACGCAATTCGATGCCCATCCGGCGCAGGAATTCGCCCTGCGTGATCGGTCCCTGCACGCTCGCGCCCATGCTCTCGGCGGCCAGGCCGAAGGCCTGGAAATCGACATGCGCGGTGATATCGACGCGGCCCGGCGTTCGCAGCACGTCGGCATATTGATGCCGGCCGATCGCCTGCAAGGTGTCGCCGACGCCGCTTTCGCTGTGGCCATAATCGATGACCAGCGCCGCGCCCTGGTCGCGCACCTTGCGCGCGAGGTCGAAGGCGATCGCATCGGGCCGCCATTCATAGATCGATCCGGCCGGCGCTTCGCGCACGTGTTTCGGCAAAATACGTTCGAAATGCGCGATGCGATCGGTAGCGACGCCGAACGCGAAATTTCCCGCGCTGTCGAGTCCCACCACGCGCTCATGCCAGCCATCCGCCTGCTTCACCGCCTGATGCACCGGCAGGGCATCGATGAACTCGTTGGCCAGCACGATGAGCGGTCCGTCCGGTACGTCGGCAACGCTGCGATGCCACAGCACCGGGACCTCCTGCGACTCCAGCATGTCGCGCTGGATACTTTCCAGCACCGGGCTGACCTCGACCAGATGCAGTGAAATCGCCTGTCGGAATTCGGGCGCCACGCGCAGTGCACGCAAGGCATCCTTCATCATCGTGCCGCGGCCAGGCCCCAATTCAACGACCCGGACGTTTTCAGGCGAACCCATCCTGCGCCAGACCGCCAGCGCCCACACACCGATCAATTCGCCGAAAATCTGGCTGATTTCCGGCGCCGTGGTGAAGTCGCCGGCGGCGCCAAAAGGGTCCTGCGTCACGTAATAACCGTGCTGCGGATGGCCGAGGCACAGCGACATGAATTTCCACACCGGCATGGGGCCTGCGACCGAAATCAGCCGGCGCAATTCGGTTTCGATCGGAGAGACGGCGTCGATCATGCGTATCCCGTGCGTGGGTTGCGCAGAGCGTAGACGACGAAGGCGATGCCGGCCAAGAGCAGCGGAACCGACAGCAGCATGCCCATGGTCAGCCCGCCCCAGAGAAAGCCCAGCTGCGCGTCGGGCTCGCGGAACAGTTCGCAGAAGGAGCGAGCCAGCGCATAGCCAATCGCGAAGATGCCGACGATCAGGCCGGGCCGCTTCAGCGCGCCACCGCGCACGAAGAGCGCCAGGACAATGAACAGCACCAGCCCTTCCAGCGCCGCTTCATAGAGCTGGCTCGGGTGACGCGGCAGCGGCCCGGCATGCGGAAACACGAAAGCCCAGGGCATATCGGTCGGCCGTCCCCACAATTCGCCGTTGATGAAATTGGCCATGCGCCCGAGAAACAAGCCGATCGGCCCGGCCGCGCAGGTTAGATCGCCGAGCGAGAGAATCGAAATCCTGCGCCGCCAGGCGAACAGCACCACCGCCAGCACGCAGCCGGCGAAGCCGCCATGGAACGACATGCCGCCGTTCCAGAGCTGCAAAATCTCCGCAGGGTTCGCAGCGAAATAGGCCGGATTGTAGAAGAGCACGTAACCGGTGCGCCCGCCGAGAATGATGCCGAGCGTGACCCAGACAATGAAGTCGTCATAATCGGTCACCGTCATCGGCGGCTTGCTGCCGGCCCAGAGCGATTCACTGCGGATCATCCAGCGCGCATAGACCCAGCCGAGCAGGATGCCGCCGATATAGGCGAGTGCATACCAGCGGATCGCGAACGGCCCGATGCTGATCAGCACCGGATCGATATTCGGGAATGGCAGAGTCAAAAAAGGCATGCGGACCGACTTTCGATGCGCCGGTTTGCGGGCTTGACCGGGCCGAAGTCAAGTTGCGCATTACCATATCCGTATCCGGCGCTTGCGGGGCCGGTACGGGCAAGCCATATCTTCGTGTGGCGACGCCATTCGCGCGGAGACAGGGAATGACCCAGACCAGCAGCCGCTTTTTCGATGAAATCGCCCGGTTGATGAACGACGCGGCCGGCGTGGCGCAGGGCGTGCGGCGGGAATTCGATACCCTGTTCAAGACCCAGGCCGAACGCTGGATGCGGGACATGGACCTCGTCAAGCGGGAGGAGTTCGAGGCGGTCAAGGACATGGCCCGCCTCGCCCGCGAGGAGAACGAGGCCCTGAAGGCCCGCATCGAGGCCCTGGAGGTCAAGCTCGACGCCAGGGCGAAAAAGGCCGCCAAGGACGCTTCCAAGAGCGATCCGGCCTGATTCCAAGGCATTTTTTGGCGACAGGGGTGGTAGGAGGCGCTTTCTGGCGCACGTTCCTTGTCAGACCGGAACCGGACCGCTATAAGCCCGCGCAACCGCGGCCTTCCGCACCCCTGGAGGCGTGCCGCGGTTTTTTCCCAAAATCCGCAAGATCAGAAAAGGACTGAACGCCATGTCGACCGTCAAGGAATTGAAGGCGACGGTGCGTCCGAAGGCCGGCAAGGGGGCCGCTCGGGCAGTACGTCGCACAGGCCAGACACCGGCCGTGATCTACGGGGCAAACCAGCCCCCGCTCAACATCGCGCTGGATCAGAAAGAAATCCGCACCCGCATTTATGCCGGACGCTTTCTGACCACGCTTTACGACATCGATGTCGACGGCAAGAAGCACCGCGTCATTCCGCGCGACTACCAGCTCGACCCGGTGAAGGATTTCCCGATTCATGTCGACTTCATGCGCCTCGCCGAGGGCCAGCTGGTGCGGGTCAACATTCCGGTTCACGTTATCAATGCCGAGCAGTCACCCGGCGTGAAGCGCGGCGGCGCCGTCAACATCGTGGCGCACACGATTCCCGTGCGCTGCCCACCCGACAGGATCCCGCAATCGATCGACGTCGACGTCGCAGGGCTTGAGATCAACTATTCCAAGCATCTCAGCGACGTGAGGCTGCCGGACGGCGTGAAACCGATCGCCGCCGACGACATCACGCTCGTCACCATCGTGCCGCCGTCGGGCTATGCGGAAGAAACCCGCGCCGCCGCCGAAGCCGCGGCCGCTGCCGCCGCCGCACCTGCGGCCGGCGCCGCTGCCCCTGCTGCCGGTGCTGCCGCGGCTGCCCCTGCTGCCGGCGCTCCCGCGGGTGGCGAAAAGGCCGCCGAGAAGAAGTGAGGCGGCGGCGCGTAAATGCGCCGTCGACATTCCATGCTTCTTCTCGTGGGGCTCGGCAATCCGGGCGCCCGCCATGCGGGCAACCGGCACAATATCGGCTTCATGGCCGTCGAGGCCATCGCGAGGCGCCACGGCATCACGCCGTGGCGTCGCCGCTTTCAGGGTATGGCCGCGGAAGGCAATGTCGGCTTCGAGCGCGTGCTGTTGCTGATGCCCGGCACCTTCATGAACGAGTCCGGTCGCGCCGTCGCGGAAGCAGCAAAATTCTACAAGCTCGGTCTCGACGACATCGTGGTATTCCACGACGAACTCGATCTTCCGCCGGGCAAATTGCGCATCAAGGTGGGCGGCGGCAATGCCGGCCATAACGGCCTGCGTTCGATCACCGCGCATATGGGCAACGACTACAAGCGCGCGCGCATGGGCATCGGACATCCCGGCAACAAGGAGATCGTGCATGCCTATGTGCTGTCCGATTTCGCAAAGGCCGAGCGGCCCTGGGTCGAAACGATGTGCGATGCCATTGCCGACAGCGCGGAGCTGCTTGCGCGCGGCGAGGATTCCAGCTTCCAGAACAAGATTCATCTCGCCATGACGGCGAAAGGATTCGGCAATTCCCAGGACTCGGAAGCCGAAACGCCCGCCAAAGACCAGCGAAAGAACACGGACTGAACCATGGGTTTCAAATGCGGCATCGTCGGTCTGCCGAATGTCGGCAAATCGACGCTCTTCAACGCACTCACCGAGACGGCGGCGGCGCAGGCGGCGAATTATCCATTCTGCACGATTGAGCCGAATGTCGGCGAAGTGGCGGTGCCCGACCCGCGTCTCGACAAGCTCGCCGCCATCGCCGGATCGCAGCAGATCATTCCCACCCGCCTCACCTTCGTGGACATCGCCGGGCTGGTGCGCGGCGCCTCCAAGGGCGAGGGCCTCGGCAATCAGTTCCTCGCCAATATCCGCGAGGTCGACGCCATCGCGCATGTGGTGCGCTGCTTCGAGGATTCCGACATCACCCATGTCGAAGGCAAAATCGATCCCATCGCCGATATCGAGACCATCGAAACCGAGCTGATGCTGGCCGACCTCGACAGTCTCGAGCGACGCGTCGATGCGCTGGAGAAGAAGGCGCGCGGCAACGACAAGGAAGCGAAGGAGACGCTCGATCTGGTCAACCGCGCGCTGGTCCTGCTGCGTGAGGGCAAGCCGGCGCGGCTGGTCGAACGCAAGCCGGAGGAAGAGAAGGTTTTCGCCATGCTCGGCCTGATGACGGCCAAGCCCGTGCTCTATGTCTGCAATGTGGAGGAAGCCTCCGCCGCGACTGGCAACGACTTCTCGCGCAAGGTGGAAGCGCGCGCGAAGGAGGAAGGTGCCGTGTCGGTCGTCATATCCGCGAAGATCGAATCGGAAATCGCCGTGCTCTCGCGCGAGGAACGAACCGAATATCTGGAAGCCGTCGGCCTGAAGGAGGCCGGCCTCGACCGCCTGATCCGCGCCGGCTACGACCTGCTGCATCTCGTCACCTATTTCACGGTCGGGCCGAAGGAGGCCCGCGCCTGGACCATCACCAGGGGTACCAAGGCGCCACAGGCGGCCGGTGTCATCCATACCGATTTCGAGCGCGGCTTCATCCGCGCCGAGACCATCGCCTATGCCGACTATGTCGGCCTCAATGGCGAGGCCGGCGCCCGCGACGCCGGCAAGCTGCGGCTGGAAGGCAAGGACTATGTCGTCGCCGACGGCGATGTCATGCATTTCCGCTTCGCGACCTGATGGGGAACCTTTCCCGGCCCGGGACGTTCCCCCGGTCGGGCTGGCCATCGCCACGGAACGATATCCGGGAGGACGCGGCGGAAGCACTTTCGCGGCGGGGCCGTCCTACGAGCGTTCACCAACCGGTTCCGCATGGCGTTGAACCTACGGCATATCTCACGGGATGGCGGGACGCTGGCCGCTGTCGCGGCGGTCTATTTTCTGCTGGCCAAAGCCGGGCTGGAATTTGCCTCCATCAATGCCAGTGCCACCCCGATCTGGCCACCGACCGGATTTGCCATCGCCGCAGTTCTGCTGTTCGGCTACCGGGTCGCGCCGGCGATCTTGACCGGCGCCTTTCTCGCCAATGCCACGACCGCCGGCACCGTCGCAACCTCCCTTGCCATCGGCCTCGGCAATACCGCGGAGGGTCTGCTGATCGGCTATTTGGTAAAGACCCGGTCGGGCGGCCGCGCCACATTCGAGACCCCCTCCCGCGTCGCCTTCTTCGCCCTCGCCTGCCTGTTCCCAACCGCGATCAGCGCGACGATCGGCGCCACCACCCTCGCCGCCACCGGCTTCGCGGGCGATGCGGAAATCCTGCAGCTCTGGCTTACCTGGTGGATCGGCGACCTTGCCGGCGCACTGGTCGTTTGCCCGGCTCTGGTGTTGTGGTGGATGCATGCGCGGGATCATCTCTCGGCGTCGGAACTGCCCGAGATCTTGGGCATCTATCTCACCGCCTGCGCGGTCGGACTGCTCGCCTTCAGTCCGCTCCTCGAGCAGACGGCGATCCGTGCGCCGCTCGGCTTTCTTGCCGTTCTGCCGCTGCTCTGGGCAGCCCTTCGCCGGACCCAGCGCGACACGATCAGCGTGGCGGTCATTCTGTGCGCCTTCGCGATCTGGGGCACATTGTCGAGCAGTGGTCCCTTTGTCGCGCCAACCACGAATGAATCCCTGCTCATGTTGCTGGCCTTCATGACCAGCGTCACGGTACCCAGCCTCGCCCTGAGCGCCGCCATCGCGCTGCGGCGAACCGCCGATCGTGATCTGCGCATTGCCCATGATTTGCAGAGCGCACATTTGCGTATCGGGCAGGAACTGGCGCGGCTCGGCACCTGGCTCTGGGACGTTCGGCAAGATCGCGTCGTGTGGTCGCCGGGGCTGTTCGAGATCTACGGAATCAAGGAGAGCGATTTCGACGGCAGCCTGGAAGGATTTGTCTCCCGCCTGCATCCGGAGGACCGCGATCGCGTCCGGTCGGCTGTGATCCAGGCCTGCCGGCAGGGAACCCCATTCAGAATGGAGGAGCGGATCGTCCATGCCAGCGGCGAAACGCGGCACCTGTCGTCGGCCGGGGAGGTTGTCAAGGACGACAGCGGCTGCGTTCTCTATATGATCGGAGCCTGCCAGGACATCACCGACCAGAAGCGGGCCGAAACCGCGCTGCACGCGAGCGAAGTGCAGTACCGCGTGATGATCGACGCAGTGCAGGACTACGCCATCTACATGCTCGATCCGCACGGAAGGATAGCGAGCTGGAATTCCGGCGCCGCCCGCATCAACGGATATTTGGCCGGTGAAGTCATCGGAGCGAATTTCAGCCGCTTCTTCACGCCGGAAGATCAGGCCAGAGCGGAGCCGCAGCGGATGCTGAGCGTGGCGGCGACCGAAGGCAGATTCGAAGGAGAAGTGCAACGCATACGGAAGAACGGCGAGAAGTTCTGGGCGCACGTGGTCATCGATCCGATCCGCGATCGCGGCGGCAAGTTGCTGGGATTTGCCAAGATCACCTGGGACATCACCGAGCGCAAGGAGGCGCAGACCGCGCTCGAACGCGCGCGCGAACAGCTCGCGCAATCGCAGAAGATGGAAGCGATTGGCCAATTGACGGGCGGCATTGCGCACGACTTCAACAATCTGCTGATGATCGTGAGCGGCTACACCCAGATGTTGCAGCGCGGGCTCTCCGACCCACGGCAATTGAAGGCCATCGACGCGATCCGCTCGGCGGCCGAGCGCGGCGCCAGCCTGACGCGGCAGCTTCTCACCTTCTCGCGACGGCAGGCGCTGAATCCGATTGTCATCGATATCCCGGAGCAGATCAGGGCCATACAGGAAATGCTCGCCCGCACCCTGCCGGGCAACATTGTCGTCAAGCTGGACGTTCCGCCCGACACTTGGCGGACGAAGGTCGACATCGGAGAATTCGAGCTGGCGCTGGTCAACGTCGCGGTGAACGCCCGCGATGCGATGCCGAAAGGCGGCTTGATCACCATCGCCGCGCGCAACCGCACCCTGGCGGCGGGTGAGATTGCGCCCTTGCAGGGAGAATTTGTCGCGCTATCGGTCAGCGACACCGGGACGGGCATTCCGACCGACATTCTGGCCAGAGTTTTCGAGCCATTCTTCACCACCAAGGCCACCGGTAAAGGCACCGGTCTCGGTCTGTCGCAGGTTTACGGCTTTGCACATCAGTCGGGCGGCACCGCAATGATCGACAGCGCGCAGGGTCGCGGCACGACACTGACAATCTACCTGCCGCGCAGTCTGGCCGAACCCGATCGGGCTGCGCGTGTCTCCGCGCCAGACGCAACGAAGGCGCTGCAGGGCGCCGCACTCCTGATCGAAGACAATCCCGAAGTCGCGGCCGTAACGACATCGATGCTCGAACAGGCCGGCTGCCGCGTGGTGCATGTCGATAACGGCACGGCTGCGCTCAAGCGGCTCGAGAGCGGCGGCTTCGACATCGTGCTCAGCGACATCGTCATGCCGGGCGGCATGGACGGCATTCAGCTTGCGCACAAGATCAGGGCCCGCTTCCCCGACCTTCCCATTCTGCTGATCAGCGGTTACAGCGACGCCATGCTTTCCGCGGCGCCGTCTTTCGGCCTCCTGAAAAAACCGTTCGACGGCGCCGAGCTGACAAAGGCCGTGCGAGAAGCCATGGCGCAACACCGTTTTGCGCCGCCGCATTCCGCAGGCGCCGCCGGATAGTACCCCTTCCCTCTACATGCCACCGCGCTGGCGGATCGCGTCGAGATTCTCGTTGATGCGGAACACGATCAGCACGAACTCCGCAGTAATGCGTACGGCCATGATTCCCACCAAGACCGCCAGCAGGGCGACGCAGAGTGCGGCGAGACCCGCGAAAAAATTGATCGCCATCATCGCCAACGCCGAAAAGACGCCCGACAGGCCAGCCAGGGCAATCAGGCCGACCGCAAGCCAGTAGAAGATGCGGATGATGGACGGCGTGATGAAGCGGTCCCAGTTGAACAAATCGCCGAAATTGAACATGTGCGCGTCTTTCGTATGTCCGGCGGGTCGGATGTCGTCCCGCCGGGGCGATGGCCCGCGCGAAGTCGCGGTGCTTCGCCGGGATCATCCGCCGGTTTCATGGGAAAGCGCGCGGTCTGAGACAAGACCGGAGCCCACTCTTGCTGATCGCGCGCCGATGCATAGGCGCCATGCCCATCATCCGGGAAGTTGACGGGATCATGACCGGCCGATACCCAATTGCGGATGTCCACTGTTTCCGGGCCTGACGTGGCCAAAATCTGGTTCGAGGATTTCAAGCCGGGCAGCGTTGCCGAATATGGTCCTCGCGTCGTCAGCCGCGAGGAAATCCTGTCTTTTGCCGCCGAATACGACCCGCAGCCCATGCATCTGGACGAGGAGGCCGCCCGCCACACCCTGCTCGGTGGGCTGTCCGCTTCGGGATGGCATACCTGCTGCCTGATGATGCGGATGATCGCCGACGGATTCATCCTGAAGTCGAGCTCGATGGGCGCCAATGCCATCGAGGAGGTGCGCTGGCATGCACCGGTCCGCCCCGGCGACGCGTTGACTGTGCGCGCCACAGTTCTGGATGCCCGCGCGTCGAAAAGTCGGCCCGAAATGGGCATCGTGTCGATGCTGTTCGAAGTCTTCACCGGCAGCGGCCAGAAGGTGATGACCATGAAGAGCCCGCTGCTGATGGCCCTGCGCGAACCGGGGCGCGCCGCATGATGAAATTCTACGAGGATCTCGTGATCGGCGAGCGGGCCGAGATCGGCACGCATCGTTTCACGGCCGACGAGATCAAGGCCTTCGCCCGCGCCTACGACCCGCAGCTCTTCCATGTCGACGAGGACGCCGCCGCCCGCTCGCATTTCGGCGCCCTCTGCGCGTCGGGCTGGCACACCGCGGCGACATGGATGCGGCTGATGGTGCATTACCGGCGGCGCCAAGCCGAAATGCTCGCCGCGCGTGGTGAGCCCGTTCCCGAGCTCGGCCCCTCTCCCGGCTTTCGCGAGTTGCGGTGGTTCAAGCCGGTCTATGCCGGCGACGCCATCACCTATGCCACCGAGGTTGCCGAGAAGCGTGCCTCGATCAGCCGGCCGGAATGGGGGCTGGTTGGCTTTCTCAACAGCGGCGTCAATCAGCACGGCGAGACGGTGGTGTCCTTCGTCAGCACCGCCTTTGTCGGTCGGCGCGCCCGCACCGTCAGTCCGGCTACACCATGACCGCCCTCGCCCCGGCGACGCGACGCGACGAGCGCCGCACGCTCGCCGTCGCCTCCGGCGCGCATGCGCTGCACGACGGTTACACCGACCTGATCTACGTCATGCTGCCGATCTGGCAGGCTGAATTCGGGCTGAGCTATGCGGCGGTCGGCGTGTTGCGCGGCGTGTTCGCCGGCACCATGGCGGGCCTGCAGATTCCGGCAAGCTTTCTGGCCGACCGCCTGGGCGCAGCGGCGGTGCTCGCCGGCGGCACCGCACTTGCCGGGCTCGGCTATTGCCTCGCCGGCCTGAGCGGCAGCTTCGCGATGCTGATCGCGGCGCTGCTCGTCGGCGGGATCGGGGCCTCGACCCAGCATCCGATCGCGTCGGCACTGGTTGCGCGCGCCTTCGCCGGTCCGCGCTCGCTCAAGGCGCTGGGCACCTACAATTTCGCCGGCGACATCGGCAAGATGACGGTTCCGGCCCTGGCCGCGCTGATGATCACGCTGATGCCGTGGCGGCCCGCACTCGGCATCCTCGGCGCATTCGGTTGTGTCGCTGCCCTCGCCATTATCCTGGTGATACCGCGCGTTGCCGGTGCGGCCATCGGCGAGAAGCAGACGCCATCCGGATCCGGTCCGGCGCCTGCGCGCCGCTTCGCCTTTCCGACCCTGCTCTCCATCGGCGTGATCGACAGCGCAACGCGCATGGGCTTTCTCACCTTCCTGCCCTTCGTCCTGACGGCGAAAGGCGCGGGCCTGCCGGCCATCGGCATCGCCATGACGCTCGTCTTCGCCGGTGGCGCGGCAGGCAAGCTGGTCTGTGCCTTCATCGGAGCGCGGATCGGCAGCACCGCCACCGTCTGTGTCACCGAAGCGCTCACCGCCATTCTCATTCTGGCCATCCTGCCGTTGCCGCTCGAGGCGGCGATGCTGCTCCTGCCGCTGATCGGCGTGGCGCTGAACGGAACGTCGTCGGTTCTCTATGGTTCGGTGCCGGTGGTGGTCGCGCCGGAACGGCGCATGCGCGCCTTCGGAATATTCTACACCGGCACCATCGGCTCAGGCGCCGTCGCGCCGGTGTTCTACGGACTGGCCGGCGACGCCCTGGGACTGACCGGCGCCGTCATCCTGGTCGCCGCGATCGTGCTGATCACAATTCCGCTGGTGCTGATCCTGCGGACGGCGCTGGCTCAGCGCCAGTCGCCCAGCACCGCCTGAACGATGGCCAAGGCGGCGACCGCTGCCGTATCCGCGCGCAGGATGCGCGGCCCGAGCGCAAGCCGCATTACGTTCTGCCGCCGCAACAACAGCGTCCGCTCCTCCTCCGCAAATCCGCCTTCCGGACCGACCAGCACCGCGAAGGATGCATGATCCTTGCGGTGAGCGGACAAGGCCACGACCGGATCGCGCGTCTCCGCATCCTCGTCGCAAAAGATGAGAAGACGATCCGCCTGCATCGTCGCCAGCAGACGGTCGAGCGGCAGCGGCTCCGCGATCTCCGGGATGGCCAGAATGCCGCATTGCTCAGCCGCCTCGATGGCATTCGCACGCATGCGTTCGAGATTGACGCGCGACATCTGCGTGTGCCGCGTGGTCACCGGCTGCAGCCGCGACACGCCGAGCTCCACCGCCTTCTGCACCATGTAATCCAGCCGCGCATGTTTCAGCGGCGCGAACAGGTAATGCAGGTCGGCGGCGCCTTCCTGCGGCCGCGACTGCTCCGCGATTCGCAGCGCCGCCGCTTTCTTGCCGGGACGCTCGAGCACCGCCCGCCATTCCCCCTCCCGGCCGTTGAAGGCGAGAACGCCGTCGCCGGGCTGAAGACGCAGGACGTTGCACAGATAGTTGGTCTGGCCCGGATCGAGGGAAACAGCCGCCCCGGCGGCCAGGGCCGCTTCCACAAACAGCCGGGGCGTGCGGAAATCGTAGCGGGCCATCGTCTTAACCACGCGCTCCACCTGCGACCGGAACGCAGTTTCCGGTCTCCTGGAAAGTCCGGTATAAGGCAACGGTAATTCGATCTGCCGCCTTATCGCCGGATTTCAGGGGTTCTTATCGGCGGCCGGGCAGATTGTCGAACGGCCGGCATTAAAGACGGGTTCTGGGAGAAAAGCCGATGATCTGGGCGCGCGCCCTTTCGCTCGCTGCGGTACTGCTCGCGCCGGCTGGCCTTGCCGGAGCACAGCAAACCTCGCCGTGGCCCGACGCCCAGCCCACCGCGCCGGCCTCGAGCTCCCCCTGGCCCTCTGCGCCGTCGCAACCCACAATTCCGGGTGCCGCAGCGCCTTGGCCCTCCGCGCCGCAGGCCGGCCCGCGCGGACCCTCGGCCTTCGATGCCGCGCCGCGCCGGGATTGCAACGCCGAATTCATGCCGCTGCGCCAGGATGCGGAAAAACGCGCCGGCGCCATCAAGGCGGCCGCCGCCAAAAAGTCGCAGCCCGAGCTGTGCAATGCGTTCAAGAATTTCGCCGCCGCCGAGGCCAAGATGGTCAAATACGTGACCGATAACGGCACGGCCTGCGGAATCCCGCAGGATGCAACGAAGAACATGAAGGCCAATCACGCCAAGACCATCGGCATCCGCGACAAGGTCTGCAGCGCCGATGCCGGTCCTGCCGCGCCGCGGGCGCCGAGCCTGAGCGACGCCCTCGGTACATCGCGGCTTCCCGATACATCCAGTCCGCAAACGCAGAAGGGTGGCGGCACCTTCAACACGCTGACGGGCAACGCGATCGCGCGATGAGTAACGTCACCGGACGTGTCGCCGACGCGACCGGCAACTGGGTCGACACGCTGGCGCCGCTCTGGACGCGCCCCTATCTGCGCCTTGCCCGTCTCGACCGGCCGATCGGCTCTTGGCTCCTGCTCATGCCGTGCTGGTGGTCGGCGGGACTTGCCGCCATTCATGCCGGCGCGCCCTATCCCAATCCCTGGCATGTCGTTCTCTTCTTCATCGGCGCTTTCGCCATGCGCGGTGCCGGCTGCACCTGGAACGATCTGGTCGACCGCGATCTCGACGCGCAGGTCGAGCGCACGCGCTCGCGTCCCATCCCCTCGGGTCAGGTCACGCCGACACAGGCTTTCTTTTTTTTGGTGCTGCAGGCGCTGGTCGGTCTCGCCGTGCTGCTGCAGTTCAACTGGTTCACCGTCGCGACCGGCATCACCTCGCTTGCGACCGTCGCGATCTATCCCTTCCTGAAACGTGTCACCTACTGGCCGCAGATCGGACTGGGCCTTGCCTTCTCCTGGGGTGCGCTGATGGGCTGGCCGGCCGTATTCGGGAAGCTGGAGATGCCCGCCTTCATTCTCTACGCCGGATCGATCTGCTGGGTGATCGCCTATGACACTATCTACGCGCATCAGGATCGCGAGGACGACGCACTGATCGGAATCAAGTCGACCGCGATCCTGTTTGCGGAGGACACCAGGCCGATGCTCGCCGCGTTCTTCGGCGCCGCCGTCGTACTCATCGGCATTGCCGGATGGATGTCAGGCGGGGGACTGATCTTTGCGCTTGGGCTCGCCGCGTTTGCGATGCATCTCGCCTGGCAGGTGAAGCGGCTCGATATTTCCGATCCGGCCCTGTGTCTGAGACTGTTTAAATCGAACCGCGACGCCGGGCTGATCCTGTTCGCGGCGATGATCGCGGACGCGGCAACGCGCAGCTTTTTTTGAATCAATTGCGGGCGATGATCTCGCGTTCACCGCGGTGGAGCACGGTCTCCTTCGTCTCCTTGCCCGGCTTGCGGCGCATCAGGATCGAAGGGCGGCGCTGCTTGATCGTGGCGCGGCGGCGGCGGCGTTGCGCGGTGTCGCTCGTCAACAACGCCCCCAGGCGCACGAGGCGCTTGCCCGGGCGGCGATAGGCTTCGGTGAGGATCGGCAGCCGCAGCACCCGGCTCCACGCCCTGCAGACCATCACGATGTCCTCGCCCTCCTCCGCGATGTAGAGCGGAAGCGACAGCGACGGGTCGCGATGGTCGAGAACGATGGCGACGGCCTTCGGCCCGCCGTCGGCGAACGACACAAGGCGCAACGTCAGCCCGCGGAACTCGGATACCGGCACGCCGACCGTCATCGGGATGCCCCGGACGGCGCGATGCATGACGACCCGCTCGCGATCAAGTTCCACCTGCCGCAGCTCGCCGTCCGCACCGGCGTCATACGCCGGAAACCGGACTGGCAAGGCGAAGGGGTCGAGACGCACCGAGATGCGGCCCGACCCGGCAGGTGTGGTCCTGCCGGTCTCCATTTGACGCCTCGTATAACTCCCCCGCGGACGTTTTCGCCCGTTATGTCCGCGAGATTGCCAGAGCGACGTCGGAAACCTCTTAAAAAGCGCGGTTAATCGAGTGTTCCGAGGCGCTCTTCGCTGCGCATGATTGACGGCACGTTGCGAAGAATGATTGACGGGATATTGCCCGGCATGCGCAATGTCGCCTCCGAATCCGGCACATCCGACCTGTCCCACCCGCGAGCCTTCATGTCCGATCTTCTCGACCAATCCGCACTGACCGACATCGCAGAACGGCTCGTCCACGCCGCGCGGGAGGCCGGCGCCGATACGGCTGACGCAGTGGCGGTGCGGTCGGTCTCGCAGTCGGTGGAAGTCCGTGACGGCGCGCTCGAGGAATCCGAGCGTGCGGAAAGCGACGATATCGGCTTGCGGGTTTTTGTCGGCAAAAGGCAGGCGATGATCTCGACCAACGATGTCGCTGGCGTCAGCCCGCAGACGCTCGCCGAGCGCGCGGTGGCGATGGCGCGCGCCGCGCCCGAAGATGCCTTTGCCGGTCTTGCCGACAGCGACAGGCTGGCGCGGTCTTTCCCCGAACTCGATCTGATTGATTCGCAGGTGCCGGCGGTGGCGGCGCTCGAAGAGGCTGCGCGCGCGGCGGAGGCCGCGGCGCTCGCAGTGACAGGCGTGTCGAAATCCGGCGGCGCCTCGGCGTCCCACGGAATCGGCGGCATGGTGCTGGTGACCAGTCACGGCTTCCACGGCGCTTACCTCGCCTCCCGCCGCGGATTGTCGGTCATGGCCATTGCGGGCGAAGGCACCGGCATGGAGCGCGACTATGATTTCAGCTCGGCCTTGCACGCGAGCGACCTGGAAGCGCCGGAGATCATCGGCCGGCGCGCCGGCGAACGCGCCGTCAAGCGCGTCAATCCGCGCAAGGTGAAAACGCAGAGCGCACCGGTGATTTTCGATCCACGCGTCGCCGGCTCCCTGGTCAGCCATCTTGCCAGCGCCGCCAATGGCGCCTCGGTCGCGCGCAAGACCAGCTTTCTCAAGGACAAGCGCGGCGAAAAACTTTTTCGCGACAATATCCGCATCGTCGACGATCCCCTGCGCAAGCGCGGCTTGCGTTCGCATCCCTTCGACGGCGAGGGCGTGGCGGTGAAAAAGCTTCTGCTCGTCGACAATGGCGTGCTGCAATCCTGGCTGCTCGACAGCGCCACAGCGCGCGAACTGGGCCTCGTGACCACCGGTCACGCGTCGCGCGGCGTGTCGTCACCGCCTTCGCCCAGCCCGACCAATCTGCATCTCGAACCGGGTCCGCTGACGCCAGAGGCGCTGATTGCCGAAACGGGCACCGGCTTCTACATCACCGACCTGATCGGCATGGGCACCAATCTGGTGACCGGCGATTACAGCCGCGGCGCCTCCGGCTACTGGATCGAGAATGGCGCGCTCGCCTATCCGGTCAGCGAAGTGACCATCGCCGGCCATCTGTTCGACATGTTCGCGTCGCTCACGCCGGCGAACGATCTGCAATTCCGCTACGGCACCAATGCGCCGACCGTGCGGGTGGAAGGTCTGACCATTGCCGGCCACTGAGATCGCCTACGACCCTCTCCGGGAGGCCGAACGCCTCGGAACGGTGCTGCGCGAGGCCGGCGCCATTGCGTTGAAGACCTTTCGTGCCCCCATCAGGAGCTGGACCAAAGGGCACGATTCGCCGGTGACGGAAGCCGACATGGCGGTGGATGCGCTGTTGCGCGAGAGACTGTCGCGACCCGAGATCGGCTGGCTGTCCGAGGAAAGCCACGACGACAAATCGCGGCTGGAAGACAGCACGCTCTACATCGCCGATCCGATCGACGGCACGCGCGCCTATATCGCGGGCCTCCCCGATTGGTGCATCTGCGCGGCTCTGGTCGAGCATGGACGGCCGATCGTGGCCGGAGTCTATGCGCCAGTGGACGATCAGCTGTTCCTGGCCGCAACCGGCTGCGGCGTTACCCGCAACGGGGAGCCGATTCGGACCAGCGAGCGCGCGGCGCTTGCCGGGGCCAATGTGGCGGGCCCGGCAGGCTATCTGAAACGCCTCTCGACCCGAGTCGAAATTGTGTCGGTGCCAAAGATTCACTCGCTGGCGCTGCGTTTGACCCGGGTGGCGGAAGGCCGGATCGACGTCGCACTGGCCTCTGTCAATGCCCATGATTGGGACCTTGCGGCGGCCGACCTTTTGGTGCACGAAGCCGGCGGCGCGATGACCACCCTGGCTGGGGAAAAACTGGTCTACAACTTGCACGATCCGGTGCACGGCGCTGTCGTCGCAGCCGGACGGACCCTCCACGCAGACATACTGGACCTGGTCCGGCGCCACCGCAATACCTTTGACTGAGGAAGAGGGAATGTCCGAGCAGACACCGAGCAAACAGCTTCTTCATCTTGTGTTCGGCGGCGAGCTCACGCGCATCGACGACGTCGAATTCAAGGATCTCTCCAAACTCGACGTGGTCGGCATCTATCCAAACTACGCAACCGCCTATGGCGCCTGGAAAGCCAAGGCGCAGCAGACCGTGGACAATGCCCAGATGCGCTATTTCATCGTCCACCTGCACCGCCTGCTCGACCCCGACACGGCAGGCCAGGCGGCGCCCGGTAAAGCTGCCCGCTAACGCGAGTTGGATCGCCGGATGCTGTCGTCACGCAGGCTTGCGCGTGCACCTTGGGTGCAGAGGACCGTCGGCGTGCTTGCCGCCGAATATCTGCGCTTTGTCCATCTCACCAGTTCGCTGAAAACGGAACCGGCAGATATCTACGAGCGAGCCGGTCCCGATCTGCCGATCATCCTGGCGATGTGGCACGGCCAGCATTTCATGGCGCCCTTCATCAGGAAGGAAGGGTATCGTGCCAAGACGCTGATTTCCCGGCACCGGGACGGTGAAATGAATGCCATCGCCGCCGAATGGCTGGGTGTTGAGACAATCCGCGGTTCGGGCGATCATGGCCGGGAATTTCATCGCAAGGGCGGCGTCGGAGCCTACCGCCAAATGCTGCAGGCTCTGGACGAGGGGTATAATGTGGCGCTGACGGCGGACGTTCCGAAGATTTCGCGCGTCGCGGGTCCGGGCATCGTGCGCCTGGCGCGCGATTCCGGGCGGCCCATCTATCCCGTCGCCATCGCCTCCAGCCGCCGCATCGAGTTGAACAACTGGGACCGCTCGGCGATCAACCTGCCGTTCAGCCGCATCGCCGGCGTGGTCGGCGAACCGGTCCGTGTCGCACCCGATGCAGGCGACGAGGAGCTCGAAGCCGCGCGCAAGGCCGTGGAAAACGAGCTCAACGCGGCGACGGCACGTGCCTATGCCATCGTCGATCGCAAGGCGGAGACGCATAACCGTGGCTGAACGTCTGCCGTTCGGACTGCGCGTCTACCGCAAGGCGATGGCGGCGGCGACGCCGCTCGCTCCGGTGCTGCTCTCGTACCGCCTGAAACGCGGCAAGGAACACCCCGAGCGCATGGTCGAACGCCGTGGCGAACCGACCTTGCCGCGCCCGGCAGGCTCTCTCGTCTGGGTGCATGGCGCCAGCGTCGGCGAATTGCTGGCGGTGCTGCCGCTGATCCAGCAATTGCGCGCACAGGACCTTCAGGTGCTGGTGACATCCGGCACCGTCACCTCGGCGCATGTCGCGGAAGAGCGACTGCCTGCCGGCGTGCTGCACCAGTTCATCCCGCTCGATGCGCCGCGCTTTGTGTTCCAGTTTCTCGATCACTGGCGTCCCAATCTCGGGCTCTTCGTCGAATCCGATCTCTGGCCCAACCTTATTCTGGCAAGCAGCAAGGGCCGCGTTCCGCTGGTGCTGGTGAACGGACGCATGTCGGAGCAATCGTGCAAAGGCTGGCGTTCCGTGCCGAAGACCGCCTCAACGCTTCTGGGCAAATTCGATCTGTGCCTCGCGCAATCGGCGCTCGACGGCGACCGTTTCAGCGAGCTCGGTGCCAGAGCCGTGCACGTGACCGGCAATCTCAAGCTCGACGTGCCGGCGCCGCCGGCCGACGACATCAGGCTGCAGGCGCTGAAAGCGGCGATCGGCAATCGTCCGCTCATCGCGGCGGCCTCGACGCATCCCGGCGAGGAGATGCTGCTCATCGAGGCCCATCGCCGGCTGCGCCATCGCTTCCCCGGCTTGCTGACCATCATCGTTCCGCGCCATCCCGAGCGCGGCCGCGGCATTCTCGATTTCGTCCTCGCGGCGCAGATGCGCGGCATGCTGCGCTCGCACGACGTCCTGCCCGACGAGCGGACGGACATTTACATCGCCGACACCATGGGCGAGCTCGGCCTGATCTATCGCGTGGCGCCGATCGTCTATATGGGCGGCTCGCTGGTGGAGCATGGCGGTCAGAACCCCATCGAAGCGGTGAAGCTCGGCGCCGCCATCGTGCACGGCCCGCATGTGTGGAATTTCACCGAAATTTACGCCGCGCTCGACGCCGCGCGCGGCGCCGCCGAAGTCGAAAATATCGATCAGTTGACCGATCGCCTCGGCTATTGGCTGGTCGATAGTACGGCTCGCAAAATGGCCGCGGCCGCCGGACAAAAGACCGTGGAGCGGCTGGGCGGCGCGCTCAAGCGCACCATGGCCGAGCTCGAACCCTATCTGCTGCAATTGCGGCTGGAGCACAGGGCCGCCGATGCGTGAGCCGTCATTCTGGTGGGAAAAGCCCGGTCTCGTCTCCCGCCTGTTATGGCCCGCAGGTTTCGTCTATGGATGGATCGCCACAAGGCGGATGCGTCAGGGGGGTGCCAGCGTCGGAATTCCCGTCATCTGCGTCGGCAATTTCACTCTTGGCGGCACGGGCAAGACGCCGACGGCGATTGCGCTGGCGCGCTGGCTTTTGAGCATTGGCGAAAAGCCGTTCTTTCTGACGCGCGGCTATGGTGGGAAAATTGCGGGGCCGGTGCGGATCGACCTCAAGGCGCATCTGGCCAGCGACGTGGGCGATGAACCCCTGCTGCTGGCGCGTCACGCTCCGGTTATTGTGGCGCACGACCGCGCCGCCGGCGCTGCGCTCGCGAAGGACGAGGGCGCGAGTGTCGTCGTCATGGATGACGGCCTGCAGAATCCGTCACTGAAAAAGGATTTTGCGCTTGCGGTTGTCGACGGCCGCCGTGGCCTGGGCAACGCCGGCACATTCCCGGCGGGGCCTCTGCGCGCGCCCCTGCCGGCGCAACTCGAATGCGTCGATGCGATCCTGGTGGTCGGCAAGGGATCGGGCGTGGCGCAGATCGCATCCATCGCACGCGCGCACAATCGCCCGCTCTTTCATGCGCGGCTGGAGCCGAAGGCGGACGCGGTGAAGGCCCTCGGCCGCAAGAAAGTGCTCGCCTTTGCCGGGATTGGCGATCCGGAAAAATTCTTTTCGACCCTGGCCGCGGCCGGGATCGAAGCGATGGCGGAGGAAAGCTTCCCGGATCATCATGTCTACACGCAGGCGGACGCGGAACGCCTGCTCGCGCGCGCGGAAGCGGAGAAACTCGTTCCGCTCACTACCGAAAAGGACATGGTGCGGCTGAGCGAGAGGGGCGGCGCGCTGGCAACCTTACGCACGCGCGCGAAGGAATTGCCGGTGACGCTGACGATCGAGGAGGAAGACGGTTTGCGGAAGCTGATCAGGAAGGCAGCGCCGAAGTCTCGCTGATTACTTCGCGCGCTCGGGGAACTGCCGCTGGAACACCGCCTCCGGCGAGGCATAGGCCTCCTGCCGATCAACGCTCCAGTATTTCAGTTCCTCCAGCGGAATCGGCGCGCCGGTCTGCGCGCAGCGCACGAAGGCCCCGGGCTTCACAATCCGGAAATCGCCGTCGAGGAACTTGACCTCGGCTTCGCCGGCCATGGGCTGGGGACGATCCATTCGGTTGAGCACGCAGGTCTCTCCTTGAGGATGGACGGCGCGGACGCGCGCCGCGGATGAAGCCCTAACATAGTGATTTGGCGGCGTTGATCAAATCCGGACCTGCGGGGCGCCGTCGACGCCCGGAGCCGGCTGCAAGGCCCTCTCTGATACCGTTTTCCGGTGCCGCTCAGCCGAACAGGCTGCCCTGCCCCGGATTGCCGCCGCCGGGCTTGCCGCGCGGTCTGGCGGGTGCAGGCGTTGCGCCCTCGCCCTCGGCGGTCGCCGCCACCCGGCCATCGGCGAATTCGATATCGAGCCGCATGCCCTGAGTGACCGCAGCCGCCGCATGCAGCGGCGTTCCGCCCGCGTCGCGCACCAGCGCATAGCCGCGCTTGAGCACGTCCTTGTAGGAATAGGCGGTGAGCAACTGGCCGCAGGACACAAGCCGGTCCCGGCGCCGCGCGAGAGAAACACGCGCGGCGCGCTCGCCGCGCTGGCCGAGGGCGGCGAGCACCTCGTTGCAGCGGCCGATGCGGGTGCGCAGTATCTGCGGCGAGAGCCGCGCGGCGATGCGCGACAACTGCGTGTGATGGAGCTGCGCATTCGCGCGCAAGGCGCGCGGCAGGCGGTCGCTGGCCGTGTCGAGACGCTGGCGCGGGATCGCCATCAGCGCATCGAGGCTCGGCAGCGCCCGTGCCGCCGCGCGCAACTCGGTGCGCCGTGCCTCCTGCCCGCGCGCCCAGCAGGCGATCAGGCGCCGCGCCTGCGTCGCGATGCGCGAGAGAAGGTCCGAGCGCACCGGCACCGCCATCTCGGCCGCGGCAGTCGGCGTCGGCGCGCGCTTGTCCGACGCAAAGTCGATCAGTGTGATGTCGGTCTCGTGACCGACGGCGGAGATGAGCGGGATCATGCTGTCTGCCGCCGCGCGCACCACGATCTCTTCGTTGAACGACCAGAGATCTTCCAGCGAGCCGCCGCCGCGCGCGACGATGATCACATCGGGGCGCGGCACCGGCCCGTCTTCCGGCAGCGCGTTGAAGCCGTGGATCGCCGCCGCGACTTCGGCAGCGGATGTGTCACCCTGCACCCGCACCGGCCACACGATCACATGCGCGGGAAAACGATCTTCCAGGCGATGCAGGATGTCGCGGATCACCGCGCCGGTCGGCGAGGTGACGACACCGATTACGCGCGGCAGATACGGCAGCAATTGCTTGCGCGCCTCGTCGAACAGCCCCTCGGCGGCAAGCTTTTTCTTGCGTTCTTCGAGCAGCGCCATCAGTGCGCCGAGCCCGGAGGGCTCCAGCGTCTCGATCACGATCTGGTAGTTGGAGCGGCCGGGATAGGTGGTGATGCGGCCGGTGACGATCACCTCCAGCCCCTCTTCCGGCTTCACCCGCAGCTTGCCGAACACGCCCTTCCAGATCACCGCGTCGATCCGCGCGCCCTCATCCTTGAGCGCGAAATAGACGTGGCCGGAGGAATGCGGCCCGCGATAGCCGGAAATCTCGCCCCGCACCCGCACATGGCTGAAATTGTCCTCCACCGTGCGCTTCAGCACGGCGGAGACCTCCGAGACGGTCCATTCCACAACATTGAGAAGTGCCGGTTCAGCCATGTCGCGCGATTCGCTTGCAGCCTCTGGAAACTCGCCATATCAAGCGCAAATGGGGCCCTTGCGCAAACATTTCCCTGTCATTGTCGGGCTTGACCCGGCATCCCTTAAAGAAGTCGGTTCGATGGATGCGCGGGTCAAGCCTGCGCATGACGGAGTACGATAGTCTATGAATATCCTCCTCCTCGGCTCCGGCGGGCGCGAACATGCGCTGGCCTGGAAAATGGCCGCGAGTCCGCTGGTCGACAAGCTCTATTGTGCCCCCGGCAATGCCGGCATCGCACAGGAGGCCGAGCTCGTGCCGCTCGAGCTTGGCGATCATGCGGCGGTGATCGCCTTCTGCAAGGCGAACAGGATCGACTTCGTCGTGGTGGGTCCGGAAGCGCCGCTCTGCGCCGGCATTGTCGATGATCTGGAAGGAGCCGGCATCAGGACCTTCGGCCCGAGCAAGCAAGCCGCGCAGCTCGAGGGCTCTAAAGGCTTCACCAAGGATCTCTGCCGCGCCCACAACATTCCGACCGCGGCCTATGAACGCTTTGTCGCGGCCGAGCCGGCGAAAGCGTATGTGCGCAAACAGGGCGCGCCCATCGTGGTGAAGGCGGACGGTCTCGCTGCCGGCAAGGGCGTGGTGGTGGCCGAGACAATCGAGCAGGCGCTCGACGCCATCGACATGATGTTCGCAGGCTCGCTCGGCGCAGCTGGTGCGGAAGTGGTGATCGAGGAATTCCTCGTCGGCGAGGAAGCCTCCTTCTTCGCGCTCTGCGACGGCACGACGGCAATCCCGCTCGCCTCCGCGCAAGACCACAAACGCGCCTTCGACAACGACCAAGGTCCAAATACAGGCGGGATGGGCGCCTATTCGCCGGCGCCGGTGATGACCGAGGAGATGACAAAGCGCACCATGGACGAGATCGTGCTGCCGACCATGCGCGCGATGAGCGCCATGGGCGCGCCCTACAAGGGCGTGCTCTTCGCCGGGCTGATGATCACCGCCGACGGTCCGAAGCTGATCGAATACAATGTCCGCTTCGGCGATCCGGAAACGCAGGTGCTGATGCTGCGCCTGATGTCCGATCTTGTGCCGGCGCTGATGGCGTCGCGCGACGGCGTCTTGAAGAACTTCGATCTGCGCTGGTATCCGGATTCCGCGCTCACCGTGGTGATGGCGTCGAAGGGCTATCCTGGCGACTACACCAAGGGCACGCTCATCAAGGGCCTTGATCAGGCAGCAGGCGTCGAAGGCGTGGAGATTTTCCACGCCGGCACCAAGGCTGAAGGCGACAACGTCCGCGCCACTGGCGGGCGTGTGCTGAATATCTGCGGCCTCGGCAGGACCGTGCGCGAAGCCGCCGCCCGCGCCTATGCTGCGGTGGACAGGATCGATTGGCCGGAAGGCTTTTGTCGCCGGGATATCGGACGGCGGGCTATTGAGCGGGAACAGGCGAGCTAAGTACCGTCATAAGCCCTCCGCATGAATTGATGCCGACACGGCATTCGTGGACAATGACCGACGGCGCTATGACGGGGGCCCAATCCCGTCAGCCTGAGCAAGAAAGACTAGCGTGATGTCCGACCTCGCCGACCTCTTCCCCGGATTTGAAGCGCACTGGATCGACACCTCGATAGGCCGGATGTTCGCGCGCTCCGGCGGCGAAGGGGCCCCGCTTCTCCTGCTGCACGGCTACGCGCAGACCAATGTGATGTGGCACAAGGTGGCGCCGAAGCTCGCCGAGCGCTTCAAGGTCATTCTCATCGACCTTCCCGGCTATGGCTGGTCGGTTGCGCCGAAATCCGGAAAGGGCCACGCGCCCTACGACAAGCGCTCGATGGCGAATGTGATGATCGAGGTGATGGAGAAGCTCGGCTATGCGCGCTTCAACCTCGCAGGGCACGACCGCGGCGGCCGTGTCGGTTATCGCCTCGCGCTCGATCATCCCGGCCGGCTGATGAAGCTTTCCGTGCTCGACATCATTCCGACCTTCGACATGTGGCACGGTATGGATCATGCGCTGGCGATGAAAGCCTGGCACTGGCCGTTTCTTGCCAAGCCATATCCCATGCCGGAATTGCTGCTGACCAAGGCACCGGTGGAATATCTCGACTGGAAGATGGCAAGCCAGACCAAGACGAAAGACCTCTTGCCCTTCGATCCGCGCGCGCTGGCGCATTACCGCGCCTTCTTCTCCGACCCGCTGCGCATTCACGCCACCTGTGAGGATTACCGCGCCGCCGAATCCACCGATCTCGCCTACGACGAGATCGACCACGCCGCCCGCAAGAAAATCAGCGTGCCGGTGCTGGCGCTCTGGGGCGATGCCGGCCTGCCCAGCGAGAAGACGCCGCTCGCGGTCTGGCGCGACTGGTGCAAGGAGGTGTCCGGCAAAGCGATCAATTCGGGTCACTACCTCGCAGAGGAAAATCCCGAAGCGACGGCTGCGGCGCTGATCGAGTTTTTCCGGCCCTGACCCGCCATGCCGCCGATCGACCGACAGGCGGCATTTTCCGGCACCCGCGAAGTCGCGGACGCGCTGCGCTTCGATGCGGCACGGCTGCAGGATTATCTGGCGGCGCGCGTGCCGGATTTCGCCTGCCTGCAGAGCATCCAGCAATTCAAGGGCGGCCAGTCCAACCCGACCTACTTGCTGGAAACGCCGGCGCGCCGCTATGTGCTGCGCCGCAAGCCGCCCGGCAAATTGCTGCCCTCGGCGCACGCGGTCGACCGCGAATTCCGCGTCATTAGCGCGCTGCATGCGCAGGGCTTTCCGGTCGCCGAGCCGGTTCTCTACTGCGCCGATGAGAGCATCGTCGGCACGGCCTTCTACGTGATGGGCTTTGTCGAGGGCCGCGTGTTCTGGGAGCCGTCGATGCCAGGTTCGACTCCGGCCGAGCGCGCGGCCGTCTACGGCCACATGAATGCGACAATGGCGCGGCTGCACAGCTTCGATCCCGCGACAATCGGCCTGGGCGATTTCGGGCGCGGCGAGAATTATGTGGCGCGCCAGGTCGACCGCTGGTCGAGGCAGTATCGGGCCTCGGAGACCGAGACGATTCCCGAAATGGATCGCCTCATAGCATGGCTGCCGCTGCACGTGCCGCCGCAACAGGCCGTGCGCGTCGTGCATGGCGATTACCGGCTCGACAACACCATCGTCGCCGCACATGAGCCGAAGATCGTCGCGGTGCTCGACTGGGAATTGTCCACGCTCGGCGACCCGCTCGCCGATTTCTCCTATCACCTGATGCAATGGCATATGCCGCAATCGGAATCGGCGGCGGGCACGGCCTCTCTTGTCGGACACGATCTCGACGCACTGGGCATTCCGTCCTTGGCGGACTATGCGGAGGCTTATGCGGCGCGCACCGGCTTCGATCCGCGCCCGCATCTGAACCATTATCTCGCGTACAACTTCTTCCGCCTCGCCGCGATCCTGCAGGGCATCGTCGGACGCGTGCGCGACGGCACCGCGACCAGCGAGAACGCACCCGCGAAGGCGCAGATGGTGCGTCCGCTGGCGATGAAGGCGTGGGAGTTTGCGGAGATGGCTTAGCAAAAACCGCTAACGCCGCTCCCTGAAAAACTCCCTCAGCAACCCTGCCGCTTCGCTCTCCCCGATCCCGCCATAGATTTCCGGCTTGTGGTGGCAGGTGGGCGAGGAGAAGAACCGCACGCCGCTCTCCACCGCCCCGCCCTTCGGGTCGCGCGCGCCGTAATAGAGCCTGCGGATGCGTGCAAAGGACATCGCCGCCGCGCACATGGTGCAGGGCTCGAGCGTGACATGCAGATCGCAGGCGGTCAGCCGCTCCGACCCGATCTTTGCCGCCGCCTCGCGCAAGGCGAGCAATTCGGCATGCGCGGTCGGGTCGCGGTCGGCGAGCGTGCGGTTGCCGGCGCGCGCGACGACCTCGCCGTTGCGGACGATCACGCAGCCGACCGGCACTTCGCCGCGCGCCGCGGCGGCGCGGGCTTCTTCAAGGGCGAGGTCCATGAACGAGGGGGCAGGCATGAGGCGGCGATCTCCACGAACGTCATGCCCGGCACACGGGTCCGGCCGTAAGGCCGGCCCGAGCATAAACCTTGTGCCGGGCATCCACGTCCTTATACACGGTAGGGCGGCAAAGACGTGGATGGCCGGGACGAGCCCGGCCATGACGAATGTAAACGTGATGGCCAGAAAATTCCCAAGGAAACAAACGGATTCTGCATCGAGTACCCACGCGGGCGAGCGCATCGCCAAGGTGATGGCGCGGGCGGGCCTGTGCTCGCGGCGCGAGGCGGAGGGCTGGATCGAACAAGGCCGCGTGTCGGTCAACGGCGCGGTGATTTCCTCGCCCGCCCTCAACGTCACCGCGGCTGACAGAATCAGCGTCGACGGCAAGCCGCTGCCGCGACCTGAGCGCACGCGGCTGTTTCTCTATCACAAGCCGCGCGGCCTCGTGACCACGCATGCCGATCCGGAGCAGCGCCCGACCATTTTCGAGAAACTGCCGAAAGGCCTGCCGCGCCTGATCAGCGTCGGACGGCTCGACATCAATACCGAGGGCTTGCTGCTGCTGACCAATGACGGCGGGCTCGCGCGCGTGCTGGAACTGCCGGAGACCGGCTGGCTGCGGCGTTATCGCGTGCGCGCGCTCGGCACTATCACCCAACCGCAGCTCGACGCCTTGCGCCGCGGCATCACCATCGACGGCATCCGCTATGGCGAGATCGAGGCGACGCTGGACCGCCAGCAGGGATCCAATGTCTGGCTCACCTTTGCCATCCGCGAAGGCAGGAACCGCGAGGTGCGGCGCGTGCTCGAGCATCTCGGGCTGAAGGTGAACCGGCTCATCCGCGTCTCCTACGGCCCGTTCCAGCTTGGCGAATTGCCCGACGGCGCGCTGGAGGAGATCCGCACGCGGCATCTGCGCGAGCAGCTTGGCGAGCGCCTTGCGGTGCAAGCCGGCGCGGATTTCGAGGGGCCGATGACGGTCATCCCTCCCACGCAAGCGGAGACTCCCCTCCCCCCGCGCAGCGCAGCGGAGCGGCGGGGAGGGGTCGGGGGTGGGGGGCGAGACAAACACAAAACTCCCCCCACCCGGTCGCCATCGAACTCGGGCAAGCCCGAGTCCGACAGTCTAAAACGCACCAGTCGCACAAGTGCGACTGGTGTGGCGGCCACCCTCCCCGCCACGCGCTCCGCGCGCGGGGCAAGGGATAAAACCAAACGCCGCCCGCTCTCCCGCACCAAAGGCAAGCGGGGCCGCTGATGCGGATCGTCGGCGGCAGGTATCGCGGCCGCAATCTCGTCGGCCCGAAGTCGCAAGGCGTCCGCCCGACCGCGGACCGCCTGCGCGAATCCCTGTTCAACATTCTCGTGCATGCCTATGGCGACCCGGTCTCCGGCGCGCGCGTGCTCGATCTTTTTGCCGGCACCGGCGCGCTCGGGCTGGAAGCGCTCTCGCGCGGCGCCGCCTTCGTGCTCTTCGTCGATGACGGGGCGGAGGCGCGCGCGCTCATCCGCCAGAATGTGGAGACGCTGGGCTCAGCCGGCGTCACGCGCATCTTCCGGCGCGACGCAACGAAACTCGGCAACGTGCATCCGAACGAGCCGTTCTCGCTCGTGTTTCTCGACCCGCCCTATGGAAAAGGCCTGGCCGAACAGGCGCTCGCCTCGGCGCGCGACGGCGGCTGGCTCACCAAGGACGCGCTGATCGTGGTGGAGGAAGCGAAGGAAGCCGCTTTCAAGGCGCCGGAAGGCTTTGAAGAAACCGAGCGGCGCAACTATGACGACACGGAGTTTGTGTTCTTGCGGTTGACGTAACCTCTCCCCGCTAGCGGGGAGAGGGAACTACCGCCTCCCGAAAAGCCGCTCGATATCGGTCAGCTTCAACTCGACATAGGTCGGCCGGCCGTGGTTGCACTGTCCGGAATTCGGCGTCGCTTCCATCTCGCGCAGCAGCGCGTTCATCTCCTCCGGCTTGAGCCGTCTCCCCGCGCGCACCGAACCGTAGCAGGCCATCGTCGCCGCGACATGCATCAGCCGGCGCTCCAGCGGCACGCTGTCCTCCCACTCCGCCATGTGCTCGGCAAGATCGCGCAAGAGCGCGCCGGCATCGATCTCGCCGAGCAAGGCAGGCGTCTCGCGCACCGCCACAGCGCCGGGGCCGAAAGATTCGATCGCGAGGCCGTAGCGCGAAAGTTCATACCGGCGCGAGAGGAGGCGCTCGACATCGCTTTCGTCGAGTTCCACCACCTCGGGAATGAGCAGGATCTGCCGCGCCACGCCCTCGCGTTCGACCGCCGCCTTCAGCCGCTCGTAGACGAGGCGCTCATGCGCGGCGTGCTGATCCACCACCACGAGCCCGTCGCGGGTCTGCGCCACGATATAGGTTTCGTGGATCTGGGCGCGTGCGGCGCCTAGCGGCCGGTCAAGCAGGTCGGGCGCCGCTTCGGCAACCGCGGCCCGCGAATCGGCGGACGGCATCACCACATCGAAGGCCGCCTGCGCGGCTTCGGCCAAACCCGGTGCCGCGGCATCGCGCGCCGTCTGGAAGCGCGGCGCCACCATCGGCATCGCCGGCGAGCGCCGCCAGTCCCACCCCGTCCGTCGCGGCGGCGCGAAGGACGGACCGGCTCCCGCGCGGAACGCGGCAATTGTGGCGTCACCTCCCGTGCTCGCCGCACGCTGCGCATCGCGCGCCAGCGCCTCGCGCAGCGCGCTGACGATGCTCGCCCGCACCAGCCCGGCGTCGCGGAAGCGCACTTCGGTTTTCGCCGGATGCACGTTGACGTCGACCTCGCGCAGATCGAGCGTGACGAACAAGGCCAGCACCGGGTGCCGGTCGCGCGGCAGATAATCGGCATAGGCCGCGCGCACCGCGCCAAGCAGCAGCTTGTCGCGCACCGGCCGGTCGTTGACGAAGAGATATTGCCCGAGCGCGTTCGCCCGCGTGAAGGTCGGCAGCGCTGCGTAGCCCTCGATGCGAAGGCCCTCGCGCCCGCCTGCAACCTCCACCGCATTGGCGCGAAAATCCGCACCAAGTACGTCGCCCAGCCGCGCCAGCCGACCCGCCGCACCCGGCAAGGCCGCCGGCCAGGTTGCCGCTGCGCGATCTTCAGTCGCCAGCGTGAAAGTGACATCGGGTCGACTCATCGCCAGCCGCCGAACCACTTCCCGTACCGCTTCGCCTTCCGCGCGATCCGATTTCAGGAATTTCAGTCGTGCCGGCGTCGGGTAGAAGAGATCGCGCACCTCGACGCGCGTGCCCTGTCCCAATGCCGCCGGCGCGATCTCGGATTTGACGCCGGCGTCCACACTCAGCGTCCAGGCATGCGGCTCGCGCGCATGCCGCGTCGTGATCGTGAGCCTCCCCACCGCGCCGATCGAGGGCAGCGCCTCGCCGCGGAACCCGAGGGTCGCGATCGCCAGCAGATCCTCTTCGTCGAGCTTGGAAGTCGCATGGCGCTCGACCGACAAGTCGAGGTCGGCGCGGGTCATGCCGCCGCCGTCGTCGCTCACACGAATGAGCCGCCGCCCGCCGCCGTCGATGACAATCTCGATCCTGCGCGCACCGGCATCAAGCGCGTTCTCCACCAATTCCTTCACGGCACTGGCCGGACGCTCCACCACCTCGCCGGCGGCGATGCGGTTGATCAGAGATTCGGAAAGCTGGCGGACGGGCATGCAGTGAACCTACAGGATTCGCATCATGTGAGCTTGCGCGGCGCGCGAGCTCCCTCCCCCTGAAAGGGGGAGGCTTGGCGAGGGGGTCTTCTGAATTTCTCGACCCCCATCCCATTTTCCCATAGCGCGTCGGAGACGCGCGCAAACGCGCTTATGGCAAATCGGCCTCCCCCTTCCCGGGGGAGGTGAAACCGGCCCCTCAATCGTCAAAGGACTTCCCACGCATCTTCTTGATATTGGAGCGGATTTTCTTGCCCTCCACACGCTTGAGCTTCGACGCCTTGGTCGGCTTGGTGGCGCGGCGCGGAATGGGCTTCACCGCCGCCTCACGGATGAGGGCGAAGAGCCGCTCGCGCGCGTCCTCGCGATTGCGTTCCTGCGTGCGATGCGACTGCGCGATGATGACTAGGACCCCGTCCTTGGTCATGCGCTTGCCGGCGAGCCGCATCAGCCGGATCGCCACATCGTTCGGCAGCGACGGCGAGCGCCGCACGTCGAAGCGCAGCTGCACGGCGGTGGACAGCTTGTTGACATTCTGCCCGCCGGGTCCGGACGAGCGCACGAAGCTTTCCTGCAACTCGTCCTCGTCGATGCTGATATGGTCGGTGACGCGGATCATGTGAGTTGCGTGCCATGCCTAAAATTCGATCTCGGGTTTGGACGAGATTGGATTTTTGATTCCACAAGTCGCCTAAGCTTCAGTTTTCTTATTCTTAGGATTTTCTTGGAGTGTCCGCTCACGCCACAAGTTCATCAGAATGGCGAGATTCTCGGAGCCTAACCCATAGATGTCTGGCAAGTATTGCCTGCCTGCATAAGACAGACGATTTAGCTCCCACCAGCGGCACGGCGTTTGGTCGTCAAACACAACTACTGAAACTTGGCGTGTGGTGACAGTCGAAAATTCACTGACCGCATCCCACTTCCACCGCTTTCGCTTCAGCCATAGCCACCAGCGACATTCAAAGCCAATTGCATCAAGGCGGAGCCACATCGCGCCTGTCGCGATAGCAATGATGCCCGCAAGCACGCCAAATATTCCAAACACAATCAGAACGCCACCTATAAATAGATGGAACCAATTCTCCGGCGATACAGACCAAACTACTGCACCTAGCAAAATGGCGAACAACATACCTAATGTGATCAATAGCCATTTTGGCTTGTCTGGACGAAGAACTACGGGTCCAGGACATTGGACGAGGATTTCCTTAACGTCTGGATGAAGCTCAGTCATAAGAAACTCTGCAACGTCTTTTGGCATAGCCGACTTGCGGCCAGAACAATCCAGCATTCGCAATCTTCAAAGAATTGCACAAGAACAACTACCGCCGCGAGCTGTAAATCGTCCGGTTTCGCGGGCAATAACAATGAATGGCATGGGGACGACGTCGCTACGCTTTCCCCGCCAGATACTGCTTCGCCAGCACCTTGCCCTCTTCCACCGCCGGCTGGTCGAAGGCATCGACGCCGAGCAGATGCGCGGCAATGATCGTCTCCAGCATGAAATGCATCAGCAGTTCGCCGAGGCTGCGCTCGTCGATCGTCTCGAGGTGGAAGGTCCGCACCGGGCAGCCATTCTTCGCCAGAGTCTCCGCCGTGGCGCGGCCCTGCGCGGCAACGAGATCGCCGATGGTCTTACCGCCGAAATCCGGCTCGCCGGCAAGCTTGGCAAGATCGGACGCGATCTTCGGTCCCTTGCCCGCTGCGCCGGTCGTGATCACGGTGAAAAACTTGTCGCGCGGACCGGCAATGAACAATTGCAACTGGCTGTGCTGGTCGACCGGCCCGAGCGCGGCGAGCGGCGTCGTCCCCTTCCCATCCTTGCCGAGGCTCTCGGCCCAGAGCTGCACATACCACTTGCTGAACTTTTCCAGCTTGTCGGCATAGGCCATTATCGCCGCGATGGTCTTGCCGCGCGTTTGCGCGAGCGCCACCGACAAGGCCGCCCCGACGGCAGCAGGCACCTCGTCCGGCGACTTGCGCGCCAGCACCGGCGCCAAAGCCGCCGCCGCGCCCTCGCGGATCGCGGCGATATCGAGTCCCAGGAGGGCCGCGGGCAGCAGACCGACATTGGTCAGCACCGAGAAACGGCCGCCAACGCCGGTGTCGTGATCGAGAAACGGCACGCCGAAGGCGCCGAGCAGATCGCGCAGGCCATTCGCCTTGCCCGGCCTTGCCGGCTCGCTGAGGCCGAGGAAAAGCTGCGGAATGCTGTCAATCAGGCCGGCGTCCTTGCAGGCCGCGAGCGCCGCCGCCGTCTGCATCAGGGTTTCGCCGGTGCCGCCCGACTTCGAGATCGCGACAAAGCGCGTTGTCGGCAGCGGCAGCTTGCCGAGCAGCGCCCCGAAAGTCTCCGGGTCGAGATTGTCCATGAAATGCAGGCGCGGTGATCTGCGCAGCGCGCCAAGGCCAGGCACGGCATGGCCCGCAAGCTGCGCCAGCGTCTGCCCGCCGAGACTTGAGCCGCCGGTGCCGAGGAACACGATGTCGGTCGCACCCGCCTTCAGCCTGCGGGCGATCTCGTCGATCTGCGCGATATCCCCGCGCTCCGCCGGCAGTCGCAGCAGCCGCAGGCCGCCATCCTCGTGTCGCGCACGCAGCCAGTCGAGCGCCGCCGCGCTGCGTTTCACGGTGGCGCGTAGATCGGCATCGGCGACGCCGTGCTCGCCGATGGCGGATTGCGTCGCAGACTTGATGGATTGGACAATTGGCATGGAGAGGACTCGTGCGGTGAGGAGCAAGCTGCCACCTTGTTACGATATTCGAGTGGCATGCAGCCACCCTCCCCTTGTGGGGAGGGTAAGAATCGATCACCCGCCCTGCTTTGCCTTGTCCTGCGGACGTCCAACCACCGTAACGAGGATGCCGCCGTCGAGCAGGCGCTTGGCCACCCGCTTGACGTCGTCGAGCGTCACCGCCTCGATCAGCCCGTTGCGGCGATCGATATAGTCGATGCCGAGATCATCGAGCTGGATCTGCACCAGGAGATTGGCGATCTTGGTCGAGGTATCGAAATTCAGGGCGTAGGACCCCTTGAGGTAGGATTTCGCCTTCTCCAGCTCCTCCTCGGTCGGGCCGCTTTCGGCCAGCCGCCGGATTTCGGATTCGATCAGCCCGACCGTTTCGTCCGCCTTGTCGGCGCGCGTCTGCGTACCGCCCATGAACAAAGCGGTGACGTCGAGTGGCAGCAGATAGGAATAGACCGAATAGGCCAGGCCCCGCTTTTCGCGCACCTCGCGATAAAGCCGCGAGGAAAAAGAGCCGCCGCCGAGAATGTGATTGACGATATAGGCCGGGATGAAATCGGGGTCCTTGCGCGGAATTCCGACGCCGCCGAAATTCACCACCGCCTGCGGCACGTCGAGCGGCACGAAGATCTTCTTTCCGGCCGCATCCATCTTTGCCGACGGCACCGGCTGCAACTCGGCCTTCGCCGGCAGCGCGCCGAAAATGCGGTCGAGCACAGGCCCGAGCGTCTTGGCGTCGATGTCGCCGACCACCGCGATCTTCAGGCGGTCGCGCGCGAAGACCCGCTTCGTGTAGGTGAGCAGATCGTCGCGCGTCAGCGTCGGCACCGATTCCAGCGTGCCGTTGGTGGGGCGGCCATAAGGGTGTTCCGGGAACGCGGTGCGCCACCACAGCCGGCTGCCGATATCGTTGGGGTTGGTGGTTTCGCGGCGCAAAGCCGTCAGCATCTGCGCGCGCACGCGTTCGATCGCATCCTGGTCGAAGCGTGGCGATGTCACCGCCAGCCGCAGCAGATCGAAGCCTTCGTCCTTGCGATCGCGCAGGACTTTCAGCGAGCCGCGCATCTGGTCGCGCTGGGTGGAGAAGCTGAGCTCCACTGCATTGCGCTCGGCGCGGCTCTGGAACGCCTTGGCGTCGAGATCGCCGGCGCCCTCGTCCATCATCGCGGCGGTCATATAAGCGACACCGGCCTTGCCGAGGGGATCCTGATTGGCGCCGCCCTGGAAGGCGAAATTCATCGCGATCAGCGGCACGGAGGAATCGCTCACCAGCCAGGCTTCGATGCCGCCGGGGGAGACCACGCGTTCGATCTTGGTGGCCGCCTGCGCGGGCAAAGCCAGCGCGAGGCCCGCTGCCGCAAGCATGAGAAGACGCGGGGCAAAAGACATCATGAGCGCTTCTCCTGCGGCGCCGGATCCTTGATCAGGAAGCCGGTCACCGAGCGTTTCTTGTCGAGCCAGGCGCGGGCGGCGTTGCGCACTTCGTCCGCGGTCACCTTGGCGACGCGATCGGGCCAGGTGGTGACCTCGTCCACGGTCGCGCCGGAGGTGAGCGCGGAGCCGTACCAGCGCGCGAGCGTGGCCTGGCTGTCCTGCGCATAGACGACGTCGGCGATCAGCTTGGTGCGGGCGGTTTCCAGCTCGTCGTCGGTGACGCCGTTGGCGGCGACATCCGAAATCACCTGATCGATGGCGGCTTCGAGCTGCTGCAGCGTCACATTCTGCTGCGGCGTACCATAGACGCCGAAGCGCGTGTCGTCGAGCGACATGCCCTGATACCAGGCGCCGGTCGAGACCGCGACCGGGTTCTCGATCACCAGCTTGCGGTAGAGACGGCTGTTGTTGCCGCCGCCGAGAATCTGGGCGAGGATTTCCAGCGCCTCCGACTCGCCGGGTTTCGCCGTATTCGAGGACGGCACCAGATAGCTGCGCTGCAGGCTGGGCTGCGCCACGCGCGGATCGGACAACGTCACGGTGCGCACGGCGCGCTGCTCGGGCTCCTGCGGGCGCTTGCGCTCGGGCGCCTCGGCGACGCGCGGCACCTTGCCGTAAATCTCTTCCGCGAGCTTCTTCACCTCGTCGACGGTGACGTCGCCGGCGATCACCAGCACCGCGTTGTTGGGTGTGTAGTACTTCTTGTAGAATTCGAGCGCGTCGGCGCGGTTGAGCTGCTCGATCTCGTTGCGCCAGCCGATCACCGGCCGGCCATAGGGATGATTGAGATACAGCGCTGCCTGCACCTCTTCGCCGAGCTTGGCGCCGGGATTGTTGGCGACGCGCGAATTCTGCTCCTCCAGCACCACGTTGCGTTCGGGCAGCACCACGTCGTCGGTGAGCACGAGGCCGGTCATGCGGTCGGCCTCGAATTCCATCATCTCCTTCAGCTTGTCCTTGGCGACGCGCTGGTAATAGCCGGTGTAGTCGCTGGAGGTGAACGCGTTTTCCTGGCCGCCGATGGTGGCGACGACCTGGGAGAATCGCCCGGAGGGATTCTTCGCGGTGCCCTTGAACATCAGATGTTCGAGGAAATGCGCGATGCCGGATTTGCCCGGCGGCTCGTCGGCGGCGCCGACCTTGTACCAGATCATGTGCGTCACCACCGGCGCCCGGCGGTCGGGAATGACCACGACCTCCAGCCCGTTGGCGAGCTTGAAATGGGAAACCTGCGGCGCCGCGCCGGCGGGACGGTCCGGCGAGACGGCAAAGGCTGCGGCGGCAGCGGCAACGGCAATCGCCGCGCCCAGTCTTTTGGGGCTCTTCATGTCGGGTGACTCATACGGCGCGACAGCCGCGTTAGGGTAATCACAAAGGCGATATAAGCACCCCATCCGGACCGGCAATGCGACCGCCATGGCCGGGTCGATGCAGCGTTAACGCTGCGAGGTGCCGTGATCTTCCAGCTTGTAGGGCTTGGGCGCTTCCTTCTTCGCCGACAGGCCATAGGGATGGTTCGGCGAGGGGGTCAGATAGCCGGGCGGCGGCTCGGTGAGCGAGGAGCGCGCCGGCTCGCCGGTGAAGACCCCGGTTTCCGGCTTGCTGTTGTCCTTGAACAGCGCGCCGAGCAGCCCGCCGCTATATCCGAGTTCCCCCGGCCGCAACTTGCGCTGGCCCTCGAGTTCCGGATTTTCCGGCACGTCCGGACGCGAGCCTGGGCGCTGCAGACGGCCGCGATCAAGCTCCGCCGGCGTCAGGCGCCGCGCCGCGACTTCCGGGTCCTGATTTGCATTCCTGGCGGCGGCTTTTTTCTTCTTCTTTTCCTGCACGTCCGCGTCCTTGGGCCAGGCCGGGTTGTCGATCTTGGCCTGTTCGGGCGGCACCAGATTCATGCTCGGCGGCACCACGAGCGGCGCGCGCTCGCGATAATCGATGGAATCCCTGTCGTTGATGCCGAGGATGGCCTTCAGGATACGGGTCTCGAACGGCTCTTCTTCCTCATCGTCCGCAGCCCGGGCCGCCTGGCCCGCCGCAAACACGCAGGCAAGCGCCACAGCGCCCGCGAGCGCCGCGCGCGAGACGCGCCGGATGATCGATTGGTCGTCCGCAGACTTGTGCAGCACCGAGAACTCCCCCGCATGCGAGGCCGCCGACCCCGCCCTGCTATCGTAGGGAATCAGGGCACTTTTGCGGCGCGGCCGCCGAGGAGGGAGTCATACAGGAGCCCCACCACCCCGGCAACGATGGCCGCGTCGGCGAGGTTAAACACATACCAGTGAAAGGTAAATTTGGCGGTGGTGATGTGGAACAGGGCGAAATCGGCCACCGCCCCATAGGCCAACCGGTCGACGGCATTTCCCAGCGCCCCGCCGATAATCAGCCCTAGCGAAAGGGCGGTCAGACGATTGGCCGCGCGCGCCAGCCACAGCCAGAGCAGAATCACGGCCCCGAGCGTAATACCGAGCAGGACAAAGCGCCCCACCGGGCCGTCCTGCTGGAACATGCCGTAGCTGATCCCCCGGTTCCAGGTCAGCACCAGGTCGAAAAACGGCAGCAGCGGCACCCGCCCGCGGCCGGCGAGATGGTAGCCGAACAACAGCCACAGCTTCAGCGCCTGGTCGAGCAGGAACACGACCAGCGCAATGGTGAAGCCGTCGCGAGACAGGGGGCCCCAGATGTATTTGGAGAAGCTTTTCATATCAGCGCACACAGATAACCCTCTCCCCTTGTGGGAGAGGGTGGTCGATCCGAGTGCAACGAGGATCGACCAGGTGAGGGGTTTAGACCGAGCGAGAAGCTAGAACCCCTCACCCGGCTCGCAGCTTCGTTGCTCGCCACCCTCTCCCACAAGGAGAGAGGGTTTTACTCCGCCGCTTTCCGCAGCGCGTCCCATTCACGGAGCGCTTTCGCATCGCGCGGGGTGACGTCGGGATAGTCCGGGTCCTCGCCGACGCTCTCGGAAATTTTCCAGGAGCGCGCGCACTTGCGCCCTTCCGCGCGGCGCGGCAAGACCGACACGCCCTTCACGTCGTCGAGGCGGAAGGCGTCGGCCGGCCCCTCGCCTTCCACGAGCGTCGCCGCCGAGGTGATGCAGATTTCCGCAAGATCGGCATCGACAAGCGTTGCGAACAGGTTGTCGTCGGCGACATGCACGATGGGCGCGGCTTCCAGCGAAGAGCCGATACGCTTCTCCGCGCGCTCCAGTTCCAGCGCGCCGGTGACCACGCGCCGCACATTCCTGATCTTGCGCCATTTCTCCGCCAGGCGATCGTCGCGCCAGGTCGCGGGCACCTGCGGAAACAATTGCAGATGCACCGAGGGCGCCGAATCGCCATAGCGCGACAGCCAGCATTCCTCCGCGGTGAAGCAGAGCATCGGCGCGAGCCAGGTCACCGTGCAGCGGAACAGGTGATCGATCACCGTCAGCGACGCCTTGCGCTTGCCCGAGGAGATCGGATCGCAATAGAGCGTGTCTTTCCGGATATCGAAATAGAAGGCCGACAGGTCGCTGGTCATGAAGGCATTGAGCTGCGCGAAGATGCGCTTGAAGTCGAAATCGGCGTAAGCCTGCCGCACCTGCGCGTCGAGCTCGGCAAGACGGTGCAGCATCAGCCGCTCGAGCTCCGGCATGCGCTCGAAGGCGACGCGATCCTCCTCGTGGAAATGCGCGAGATTGCCCAGCATCCAGCGCAGCGTGTTGCGCAGCTTGCGGTAGGTCTCGACATTGGTCTTGAGGATTTCCGGCCCGATGCGCAGGTCGTCGGCATAGTCGGTGGCGCAGACCCACATGCGCAGGATGTCGGCGCCGGACTGTTTCATCACGTCCTGCGGGGCCACCACGTTGCCGAGCGATTTCGACATCTTGCGTCCCTGCTCGTCGAGCGCAAAGCCGTGCGTCAGCACGACGTCATAGGGCGCGCGGCCGCGGGTGCCGCAGCTTTCCAGCAGCGAGGAATGGAACCAGCCGCGATGCTGGTCGGAGCCTTCCAGATACATGACCGTGTCGTCGCCGCCGTCCGCCTCGCGGCGGATGCCGGCGAGACCCGGAAAATGCGTCGGGTCTTCCAGCACGAAGGCATGCGTCGAGCCGGAATCGAACCAGACATCGAGGATGTCGTCGACCTTGGTCCAGCCTTCCTTGGCCCGCGGCCCGAGGAAACGCTGCGTCGCATTCGGCTCATACCAGGCGTCGGCGCCCTCCAGCTCGAAGGCGGAGGCGATGCGGCTGTTCACCGCCTCGTCTTTCAGAATCTCGACCGAGCCGTCGCCCTTCTCCCTGATGAACACCGTGATCGGCACGCCCCAGGCACGCTGGCGCGAGATCACCCAGTCGGGCCGGCTCTCGATCATGCCGGTGATGCGGTTCTCGCCGGCGGCCGGCACCCAGCGCGTGACCTTGATCGCGTCGAGCGCGCGATGGCGCAGCGTGTCGCCCTGTTTCTTTCCGCCCCTGGCGTCCGCAATATCCTTGTCCATCGCAATGAACCATTGCGGCGTGTTTCGATAGATCACCGGCTTCTTCGAGCGCCAGGAATGCGGGTATTGGTGCTTGAGGCGGCCGCGCGCGATGATGTTTCCGGCCTCGACCAGCGCCTTGATCACCGCCTCGTTGGCGTCGCCCTTCTCGCCCTTGTCGGTGAGCACGCGCTTGCCGGTGAAGCCCGGCGCCTGCTGCGTAAACGCGCCGTTCTCATCAACCGTATAGGGGATGGCCGACGAGACGCCGCACGCTTCCAGCGCCCGCGCATTCGCCATCCAGATGTCGAAGTCCTCGCGGCCGTGTCCCGGAGCTGTATGGACGAAGCCGGTGCCGGTATCGGACGTGACATGCTCGCCGTCGAGCAGCGGCACGACGAAATCGTAGCCGCCGCCAAACCCTTGCAGCGGATGCGCGCAGCCGATCGCGGCGAGGTCCGCAGCGGTGACGTCCCTCACCTTTTCGAATCCTGTCACCCGCGCCTGTTTGAAGACATCGGCGGCAAGCGTGTCGGCGAGAATCAAAAGATCGCCGGTCTTCGCCCAGTTGTCGGCGGGCGCCTCGGTCACCTTGTAAAGGCCATAGACGATCTTCGAAGAATAGCTGATGGCGCGGTTGCCCGGCAGCGTCCAGGGCGTGGTGGTCCAGATCACCACCGACGCCTTGCCGAAATCCTTCTCCAGCCGCTTGAATGTCTTCTCGTCGCGCGCATGCGCGAAGCGCGCCGGAAACTTCACCCACACCATGTCGCTGGTGTAATCCTCGTACTCGACTTCCGCTTCGGCGAGCGCGGTCTTCTCGACCACTGACCACATCACCGGCTTCGATCCGCGATAGAGCAGACCGTTCTGCGCGAACTTCATCAGTTCGCGCGCGATCTGCGCCTCCGCCGGGAAGCTCATGGTGGAATAGTAATTGTCCCAGTCGCCCTCGACGCCGAGCCGCTTGAATTCATCGCGCTGGATGTCGATCCATTTCTGCGCAAAGGCGCGGCACTCACGGCGGAATTCGTTGATCGGCACCGCATCCTTGTTCCGGCCCTTGGCGCGGTAGTCCTCCTCGATCTTCCATTCGATCGGCAGGCCGTGGCAGTCCCAGCCCGGCACATAGTTGGAATCGAAGCCGAGCATCTGCTGGCTGCGCGTGACCACGTCCTTCAGGATCTTGTTGACCGCATGCCCGATATGGATGTTGCCGTTGGCATAGGGCGGCCCGTCATGCAGCACGAATTTCGGCCGGCCCTTCGCGGTCTCGCGCAGGCGCTGGAACAGCTTCTGCTTCTCCCAGCGCTGCAGAAGCTGCGGCTCGCGCTCGGGCAGACCGGCCCGCATCGGGAAATCGGTCTGTGGCAGGAACAGGGTTTCGGAATAATCGCGTTCGGGCTTGCTCATGGCGCGTCTAACTAGCAGGCGAGCGGCAGGGCGCAAGCCCCACTACAATGTCTTGTAGCCTGGCTTGAACGCAACGAGAGCCAAGTCATGCCGGGCAACATCCCGGTTTTCGCCGTTGCTCAAACCGGGCTATAAGATCACGATTTTAGGATAGAGATCCTAACTATGTATCTTGAGCACATGGCACATGATGCACGGTCCGAGTGGCCCCTCCCGACGATCCGAAGAGGCTGGCGCGTCAGAAGTTGAAGCGGCTGGTTCTATTTTTTGGGAGCTGGTTCTATTTCAAGGGACCCCAGCCTTACGAGGTCGTCACCTCTAGTAACGCGAACTCGAAGACTGCCGGGACATTTGATTTCGAGCGGCGACAATACAGCGTTAATTCCAACCTGCGCGTAGGACCGCGGCGCGTCTGGTTCGGGCTTTTCCTTTGTTGCTTGTTCTCTTTCCCAAGCTTCGCGCGTTGATTTTTCAATCGCCTCGTCTGGGGCATCAAAAACAATCGATGGATTGTCTGTTTCTCCCGGCATGTAGATCAAGAATTTGATGGGTGTAACTACTGCGTCAATTGCTTGCGAGTAGTATGCGCTAATTCCAAACCTAGGCAAGATGCAAGGGAACGGGGTCGCACCATGAATGTGCATCAAACCACTGTACACGCCGATGAAACTAAATTTACCACCAACCTCATGACGAATATCATCACAAAAGGTGACACCGCCAAAGAACTCGGGACGAGGCAAGAGAGTCATGCGACTGCTTTTACGTTCACGCCAAAGGGAGATTTTGTAACAATCGGAACCACAAATGGCGGTCGCGCGCTTTCCGTTACTGTCGTCGGAGAGTGCTGGTCCCAAGTGATCGTAGTTTGACTTCGTTTTTCGATACCCGCCGGGGTAAAGACGATACCGGTAGCGCGATCTCGGGCTCTAATTTCAAGCTCAACATCAAGCGCATGCGCGAGTCCCGCAATTGTGTTGACGGTCCAATTTGGATCGCCCCTGAACCACCGCGATACCTCAGACTTGTTGGCGCTAATCATCTTGGCCAGCGTCGCAAGCGTAAGACCTTTGGTGCCTTTTCTAAACTGAAAGATAGCCCAAAAAAGACTGACGAACGCGGAGCGAAGCATTCCGCGCTCATACGCTCTCACAAACTTGAGGTCAGATTTACGTCGGCTGATCGAGATCATTGAACACTCCACCTACATAGTCGCCAAGATTAGTCGCTCTTTTTGGAGCAACGCCTCCGAACATCTCGTTCCAGTCGTCAATTACTTCATTTGCTGCTACGGCATAGTTGGCGAATAACTTGGTCTTGTCCCACGCACGTAATGCTACAAAAACTCTTTGACCTTCGACTTCATCAAACCACCGGCCAAGAATGCGCCAACCTGGCTTTGGATTTCTGATACACATGGCCCAGACTTCATCGTGTTCATCGAGCATCTCGAGATCGGGCTTTTGTTTTGTTTTCTTCCGGCTGAGCGTCATAAGCTGACCGGCCGAGAAAACTCCGAAAAAGATCTCGGCCCCCACCGTCGGGAAAATTCCGTAATGGGTGTGACCGTCAAGCATCGCATCGATCTCTGGCGTTACGAGTAACACCCGAGGAATCACAACCGGCGTCCGGGGACGAAGGGGCTCGCGGACGAGAAGCGCCTTACGATCAAGCGCCCGCTGTAAACGTAGGGAAGTTGTGTTAAAAGTCAACAACCCACCCAACTGATTGATTTTAAACGTGTTCTATATGGACAAGTCCGAAGACGAGAAGGCTTCACTCAAAAGAGGCTAAGCGCTGGTTCAACCAGGCATTACGGGACGTATTAAATACACCTCCCAAGCCTTTGAGAAGCGACTCGGGCGACCAAAAAAGCAAAAGGCCTCCGCAACCAGAAGGCTGGGATTTGAGTCACAATTCGTGATTGGCGCCCGCCCGAAAATAGGACTATATTCAGATCATCCCGTTCAACGAGGGGCGTCAACCGGTGACGCTTGTTGATGGAGCGGGATGCGGCGCCCGCGGGTCCGGCCTCGTCAGCCGGGCACTCGGGTGGCCCCGGGGCTCCGCCCCTCCGGCATTACGACCGGGGCGCAAGGAGCTTGCTTAAGTCGGGCCGGGAGATTGCCGGTCCGGGAAGCGCGGCCCGGGGTTGGTGGGGATCAGACCTGCGCTGGCGGGCCCCATCAGAACGCCGTGACGGCGCGCCGAGAGGCGGCTGTGCCTGGCAACAGGCGCAGCGACATCAGGACTGGCCTGCGCCTCTTGGCGCGCCGTCCCCCTCTCTTCCCACACCCCGGGCACGGAATGTGTCGCGGGACTGGCGGAGCGTTGGCTTGTGAGCAAAAAATTTTTCTTCGCCCCCGCGAAGGCGGGAGCCCAAATCGGATGGTGATGGTTATGGGTCCCCGCTTTCGCGGGGACGACTCAAATGGAGATAGCGCCCAATTCCGGAAATGCATCCCCCGCTCTTGCCAGCGCCTCGCGCGCGCGCTGCGAATCGACGTCCATCTGCGCGATCAGCGCCTCGAGAGATTCGAATTTCTCTTCCGCGCGGATCCAGCCGATGAAGGCGACATCGAGATGCCTCCCGTAGAGGTCGCCCGCGAAATCGAACAGGAACACTTCCAGGAGCGGCGCACCGTTGTCGAAGGTCGGACGCCGCCCGAAGCTGGCAACGCCATTGTGCCGCTCGCCATTCACCGCGACGCGCACCGCATAGATGCCGTGCTTCAGCCCGCAGGCAGGATCGAGCTTGATGTTCGCCGTCGGATAGCCGAGATCCCGCCCGCGCTTCTCGCCGTGGATAACGTCACCCGACACGAACCAGGGATAGCCGAGCAGTTCCGCCGCTTCCACGACGCGGCCCGCGGTGAGCGCCGCGCGCACCGTGCCGGACGACACCGGCCGTCCTTCGTCTTCGAGCGGCGGCACGATCTCCACCGGAAACCCGCGCCGCGCGCCCTCCTCCTTCAGGAAGGCGGGCGAACCGCCGCGGTTCTTGCCGAAATGGAAATCAAAGCCCACCGCCGCGCCGCTCACGGCGAAACGCTCGACCAGAATCTTCGCCACAAAATCCTCGGCCGGCAGATTGGCGAGCGCGGCGTTGAATGTGAGCACGATGGCGCCGTCGGCGCCGGTCGCCGCGAGCAGGCGCAATTTCTGCCGCTCCTCGGTCAGCCGGAACAAAGGCTCCTGCGGCCGGAAGAAAGCGCGCGGATGCGGCTCGAGCGTCAGCACCGCCGCGGGACGGTTGAGCGCCCGCGCATGCGTCATGGCCGCCCCGATCACCGCGCGATGGCCGCGATGCACGCCGTCGAAATTGCCGATGGCGACCACCGCGCCACGCAGGGCGGCGGCGTTCTTCTCGTCGCGCACAACGATGAAGGGCTTGCGGGGAGTAAAGGACATGCGGCTGATATCGGGTTCGCGCCCCGTGTCGGCT
>Ga0073934_10001251_pt1 | contig 62919 bp, 64 predicted proteins | sample LarsenN4metaG_FD_76834 | JGI IMG/M metagenome (GOLD analysis project Ga0073934, IMG submission 76834) | Hot spring sediment bacterial and archeal communities from British Columbia, Canada, to study Microbial Dark Matter (Phase II) - Larsen... ... | reverse complement strand
CGACCACCGCCGCAATCCGCAGGCCGCCTGCGACGCGCCGCGCTGGCGCTTCAACCGGGGCCTCGAGATCAACGTCGAGGCGGCCATGGACCCGGCCGCCGTGATGGGCCTGGCCGACCGCGGCCACCGCATCGAGATCATCAACGACAGCTACCAGGACTTCGGTGCCGGCCAGTTCATCTGGCGCCTCGGCGACCCGGCGGGCGAGGGCTACGTCGCCGCGAGCGACGCGCGCCGCGACGGCCTGGTCGCCGCATGGTGAGCGCGGCGGCCGCCGAGCCGCAGCGCCTGTGGCCTGGCCTGCTGCTGGCCGGCGCGGGCGCCGTGGCGTTCTCGGGCAAGGCGATCATCGTCAAGCTCGCCTACCGGTACGGCGTCGACGCGGTCACGCTCATCATGCTGCGCATGCTGTTCGCGCTGCCGCTGTTCGTGGCGCTGTCGTGGTGGGCCGGCCGTGGCCGCGAGCCGCTCGCGCCGCGCGACCGCTGGGCGGTGCTGGGGCTCGGCTTCAGCGGCTACTACCTCGCGAGCTTCCTCGACTTCGCCGGGCTGCAGTACGTCAGCGCGAGCCTGGAGCGGCTGATCCTCTACCTCAACCCGACGCTGGTGCTGGCGATCGGCGTGCTGTGGCTGGGCCGGCGCGTCACGTGGAAGCAAGGCGCCGCGCTGGCGATCAGCTACGTCGGCGTGCTCGCCGTGTTCGGCCAGGAGCTGCGCCTCGAAGGTGCCGACGTGCCGCTCGGCGCGGCGCTCGTGTTCGCCAGCGCGCTGAGCTATGCGGTGTACCTCGTGGCCAGCGGCGAGGTGGTGCGGCGCATCGGCTCGCTGCGCCTGACCGGGCTGGCCACCACGGTGGCCTGCGTGCTGTGCATCGTGCAGTTCCTGCTGCTGCGCCCGCTCGACGCGGCGCTCGCGGTCGCGCCCGAGGTGGTGTGGCTGTCGGTGCTCAACGCCACCGTGTGCACCTTCGCGCCCGTGCTGATGGTGATGATGGCGATCGAGCGCGTCGGTGCGACACTGGCGGCGCAGACCGGCATGATCGGCCCGATGGCGACCATCGCCATGGGCGTGCTGATCCTCGGCGAGCCGTTCACGCCCTGGGTCGCCCTGGGCACGGCGCTGGTGATCGTCGGCGTGTGGCTGCTCGCCAAGTGGAGGTGACGGACGATGGACCTGGGCATCGCAGGCAAATGGGCGCTGGTGTGCGCGGCCAGCCGCGGACTCGGCAAGGGCTGCGCGATGGCGCTGGTGCGCGAGGGCGTGAACGTGGTGATCACCGCGCGCGGCGAGGAGGCGCTGGCCCTGGCGGCGCTGGAGATGCGCGCGCTCAACGCCAAGGTCGAGGTGCGCGCGGTGCCGGGCGACATCACCACGCCGGAAGGCCGCGCCGCGGCGCTGGCCGCCTGCCCGCAGGTCGACATCCTCGTCAACAACGCCGGCGGGCCGCCGCCCGGCGACTTCCGCGACTGGGACCGTGCCGCATGGATCGCCGCGATCGACGCCAACATGCTCGCGCCGATCGAGCTCATCAAGGCCACGGTCGACCCGATGATGCAGCGCGGCTTCGGGCGCATCGTCAACATCACGTCGAGCGCGGTGAAGGCGCCGATCGACACCCTGGGGCTGTCCAACGGCGCGCGTGCGGGGCTCACCGGCTTCGTCGCCGGGCTGGCGCGCAAGACGGTGGCGAAGAACGTGACGATCAACAACCTGCTGCCCGGCCCGTTCGACACCGACCGGCTGCGCGCCACGATGGCCGGCGCGGCCAAGGCGAGCGGGCAGTCGCTCGAGGCGGTGATGGAACAGCGCCGCAAGGCCAACCCGGCGCGTCGCTTCGGCACGCCCGAGGAGTTCGGCGCGGCCTGCGCGTTCCTCTGCAGCGTGCACGCCGGCTTCATCACCGGGCAGAACCTGCTGCTCGACGGCGGCGCCTACCCCGGCACGTTCTGAGGCGACGGGCGCGCGGGAGCCGGGCGTGCTCGCGTCCTGGGCCGCCGATGCGGTGCTCGTGCTGCACGGCCTGTTCATCGCGTGGGTGGTCGCCGGCGGACTGGCCGCACTGTGGCGCTCGTGGCTGGTCTGGCTGCACCTGCCCGCCGCGGCCTGGGGCGTGTGGATCGAGTGGTCGGGCGGCCTGTGCCCGCTCACCCCGCTGGAGAACCGCCTGCGCGCGGCCGCCGGCGAGCAGGGCTATCGCGGCGGCTTCATCGAGCACTACCTGACCGCCGCGATCTACCCCGACGGACTCACGCGCGACGTGCAGTGGTGGCTGGGTGTCGGCGTGATCGTCGTGAACGCGGCGGTCTATGCGTTCGTCGTCGCGCGCGTCATCGCGCGTCGCCGCCGGGCCTGAGCGCGCCGCAGTTCCAGCACTGCTCGAAGGGCCCGTCCACGGTCTCGCCGCAGCGCGTGCACACCCAGTGCCGCCACGGCAGGTGCGCGAGCTCGTCGAGCAGCGCGCGCGCGTCGTCGAGCCGCGCGTCGTCGTGCACCCACACCTCGGGCAGGCTCTGGTCGGGCGGGATCTCGCCGGCGATGCCGCTGGCGTAGGCGCGCTGCACGCTCGCGTCGAAACCGGCCGCGCGCAGCTGGTCGGCCCACAAGGTGGCGATGGCGATGTTGGGGGCCTGGCGCACGCGCTTCATCGGCGTCGTTCAGCCATGGCGCGCCGACGGCGTGCGCAGGGTCACCCACTCCTCGGCGGCGGTCGGGTGCACGGCGAGCGCGGCGTCGAAGTCGGCCTTGCGCGCCTTCATGCCCAGCGGGATGGCCAGCAGCTGGATCGTCTCGCCGGCCTCGGGGCCGAGCATGTGACAGCCGAGCACGCGATCGCTGTCGCGGTCGACCACCAGCTTCATGAACGTGCGATGGCGGTCGTGCGACAAGGTGGCCTTGAGCGGGCGGAACTCGGCGCGGTAGACGTCGAGCCGCGGGTGCGTGGCGAGCGCCGCCTCCTCGCTCAGGCCCACGCTGCCGAGCTCGGGCGTGGCGAACACCGCGCTCGGCACCAGCGCGTGGTTCACGGCGCTCGGGCGGTGGCCGAACACCGTGTCGGCGAAGGCGTGGCCCTCGCGGATCGCCACCGGCGTGAGGTTCACCCGGTTCGTGACGTCGCCCACCGCGTGGATGTGCGGCACGTTGCTGCGCGAGTAGACGTCGACCACGACGGCGCCGTGCGCGTCGCGGGCCACGCCGGCGGCGTCGAGGCCGAGGCTGCGCGTGTTCGGCACGCGGCCGGTGGCGAACAACACCTCGTCGGCCTCGATGCGGCGGCCGTCGGACAGCGCGACGAGCTTCGCGTCGCCGCGCCGCTCGATCGACTCGACCGTCGTGCCGGTGGCGATGCGAATGCCGTCGGCCGCCATCGCGTCGTGCAGACGCGTGCGCAGGTCGTGGTCGAAGCCGCGCAGGATGCGCTCGCCGCGGTAGACCAGCGTCACCTCCGAGCCAAGGCGGCGCAGCAGGCACGCGAACTCCACCGCGATGTAGCCGCCGCCCTGGATCAGCACGCGCGCCGGCTGGCGTTCCCACTCGAAGAACTCGTTCGACGACGCGGCGAGTTCGAGGCCGGGGATGTCGGCGCCCATCGACGGCCACGCGCCGGTGGCCACCAGCACGTGCGCCGCGCGCAGCCGCTCGCCGCTGCGCGCGAGCGCGAGCGTGTGCGGGTCGACGAACGACGCGTGGTCGTCGAGCACGGTCACGCCGGCCGACTCGAGCGCGCCGCGGTACACGCCCTCGAGCCGCGCGACCTCGGCGTCGCGCGCGGCCTTCAGCGCGGCCCAGTCGAAGCGCGTGCCGTCGACCGTCCAGCCGTAGCCCGCGGCCTCGTCGAATTCCTGCGCGAAGCGCGAGGCCAGCACCATCAGCTTCTTCGGCACGCAGCCGCGGATCACGCAGGTGCCACCGAGGCGGTGATGCTCGGCCAGTGCGACACGCGCGCCGTGGCCCGCCGCGATGCGCGCGGCGCGCACGCCGCCCGAGCCGCCGCCGATCACGAACAGGTCGAACTCGCGCATCGAAGCCTCCTTCCGTCGCACGTCGTGCACCGCGCCGCACGCGGGCATGATAGGTCGGCTACGCTTCGGTGCCGTGTCGCGAGTCGTCGTCGTGCAGCGACGTGCCGACCGCGCGGCCGCGGCGGGACGAGGACGACGACACGACACGACACGACACGACGGCAAGTCGACGAGGAGCGGGACATGGTGCGTGCGGTGCAGATCAGCGAGTTCGGCGGTCCCGAGGTGCTGCGCGTGGTGGACGTGCCGGTGGGCGACCCCGGTCCGGGGCAGGTGCGCATCCGGCATCGCGCGTGCGGGCTCAACTTCATCGACATCTACCAGCGCACCGGCCAGTACAAGGGCGCCATGCCGCTGGTGCTGGGCATGGAGGGCGCGGGCGTGATCGAGGCGGTGGGCGAGGGTGTCGCGCACCTGAAGCCCGGCGACCGCGCCGCCTATGCGAGCCAGCCGCCGGGCGCCTACAGCGAGGCGCGCGTGATGCCGGCCACCAGCGTGGTGAAGCTGCCCGACGCGATCGACTTCGACACCGCCGCGGCGATGATGCTCAAGGGCCTGACCGTGCAGTACCTGCTGCGCAAGACGCAGCCGCAAGGCGGCCTGCAGCCCGGCGACCACGTGCTGTTCCACGCGGCGGCCGGCGGCGTGGGCCTGATCGCCTGCCAGTGGGCGCGCGCGATGGGCCTGCAGCTCATCGGCACGGCCGGCAGCGACGAGAAGTGCCGCCTCGCGCTGGAGCACGGCGCGGCGCACGCCATCAACTACACGACCGAGGACTTCGTCGCGCGCGTCAAGGAGATCACCGGCGGCCGCGGCGTCAAGGTGGTGTACGACTCGGTGGGCGCGCAGACCTTCGGCCGCTCGCTCGACTGCCTGCGCCCGTTCGGCCTGCTCGCCAGCTTCGGCGCGGCGTCGGGACCGGTGCCGCCGCTGGACGTGCTCACGCTGTCGCAGAAGGGTTCGCTCTACGTCACCCGGCCGACCATCTTCACGCACGTCGCCACGCGCGAGTCGACCCAGGCGATGGCCGACGACCTGTTCTCGATGGTGACCTCGGGCCGGGTGAAGATCCGCATCGAGCGGCGCTATCCGCTGGCCGAGGTGGCGCAGGCACATCGCGAACTCGAGGCGCGGCGCACCACCGGCTCGACGGTGCTGACGCCCTGAGGCCTGTGCGAGACTCCCGGGCGCGCGGCGCCGCGCACGTCTGAAGAAGGGCACGACCCGAGGCACGACCCGAGGCACGACGATGACGACTCTGCTGGTCCTGAACGGCCCGAACCTCAACCTGCTGGGGCTGCGCGAACCTGCCGTCTACGGCTCGGCCACGCTGGCCGACGTCGAGGCGCTGTGCCGCGAGGCCGCGCAGCGCCACGGCTTCGCGCTCGACTTCCGGCAGAGCAACCACGAGGGCGTGCTGATCGATGCGCTGCACGAGGCCGGCCGCGCGGTGAAGGCCGGCACGCATGCCGGCGTCGTCTTCAACCCGGGCGCGTACACGCACACCTCGGTGGCGCTGCACGACGCGATCAAGGGTGCCGAGGTGCCGGTGGTCGAGGTGCACGTCTCCAACGTGCACGCGCGCGAGGCGTTCCGCCATCACTCCTTCGTGTCGCCGGTGGCCGTGGGCGTGGTGGTCGGCTTCGGCATCGACGGCTACGTGCTCGCGATCGACGCGCTGGCGCGGCGGCGGCAGGCGCGCTGAGCGCGCACGCGTCGCGTCAGCCCTCGTCAGCGGGCGGCATCTCGCCCACCGCCGCGCGATACGCGTGCCACGTGGCGTGGCCGAGCACCGGCCCCACCGCGAACAGGCCGACGAACCACGGCAGCAGGGCCAGCACCACCAGCACGGTGATCACGAAGCCCCTCCAGATCATCACCAGCGGCTGCGACAGCACCAGTCGCACGCTGGTGAGCCCGGCGGTGATGGCGTCGGTCTGGCGGTCGAGGATCATCGGGATGGACACCACGCTCACCGCGAAGATCAGCCCGGCGAACACGCCGCCGACCGCGAGATAGGCGACGATGAAGCCGAGGTTGTCCGGGTCCAGCAGCGCGAGCAGCGATCCCTTGAAGTCGGGCATGCCGTCGAAGCTGACCGCGAACACCACCAGCGCCGCGCGCCCCCACAGCATCTCCAGCACCAGCAGCACGAAGCCGAAGATGGCGAGCGTGCCGGTGCGCGTCTCCCAGGCCAGCAGCGAGTCGCCGAAGTCGGGCTTCTGGCCGCGCTCGAGCTGCTGGCTCACGCGGTACAGACCCATCGCGAGGAAGGGGCCCATCAGCAGGAAGCCGGCCGACAGCGCGAGCACGTAGGCCGGCGCGTGGCGGTACACGGCGAGCAGCGCCCATCCCATCACCACGAAGCAGCCGCCGTAGAACAGGCCGATGCCCGGCGCGCGCGCGAAGTCGCGCGTGCCCAGCGCGAGCCAGCGCAGGGGGTCGGCGAACGAGAGCCGGCGCAGCGGGATGTCGAACAGCGTCGGCGGCGATGCGGCCGCCGGGGCCGCGGCGGACGGCTCGTCCGCAGGCGTGTCGGCGGCGTCGGAGGGGGCGTCGTTCATGACGCCATCGTGCGACGTGCCGCACGCCGCGTCCAGCAGGGCGAGCCCGCAGCGCGGGCCGCGGCTGTCGGGCGTGCCCGAGATGTCGACACCTCGATCAGCGCTCGCGCTGAGCTTGTCCCCGAACGGACGGCGTCGCCGCAGCGCACGACGGAAAGCTCACGAGGTCCTGCGGACGCGGCGGATCTCGTCGAGGATGAGGCAGGCCGCGCCGATGGTGATGGCGCTGTCGGCGACGTTGAACGACGGGAAGTACCAGCCGCGGTGGTGCAGCTGGATGAAGTCGACCACGTAGCCGTGCAGCAGCCGGTCGATCACGTTGCCCAGCGCGCCGCCGAGGATCAGCGCCAGCGCCCACGCGAACAGGCGCTGGCCGCCGTGCCGGCGCAGCATCCACACGATGAACACCGCCGCGGCGAAACCGAGGCCGATGAAGAACCAGCGCTGCCAGCCCGACGCGCCGGCGAGGAACGAGAAGGCCGCGCCCGTGTTGTGCACGCGCACGAGGTTGAAGAACGAGGTGACCGTGCGCACGTCGCCGTGCTGGAAGTAGCCGAGGATCAGCGTCTTGGTGAACTGGTCGAGCACGATCACCAGCGCGGCGATCGCCAGCCACGGCAGCAGGCTGCTCGACGCTGCGCCGCGTTGCGGCCCGCGCAGGGTGCCGGCCATGCTCAGGCCACCGTGCGCGACTCGCCCGCGCCGAAGAGGTTGCTGGTGCAGCGGCCGCAGATCGTCGGATGGGCGGGGTCCGAGCCCACGTCGTCGCGCCAGTGCCAGCAGCGCTCGCACTTGGTGGCCGCCGACGGAGTGACGACGACGGCCAGCGCGTCGGCCGCGCGCAGCCCGGCCTTCGACGTGATGGTCACGAACTTCAGGTCGTCGCCCAGCGACGCGGGCAGCGCGTGGTCGGCCGCCGGCGCGTCGATCGTGATCTCGGCCTGCAGCGACGAGCCGATCGCGCCGGTGCCGCGCACGTTCTCGACTTCCTTGTTCACGAGGTCGCGGATCTCGCGCAGGCGCTGCCACTTCGCCAGCAGCGCCTCGTCGGGCGCGTCGAACGACCAGAACGTCTCGGTGAAGATCGACGGCGAGCGGCCCGGCGCGAACACGGCCCACGCCTCCTCGGCCGTGAAGCTGAGGAACGGCGCCATCCAGCGCAGCATGGCGTGCGTGAGCTGCCACAGCGCGGTCTGCGCGCTGCGCCGCGCGAGCGAGCCGGGCGCGGTGGTATAGAGCCGGTCCTTCAGCACGTCGAGGTAGAAGGCGCCGAGGTCCTCGGAGCAGAACACCTGCAGCTTGGCCACCACCGGGTGGAACTCGTAGACCTCGTAGTGGTTCAGCACGTCGGCCTGGAACTTCGCGGCGCGCGCGAGCATCCAGCGGTCGATCTCGAGCAGGCGCGCGGGCTCGACCGCGTGCTGCGCCGGGTCGAAGTCGCTGGTGTTGGCGAGCAGGAAGCGCAGGGTGTTGCGGATGCGGCGATAGGCGTCGACCACGCGCGCGAGGATCTTGTCGTCGCCGGCGATGTCGCCCGAGTAGTCGCTCGCCGCCACCCACAGCCGGATGATCTCGGCGCCGAGCTTCTGGCTCACCTGCTGCGGCTCGATGCCGTTGCCGAGCGACTTGCTCATCTTGCGGCCCTGGCTGTCGACGGTGAAGCCGTGCGTCAGCAGGCCGCGGTACGGCGCGCGGCCGTACAGCGCGCACGCCACCAGCAAGGACGAGTGGAACCAGCCGCGGTGCTGGTCGTGGCCTTCGAGATAGAGGTCGGCCTCGGGGCCGTCGTCGTCTCGCCGGCCGTCCGGATGCGAGCCGCGCAGCACGTGGAAGAAGGTGGAGCCGGAGTCGAACCACACGTCGAGGATGTCGTGGCTCTTCGCGTAGTCGTCGGCCTCGTCGCCGAGCCATTCGCGCGCATCGAGCGTGGCCCAGGCCTCGACGCCGCCGCGCTCGACGAGCTGCGCCGCGCGCTCGAGGAACTCGAGCGTGCGCGGATGCGGCTCGCCGTCGGACTTGCGCAGGAACAGCGGCAGCGGCACGCCCCAGTTGCGCTGGCGGCTGATGCACCAGTCGGGGCGGTTGGCGATCATGTCGCGCAGGCGCGCGCGCCCGTTCTCCGGATAGAAGCCGGTGCGGTCGATCGCGTCGAGCGCCATCTGCCGCAGCGTCTTCGGCGCCTTGTCGACGGTGAACACGCCGTCGCCCTCGTCCATGCGCACGAACCACTGCGCAGCGGCGCGGTAGATCACCGGCGACTTGTGCCGCCAGCAGTGCGGGTAGCTGTGCTGCAGGCGTCCGGCGGCCATCAGCCGGCCGGCGTCGCGCAGCGCGTCGATGATCTTCGGGTTGGCCTTCCAGATGTCGAGGCCGCCGAACAGCGGCAGCTCGGCCGCGTACGCGCCGTGGCCCTGCACCGGGTTCAGGATGTCGTCGTGCTTCATGCCGTGCGCGACGCACGAGTTGAAGTCCTCGATGCCGTAGGCCGGCGACGAGTGCACGAGGCCGGTGCCGTCCTCGGCGGTGGCGTAGTCGGCGAGGTACACCGGGCTCGTGCGGCGGTAGCCCTCGTGCACGTCGGCCAGCGGGTGATGGAAGCGCAGCCTGTCGAGCTGCTCGCCCTTGGCGGTGGCCAGCACGATGCCTTGCAGGCCGTAGCGCTCGAGGCACCGGGCCACCAGCGCCTCGGCCAGCAGCAGCACGCCGCGTTCGGTGTCGACCAGCGCGTAGTCGAGATGCGGGTTGAGGTTGAGCGCCTGGTTGGCCGGCAGGGTCCACGGCGTCGTGGTCCAGATCACCGCGAACGCGTCCTTCGGCAGCTTCGCGAGGCCGAAGGCCGCGGCGAGCCGCGCCGGGTCGGCGGCCTTGAACGCCACGTCGACCGTCGGCGAGGCCTTGTCCGCGTACTCGATCTCGAACTCGGCCAGCGAGCTGCCGCAGTCGAAGCACCAGTACACCGGCTTGAGGCCACGGTAGACGAAGCCGCGCTCGAACAGCCGCTTGAGCACGCGGATCTCGCCGGCCTCGTTGCCGAAGTCCATCGTGCGGTACGGCCGCTCCCAGTCGCCGAGCACGCCCAGGCGCTTGAAGTCGGCCATCTGCTGCGCGATCTGCTCGGTGGCGTAGGCGCGGCTCCTGGCCTGCACCTCGGCGCGCGGCAGGTTGCGGCCGAAGGTCTTCTCGATCTGGTTCTCGATCGGCAGGCCGTGGCAGTCCCAGCCGGGCACGTACAGCGCGTCGAAGCCGGCGAGCTGGCGCGCCTTGACGATCATGTCCTTGAGGATCTTGTTGACCGCATGGCCCATGTGGATCTGGCCGTTGGCGTACGGCGGGCCGTCGTGCAGCACGAACTTCGGGCGGCCGTGGCGCGCCTCGCGCAGCCGCTGGTACAGGCCCTGCGCCTGCCACTGCTGCACCCAGCCGGGCTCGCGCCTGGGCAGGTCGCCGCGCATCGGGAACGGCGTGTCGGGCAGGTTCAGGGTCGATCGGTAGTCGGTGGTCATGGCAGCCTCGGCGCCGCATCGGGCGCACCGCGTCGGGCAATCGTCGGGCAGTCGGCAGATCCGGCGCGGCGCGCCGGGCTCGCGGGGTCAGTCGGGCGAGCGCTGAATTCGGTCGCGCGTGGTCTGGCGGCGTTCGGCGGCGTGCGCGAACCACGCGCGCGCGTCGCGCACGTCCTGCCCGATGGCGGCGGTCAGCGCCTCCAGGGTGTCGTAGCGGGCCTCGTCGCGCAGCTTGTGCAGCAGTTCCACGCGCACGAGTTTACCGTAGCCCCCCTCGCGGCCGAGCGGCGCCGGCCAGTCGAGACAGTAGGTCTCGAGCAGCACGCGGCCGTCGCGCTCGACCGCCGGCCGATGCCCCAGGTTCGCCACGCCGGGCAGCGGTGCGTCGGCCAGGCCGTGCACCTGGACGACGAAGATGCCGTGCGCGGCCGGCCGCGGATGCGGGAAGCGCAGGTTCAAGGTCGGGAAGCCGAGGTCGCGTCCGAGCTTGCGGCCGTGCGTGACGCGCCCGCTGATGCTGTACGGCCGTCCGAGCAGCGCGGCCACGCGGTCCATGTCGCCCGCCGCCAGCGCCTCGCGCACCGCCGAGCTCGACACGCGCAGGCCGTGCACCTCGTAGCTGTTCATGCGCGCTACGTCGAAGCCAGCCGCGTCGCCGGCCGCGTCGAGCATGGCGTAGTCGCCGGCGCGCTTCGCGCCGAAGCGGAAGTCGTCGCCGACCAGCACGTACTTCGCGCGCAGCCCGCGCACCAGCACGTCGTCGACGAAGGCCTGCGGCGCGAGCGAGGCGAGCCGCCGGTCGAAGCGCAGCACCACGCACTGGTCGACGCCGCAGCGTTCGAGCTCCGAGAGCTTGTCGCGCAGGGTCGCGATGCGCGCCGGCGCCTTGTCGGGCGCTCCGGCCAGGGCCGCGAAGAAGTCGCGCGGATGCGGCTCGAAGGTGAGCACGGTGGCGGTGAGCCCGCGATGCCGCGCTTCGCTGATGAGCAGCGCGAGCATCGCCTGGTGGCCGCGGTGCACGCCGTCGAAGTTGCCGATGGTCAGCGCGCAGGCCGGCGCGATGCCGGGGTGTCGGAGTCCGCGAAAGACCTGCATGCGCCCGATTATCGCGGCGCCCCGCGAGGTCGCCCGAGCCGCGTCAGTGGTGCATCTCCAGCAGCACCAGCCGGTTCTCGGCGGCCGGCCACGCGCGGCCGACGATGCGCTCGCGGATCGGCCCCGACTCGAACTCCGCGGCCACGGCGCGACCGGTCTCGCCGGCGAGCCGCAGCTTCGACTGCGCCACGCCGGCGACCCCCGGCGGCACGCCGGGCGGCGGGCTCTGGCCGTCGAACACGATGCGGTCGCGCGGCACGCCGAAGTAGCCGCGCGGGCGCGAGAACGTCACGACCGACGCCGCGGTCCTGTCGGCCTCGGCCATGCGTTCGGCGCGGAAGTGCACCACGTCGCTCGAGCGCGGGAAGGGCGAGCGGTAGACGTGCAGGCTGGCGTAGCCCGGCGCCGAGATCACGAACTCGTACGGCTGCGCGCCGTCGGCCGCGAACGGACCCCAGCGCCCGTCGGCGCCGACCGTCTTGCGGTGCACGGCCGGGCCTCGTCGCACGCCGGTGGCCGGATCGACGGCGTACACCTCGACCGTCGCGCCTTCGAGCGGCAGGTTGCTGACGCCGGCCGGGCCGAGGCCGCTCACCTTGCCGTCGAGCACCACGCGCGCCTCGGGCACGACGGCGGTCGTGCGCGGCGCGCTGCCGGTGATGAACTCCCAGGTCTTCGCGAAGGCCTCGGGGTGGTAGCTCACCTCGCGGTGGTCGCGTCCGGGCAGCACGACATCGAGCGCGCCCTTGAGCGCCGGGCTGTCGTAGCTCACGTTCGTGGGCGTGCCGCGCTGGCCGATCCACACGCCGTCGGGCTGCGCGAACTTGTCGTTGGTGTCGGAGCGCAGGGTCATCCACCTCGGCCCGGGCGTCACCTCGTCGCCGTTCGGACCCTTGGGCGCGTTCAGCCGCGCGAGCACCGGGCCCGCGCCGTTGAACTCGTTGTTCGGCCGCATCGCCGTGCTGTGCCACACGCCGTGGTTCGGCGTGCCGCCCAGCACCGCGTGCGACACCTTGGCCGCGCCGCCGCCTTCGATGTAGTTGCGGATCGCGATGCCGCCGCGCGAGTTGCCGACCAGCGCCACCTGCTTCGCGCCCGTGCGTGCGAGCACCTTGTCGACTTCCGCCGCGAGGAACGCCGCGTGCTCGGCCGCCGACGTGCGTCCGGCCTGCGGCACCGTGTCGTCGTCGCGCGCGAGCGGGAAGGGCAGGTCGATGGCGTGCAGCCGCTCGCGCGGCCAGCCGTTGGACTCGAAGCGCCACAGCGTCGTGATCCACAGCGCGGCGCTGTCGCCATTGCCGTGCACGAACACGACGGGCGGGCGTTCGGCGGGGGGAGTGTGGAGGGAGGGGCCGGAGGCGCAAGCTGCCGCGAGGGCAGCGGCCGCGACCAGCTGGAGCAGCACAAGACGACGACGCACCACGACAGCAACTTCCGTACAGCGAGGTCGCGATGGTGCACGCGCGAGCCGCGCGAGTCTCTCCGGGGATCGCCCGGTAGACGCGGGCGGAACGCGCGGGCAGGGCCCGCGCTCGGTCGGCAGGTTCGGGCAGGGCCCGCGCCCGGTCGGCGCCCTCGGGCAGGGCCGCCCGCCCTCAGTCGATGGTCAGCGCGCCGGCCAGGCCGAGCAAGGTGATCATCGCGCTGCGACGCAGTCCGGCGGCGGGCTGCGAGTGCATCGGCTTGGGCCGCATCGCGTCGCGCATCGCGGCGACCCAGTGCTTGGCCACCAGCCGCGGCGTCCACAGCGGGCGGCGAGGCGGACGCGCCACCCTGCGCCGTTCCTGCATCGCCGCGACGCGTACCGCGACGGGCCGCGGCGCGAAGCTGACGGTCTCGTCGAGCGACAGGCGCGGCAGCGCGTGCAGCGCGTCGCGATGCCGCAAGCCGACGACACCCGCGCGCGTGGTGGTGGCGGTGGCGTAGCCGCACGCGGCGGCCAGCGCGTACTCGCGCGGGCCGGCTTCGGCCAGACCGCCGTACGGATACGCGAAGTGGCGCACCGGCCGGCGGATCTGCCGTTCGAGACGCGCGCGGCCTTCGAACAGCTCCCAGCGCGCCTCGGCCTCGCTCAGGCGCGAGAGCGGGCGGTGGTTGACCGTGTGGGCGCCGACCGTCACGCCGTCGCGCCCGGCCAGGTCGCGCACGTCGTCCCAGCTCAGCGCGACCTCGTCGACGTAGCGGTGGTAGTCGATCGAGCGCCCGGCGAGGCGCTCGACGAATCCGGCGGGATCGGTGCCGCCTTCGGTCAGCACGCGCTCGCGCAGCTGCATGAACAGCGCCTCCGCCTCGGCGAGGCTGGACCAGCGGTGACGCGCGCCGTCGGACAGTTCGAGGGTCGGGCTCGCCAGGATGACGTCTTCCAGCGCGTGCCACCACAGGCGCGCCTCGCGGTCGGCGAACGACGTGGTGACGTACACCGTGAAGGGCACTTCCAGCCTCGACAGCAGCGGCACGCCCAGGGTGAGGTTGTCGCGGTAGCCGTCGTCGAAGGTCAGCACGAGCTGCCGGGGCTTCACCCGGCCGCGCACGATCTGCGCGTGCGCCTCGTCGAGGTCGATGAAGCGAAAGCCGTGTCGGCGCGCCTGGTGGACGAAGTCCTCGAGGAAGTCGCCGCTGACCTTGAGCGACTCGTTCGGTGAGAGCCGGCTGCGATCGCGATCGCCGACCCGGTGCAGGGTCAGCATCGTGATGCCGCGCTGCGTGAGCAGGTGCCGGGCGCCGTGGTGAATCATGGGTACTGCTACGTTTGTTGGTGTTGGCCGGATGCTAGGCAGGACCCGTGGTGGCGCGACCACCCGCCGGGGCGGGTACACCGCGAGCGAGGGCCACACTTTGTCACAGATCCAGGCGATCGCAAAACGCTCCCCCTATCTCTTGGGGGCCCGGGGGCGGCCGCGGGGCGCTGCCCCGCGCGCTCAACCCAGGTCGCGCCAGGCCGGCAGTCCGGGCAGCCCGCTGGCGGACTTGACCGCATCGAGCACCGCCAGCGACACCGCGTGGGCTGCCATCGTGCCCAGCACGGTGAGGTTGCCGGGCACGCCGCTCGCGCCGGTGGCCAGCGCGAACAAGGTGTCGCCGTCGAAGGGCGTGTGCAGCGGGTCGATGACGCGTGCGAGGCCGTCGTGGCCCATCTGCGCGAGCTTGGTGGCCTGCGCCTTGGTGAGCCGCGCGTCGGTGGCGATCACGCCGAGCGTCGTCGCCATGCCGGCCGACAGCCGCTCGGGCAGCCGCCCGGCGAGGAACTCGCGCGTGGTGCCCATCGGCCGGCCGTCGTCGCCGCGCGCGCCGGCCAGCGGTGCGCCGGAGGCCGGATCGATCACGTCGCCCATCGCGTTGACCGCGACCAGCGCCCCGACGGTCAGCGCGCCGACCTTGACCGACGCGCTGCCGATGCCGCCCTTCATCGCGCGCGCGATGCCGAACAGCTTGCCGAGGGTGGCGCCGGCGCCGGCGCCCACGCTGCCGCGCGCCGGCTCGGCGCTGGTGGCGGCGGCGCAGGCGGCGTGGCCGGCGGCCGCGTCGGGGCGGATCGTCGGGTCGCCGACCCACAGGTCGAACAGGATGGCCGCCGGCACGATCGGCACGCGCGACGGACCGACCTCGAGGCCGACGCCGCGCTCGTCGAGCCAGCGCATCACGCCGCCCGCGGCGTCGAGGCCGAAGGCGCTGCCGCCGGACAGCAGCACGGCGTGCACGGTCTCGACGCTGTTGACCGGCGAGAGCAGGTCGGTCTCCCGGGTGCCGGGGGCGGCGCCGCGCACGTCGACGCCGGCCACCGCGCCGCGCTCGGCGATCACCACGGTGCAGCCGGTGGGCCGGCGCGGGTCGGTGAAGTGGCCGACCTTCAGGCCGGCCACGTCGCAGATCGAGCTCAGACGAAAACCCCCGCCGTGTCCTGCATGCGCGCGCTCACCTCGCCCAGGTGGTGCAGCGTGTCGCCGAAGCTCATCTCGATGCAGGTGAGCCGCTTGAAGTAGTGGCTCGCGATGTACTCGTCGGTCACGCCGATGCCGCCGTGCATCTGGATGCACTGCTGCCCGACGAAGCGCATCGACTGCCCGAGCTGCACCTTGGCCTGCGACAGCGCGCGGCGCCGCGCGTCGGGCGCCTCGCCGAGCTTGAGGCTCGCGAAGTAGCTCATCGAGCGCGCCAGTTCGAGCTGCATCTTGCAGTCGGCCACGCGGTGGCGCAGCGCCTGGAAGGTGCCGATCGGCACGCCGAACTGCTTGCGCGTGTTGAGGTAGTCGACCGTCACCGCGAACAGCCTGTCCATCGCGCCCACCGCCTCGGCGGACAGCGCGGCGATGCCCACGTCGACCGCATGCTCGAGCGCGCCGAAGGCCAGCCCCGGCGCCACCAGCAAGGTGGCCGGCGCGTGCGCGAGCGTGAGCTCGGCGGCGCGCGCGCCGTCCTGCGTGGAGTAGCCGCGCGTCGTGACGCCCGCGGCGTCGGCCTCGACGAGGAAGAGCCCGATGCCGTCGGCGTCGTCGATGTCGCCCGACACGCGCGCCGGCACGATGAAGGCATCGGCCACGTCGCCCGCGGGCACCACGCTCTTCACGCCGCTCAGGCTCCAGCCGCTGGCCGCCGAGCGCGCGTCGGTGGCCACGTGCGACAGCCGATAGCGGGCGCCGCGCTCGTGCAGCGCGAGCACCACCGTGGCCTCGCCCGCCGCGATGCGCGGCAGCCAGTCGACCTGCACGTCGGCTGCTGCGTGCGCCAGCACCGCCGGCGCCACCAGCGCCGCGTGCGCGTAGGGCTCGAGCACGAGGCCGCGGCCGAGTTCTTCCATCACCACCATCGCCTCGACCGGCCCGTAGCCGAGCCCGCCGTGGTCGGCCGGCACGGCCACGCCCATGAGGCCCAGCTCGCCGATCTCGCGCCAGGCGTCGCGGTCGAAGCCGCCGGCCTTGACGATGCGCCGCCGGCGCTCGAAGTCGTAGCCGCGCGCGACCCACTTCGCCACCGCGTCGCGCAGCGCTTCCTGTTCTTCGCTGAAGTCGAAATCCATCTCAGACTCCGAGGATGTTCTGCGCGACGATGTTGCGCTGGACCTCGTTCGATCCACCGTAGATCGTCGTCTTGCGGTAGTTGAAGTAGGTCGACGCCAGCGGCGCGCAGTGCGCCGCGCCGCCCGGCCACGCGCCGCCGAGCGCCTGGTCGCCCTGCCAGCCGGCCTCCATCGCCTCGTGGATGAAGGGCAGCGCGAACGGGCCGGCCGCCAGCATCATGAGCTCGGTGTAGCGCTGCTGGATCTCGCTGCCGCGGATCTTCAGCAGCCCCGCGATGTCGAGCGACTTGCGGCCGCCCTTCTCGGCCGACAGCACGCGCAGCACCATCATCTCCAGCGCGACGATGTCGACCTCGAGCAGCGCGATCTGGTCGCGAAAGCGCGGGTCCTCGTACACGCCCTCGGCCTTGGCGATGCGCTTCACGCGCTCGAGCTCGCGCTTGGCGCGGTTGACGTCGGCGATGTTGGTGCGCTCGTGCGCGAGCAGGTACTTGGCGTAGGTCCAGCCCTTGTTCTCCTCGCCGACCAGGTTCTCGACGGGCACCTCGACGTTGTCGAAGAAGACTTCGTTGACCTCGTGCTCGCCGTCGAGCGTGATGATCGGCCGCACCGTGATGCCGGGCGACTTCATGTCGATCAGCAGGAAGCTGATGCCGGTCTGCGGCTTGCCTTCGGTGCTGGTGCGCACCAGGCAGAAGATCCAGTCGCCGTACTGGCCGAGCGTGGTCCAGGTCTTCTGGCCGTTGACGATGTACTTGTCGCCGCGGCGCTCGGCGCGCGTCTTGAGGCTCGCGAGGTCCGAGCCCGAGCCCGGCTCGCTGTAGCCCTGGCTCCACCACACCTCGCCGCTGGCGATGCCCGGCAAGAAGCGCTTGTGCTGCTCGGGCGAGCCGAAGGCCATGATCACCGGCGCCACCATCACCGGCCCGAACGGCACCACGCGCGGCGCGCCGGCCAGCGCGCACTCTTCCTCGAACAGGTGGCGCTGAACCGCGTTCCAGCCCGGGCCGCCGAACTCCTTGGGCCAGCCCCAGCCGAGCCAGCCCTTGGCGCCGAGGATCTTCGCCCAGCGCTGCAGATCGTCGCGCGACAGCCGCAGCGCGTTGTGCACCTTGTGCGAGATGTCCTTCGGCAGGTTCTGCGCGACCCACTGCCGGATCTCGTCGCGGAACGCCAGCTCCTCGGCGGTGAAGTTGAGGTCCATGTGATGACTCCTGACCTGCCCGGTTTTTAGCATGAGCGTTCGCCTCGCGCGTGTCCCTGCCGGGACAAAAACGCACCGGACAATCCCCACATGCCGCACCCGCTGCCGCCCGGCTATCGCGCGAGCGTCGCCCTGCTCGCGGCGGGGCAGGTGGTGAGCTGGGCGATCCTGTACTACGCCTTCACGTCGTTCGTGCTGCCGATGCAGCGCGAGCTGGGCTGGAGCGCGCCGCAGATGCTCGGCGCCTTCACGCTCGCGCTGGCTTGCTGGGGCGCCGCGGCGTTCGTGGCCGGACGCTGGATCGACCTCGGCCGTGCGCGCGAGGTCATGGCTGGCGGCGCCTGGCTGGCCGCGGCCGGGCTCGTGCTGTGGAGCCAGGCGCGCTCGTTGCCGATGCTGTACCTCGCCTGCGCGCTGACCGGCGCGGCCATGGCCGGCACCTTGTACGAGGCGGCCTTCGCCAGCGCGACGCGCCGCTGGCCCGCGCACTACCGCGGCGCCGTCACCACGCTCACCCTGGTCGGCGGTTTCGCGAGCACCCTGGCCTTCCCGGCGCTGGCGTGGCTGATTCCGGCGATCGGCTGGCGCGAGACCTTGCTCGTGCTGGCCGCCGTGATGGCCGGGCCGGTGGCGGTCGCGAACGCGCTGGCGTTGCGCGCGGCGCGCGCGGGCGACGAGGCGAAGCCGGCGCCGGCCCCGGCCGGCGCCGTGTCGAGGGCGGTCACCGCCTCCGCCGTCGGGCCGGCCGCCGAGCCGGCCGACGCGACCGACGGCCACACCTTCGAGCAGGCCGTGCGCGGCCGCGTGTTCTGGCTGCTCGCGGCGAGCTTCACGGCGTACTCGTTCGTGATCGCCGGCTTCTGGGCGCACGCGATGCCGGCCTTCGCCGACAAGGGCTGGAGCGAGGCCGAGGCCGTGGCCGTGCTCGTGTGGGTGGGGCCGGCGCAGGTGGCCGGGCGGGCGCTGCACGGGCTGTTCGGCGCACGGCTCGGCGCCCGCTCGCTCGGGCTGGTGGTGATGGCCGGGCTGCCGCTGGCGATGGCGCTGTTCGCGTTGACCGCGCACCCGGCCGCAATGGCGCTGTTCGCGCTGCTCTACGGCTTCAGCAACGGGCTGGTCACCATCGTGCGCGGCACGGTCGTGCCCGAGACCTTCGGCATTCGCGAGGTCGGCCGCATCGGCGGCGCGCTCTCCGGCATCGGCATCGCCGGCCGCGCTGGCGCGCCGGTGGTCACGGCGTGGCTGCTGGTCGCCGCCGGCGGCTATCGCGGGCTGATGCTCGGCATGGCGGCGCTCGGCGTGCTGGCCTTCGCGGCGTTCGCGCTGGCGAGGCCGGTGCGTACGGCGCGTCCGGCGCGCTGACCGGGCACGCGCCGGTGCCGCTCGAGAGTCAGAGCCGCTTGCTCAAGGTGAGCCGGTCGTTCTCGCGCTTCATCTGGAAGCGCGTGAGAAAGCTGTTGCCCAGCAGCACGTAGGGCAACGGCGCGGGCACGACCGCGGCCTCGACGTTGAAGATCTCCACGTCGCCCACGCGCACCCTGTCGAGCACCACGCGCTGCACCGGCACCACGCCGTTGGCGGTGGTCGTGAGGCCGCGCTGCGCGCTGCGCAGGTCGAGCCCGATGCGCTCGGCGTCGGCCTGGCTCATCGACACCAGGGTCGCACCCGTGTCCACCATGAACTGCACCGACCGGCCGTTGATGCTGCCGAGCGACGTGAAGTGGCCGCCCGGCCCCGCGCTCAGGATGATCTCGCTGCCGCCCGCGCCGCCGGCGGCCGCGCCCACGCGCACCGGCGCCGCGCCGATGCGCAAGGTGACCGGCCGGCCGCCGATCTCGACGCGCGCGTCGCCGTCGGCCACGGCGAGCAGCTTCACGCCCTGCACGGTCTGGCCCACGGCCACCGAGCGCGGGCTGCCGTCGATCACCAGCAGCGCCATGCGGTCGGCGACGCTGCCGTTGAAGGTGACGGTCTGTGCCGCGGCGGGCAGGACGGCCGCGAGCACGGCGGCGGCGGCGACGGCAGCGATCGGATGGATCATCGAGAGGTCGGTCGAGGAAGGTCAGTCGCGGAAGTTCGTGAACGACAGCGGCACGTCGGGCAGTTCGCGCTTCAGCAGCGCGATCGCGGCCTGCAGGTCGTCGCGCTTGGCGCCCGTGACGCGCACGCTGTCGCCCTGGATCGAGGCCTGCACCTTGAGTTTGCTCTGCTTGACGAGCTGCTGGATGCGTCGCGCCGTGTCGGATGCCACGCCCTTGCGCACCTCGACGTCCTGCCGCACGCGGTCGCCGCCGATCTTCTGCGGCTCGGCCGACAGGTCGAGCAGGCGGATGTCGACGCCGCGCTTGCTCATCTTGGCGAGCAGGATGTCGCGCACCTGGCCCAGCTGGAACTCGCTGTCGGCCACAATGCCGATGTCCTGCCCGTTCAGCTCGATGCTCGCGCTGGTGCCCTTGAAGTCGAAGCGCGTGCCGATCTCCTTGGACGTCTGGTCCACCGCGTTGCGCACCTCGACGAGGTTGGGTTCGACGACGGCATCGAAGCTGGGCATGGCCGAGACACCTGAGCAGTGATGAAGGACGCGAACGATTCTGTCACGCCCCCCGCCGCGCCGGCGCGCGCCGCCGTCGAGCGCGACGTCAGCCTGAAGGGCTTCAACACCTTCGGGCTGCCGGCGTGCGCGCGCCGCCTGGTGCGCATCGCGGCCGACGCCGACGTGCGCCGCGTCGTCGACGATCCCGCGCTCGGGCGGGCGCCGAAGTTCATCCTCGGCGGCGGCAGCAACGTGCTGCTCACGCGCGACCTCGACGCCGTGGTGCTGAAGGTGGAGGTCATGGGCCGGCGACTCGTGCAGGCGCGCGACGAGGCCTTCGTCGTCGAGGCCGGCGCGGGCGAGAACTGGCACGCGTTCGTCGCGTGGACGCTCGCGCAGGGCTGGCCGGGGCTGGAGAACCTGGCGCTGATCCCCGGCACCGTGGGCGCCGCGCCGGTGCAGAACATCGGCGCGTACGGGGTGGAGCTCGCCGAGCGCTTCGACTCGCTCGATGCCGTCGACCTGACCACCGGGCGCAAGGTCACGCTCACGCGCGCGATGTGCCGCTTCGGCTACCGCGACAGCGTGTTCAAGCACGAGCTCGCCGGCAAGAGCGTGATCACGCGCGTGCGCTTCGCGCTGCCGCGGCCGTGGCGGCCGGTGCTCGGCTATGTCGACCTCGAGCGCCGCATGGCCGAGACCGGCGACACGCACCCCGACGCGCAGACCGTCTTCGACTGGGTGTGTGCCATCCGCCGCGCCAAGCTGCCCGACCCCGCGCAGATCGGCAACGTGGGCAGCTTCTTCAAGAACCCGGTGGTCAGCGCCGAGCAGTGCCGCGACATCATCGGCCGCGACCCCGAGGTCGTGCACTACCCGCTGCCCGACGGCACGGTGAAGCTCGCCGCCGGCTGGCTGATCGACGCCTGCGGCTGGAAGGGCAAGACCATCGGCCGCGCCGGCGTGTACGACAAGCACTCGCTCGTGCTGGTGAACCGCGGCGGCGCGAGCGGCGCCGAGGTGCTGACCCTGGCGCGCGCCATCCAGGAGAGCGTGTACGGCCGCTTCGGCATCCGGCTCGAACCCGAGCCGGTGATCGTGTGACCCGGCGCACACTGCGCCTCACGCGGCGGCAGGCCGTCGCGTCGCTGCTGATCGCGATGACCCCGCCCACCGCCACCGCCGATGCGTCCGGCCCCGAACTGGCGTCGTACTACGACCGCCACATGGCCTTGCGCGACGGCGTGGCCTGGGCCTGGGCCGGCCGCGGCGAGGCGCGCGTGGCGGCACGCGGCGTGCGCCAGGTGGGCGTGGGGCGGCGGCACTGGTACACGCTGCTCGACGACGGCCGCCTGCAGCGCCGCGCCGACTTGGCCGACGAGCCGACCGTGCTGATGCGCGGCCTGCGCCGGTTCGCGTCGGGCGAGTCGGGCTGGTTCGGCATCGACGCCGCCGGCGTGCTCTGGCACGGCCGCGACGGGCAGGCGCCGCAGGCGGTGACCGAGCCGGTGGTCGAACGCATCGCCGAGGACGTGGTCGACGCGTGCATCGGCGACGGCGCCGACTACTACGTCACCCGCGACGGCCGGCTGTGGGTGAAGGGTCTCGCGCACCGCGGCCAGTACGGCGACGGCAGGCTCGCCGCGAGCGATCGCTTCGTCGCCACCGCCACCGACGCCGTGGCCGTGCGCGCGCACACCGGCCACGCGCTGCACCTGCGCCGCGACGGCGTGGTCATGGGCACCGGCGGCAACCGCTACGGCCCGCTGTCGTCGCACGGCCTCGGCGACAAGGCCGACCGCTGGGGCCGCCTGTTCGACGGCGCCGTCGCCATCGCCACCGGCTCGCGCCACTCGGCCGCCCTGCGCGCCGACGGCAGCCTGTGGGTGTGGGGCGAAGGCTTCGGCATCGAGCCGCGCAAGCTGCGCGACGGGGTGCGGGCCGTGGCGGCGGGCGACACGGCGACGATCGCGCTCACGGTCGAGGGCGAGGTGTGGCAGTGGGAGGGCGGCGGGGCGCCGTCGAAGGTGCTGCTCGGCCCGCGCTGAACGTGTGCCGGCGTGCGCGCGAAGTCGGCGCGGATCGTCCCCGATTCCCGGTCGAGCAGGATGAACGTCCAGAGCCAGGTGTCGAGCCGCAGCGCCGTCGCAAGGCCGCCCGCTACACCGGCCGCAGCGCAACGCGCGGCTCGGGTGCATGCACGACCACGATCGGGTCGCCCGGCCGCACCGCGCCGGACTCCAGCACGACGCTCATGACGCCGGCCTTGCGGACGAGCGTGCCGTCGGCGCTGCGCTCGAGCACGGCGGCCATAAGGCCCGGCATGAAGTGCTCGATCTGCGCGCACGGGTTGCGCAGCCCGGTCACGCGCACGGTGGCGCGCGCGCCGATGCGCAGCACGGTGCCCTCGGCCAGTCGAAGCAGCGGCAGGCCCGCGGTCGTGATGTTCTCGCCCATCTGTCCGGGCTTCACGTGCAGGCCGCGCGCCGCCAGCTCGTCGAGCAGCTCCTGCTGCAGCAGGTGCACCTGCCGCAGGTTCGGCTGCGTCGGGTCCTTCGCGACGCGCGAGCGATGCCGGACCGTGGCGCCCTGGTGAGCGTCGCCGGCCACGCCGAGGCCCGCGACCAGCTCGATGACGGGCACGCCGTCCTTCGAGAACGCGTGCGTGGCCTTGGCGTGGACGGCGCGGACCTGCGGGGGCATCGGGTGGGCCACGGGCGGCTGGCGCGACTACACGTGGATCTGGCGCCCGCCGGCGAACGCCCAGTTCTCCCAGGTCGTCTCCTTGAACACCACCATCGCGTTCTCGGGGTCGTGCCCCGCGGCGGCGAGACCTGTCATGAGGTTCGACAGGAACTGCCGCTTCACCTTCACGCTGCGCCCGGCCGACAGGACGATCTCGATGAGGATGAAGTCGTCGGTCCTGCGACCCTGCACGTCCGGATAGTGCGGATCGAAGCGGAAGTCCTCCTCCGACAGCTCCAGCACGCGATGGAACCGGTCGGCATCGGGAACGCCGATGCCGACCAGCGCCGCGTGCACGGCCTGCAGCACGGAGTCCTTGAAGGCAGCGGGCTTCGGACGGCGGACGGTGAGGGTGACGAGGGGCATGGAGGGCTCCGGTGAGGCGCGATGTCGGGGTTCGGTCGCGTGCGACGTCGGCTCGGGCCTCGCGACGCAAGACGTCGATTCGAAGAACGATGAGGCATCGGCTTGCGCTGCCGGTGCCTGCAAGCCGGGTCGAGGCACCCGCCTGCGCTCAGGCCGGTTCGGCGTGCAGGCGCACGCCGAGCGCGCGGGCCACCTTGAGCACGGTCGCGAAGCTGGGGTTGCCGTCGGCGCTCAACGCACGGTAGAGACTCTCGCGGCTCAGGCCCGCCTCCTTGGCGACCAGGCTCATGCCCTTGGCGCGGGCGATGTCGCCAAGCGCGCGGGCAATGCCCGACACGTCGTCGGGCGCTTCATCGAGCCATGCGTCGAGATACGCCGCAATCTCCTCGGGCGTGCGAAGGTGTTCCGCCACGTCGTAGGGCGACGTCTTCACCTTGACGGACTTCTTGCGGGTCGTGGTTGCCATGACTACTCTCCAAACGACTGCGCAAGACGGATCGCCCGCGCAATGTCCTTCGCCTGCGTCGCCTTGTCGCCGCCGGCGAGCAGCAGCAGGAGCCGATCGGCACGCCGTGTGTAGTACACGCGATAGCCCGGCCCCACGTCGATCTTGAGTTCCGACACGCCGTGTGTCAGATGCCGGTGCACGCCCGGATTGCCGTAGATCAGACGGTCGACACGCATCAGGATGCGAGCGCGGCCGGCGATGTCCTTCAAGTTGTCGATCCAGTCGCGGAACTCGTCGGTCTTCTCGACACGCATGCGCGGAGTGTAGCCTATGGGCTACGGCACGGGTCTTTCCCCGGCGGCTCGCAGTAACGCCAGTCGGCGAACTCGCCGATGGCTTGATCGCATCACCTCCACCCAATGCGGGCTGCGGAACGCGTTCTGCAGACCTTCCCAAAAGCGACCCAGAACATGCAGGCAATCTCGCTGTCTTGCTATTGCCGTACGCCAAACCAGCGAGCGAAGTCTCCGATGGCTGGCAAGACAAGAAACAAGAGCAGGACGGGGAGCCACGCCACCAACATGGCCAGGCGGTCGAACTTGAACGTGTACAGCAAGGCCGCCATGACAACGTATGCGCCGCCCCAACGAAACACCGAGGGAAGGAAGTTCGCGTCCGCAGCTGCGCCAAACAAGTAGAAGACGTAGACGAGCGCCGCGGTCGCCAGGATGCCGCTCGCGGTGACGACTGCGCCAGACGCTCTGCGCTCCTTCGATCTGGAGTTCGCTGATCGACTGAGTGGGTTCACGAGGCGCCTACGGAGCTTTCCATCATGCGCGACAGCCACACCGCCCGTTCGACAGGCTCACGACGTACGGGGGCTTCGACAAGCTCAGCCCGAACGGTGATCGAGGTGTCGTCAGTTCTGGAGTGCTCGATGAGGAAGGTCCGGACACCGGCACGCGGAATGCTCGCCGGTCGTTGGGAGGCTGAAGGGGCAGGCCGCGCGGTCACGGCACTAGCGTGCTGCCACACAGTTCCACCCACCGGTCGCCCCTGAAGCGAGCCCCGAGCGTGTGCTCTTCATCCCACGGCACTCGATAGCACAACTCGGTCGCGAGCTGTCCATCGAGGTCAATGATGAGCACGGCTTCAGGCTCTGCCAGTCTGAGCGCATCTTCAGGGCCGGAGACCACGGGAAACCCGTTGTCCATCGGCTCCATGCGCCCTTCGCGTACCGCTTCCGCGTACGGTACGTAATGCTCGAAGAGCGCGTCCTGAAGTTGCTTCTCGACGGCAGCGAAGTTGGCCAGCAAGGCGGAGGCATGTGACAGCGCTTCGGTGCTTGGACCTTTGCGCGAGCCAATCACGACCAGGGGAACGTGTGGATGACCCGGTAGCGCGACTTCGCCCCTCCAGCACCCGCGAATCCACCGAAGGGTTCCGAGCTGCTGGTGCTCGACGTCCGCGGTCTTGAAGAAGCTGAACATACGCAGATCCTCCCAGCAACGCCTGGCGCCAATCGGACCGCATCCGCCAAGCAGCCCAATGCCATCCCGAGCCTCGCGACGCCCGCCCCGCGGCTGAACGCGCTACTTCTCCACCCCCACCCGCGGCAACTCCGCCCCCTGCCCGAGCGACAGCAGTCCTGCCTTCGCGTAGACCTCGAGCTTTTCGCGCGTGTCGGCGATGTCGAGGTTGCGCATGGTGAGCTGGCCGATGCGATCGGCTGGCGAGAAGGTGGACTCGCCTTTTTCCATCGTCAGCCGTTCGGGCTTGTAGGTGAGGTGGGGCGACTCGGTGTTCAGGATCGAGTAGTCGTTGCCGCGGCGCAGTTCGAGCGTGACTTCGCCGGTCACGGCGCGCGCCACCCAGCGTTCGGCGCTCTCGCGCAGCATGATGGCCTGCGGGTCGAACCAGCGGCCCTGGTAGAGCAGGCGGCCGAGCTTGCGGCCGTTCTCGCGGTACTGCTCGATGGTGTCTTCGTTGTGGATGCCGGTGATCAGCCGCTCGTAGGCGATGAACAGCAGCGCCATGCCGGGGGCTTCGTAGATGCCGCGGCTCTTGGCTTCGATGATGCGGTTCTCGATCTGGTCGCTCATGCCCAGGCCGTGGCGGCCGCCGATGCGGTTGGCTTCGAGCAGCAGTTCCACCGGGTCGGCGAACTCGCGGCCGTTCAGCGCCACCGGGCGGCCTTCGTGGAAGCGCACCGACACCTCCTCGCGCCGGACTTCCACGTCGTCGCGCCAGAAGGCCACGCCCATGATCGGGTTGACGATGCGGATGCCGCTGGCCAGCTGCTCCAGGTCCTTGGCCTCGTGCGTCGCGCCGAGCAGGTTGCTGTCGGTGGAGTACGCCTTCTCGGCCGACATCTTGTAGGCGAAGCCGGCCTTCGCCATGAAGGCCGACATCTCGGCGCGGCCGCCGAGCTCGTCGATGAAGGTCTGGTCGAGCCAGGGCTTGTAGATGCGCAGGGCCGGGTTGGCCAGCAGGCCGTAGCGGTAGAAGCGCTCGATGTCGTTGCCCTTGAAGGTGCTGCCGTCGCCCCAGATGTGGACGTCGTCTTCCTTCATGGCCGCCACGAGCATGGTGCCGGTGACGGCGCGGCCGATGGGCGTGGTGTTGAAGTAGGTCACGCCCGCGGTGCTGATGTGGAACGCGCCGCATTGCAGCGCCGCGATGCCCTCGTGCACGAGCTGCGCGCGGCAGTCGACCAGGCGCGCGCGCTCGGCGCCGTACAGCAGGGCGCGGCGCGGGATGTCGTCGTAGTCGGGCTCGTCGGGCTGGCCGAGGTGGGCGGTGTAGGCGTACGGGATGGCGCCCTTCAGGCGCATCCAGTGCAGCGCTGCGCTGGTGTCGAGGCCGCCCGAGAACGCGATGCCGACCTTCTGGCCGACGGGGAGGTGCTGGAGGATGGTGGTGCCCATGGCGCTATTGTCGCCGCGCCGTGGGCACGGGTCAGCGCGCCGGCACCGCCAGCGGCGGCGGCAGCGGCATGCCGCGCGCGGCCATCGCGCTGCGCACGCGCTCGGGGTGGTCGCTGATGATCCCGTCGACACCCAGGCCGAGCATGCGCTCGATGTCGGCCGGCTGGTTCACCGTCCACACCACCACCTTCAGGCCGAGCTGGCGCGCCTCGGCCAGCGTCTCGGGCGCGAGGTCGCCGAAATAGGGCGACCACACGGCGCAGCCCGCGGCCTTCACCAGCTTCGGCAGGCTGCCGCCGTGCTCGGCCAGCGCGAGTCCGGCGGTCCAGCGCGAATCGGCGATGTTGTTCAGCCAGTCGCGCTGCGCGCTCAGGCACACCGTGGGCACGGCGGGCGCCAGGCGCTGCACCTCGCGCAGGGTGCGCCAGTCGAAGCTCTGGATGCTCACGCGCGTCTGCATGCGGTACTCGCGCACCACGTCGAGCAGCGCGCGCGCAAAGGCCGCGGGCTCGGCCGTGGCCTCGGGCTCCAGCGGCGACAGCTTGGTCTCGATGTTGAAGCGCACGCGCGCGCCGCCGTTCGCCTCGGCCGCGGCGACGCGCTCGAACAGCGCGGCCAGGGTCGGGATGCGCTCGCCGTCCTTCGGCTGCTGCAGCGGGTAGGTCTGCGCGTAGCGCGTGCCGGGCTTGAGCCGGCCCACGTCGTAGGCCTGCAGCTCGGCCAGGGTGAGCGACGCGATGGCCGGGCCGGTGGCTTCGAGCCAGCGGCCTTGCGCGTCGCGCGTGATGTGGGGGTTGAGCTTCGGGTCGTGCGCGATGACGACCACGCCGTCCTTCGTGATGCCGGTGTCGAGCTCGAGCGTGTGCACGCCCAGCGCCAGCGCCGCGTCGAAGGCGGCGAGCGTGTTCTCCGGCGCCAGCCCGCGCGCGCCGCGATGGCCCTGCAGGTCGAAGGCGGCGGCGGGTGCGGGCAGCGCGAGCGCCGCGGCGGCGAGGGTCAGCGTCCCGATGCCGGCGGCGCGGGCGGCGGCCGTTCGGCCGCGCAAAGCGTGATGAAGTGCCATGCGCCGAGCGTAGCAAGGCCGCGCGACGGCTTCGATGCGGGCCGGCCCGGTTCGTACACTGCCGCTCGATGACCGACATCGACCCCACGCAGCCCGCACCGGATGCGCCCGACGCGCCGGCGGGCGACGCGCTGCCGCCCGGCACGCGGCTGGGCGAGTTCGAGATCCGCGGCGTCGTCGGCGTGGGCGGCTTCGGCATCGTGTACCTCGCGTTCGACCACGCGCTGCACCGCGAGGTCGCCGTCAAGGAGTACATGCCGGCCGCGCTGGCGGCGCGCGGCGCGGGCCACGCGGTGTCGGTGCGTTCGAGCGCGCAGGCCGAGACCTTCGCGCTCGGGCTGCGTTCGTTCGTGAACGAGGCGCGCATCCTCGCGCGCTTCGATCATCCGTCGCTCGTCAAGGTGCACCGCTTCTGGGAAGAGCGCGGCACCGCGTACATGGCGATGCCGTACTACCGCGGCCGCACGCTCAAGGCCGTGCGCGCCGAAATGGCCCGCGCGCCCGACGACGCCTGGCTGCGCCACGTGCTCGCGCCGCTGCTCGACGCGCTGCAGCACCTGCACGCCGAGGGCGTGTTCCATCGCGACGTCTCGCCCGACAACGTGCTGCTGGTCGACGGCGACCGGCCCGTGCTGCTCGACTTCGGCGCCGCGCGTCGCGTGATCGGCGACCGCACGCAGACGCTGACCGCGATCCTGAAGCCGAGCTACGCGCCGATCGAGCAGTACGGCGAAGGCGAGGGCGGGGCCGTGCGCCAGGGGCCGTGGACCGACCTCTACGCGCTGGGCGCGACCCTGCACTACGCGATCACCGGCCAGGCGCCGCCGCCGGCCACCGCGCGCGTGGTGCACGACGAGTACGCGACGCTCGCGCCGCGCGCCGCGGCGCTCGGCCTGTCGCCGGCGCTCGCGCGGGCCGTCGACTGGATGCTCGCCGTGCGTCCCGCCGACCGGCCTGCCGACGTGGCCGCACTGCGCGCGCTGCTCGGTCTGGCCGAGGCCGTGCCGCGCAGCGCGCCGCCGCGCACGACGCCGCCGCCGACGGCGGCGCCCGATGCCGGGCCCGCGTCGGGCCCCGCCGCGCACGCGACGACGGTGGCGATGGATCGCACGGTGGTCCAGGCGCGACGCGAGGCGACGCCGGAGGCGGGCGCGGCGGCATCCGTGAGTGCGGCATCCGTGAGTGCGGCGGACGCGGTGTCGGCGGCGTTGGCAGCGCCGGCAGTGCCGGTCGCCGCGCCCGCGCCCGCGTCCGCGTCCGCGTCCGCGGCACGCGGCCGACCGCTCGACATGCTGCTGATCGGGCTGGGTGTGGCCGTGCTGCTCGTCGTGGCGCTGGGCTGGTGGGTGCGCGCCATGTCGAGGCCGGCCGCGTCGGTGGCGGCGCCGCTGCCGGCTGCGTCGGTCGTGGTGTCGCCCGCGCCGGCAGCGGTGCCGCAGGCCGCGTCGACGTCCGTGCCTGCATCGCCGACCGTATCGCCGACGGCAGATGCAACCACCCCAACGACCACCCCAACGACCACCCCAACGACCGCCTCAACGCCCGCGCCGGCACCACAGCCCGCGCCGCCATCGACCGGCGCGACGCGCACACCGCCGCCGCGCCCGGCTGCACGCGACGCCGACGACACGTCCGCGCGGCCGGCATCGCCGAAGAGCGCTCCTGCCACGGCCGGCACGGCGACCGGTGGCGCGAACGCCGCCGAAGAAGCCGGTCCGCGCGACCGCTGCGGCGGCCGCGTGTTCCTCGCGCTGCACCGCTGCATGACGCGCGAATGCCGCCGGCCCGAGATGCACCTGCATCCGCAGTGCGTGCAGTGGCGGCAGGAAGAGCGCGAACGCGCGCCGCAGCGGCCCTCGGGCTGAACGCGCCGTCGGCGCGCGGCGTCACCTGCGCGACGCGGGTATCACAGAATGGAGCGTCGCGCGGCGGCGCGCTACACCTGCACCCGACGCATCGCAGGCGAGGACGTGCCGTGACCGACCGACCCCATCACGCGATCTGGCCGCGCCGCCTGCCGCGCGCGCTGGAGATCCCGAACACCACCTTGTGGTTCAACGCCGAGGTCAGCGCGGCGCGCTACCCCGACAAGCCGCTGTACCGCTTCTTCGGCCGCAGCCTCGGCTTCGCGCAGTTCAAGGCGCAGGCCGAGGCGGTGGCCGGCTGGCTGCAGCACGCCGGCGTGCGCAAGGGCGACCGCGTGCTGCTGTTCATGCAGAACTGTTCGCAGTTCGCGGTGGCGTACTACGGCATCCTGCGCGCCGACGCGGTGGTGGTGCCGGTGAACCCGATGAACCGCGCCGACGAGTTCGGCCACTACGTCACCGACCCGCAGGCGCGCGTGGCGGTCACGAGCGCCGACCTCGCGGCCACGGTCGACCAGGCCAACGCGGCGCTGCCGGCCGCGCAGCGCCTGCGGCACGTGCTGGTGACACGCTACGCCGATGCGCTGCCCGCGCGCGAGGCCATCGAGCCCGACGAGGCGCCGCCGCCCGCGATGGCCGACTGGCTGTACGCCGAGCATCCGCTGCCCGGCGGCGACGCGCACACCCGCTACACGCGCTGGACCGATGCGCTGGCCGCACGCCACGCACCCGGTCCGCACACCGCGCAGCCCGACGACCTGGCGATCCTGCCGTATACGTCGGGCACCACCGCGCTGCCCAAGGGCTGCATGCACACGCACCGCACCCTGATGCCCAACGTGGTGGGCGGCGGGCTGTGGGGCTACGCGAGCGCGGAGTCGGTGTCGCTCGGCGTGGTGCCGATGTTCCACATCACCGGGATGATGTACGGACTGCACGGCCCGCTGTGGGGCGGCAGCACCGTGATCCTCATGCCGCGCTGGGACCGCGAGCTCGCCGGGCGCCTGATCTCGCGCTACCAGGTGACGCACTGGACCTGCATCCCCACGATGATCATCGACCTGTTCGGCAGCCCGCACTACGCGAGCTTCGACCTGTCGAGCCTGCGCTATCTGTCCGGCGGCGGCGCGGCCATGCCGCACGCCGTGGCCGAGCGGCTGCAGCGCGAGTTCGGCCTCACCTTCGCCGAAGGCTACGGCCTCACCGAGACCGCCGCGCCCAGCCACGCCAACCCGCCCGAGCGCGCCAAGCTGCAGTGCCTGGGCATCCCGATCTTCGGCGTCGACTCGCGCGTGATCGACCCCGACACCCTGGCCGAACTGCCGCCGGGCCGCGAAGGCGAGATCGTCACGCACGGCCCGATGGTCTTCAAGGGCTACTGGGGCCACCCCGAGGCTACCGAGGCGGCGTTCGTCGAGATCGACGGCAAGCGCTTCTTCCGCACCGGCGACCTCGGCCGCATGGACGAGGAGGGCTACTTCTTCATCACCGACCGCCTCAAGCGCATGATCAACGCGAGCGGCTTCAAGGTGTGGCCGAGCGAGGTGGAGCTGATGCTCTACAAGCATCCGGCCGTGCTGGAGGCCTGCGTCATCGGCACGCGCGACCCGTACCGCGGCGAGACCGTCAAGGCCGTGATCGTGCTGCGCCCCGACGCGAAGGGCCGCACGCGCGAGCAGGACATCATCGACTGGGCGCGCGAGCACATGGCCGCGTACAAGGTGCCGCGCATCGTGGAGTTCGCCGACGCGCTGCCCAAGTCGGGCTCGGGCAAGGTGATGTGGCGCGCTCTGCAGGAGCGCGAGAACGCGAAGGGGTGAGGGCGCGCGCTCCGCTCCCGCTCAGAACCCCGACCCCGGCAGCTTCAGGAACTCGATCTCCTCGGGTGTCGATGCGCGCCCGAGGATCGCGTTGCGGTGCGGGAAGCGCCCGAAGCGCTCGACGATCACGAGGTGCTTGCGCGACCACTCAGGCATGTCGGCGAGCTCCGGCGCGTCGGCGGCGAGCTGCTGCATCAGCGCGAGGCAGTGCCGCTGGTCGTCGAGGTTCTCGCTGTGCTCGAGCGGCAGGTACACGAACATCCGCTGCACCGGCCGCAGCGCGAGATGGCGGCCGTCGGCCACCAGCGCCTGCGCCGCGGGCAGCGCGAGCGCGTCGCCGGCGTACATGCGCGGCGTGTCGCGGAACGCGTTGCGCGTGAACTGGTCGAGCACGACGATGCGCGCGAGCGCGCCCGCGGCCGTCGCGTCCCACTCGCGCAGGCCGCCGGCGAGCGCAGCGTCGAGCGTGGCGCCGAAGCGGGAGCGGATGACGGCGTCGAACGCCGGGTCCTTCTCGAACCATTCGCGCCGTTGGCGGTCGCCGTCGAACCAGAAGTCGAGCACGTCGGCTGCGGTCGCCACGTCGTTCATCGCGCTACTCCTCGGCCATCAGGTCGAGCGTCTCGGGGTGGCCCCGCATGTAGCGGCGCACGTAGCTGCACGCGGGCATGACCTTCAGGCCCCGCGCGCGCGCCCAGTCGAGCGCCACGCGCACGAGCTCGGCGGCCACGCCCTGGCCGCGCAGTGCGGGCGGCACGTACGTGTGGCTGAACATCACCTCGCCGTCGTGCTCGTACAGCCGGTAATCGCACTCGGCGCGCTGGCCGTCGATCTCGGCGACGAAGCGCTGCGTCGCGGCGTCGTGGCGAACGGTGGGGGTCATGTCGGCGGGCTTCCGGGTCTCGGCGGCGGCGCGAGGCGCGGACGATTATCGACGCCTGCCGCGGCTCGCGCCGGGATGCGTGAATCCCGTCACGCGGTGCCGGCCGGTGTCGTCGCGTGCGGGGTTTCCCGCTCGGCGAGGCGTCGTCGCGGTCGCTACGATCGCGACGGCCCGGGCACACGGGTGCAGTTCATGAACTTCGACGAGGGTCGGGAATGATCACCATGCTGGGAATCGCGCGCTGGCGCAGCGCGCTCGTGTGCGGCGTGCTCGCGCTGGCCGCCGCCGCCGCGGGGGCGCAGTCGCGCAACCTCGCCCCCGGCTTCACCGCCTTGCCGAAGGATGCGAAGGTCGTCGTGGCGCCGCTCGACGTCGAGCTGTACTCGATCTCGGCCGGCGGCGTGCGCGAGCCGCGTGCCGACTGGACCAGCGCGGCGGCGACGCACATGAAGGCGGCGCTCGCCGACAAGGCCCGTGCGCTCGGCCTGGGTTCGCAGGACATCGACGACACGCTGGCCGACGACCACGCGGAGCTGCTGCACCTGCACGCGGCGGTGGCCAATGCCATCGCGACGCATCACTTCCTCGGCGTCAAGCTGCCCACCAAGGAAGACCGCCTCGACTGGAGCTTCGGCGACGTCATGCGCCCGCTGAAGGAGAAGACCGGCGCGCGCTACGGCCTGTTCACGTGGGTGCGCGACAGTTACGCCAGCGCCGAGCGCGTGGCGATGATGGTCGGCATGGCGCTGCTGGGCATCGGCGTGGCCGGCGGCACGCAGGTGGGCTATGCGTCGCTCGTCGATCTGGAGACGGGCCAGGTCGTGTGGTTCAACCTGCTGCTGCGCGGCAGCGGCGACCTGCGCGAAGGCGCCAAGGCGGCCGAGTCGGTCAACGCGCTGCTGGCCGGCTTTCCGGCGGCGAAGTGAACGCGATGATCGGCCGACGCCGACTGCTGCAGGCCGGCTGCGCGCACTGCGCGCTGGTGGCCGTCGGTGCCGGCGCCGCGCCGGTGGACGAGTCGTGGACGATGCCGGCGCGCTTCGCGCGGCCCGATCTGTCCAGCGACGAAGGCGGCCTGTGGGCGATGATGGATCGCGAGGAGACGCGGCTGCGGCGCAGCGCGTTCGTCTATCGCGACGCGGCGCTGCGCGAGTACCTGTCGGGCATCGCCTGCAGGCTCGGCGGCGCGCACTGCGCCGACGTGCGCGTGTACGCCGTGCGCACGCCGTGGTTCAACGCGAGCATGGCGCCCAACGGCATGCTGCAGGTCTGGTCGGGCCTGCTGCTGCGCATGGAGAACGAGGCGCAGCTCGCCGGCGTGATCGGCCACGAGATCGGTCATTACCTGCAGCGCCATTCCATCGAGCGGCTGCGCGACGCGAAGTCGCGCTCGGCGTTCGGCGCCGTGCTCGCCTCGACGCTCGGCCTCGTGGGGGCCATCACCAACCTGGCGCTCGTCGCCGGCATGTACGCCTACGGCCGCGACCACGAGCGCGAGGCCGACCGCATCGGCCTGAAGCTGATGTCCGAGACCGGCTACGACCCTCGCGAGGTGGCGCGCGTGTGGGCCAACCTGCGCGACGAGATCGCGGCCGGCGCCGACGGCGACCCGTCGAAGAAGAGCGTGCTGTTCGCGAGCCATCCGCCGTCGGCCGAGCGCGAGCAGGACCTGCAGCGCATGGCCGAGGGCGGCAGCGGCTTCACCGGCGAGGCCGAGTACCAGGCCCGCCTCGAGCCGTTCCTGCACGAGCTGTGCGAAGACGAACTCAAGCGCGGCCAGTACGACGAGTCGATCGTGCTGTTCGACCGCATGGTCGCGAAGCGTCCGCAGCGCGGCGACCTACGCTACTGGCGTGCCGAGGCGCGGCGCGCACGCGCGCGGGGCGACGACACGGCCGCCGCGCGAGCCGACCTCGAGGCGGCGATCGCGATGGACAAGACGCCGCCGCAGGCGCACCGCGCGCTGGGGCTGATCCACCGCGACGAAGGACGGCGCGACGCCGCTGCCGCATCGTTCTCGCGCTACCTCGAGGCCGCGCCGGGCGCACCCGACGCGCCGATGATCCGCACCTATCTGGAAGCCTTGAAGTCATGAGCCTTCGCAAGTCGATTGCCGTCGTCACGCTCGGCCTCGCCCTCGCGGGTTGTGCCAGCCTCGCGCCCGTGCCGCCCGGCGAGACCGTGATCGCGAGTCGGGTCGTGGTGCAGGTCGACGGCGCCTGGAACCGGCTGCCCAACATGAACGGCCCCGCCCACCTCACGTCGTGGACCGTGGACGGGCACTCGCTCGACCTGCTGCAGTTCCGCGTAGGCGTGAAGGACGGCGAGCTGCTGGCCGCCAACCCTCCCAACGCGAAGGACGCGCGCCCGCTGGTGTTCCGTGCGTCGATGCAGCCGCACGAGATCGTCGGCCTGTTCGAGGGGCTCGCCACGCGGGACGGCTCGACGTTCACGCTCGAGCGGCTCGAACCCGCGCCCTTTCTCGGCGGGCAGGGGTTCAGGTTCCAGTTCACCGTGCTGCGCAAGTCCGACGAGGTCCGGCTCGCCGGCAGCGGCTGGGCGCTCGTGCGCGACGGCCAGCTCCACGCGATGACCTTCGTCGCGCCGCGACTCGGCTTCTATCCGCGCCACATCACGCGCGTCGAGGCCATGGCACACGCGGCTCGCCTGCGTTCCTGACTGCACGCAGCTCGCCTGCGTTCCTGACCGCGCGCGGCGCGGCCGGGCCGGCGACCGCGCCGATTCAACCCTTCTCCGCCAGCGCCTTCAGGTTCGCCAGCCCGGCGTCGAAGTCCTTGCCGACCATGCGGTCCATCACCAGGGTGAACCAGCGCGCGACGGGGTTGCTGCCCATGTCGCCGTTCATGGTCCAGCTCACGCGCGTGGCGCTGCCTTCGGGCGTGAAGACGAGCTCGCCCCTGGAGGTGGAGTCGAAGTCGGGGAAGTAGAGGTCGAAGGCGACGCGCCGGCCGGGTTCGGCGGCGGTCATGGTCATCTTGCCGTCGCCTTCGGACTTGCTCTTCCACTCCCACGCCGCGCCCACGCCGCTGGGCGGGCCGCTGTAGGTGATCTGCATGCCGGGGTCGCGCCGGTTCCACACCGACCACTGCGCCCACGCGCGCGGGTCGGCGACCAGCGCGTACACCTTGTCGGCCGGCGCGTTCACCACCGTCGAGCGCGTCACGGTGAACTTGGGCGACAGCAGCCAGCCGCCGCCCACGACCAGCACCACCAGCGCGATCAGCAGCAGCAAGATGCCCTTGAGCACTCTCATCGTGGTCTCCTCCGTGTCCCGTCGTCGGGTGGCGCGAGTCTCGCGCGACGGCGACTGCACGGCAAGCCGCCGCGCCGGGCGCCCGCCGGGTCGGTGGCATCATCGCGCCCGTTCCGCACACCCGACCCGAGGCTGCAGATGATCCCGCGTCCCGCCCGACTCCTCGCCGTCGCCGCGCTGTGCGCGGCCTGTGCCGCGCCCGCGCCGGCGCAGCAGAAGGCGCGCGAGGCGACGATCGGCGGCGGCAGCGGCAGCGGCCCGGTGCTCACGCGCGAGCAGCTGCGCCAGTGCCTCGTCGAGCAGGACGCGATCGCGCAGGCGCGCCCGGCGATGGTGGCCGAGGGCAAGGCGCTCGACGACGAGAAGGCGCAGATCCGCCAGGACGGCGACGCGCTGGCGCAGGCGCTGCAGGCGCTCGACCGCCAGAACGCCGAGGCGGTGCAGGCGCACGTGGCCAAGGCGCAGGCGCACGACGCGCGCATCGAGGCGTTCAACGCGAAGCTGCCCGCGTTCAACGACCGGGCCGCCGCGTTCCAGCGGCGCGAGGCGGCCTGGAAGAGCGGCTGCGCCGACCGCCGCTACCGCGAGGACGACCTGATCCTGCTGCAGGCGCGCAAGCAGGTGCCCGCGGCCAGGCCGTAGCGGCCGGCGCCACCGTCGCCGGCGCGGCGGCGGACGCTCAGGCCTCGCCGAGCAGCCGCTGCAGCCCGCGCACGAAGGCGCGCAGGTCGATCGGCTTGGTCCAGTAGTCGTCGAAGCCGGCCGCGCGTGCGCGCTGCACGTCCTCGGGCAGCGCGTTGGCCGACAGCGCCACGCAGGGCACCGTGGCGGTCGCCGGATGCGCGCGCAGGCGCCGCAGCACCTCGAAGCCGTCGATGTCGGGCAGCTGCATGTCGATCAGCACGAGCGCCGGCGGCGCCGCGATCGCGCGCGCCACGCCGCTCTCGCCGTCGGCGGCCGTGTCCAGCCGCAGCTCGGTGCGCTGGTGCACGATCTCCTGCACCACCAGCACGTTGACCGGGTTGTCCTCGATGTAGAGCACGCGGCCGTGCGCGCCGCTCGAGCTGGTGGTGCCGGTCAGCTCGAAGGCGCGCTGCGGCGGCGCGGGCGCGGCCACCGCGTCGTGCGCCGCGGCCGGCAGCTCGAGCGCGAAGACGCTGCCCACACCGGGCTCGCTGCTCACGCCGATGCGCCCGCCCATGCGCTCGACCAGGCCCTTGGCGATGGCCAGCCCGATGCCCGTGCCTTCGACGCCGCTGCGCTCGGCGCCGAGCCGGTTGAACGGCTCGAACACGTGTGCGAGCTGCGCGGCGGTGAAGCCGCGGCCGGTGTCGGCCACCGCCACGTGCACGCGCGTGCCGTCGTGCTGCGCGTCCAGGCGCACCGTGCCGCCGCGGCGGTTGTACTTGACGGCATTCGTCAGCAGGTTGATGAGCACCTGGCGCAGCCGCGTGCGGTCGGCCAGCGCGACCCCGTCGACCTCGTCGCGCACGATGGCCACGCCGTGCTCGCGCGCCAGCGGTTCCACCATCGGCAGCACCTCGCCGAGCAGCGCCGGCAGCGACACCGGCTCGAGCGCGAGCGGCAGCTGGTCGGACTCCATGCGCGACAGGTCGAGCACCTGGTCGATCAGCGCGAGCAGGTGTTCGCCGGCGGTGCGGATGTGCTCGAGCTGCGCGTGCTGCGACGGCACGTGGCGCAGGTCGGCCGCCAGCAGCTGCGTGAAGCCGAGCACCGCGTTGAGCGGCGTGCGCAGCTCGTGGCTCATGCGCGCGAGGAACTGCGATTTGGCCCGGCTCTCGCGCTCGGCCACTTCCTTGTCCTGCAGGGCCTGGCGCGTGGCACGCGCGTCGGTGACGTCCCAGTTCACGCCGAGCAGTCGCGCGACGTGGCCGTCGTGCCCGATCACCGGTGCCGCGCGCGAGGCGATCCAGCGCTCGCGCCCGTCGGGCCAGCGCACGCGGAACTCGTAGCTGCACGCCTCGCGCCGGGCCAGCGCGTGGCGCTGCATGGTCCGCACCAGGCCACGGTCGTCGGGATGGACCTGCCCGCGCCGCTCGGCCTCGTCGGGCGCCTCGTCGCGCGGCTCGAGGCCACGCAGGCGGAACATCTGCTCGTCCCACACCGCGCGCTCGCTGGCCACGTCGAGCTCCCAGGTGCCGATGCCGGCGCCGCGCGCCGCCAGCGCCACGCGCTCGTGCGCCAGGCGCAGCGCGGCCTCGGTCTCGCGCTGCTCGGTGATGTCGAGCAGCAGGCCGAACAGCATGGTGTGGCCGTCGTGCTTCTCCGCGCGCGTGCGGCTCACCACGCGGCGCACCGAGCCGTCGGTGCGCACGACGCGGAACTCGTCCTCGAAGTCGGTGGCCCCGGGCTGCAGCCACACGCGGCCGCGCTGCCGCATGCGCTCGCGGTCGTCGGGATGCACGAACGACTCGACCCACTGGCGGTAGTCGGGCGCCGGCGTGCCCGGCGCGAGGCCGTGCATCGCGTGCATGTGGCCGCTCCACTCGGGCCGGCCGGTCTGCAGGTCGAGGCTCCACAGGCCGATGCGCCCGGCCGTGGCGATGAGCTCGAGCCGCCGCGCCAGTTCCAGCGCGTGCTGCGTGCGGTGCACCTGATCGGTCACGTCGAGCGCGACGCCGACGAAGGCGACCGGCGTGCCCTGCGCGTCGCGCTGCACCACGCGGCGCGTCAGGATGTGGCGCCACTGCCCGTCGGCGCGCCGGTAGCGCGCCTGCATGTCGGTGGGGCCGTCCCCGGCGAGCGCGCGCCGCGCCGACTCCACCACGGCCGGGATGTCGTCGGGATGGATCAGCGCGCGCACCTCGTCGAGCGCCAGGCCGTCGGGCCGCGGCGCCATCTGCAGCACCGCGAAGCCGCGGTCGTTGTAGTACAGGCGGTCGCTGCGCAGGTCGTGCCGCCAGATCGCGATGTTGCCCAGCTCCACCGCGAGGTCGAGCGTGGCGCGCGTCTCGTCGAACGAGCGCGCCAGCTCGGCCATCTCGGTGTCGTCCATCATCACGCCGAGCGTGCGGGCCGGCTCGCCCGAGGGCCCGTTGCACACCTCCCACATCGAATGCACGTGGCGCACCGAGCCGTCCGGACGCAGCACGCGGTAGCGGCGCTCGTAGCGGCCGGCGCGGCGTGTCGACTGCGGGTACATCAGGTTCGTGCGGTCGTCCGGGTGCACGAGGGTGTGCGCCCTGTCGTACGGCGGTGCGCCGCCGGCCGGGTCGAGCCCGAAGATGCGGAACATGTGGTCGTCCCAGGTGCCGCGGCCGCCCGGGATCTCGCGCTCCCACAGGCCGAGCCGGCCGAAGCTGCGCGCCATGTCGAGCAGCAGCGCGTCGCGCTCGGCACGCGCGCGCAGCGCGGCGATCTCGCGGCGGTCCTCGAGCGCGGCGTGGCGGCGCCCGTCGGCGTCGGCTGCCGTCTCGTGCAGCCGCACGACGACGGTGCCGCCGTCGGCGCGGTGCAGTTCGGCTTCGCCGTGCGCCAGGTCGCGCCACTGCAGCAGCTCGCGCCAGGGCCGGCCGACGGCCGCCTCGTGGCCGAAGCCCGTCAGCGCGGTGAAGCGCGCGTCGATCCATTCGATGCATTCGCGCCCGTCGATGCGCAGCAGCGCGTCGCGGCCGAGTGCGAGCGCGGCGGCGTGGGCGGGGTCGGCGCCGGAGGAGGTCGCGGGCCCACCCGCGGGGCTCGACGCGGGGCCCGTCCCGGCGGTGGCTGCCGGGTCGGCCGGCACGGCGCGGCGGTCCTGCTGCATGCGCGCTGCCGCGATCAGCCGCCCGACGGCGGGCGCGACGCGGTGCGCCGCATGAAGTCGTCGAGTCCGCGCCGCGCCTGCGCGCGCACCTTCGCCGCGAGCCACGGGCTCCAGCCGAGCAGCCAGCCGGGCGCGCCGAGCGCCTGGCGCGACCAGCGCCAGAAGTCGAAGTGATCGACGTGGCGCACGATCAGGCCGTCGCGCAGCTCGACCTTCGCGTCGATCACGTTGTGGACCCGGCGTCCGGTGGGGCCGAACGTGTACCAGGCCTCCCAGCGCGCCGAGCCGTGCGCGGCATCGCCCGCGAAGCGCGACGACTCGACGCGCAGGTCGCGTCCGCGATCGCACAGCATGTGCCACATCGCGCGCGCCTCGCCGCCGCGCAGGTCGAACGCCGGGTCGCTGAAGTGCACGTCGTCGTGGTAGCACGCGCCCATCGTCCGCCAGTCGCGCTGCGCGAAGGCGGCATAGAAGCGCTGCAGCAGCGCCACGCTGTCGGACATGAAGAGCCTCCGGCCGGTGCGTGGCGGCGAGCGTACACCGGCCGCTTGAACTCGTGGCGCGCCGCGGCTCCAATCGGGCCATGGGCACGACACGTCCTGGCCGCCGCCGCTTCACGCGCCTGGCGGCGATCGGCGCCTGCACGCTCGCGCTGCCGTGGCGCGCGCTTGGGGCCGCCACGGCGCCTTCCGAGCTGCGCTGGCACGACGGCGCACGCGCGCGCGAGCTGCCGCTGCTGCTGCGCGTGCCCGACGGCGACGCGCCGGTGCCGCTGGTGCTGCACTCGCACGGCCTCGGCGGCAGCCGCTTCGGCGGCGACGCCTGGGGCCGCGCGTGGCGCGACGCCGGCCTGATGGTGCTGCACCTGCAGCACCCCGGCAGCGACGATGCGGTGTGGCGCGCGGGCGTGGCGCGCCTGCGCGAGGCGGCGAGCGCCGAGCAGCTGGTCGCGCGCGCGGCCGATGTGGCCTTCGTGCTCGACGAGATCGCGCGCCGCGCGCGCGCCGGCGAGGCGCCGTGGACGCGCGTGCGGCCCGACGCGATCGGCGTGGCCGGCCACTCCTTCGGCGCGCAGACGGTGCAGGCGGTGGCCGGGCGGCGCTACCCGCAGCCGGGCTCGCTGGCCGACGCGCGACCGCGCGCCTTCGTCGCGCTGAGCCCGTCGCTCGGCCGCGTGCGCATGACGCCGGCCGAGCAGATGGGAGCCGTGACGCGGCCCTTCCTCTGCGTGAGCGGCACGCTCGACGGCGACCCGTTCGGCTCGTACGACGACGGCACGGCGCGCCGCCGCGTGTACGAGGGCCTGCCGCCGGGCGCGAAGGCCGAGCTGTACCTCGACGGCGCCGACCACTACACCTTCGCCGGCAACCAGGCGCAGCCGCTCGACGCGCGCGCGCTGCGACGCGAGCGCGTGGCGGTCGAGTCGCAGGCCGCGCATCACGCGCTCGTCGCGCGGATCACCACCGCGTGGTGGCGCGCGCACCTGGCCGACGACCGGGCCGCGCGCGACGCGCTGCGGGCCCCTGCGGGCCTCGGGCCGCGCGACATCTGGCACAGTGCCTGATCCGAGCTCGACGCTCGCCCGAAGGCCACGCCCATGAAGGCCACGCCCATGTTCGAGACCGCGATCGCCGGCAGCCTGCCCAAGCCCGCGTGGCTGGCCGAGACGCACAAGCTGTGGCCGAAGTGGAAGGCCGACGGCGCCGAGCTGCAGCAGGCCAAGCTCGACGCGACGCTGCTGTGGATCAAGGCGCAGGAGGACGCGGGGCTCGACGTGATCGGCGACGGCGAGCAGTCGCGCCAGCACTTCGTGCACGGCTTCCTCGAGCGCGTGAGCGGCATCGACTTCGAGCACAAGGTCGAGATGGGCATCCGCAACGACCGCTACAAGGCCCTGGTGCCGCAGGTGGTGGGGCCGCTCGCGCTGCAGGGCAGGGTGCACGAGGCCGAGGCGCGCTGGCTGCGCGCGCACACGACGCGCAAGGTGAAGTTCACCCTGCCCGGGCCGATGACCATCGTCGACACCGTGGCCGACCGCTTCTACGGCGACCGCGTGAAGATGGCCTTCGCCTTCGCCGAGCTGCTGAACCAGGAGGCGCGCGCGCTCGAGGCCGACGGGGTCGACATCGTGCAGTTCGACGAGCCGGCCTTCAACGTCTACCTCGACGAGGCCGCGACCTGGGGCGTGCAGGCGCTGGAGCGCGCCGCCGCCGGCCTGCGCTGCACGACGGCCGTGCACATCTGCTACGGCTACGGCATCCAGGCCAACATCGACTGGAAGAAGACGCTCGGCGACGAGTGGCGGCAGTACGAGCGCGTGTTCCCGGCGCTCGCCGCGAGCCGCATCGACCAGGTCAGCCTCGAGTGCTACCGCTCGCACGTGCCGCCCGACCTGATGGGCCTGCTGCACGGCAAGGACGTGCTGGTCGGCGTGATCGACGTGGCCAGCGACGAGGTCGAGACGCCCGAGCAGGTGGCCGACACGATCGGCCGCGCGCTGCAGTTCGTTCCGAAGCAGCACTTGTTTGCCTGCACCAACTGCGGCCTCGCGCCGATGGACCGCGAGGTCGCGCTGAAGAAGCTGCACGCGCTGGCCGCCGGCGCGGCGCTGGCGCGGCAGCGTTTCGCGTGAAGGAGACATCACGATGACCACCCCGAACATCGCGCAGAAGGCGCCGTTCCCGATCGACGTCAAGGCCGGCCAGACCTACTGGTGGTGCGCCTGCGGGCAGAGCCGCAAGCAGCCGTTCTGCGACGGCTCGCACAAGGGCGGGCCGTTCACGCCGGTGTCGTTCACCGCGACGAAGGACGAGAAGGTCTGGCTGTGCGGCTGCAAGCACAGCGCGAACAAGCCGTTCTGCGACGGCACGCACAAGACGCTGTGACGCGCCTGCCCTTGCCCGAAGCGCCGCCCGCCGCGGTGCGTGTCGACGGCGTGCGCCTCGCGCGCTACCTCGACGCGCTCGATGCCGACATCGCGCGCGGCCGCCTGCCCGGCGCGGTGGTGCTGGTGGCGCGCCGCGGCCGCGTGGTGCTGCACGAGGCGCGCGGCCGCCTGCGGCCCGACGCCGACGTGCCGATGCCGCGCGACGCCGTGTTCCGCATCTACTCGATGACCAAGCCGGTGGTGTCGGTCGCGGCGCTGCGCTTGTTCGAGCAGGGCCGGCTGCACGTGGCCGAGCCGCTCGCGCGCTGGCTGCCGGCCTTCGCGAGCCCGGTGGTCGGCCGCGAGCGACGGCCCGCGGCGCGCGGCGCGACCGTGCTCGACCTGCTGCGCCACACCGCCGGCTTCAGCCACGAGTTCGCCGGCTGCGCCGGCGAGTCGCTGTACGCCGGGGCCGAACTCGGTTCGCGCGAGCGCGACAACGCGCAGCTCGCCGACGCGCTGGCCGCGCTGCCGCTGGTGCACGAGCCCGGCAGCGTGTGGGACTACAGCCGCGCGACCGACGTGCTCGGCCGCGTGATCGAGGTCGTGTGCGACGCGCCGCTCGGCGAGGTGCTGCGGCGCGAGGTCTTCGAGCCGCTGGGCATGCACGACAGTGGCTTCGCGCTGCCGCCCGACCGCCACGCGCGCCTCGCCGAGCCGCACGCGCGCGACGCCGACAGCGGCGCGCCGATCGAGATGTGGGACCCGCGCGTGCCGGCGCCGCTGCAGTCCGGCGGCAGCGGCCTGCTGTCGACCGCGGCCGACTACGCGCGCTTCCTCGCGGCGCTGTCGCGCGGCGGCGAACTGGACGGCGCGCGCCTGCTCGGCCGCAAGACGATCGAGTGGATGACCGCCGACCACCTCGGCGCGCTGCCGCGCGCCGGCACGGCGCTGCCGCCGGGCTGGGGCTTCGGCCTCGGCGTGGCGGTCCGCACGCACGCCGGCTTCGCGCCCGACCCCGGCTCGGTCGGTTCGTGGGGCTGGAGCGGCGCGAGCGGCACCATCTTCGTCGTCGACCCCGCCGAGGAGCTGTTCGCGATCTTCATGGCGCAGGCCCCCACGCAGTGCGAACGCTGCTGGGGACTGTTCAGGCAGATGGTGTACGCGGCGATCGACTGACCGAGCGTCGGGGCGGTCGCCGCGCCGCGCCGCGCAAGGAGGAGGTGGACCATGAGCATCACCGAACTGCTGGCCACCGTGGGCGGCCTGGCCGGCGTGCTGGGCGGCTTGACCGCGTTCGCGAAGTTCATCGCGGAGAAGAGCGCCGAGGCCGGGCTCAAGCGTTTCGAGCACACGCTGAAGCAGGCCGAGGCCGACCACGAGTCGGCGCTGCGACGGCTCGAGGCGGAGTTCGGCGCGAAGCTGCGGCGCATCGAGGAGGAGCATCGCGCGTCGCTGCAGTTCGCGTCGGCGCTCGACCTCGACCTGCGCAGCGCGCGCATGACCGCGTACGCGGACCTGTGGAGCCGGACCAAGGCCGTGCCCAAGTGGCCGCGCGATCCGTCGCTCGCCTACGAGGGGCTGCGCGCGCTGTCCGAGGCGATGCGCGACTGGTACTTCGCCGGCGGCGGCATGCTGCTGTCGCGCACGGCGCGCGCAGCGTACGGCGACGCGCAGGGCGCGATCCACGCGTGCCTCGGCCCGCACAAGTCGGGGCCGGTGAGCGACGCCGACTACGACCGCGTGCGCGACGCGCTGAGCACGCTGCGCACGGAGCTCACCGACGACCTGCTGACGCGGCGCGAGGCGCCGGCGCTGCCGGCCGGCGTCGCAGGCTGAGCCGCTGCCGCCGTCCACCCCTCCGCCCGTCCGCCCGTCCGCCCGCGACGCGCGCCGTGGCACGATCGCGGGCATGACGACCGATTCCGCTCATGCCGCGGCGCCGCCGCTGGCGATCGACTTCGACGACGTCGCCGCCGCCGCGCGGCGCCTGTCGGGTGTCGCCCACCGCACGCCGGTGCTGACCTCGCGCACGGCCGACGAGCTCAGCGGCGCGCGACTGTTCTTCAAGTGCGAGAACCTGCAGCGCATGGGCGCGTTCAAGTTCCGCGGCGCCTACAACGCGCTCGCGCAGTTCACGCCCGGGCAGCGCCGCGCCGGGGTCGTCGCGTTCTCGTCGGGCAATCACGCGCAGGCAGTGGCGCTCGCGGCGCGCCTGCTCGGCATGCCGGCGGCGATCGTGATGCCGAAGGACGCGCCGCGCATCAAGGTGCAGGCCACGCGCGGCTACGGCGCCGAGGTGATCGAGTACGACCGCTACACCGAGGACCGCGAGGCCATCGGCGCGCGGCTGGCGCGCGAGCGCGGCATGACCCTGATCCCGCCGTACGACCATCCGCACGTCATGGCGGGACAGGGCACGGCCGCGCTCGAGCTGCTCGAGGACACCGGCGCGCTCGACGCGCTGCTGGTGTGCGTGGGCGGCGGCGGGCTCGTCTCGGGCTGCGCCACCGCGGCGCGGCGTCTCGCGCCGCAGTGCCGCGTGGTCGGCGTCGAGCCCGAGGCCGGCAACGACACGCAGCGCAGCCTGGCGCGCGGCGAGATCGTGAAGATCGACGTGCCGCGCACCATCGCCGACGGCGCGCAGACGCAGGCCTCGGGCCGCCACACGTTTCCGGTGATCCGGGCGCTGGTGAGCGCGATCGTCACGGTGAGCGACGCGCAGCTGGTCGACGCGATGCGTTTCTTCGCCGAACGCATGAAGCTGGTGGTCGAGCCGACCGGCGCGCTGGCCGCGGCCGCCGCGTTGTCGAAGGCGCTCGACCTGCGCGGGCAGCGCGTGGGCGTGATCGTCAGCGGCGGCAACGTCGACCTCGCGTGGTACGCGCAGCTGCTGCGCGACGGCCTGCCCGAAGGCGGCGCGCGATGAGCCGCCTGCTCGATCCGCCGTTCACGCCGCCGGCGCTGCTGCACGACGCGCTGCGCGAGCGCGGCCACGCGGTGCTCGACCCCGCCGGTGTCGCCGCGCTGGTCGGCGCGACCGACACGCGCGAGCTCGACGCGCTGGCGCCGCTGTGGAACGAGCTGCCGCCGGACGCCTATCTGCGCGACGGCGGGCGCTACCGGCGGCGGCGGCACGGCTGCTTCGTCGTCGACGGCGACGCGATCGACGCCGTGCCGCATCGCGCGCACTGGCAGCCGGTGGAATACAACGCGCTGCATGGCGGCATCGAGCGCTGGTTCGAGCCGCTCGATCCGCGCATGAGCGGCGCGCCGGTGTGGCGGCGCCTGCTCGCGGCCCTGGCCGCGTGCGCCGCGGCGATCCGCGCGCCGCAGCGCTGGTTCGTCGAGGCGCATCCGTTTCGCATCGACACCACCGACGGCATCGGCCGGCCCACGCCGGAAGGCGCTCACCGCGACGGGGTCGATCTGGTGGCGGTGATGCTGGTCGCGCGCGAGCGCGTGAAAGGCGGCGAGACGCGCGTGTTCGATGCCGACGGCCCGCACGGCCTGCGCTTCACCCTGAGCCGGCCCTGGACCCTGATGCTGCTCGACGATGCGCGCGTGATCCACGAGACCACGCCGATCCAGCCGCTCGACGCGGCGGCCGGCGGCCACCGCGACACCCTGGTCGTCACGTATCGCGCGGGGGGCTTCCAGGGTCCGGCCTGACGGACGGCGCGCGGCCGAGCTGCTGCGCCGACGTGACCCCCATCGACACGTAGATGCTGGTCAGCCCCTCCATGCCCACCTCGGCCGGCGTGACCCAGTCCTCGGGCACGAAGATCAGCCCGCCGCCCACCGGCACCGGCGCGGTGGGCACCAGCACCCCGAGGTAGCGCCGATCGCCCACGCTGACCGGCTCGCGCGTCGACAGCAGCGCCAGCACCGCGGCGCCGCCGACGCCGCCGAAGTGGCACCACACCGGGCTCATCGAGTTCAGCGCGCCGTCCTCGCGCTTCGAGACCAGCTCGACGAAGCGCAGGATCAGGTCGTACACCGTGCGCACGACCGGGATGCGGCGCACCAGCGCCTCGACCACGCGCTGCAGCCCGCGCTGCAGTCCCGCCTCGACCAGCAGGCCGAGCGCGAACACGGCCACCACCACCATCGCCACGCCGATCGCGTAGCCGACGACCTCGGACTCCGAGACGCCGAGCCCGAGCGCGACCAGCCCGCGGCCGACCAGGCTGTTCGGCCCCAGCCACGCGTACAGCACGCGCGCGCCCCACACGAAGATCGCGATCGTCGCGGCCAGCGGCAGGGCCGCGAGCAGGCCGGTGACGAAGATGCGCAGCAGCTTGTTCATGGTGGCCGCGATTGTCGCTGCACGCTATCGTCGCGGCGCATGTCCGCCGCCGAGCCTTCCGCCGACATCGGCGACGCCGCGCCGCCCGCGGCGCGCCGCGCCTTCGTCGCGCTGTGGCCCGACGCGCGCGTGCGCGAGGCGATCGCGGCCGAGGCCGCGCGCTGGCCCTGGCCCAAGGGCGCGGCGCCGGTGCGGCCCGACAAGCTGCACCTGACCCTGCACTTCCTCGGCGATCTCGACGCCGCGCGGCTCGCCGCGGTGCGACGCGCGCTGCGCGACGTGACGCGGCCGGCGCTCGTGCTGCGTCTCGATGCGGCGGCGGTGTGGCCGAACGGCGTGGCGCTGCTGCGTCCGCGCCGCGCGCCGGCGGCCCTGCGCGCGCTGCACGCGGCGCTGGGCGAGGCGCTCGCGGCCGAGGGGCTGGCGCTCGAACGGCGCGCGTACCGTCCGCACGTGACATTGGCGCGCCGCGCGCACGCGGTCGCACCGCCGGTGTCGATCGAGCCCGTCGAGTGGCGCGCGCACGGCTTCGTGCTCGCCGCGTCGGACGCAGGGCCGCCGGCTCGCTACGTCGTGCTCGACCGCTACGAGGCGGGTGCTGCTTGAGCTTTCACCTGTGCGCGACCGCAACGCCACTCGAACGGTGATCGAGGTGTCGTCGCCTTTGGAAGGCTCAACTGGCGGGATCGCGCACGTCGGCCACCGGGTTGGCGCCGAAGTCGGCGCGGTCGAGGCAGGCCACGAGCTTGGCCGCCGCCGCCTCGGGCGAGTCGAGCAGGCCGCCGGTCTTGAGCTGCACGAAGCGCTCGCGCTCGGGGAAGGCCGCCGGATCGGCGCCGCGCAGCTGCGCCTGCATGTCGGTCTCGATCACGCCGGGCGCGAGCGACACGATCCGCTCGCCTTCGAGCGCCACCGCGCGCGAGAAGTGGTCCATGCCGGCCTTGGCCGCGCAGTACGCGGCGCTGCCGGCCATCGCGCGCCGGCCGAGGCCCGACGACACGTTGAGCACGCGCCGATCGGCCGGCCAGTCGCGCGTGGCGCGCAGGAACGCCGCCGTCAGCAGCAGCGGCGCTTCGAGGCCGACGCGGATCGCGTTCGACAGCGCCTCGGCCGGCGTGTCGCGCAGCGGCCCCGGCGGCGTGATGACGCCGGCGTTGTTGACGAGCGAGGCGCGCGCGAACGCACCCGGCGCGATCGCGCCGAGCCAGGCCTCGAGCCGCTGCGCCGCCCCGAGCGGCTGCGCGAGGTCCTGCGACCACTGCTCGAGCCGCGACGCGTCGACATCGGCGGCCAGCGCCTCGCTCGGCCGGCGCGCGATCGCGAGCACGCGCGTGCCCGGCCGCGCGAGCAGCAGCCGCGCGACGGCGAGCCCCAGTCCGCGCGAGGCGCCGGTGACGATGACGAGGTGGTGTGTGGTGTTCGACATGGATCGGGCCTTCGTGACGCGCGTGCGCTGCGGCCGAGCATACGGCGCCGCGACGGCGCCACGACCGCGCCGCGCGGCCCTTGAGTTCGCGGCGCGTGCCTCCATCGTGCGGGACATGAGCCCCACCCACGTCCACGTCGGCTGCGCCGCCTGCGGCGCGACCAACCGCGTGCCCGCGGCGCGCCTCGCGCAAGACCCGACCTGCGGCCGCTGCGGCGCGCCGTTGCTGAGCGGCGAGCCGGTCGAGCTGACCGATGCGAACTTCGACGCGGTCGCGTCGCGCACGGAGCTGCCGATCGTCGTCGACTTCTGGGCCGCGTGGTGCGGGCCCTGTCGCGCGATGGCGCCGCAGTTCGAGCACGCGGCGCGGACGCTGAAAGGGCGCGCGCTGCTGGCCAAGGTGGACAGCGACGCCCACCCGCGTCTGGCGGCGCGCTTCGGCATCCGCAGCATCCCGACCCTGGTGAAGCTGCAGCGCGGCGCCGAGGCGGGCCGGCTGTCGGGCGCGCGGCCGGCCGGCGACATCGTGCGCTTCGCGGGCGGCTGAGCGCGCCGCGGGCTCAGAACGGCGGCGCGCTGTCCCAGGACCGCGCGGCGCCGGTGAGCGGGTGCGTGAAGCGCAGCGCGCTCGCATGCAGCAGCAGGCGCGGCGCGGCGCGCGCGACCTCGGGCGGTGCGTACAGCGCGTCGCCCACGATCGGATGGCCGATCGACGCGAGATGCACGCGAAGCTGGTGCGAGCGTCCGGTGCGCGGCTCGAGTTCGAGGCGCGTGCGGCCGGCCTCGCGCGCGAGCACGCGCCAGCGCGTGAGCGACGGCTTGCCGCGCTCGCGATCGACGAGTTGCCGCGGACGGTTGGGCCAGTCGGCCGCGAACGGCAGATCGATCTCGCCCGCGTCGGCCGCCACCTCGCCGGCCACCACGGCGACGTAGCGCTTGTCGACGTCGCGGCGCTCGAACAGCGCGCTCAGCGCGCGCTGCATCGCGGCGCCGCGCGCGAACAGCATCAGACCCGAGGTCGGCTGGTCGAGCCGGTGCACCACGCGCGCGTCGGCGAAGCGCGCCTGCACGCGCGCCGCGGCGCAGTCGCGCTTGTCGTCGCCGCGCCCCGGCACCGCGAGCAGGCCCGACGGCTTGTCGATCACGACGAGCGTGTCGTCGTGCTGCAGCACGCGCGGGTCGTCGGTGGGCGTCGCGGGGTTCATCGGGTCGGCAGCGTAGCGCTTTCGCGTCACGGCGCGACCGATGGCCCGTCGTCGCCGTTGACGACGCGCGCGACCGGGCGCACACTCGCGGCCTTCTTCAACCGACCGAGGAGACAGCGCCATGAAGACGACCGATCTCTGCCTCGCGTCGGCCTCCGCCTCGCGCTGAAGCTCCCTCGCGACGTCCGGTCCTCCGCGTCCCCGACGTCCCGCGTGATCCCGGCGCCCTCGCGCCGGCCGACCCTGAACCCAGCTTGATTCGTGCTGCCGCGCCCGGCGCGGCGGTGATCGCCCGTGCGTGCGTGATGCGCTTCGTGCGGGCACGACGGGACTTCGGACACGCACATGTCAGGACACGACCTGAACACCCAGGACTTCGAACGCCTGCGCGCCATCGGGCTCACGCAGGCGATGCTTCAGCGCATCGCGCTGCTCGAGCCGCCGCCGCCCGGTTCGATCGACGCGCAGCCGATGCGCGTGAGCGAGGTGCAGCGCGACGCGCTCACCCTGCACGACGGCCTCGACGAGCACCCGGCCCGCGTGCGCCCGGCGCTGCTGGGCGCGCTGTCGGCCGAAGGCGACATGCTCGCCGTCGGCGACTGGGTGCTGGCCGCGCTCGCGACGCAGGGCTCGCCGCGCGGCGACTGGTGGGTGCACGCGCGCGCCGCGCCGCTCACGCGCATCGCGCGGCGCACGCACGACGGTCGCGGCGGCGTGGTGCGGCAGGTGATCGCGTGCAACGTCGACACGGCCCTGATCGTGATGGGGCTCGACCACGACTTCAACCTGCGCCGGCTCGAGCGCTATCTCGCGCTCGCGCGCATCGCCGGTCTGGGCGTGCTGGTCGTGCTGACCAAGGCCGACGGCTGCGCCGAGGCCGGCGCGCGGCTCGTGCAGGTGGGCGAGCGGCTGCGTCCGCTCGAGGACGCGATCGCGGTCGACGCGCGCGAACCGCGCGTGCGCGCGGCGTTCGAGCCGTGGCTCGGCGCGGGGCAGACGCTCGCGCTGATCGGCTCGAGCGGCGCCGGCAAGAGCACCTTGACCAACACCTTGCTCGGCCGCGTGGTGCAGGACACCGGCGCCGTGCGCGACGACGACAGCCGCGGCCGCCACACGATCACGTGGCGATCGCTGCACCGCTGCGCGGGCGGCGCCTGCATCATCGACACGCCCGGCCTGCGCACGCTCAGGCTCGATGCCGATGCCGACGAGATCGGCGCCACCTTCGACGACGTCGAGGCGCTGGCCGCGCACTGCCGCTTCCGCGACTGCCTGCACCAGCACGAGCCGGGCTGCGCGGTGCGCGCGGGCGTGTCGCCCGAGCGGCTGGCGAGCTTCCACAAGCTGCGCCGCGAGGCGCGGCGCGACTCGCTGACCTTGCTCGAGAAGCGCCAGCAACTCGCGACGTGGAAGATGCGGGCCCGCGCCGCGGCCGCGCGCAGCCGCGACAAGCGCGGATGACGCGGCGGCTCTCACGTCGATGCGGCTGCGCCACTCGACTCGAACCCCCGTGGGGGGCGGGCCGGCCGGGCCGGCCCTGGGGGCGCTCTCAAGTCGATGTGGCTCCGCCACTCGACTTGGACCCCCTCGGGGGGCGGGCCGGCAGGGCCGGCCCTGGGGGCGCTCAGAAGCGCTCGACCAGGCCCGACTGGATCGCGTTCTCGGGGTTGGAGCCGGCGTCGCGCACGCGCTGCAAGGCCTCGTGCAGCGGCAGGCCGAGGCGCTTGAGCAGGCAGGCCGCCGCGGTGCCGGTGCGGCCGATGCCGGCCGCGCAGTGCAGCAGCACGCGCTGCCCGCGCCGCAGGGACGCCGCGGCGTGGTCGATGCCGTCGTGGAAGCCGGGCAGGTCGGCCGGCAGCCCGTAGTTGGCCATCGGCAGCTCGAGCCAGCGAAACGGCATGGTGCCTTGCGCGATGGCGTTGAAGTACGCGGGCGACAAGGTGGCGACCTCGTCGCGCGGCGCGAGGCACAGCACCAGGTCGAGGCGCTCGCGCTCGGCGTGCGACACGAACTCCGGCCACGGTTCGAAGCGGCCGGGCATCGAGGCGAGCAGCAGTCTCGCCGGGGGAGGCAGGTCGATCGTGACGGAGCGCAGCGTCATGCCGCGATGATGCTACGCGCGGCGTGCCCCCGCGCCGCGTGCGGGTGCGCCGCGACCGGCGGCATGGCCGCGAGGCGCAGGCCGGCCGCCGCGATGCGGCGTGCGCGCCGCGGCCGGCGGGCGCGCGGTGAAGGACTCGGGCCGCTTGCGCGGCTCGAGACCCGGCACCACCGTCGGCTCGATGCGCTGCGTGGTGAAGCGCTCGATGCGGCGGATCATCGGCACGTCGCGCCGCTCGGCCAGTGTGATCGCGAGGCCGTTGCGGCCGGCGCGGCCGGTGCGGCCGATGCGGTGCACGTAGTCCTCGGCCTTCATCGGCAGGCCGTAGTTGATGACGTGCGTGATGGTCGGCACGTCGATGCCGCGCGCGGCCACGTCGGTGGCCACCAGCACGCGCAGCTGCCGCTGGCGCAGCGCCTGCAGCACGCGGTTGCGCCGGCCCTGCGGCATGCCGCCGTGCAAGGACGCGACGGCATGGCCGATCTCGGCCAGCCGGTCGGCCACGATGTCGGCGTCGCGCTGCGTGCTCGTGAACACCACGGCCTGGTCCATCTCGCGCTCGGCCAGCAACTGCTCGAGCAGCGCGTGCTTGTGCGCGAGGTCGTCGGCCCAGTGCAGGCGCTGCTCGATCTGCGCGTGCGCGTCGGTGTGCGAGTCCACCGCGATGCGCTGCGGGTCGCGCGTGAGCTGGCGCGCCAGGGCGCCGACGTGGCCGCCGAAGGTGGCGCTGAACATCAAGGTCTGGCGCTCGGCCGGCAGCGCCTCGGCCACCGTGCGGATGTCGTCGATGAAGCCCATGTCGAGCATGCGGTCGGCCTCGTCGAGCACGAACAGCTCGACCTGCGCGAGCACCGCCGCGCGCGAGTTCATCAGGTCGAGCAGGCGGCCCGGCGTGGCCACCAGCAGGTCCAGCGGGCCGCGCAGCGCCTTGAGCTGCGCGTGGTAGGGCACGCCGCCGACCACGTGCGCGACGCGCAGGCCCTGCACGCCGCGGCCGTACTCGACGGCCGCGCGCGTGACCTGCTGCGCCAGCTCGCGCGTCGGCGCGAGCACGAGCACGCGCGGACCCGCGGGCGCGCCCTTGGCGCGGCGCTTGGCGGGGTCGAGCCGCGCGGCGAGGATGCGCTGCAGCGCCGGCAGCACGAACGCGGCGGTCTTGCCGCTGCCGGTCTGCGACGAGACCAGCAGGTCGACGCCGCCCAGCGCGGCAGGGATGGCCTGCGCCTGCACCGGCGTGGCTTCGGAGTAGCCGCACGCGGCCACGGCATGGAGGATCTCGGGCGCGAGACCCAGGGTGTCGAAATTCACGATGACGTCCTTCGAGGGATCGGGGGCATCGCCGCCGACCCGGGCTCGAACAGGCGTCGAGCGCGCTCGAATGGAGAGGTCAGAGGGGATGAGCGTCGGAGCGCCGCACCGTGCGGTGCTCACAAAGAACCGACGCCGCGCGGAGGCGGCGTCGGTTCGGGGCGGATTGTGCCAGAGAACGCGTTCAGGCGCCGGGCTGGATGCCGGCGATGGCCCACTCGCGGCTGCCGTCGACCGGCTTGACGAGGTGCCACAGCTCGTCGAACGGCTCGGCCGCGGCGTCGGCCTGCTCGCGGATCAGGCCGCGGAAGCGCACCGTCACGATCCACTGGTCGTCCTGCTGCGCGGTGTCGACCACCTGCGCGTCGAGCTGCAGCACGTCGGTCTGCTGCGTCGTGTCGCCGCGCTCGAGCAGGTCGGCGCGCAGCGACGCGAACAGCTCGGGTGTCGTGAACTTGCGCAGGTCGTCGACCTGCCCGGCGTCGTGGGCCGCCTGCAGGCGGATGAAGATCATCTTCGCGAGGCGCTCGAACGCCTGCGCGTCGAAGCCATCGGGCGCCACCGATGCCGATGCCGACGCCGATGCCGACGCCGACGCCGACGGCTGTGCCGCCGCGTCGCGTGTGGCCGGGACGTCGAGCGAGGCGGGCAGCGCGCTGCGCTGCATCGGCGCGCCGGCGTCGTGTGTGCGGGCCGCGTCGGTGCCGCCGATCGGCGCACCGGCGCCGGCGTACTGCATGCCGCGCGGCGCAGCCTGGCCGCCGCCGGCGAAGCGCCGCAGCAGCCAGCGGACCACGAAGAACGCGACCACCGCCAGCAGCACGAGGGTCAGCATGTTGGCGAACGCCTCGCCGAGCCCGAGATGGCTGAGCAGCGCCGCGATGCCGAGGCCGGCCGCGATGCCGGCGATCGGACCGAGCCAGGAGCGCTTGCCGGCCGCGGCCGCGGCCCCCGCGGCAGCAGGCGCGGCCGCCGGCGCGGCGTTCGCAGGTGCCGGCGTCGGGTTCGCCGCCTGCTGCGGCGGCGTGTTCGGCGTGGTGTCGGCCGGCTTGGCGGGCATCTGCCGCTGCATGCCGGCGGCCTTGCCGCCACCCAGGCGACGGGCATCGGCGTCGGCCGGTGCGAACGTGAACGTCGCGCCGGCGACGGCCATCGAGAGCGCGATCAGCCAAGTCTTCATCAGGGTCTCCAGTGCTCGTGGACGGCTTCGAAGGGTCGGGATGATGCCGCAGTGCGCCCGCCGCTCAAGCCTGCCGGACCATCGCCACGATCTGGGCGGGGTCGAGCGTGCGCGCGCGCTGTTCGATCTGCGGCAGGTACTGCGCCTGCAGCTGCTTGGCGGGGCCCAGCAGCGACGAGAAGGTGTCGCGCAGCACCGCGGCGTTCATCTGGCGGCCGCCGGCGTAGTAGCGCTTGGCCAGCTGGCCGAGCGCGTAGGTGGTGGCGAACGAGAACGCGATGCCGGTGGCCGCGCCGCCCAGGGTGCGGCCGAGCCCGCCGCCGACCTTGCCGAGCAGTCCGCCGAGCAGCTTGCGGCCAAACTGCTCGAGGTACTGCGACGTGAGACCGACACCGGCCGTCGCGAGAAACTCCTTCACGTGCCCCTGGTCGAGCTGATGGCCCCAGGCCTGCCCGATGCGGTACACGAGCTTCATCTGCACCGGAATGATCGCCATCGACGCCCACGACTGCGGCAGCAGCTCGAGCGCACCGGCGAGGATGGCGTGGTTGAGGATGGTCTTGTCAAGCTCGGCCTCGGGCACGTTCGGTGCGGTCATGGCCGGCGCGGGCGCCCCGGCGGCGCGCGACGGCGCGGGAGCGGCCTCGGCCAGCGGCAATGCGGCCAAGGTGTCGGGCTCGCGCCGGGCCGCGTCGGCATCCGCGTCGTCGATCTTCAGCGCGCGCTGCAGCTCGCGCAGGAAGCCGTTCTCGGCCTCGGAGCGTGCACCGTCGGCGTCGCACACGCACACGGCCATCTCGTAGGCGAGGCGTCGGTGGTCGGCGTCGGTGAGCGCCTCGGCGGCCTGGGTCGCGCTCGCGCGCTTGAGCAGGACGTCCTGGTAGACCGACGCGAGGTCGGGCGAGCCGCCCGGGCCGCCCAGCGACTCGGCGATGCGGCGGATCTGGTCGCGCTCGCGATCGTGCTTGGCGCCGTCGGCGAAGGCGGCGAGCAAGGCGATGGTCAGCAGGGCGCGTTGTTCGTGGGTTTGCATCGGGACGTGCGGCGTGCGGTCGAAGGTCGTGGTGGAGGGGACTGCGGTGATGGGACGGGCAGTGAAGGGACGGCGCTGAACCGCGTGCGCGATCAGAGCGTCGCCGCACGTCCGAAGTTCCGGCGCCGCAAAACAGGTACACTCCGCTCCGCAGACACGCACAAGGCCGTTTTCTCAAGGTCTTTCTTGCGTACCGCCCCGCGTCCCGTGCCTCCGTTGTGGCACCGCGCTGCGCGGCCGGCCCACAGGTTCAGTTCCCGGTTGGCGTTTCTTGAGTGTCTCTGTCCGCGCGGACCTGCGTCCGTGCGGTGATTGTCCGTTCCTCTCTTCAACTGTTTTCAAGGAAACGCACTCATGAGCACCACGCAAACCGGCATCGTCAAGTGGTTCGACGACGGCAAGGGCTTCGGCTTCATCACGCCCGAGTCGGGCGGCAAGGACCTGTTCGCGCACTTCAGCGAGATCCGCAACGACGGCGGCTTCAAGTCGCTGCAGGAGAACCAGCGCGTCGAGTTCGAGGTGAAGCAGGGCCAGAAGGGCCTGCAGGCCGCGAACATCCGCGTCATCTGACGACGCGGGCTCGCGCCCTCTGAACGACCGCGGCTTCGGCCGCGGTTTTCGTTTGTGCGGCCGGCGCCGCGACCGCGTCAGCGGCCGGGCTCGGCGGGCGCGGGCGCGGCGCCCTCGGTGGCCGGCTGCGCGGCCGACTCGTCGGCCGGCGTGCTGCCGTCGGGGCGCTGCTGCAGCTTGCGCTGGCGCTTCTCTTCGGCCTTGCGCTTCTTGGCCAGCTCGCGCTGTCGTTTCTCGTACGCGTAGTTCGGTGTGGGCAAAGGAGACTCCTCGAGGACTCGGGTGCAGCATACCTGCCGCGGCGACCTGCGGTGCGCACTGCTTCACGCCGATCGGCGCGAGGTCACGGCGGTTACCTCGTGTTGACACGTCCGCGCGGCACGCGTTCCCAGAATGCGCCGCATGCAGTCCCGAGCCCACGACGAGCGGCGCCGCAGGGTTGCGCTGGCCACCCTCGGCAGCCTGTGGCTGCCGGCCTGCGGCGGCGGCGGATCGGCCGCCGGCGACGCGAACGTGCCGCCGCCCGCCTCCGGCGGATCGCCGCCGGCACCCCCTACCGTTGGCGGTGGCCACGGCGACTTCCGCGCTGCGGCGCTCGGCATCGGCGCCGCGCTGAACGGCGCGATCGCGTTCCCGGCCGACAACCCCTGGAACGCCGACGTGTCGTCGGCGCCGGTCGATCCCGACTCCGACGCGCTGATCGCGAGCATCGGCCTGGACACCGGCCTGCACCCCGACTTCGGCGCGGGCCTGTACGACGGCGCGCCGATCGGGATTCCGTACGTCGTCGTGGCCGGCACGCAGCCGCGCGTGACGATGCACTGGACCGCCTACGGCGACGAGAGCGATCCCGGTCCGTACCCGGTGCCGCGCGACGCGCCCGTCGAAGGCGGCGCGGCGGCCGGCGGCGACCGGCACGTCATCGTGATCGACCGCGACGCGCAGCGCCTGTACGAACTCTTCCGCGCCTTCCCGAACGCCGACGGGTCGTGGAACGCGGACTGCGGAGCCGTGTTCCACCTCGACGGCAACGTGGTGCGTCCCGGCGCGCAACCGGGCTGGACCAGCGCCGACGCGGCCGGGCTGCCGATCTTCCCCGGCCTCGCGCGCTACGAGGAAGCCGCGCTCGGGCCGGGCGGCATCCGCCACGCGCTGCGCTTCACGGTCGCGCGGTCGCGCCGCGCCTGCGTGCCGCCGGCCACCCACTGGGCCAGCAGCAACACGAGCGCCCAGCTGCCGCCGATGGGCATGCGCGTGCGCCTCAAGGCGAGCTTCCGGATCCCGGGCTCGTTCAGCCCCGAGACGCGCGCGCTGCTGACGGCGATGAAGACGCACGGGATGATCGTCGCCGACAACGGCAGCAACTGGTACGTCAGCGGCGCGCCCGACGAGCGCTGGAACGACGACGCGCTCGTGCGCGAACTGCGCCAGGTGCGCGGGCGCGACTTCGAGGTCGTGCGCATGGACGGGCTGGTCGCGGGCTGAGCGCAGCGCGCTTTGGCGCGACGCGAGTCGCGCGCCGGGCGGGCCATCGACGCTCGCCGGCGCATCCGCTACGCTCTCGCCCCCTTTGCCGGGAGCGCGCCTTGTTCTCCAGCCTGTTCGCCCGCTTCGAGGGCCTCGTCCACCCCTACCCGGACGCGGCGCCGCCGTCGCCGCCCGCGGGCTTCGTCGCGTTCGTGTGGTCGTGCACGAAGGGCCTGCGGCCGCTCATCGCGGGCATGACGGTGCTCACCGCGCTGATCGGCGCGTTCGAGGCGCTGCTGTTCGCGATGCTCGGCAGCGTGGTCGACTGGCTCTCGCGCGTGCCGCGCGAGCGGCTGTGGGCCGAGGAAGGCGGCACCTTGCTGCTGCTGGCCGCCGTGCTGGCGGCGAGCCCGCTGGTGGTGCTGCTGTGGTGCCTGATCAAGCACCAGGCGATGGCCGGCAACTTCCCGATGCTGCTGCGCTGGAACTTCCACCGGCTGATGCTCGAGCAGAGCATGGGCTTCTACCAGGACGAGTTCGCCGGCCGCGTGGCCACCAAGGTCATGCAGACGGCGCTGGCCGTGCGCGACACGGTGATGATCGTCGCCGACATCCTCGTGTTCGTGGTCATCTACTTCGTCACGATGACCGCGGTGGTCGGCGGCTTCGATGCATGGCTGCTGCTGCCGTTCATGGGCTGGCTCGCGCTGTACGTGCTGGCGCTGTGGTACTTCGTGCCGCGGCTCGGGCGGCTGGCGCAGCAGCAGGCCGACGCGCGCTCGATGATGACCGGCCGCATCACCGACGCGTACACCAACATCGCGACCGTCAAGCTGTTCTCCCACGCGCGCCGCGAAGCCGGCTACGCCCGCGCCGCGATGCACGAGTTCCTCGGCACGGTGCAGCGGCAGTGGCGCCTGGTGAGCGGCTTCGAGGTGGTGAACCACACCTTGAGCATCGCCCTCATCCTGGCCACCGCGGGCGCGACCCTGTGGCTGTGGTCGCGCGGCGAGGTGGGTGTCGGCGCGGTGGCGGCGGCCACGGCGATGGCCTTGCGGCTCAACGGCATCTCGCACTGGGTGATGTGGGAGATGGCCGAGCTGTTCGAGCACGTCGGCACGGTGCGCGACGGCATGGCCACCTTGTCGAAGCCGCACACGGTGCTGGACCGGCCCGATGCGAAGCCGCTGGTGGTCACGCGCGGGGAGATCCGCTTCGACCACGTGAGCTTCGGCTACGGCGACGCCGACCGGCGCGTGATCGACCGGCTGAACCTCGTGATCCGGCCGGGCGAGAAGATCGGCCTCGTGGGCCGGTCGGGCGCCGGCAAGAGCACGATCGTCAACCTGCTGCTGCGCTTCTACGACGTGGCCGACGGCCGCATCCTGATCGACGGCCAGGACATCGCCGGCGTTACCCAGGAGAGCCTGCGCGCGCAGATCGGCATGGTGACGCAGGACACGTCGCTGCTGCACCGCTCGGTGCGCGACAACATCGTCTACGGCCGTCCCGACGCGACCGACGAGCAGATGCGCGCGGCCGCCGAACGCGCCGAGGCGCACGAGTTCGTGCGCGATCTCGTCGACCCGAAGGGACGCAGCGCCTACGACGCGCACGTGGGCGAGCGCGGCGTCAAGCTCTCGGGCGGGCAGCGCCAGCGCATCGCGATCGCCCGCGTGATGCTGAAGGACGCGCCGATCCTGCTGCTCGACGAGGCCACGAGCGCGCTCGACAGCGAGGTCGAGGCGGCCATCCAGCAGAGCCTGTACCGGCTGATGGAAGGCAAGACCGTGGTTGCCATCGCGCACCGGCTGTCGACCATCGCCGCGATGGACCGGCTGATCGTGCTCGACCACGGACGCGTGGTGGAGGAGGGCGACCACCGCAGCCTGCTCGCGCGCGGCGACCTGTACGCGCGGCTGTGGGCCCACCAGAGCGGCGGCTTCCTCGGCGAGGACGATGGCGACGACGTGCCCGGTGCCGCTGCGCCCGCGGCTGCCGTGGCCGCGGCGCGCTGAGCCGGCGCCGTCTCAGCGCAGCCGCGCCAGGTCGCGCAGCAGCACGTCGCGCTCGACCGAGTCGCCGCTCAGGTCGGCCAGCAGCGCGAAGAAGTGCTCGCGCGTCGACGCCACCGACGCGGCGTTGCGCACCATCAGCCGCGCGATCGGGCCGATGTGCGACGCGAGCACCTGGCGCGCCGCCTCCACCGTCTCGGGCCGCATCGGCGTGGCGCCGAGCACGGGGAACAGCGGCGCGGCCGGCGCCGCGCCCGGCGCGGACGATGCGCTCGCCGGCGCGGTCGGCCGGCAGCGCGAGCCGAACGCGGTCGCCGCGTCGGCGAGGAAGCTGCGCCGGTCGTCGGCCGTCAGCGCCTCGCGCGCGAGCCGCGCGACCAGTGCCGCGAGCCCCGTGCACTCTGCGGCGTGGCGCTTCACGACCACGCGCGCGAGCGGCCCGAGATGCGGCCGCAGCAGGCCCTCGAGCCGGTCGAGCGTGGCCGGGTCCCACGCGGGCGGCGGTGCGGTCGTCGGTGCGCGGGACGAGGCGCGGCCGGAGTCGGTGCCCAGGGCCTCGGGCGTCGGCGGCAGGTCCGGCGGCAGCGGCGCGAGCCGCGCCACCGCCTCGCGCGACAGCCGTGGCGCGATGGCCGCGATGCCGGCCGACGCGGCCGCCTCGGCCAGCGCATCGCGGAACTCGTGCGCGGACTCGAAGCGCGCGTCGGGGCGCTTGGCGATGGCGCGCGCCACCACCGCGTCGAAGCACGCGGGCGGCGGGTCGCGCAGCGGCGCGGCCGACGGCGGCGGCGGGTCGGTGTGCAGCACCTGGTACATCACCGTGTTGCTCGGGCCCATGAAGGGCGGCGCGCCGCTCAGCAGCTCGTACAGCAGCACGCCGGCGGCGAAGATGTCCACGCGCCGGTCGGGCGCCTCGCCGGTGTAGCGCTCGGGCGCCATGTAGCCCGGCGAGCCCATGGTCGACGTGGTCTGCGTCATGTCGGCCGTGTCGATGCGCGCGATGCCGAAGTCGGTGACCTTCAGGCGACCGTCGGGCGTGACGATCAGGTTGGCCGGCTTCACGTCGCGGTGCCACACGCCTTGCTCGTGCGCCGCGTGCAGCGCGTCGAGCAGTTGCGCCATCACGCTCAGCACGTCGGCCACCGGCAGTCGGATGCCGCGCGTCGTGCCGCGCGCCAGCGGGTGACCTTCCACGTACTCCATCGCGATGAAGGTGTCGTCGCCGTCCTCGCCGTACTCGTACACCGACACGATGTTCGGGTGCGACAGGCGCCCCGCGGCCTGCGCCTCGTGCCGGAAGCGCAGCGCCGCCGACATGTCCGGCGCCGCCGTCTGCAGCAGCGGGCGCCGGATCGTCTTCAGCGCCACCGGCCGGTGGATCACCGGGTCGAAGGCCTGGTACACCACGCCCATCGCGCCTTCGCCGAGCACGCGCTGGATCTCGTACTTGCCCAGCCGCCGCGGCAGCGGCGCGAAGGCCGCGACGGTGTCGGGCTCGAGCGGTCGGGCGCTCATCGCTGCGTCCTCGTCGCGGGGGGGCGGCCGTGCGCCTTCATGCCGGCTGGCTCTCCAGCATCTTCAGCGCCTGCACCAGGCTCTTGCGCATGCGCGCGAAGGACTGGGCGAGCACGCCGATCTCGTCGCGGCCGCCGGCGGCGAAGGGCGGCGCCTTCAGGTCGCCCAGGCTCACGCGGTCGGCGATCGCCGAGAGCCTGGTGACGGGGCGGATCACCAGCCACCACAGCATCGCGTTGAGCGCCGCACCGATGGCCACGAACACGCCCGTGAGCAGCAGCATGAAGGTCTTCCACGCCTGCGCGGCGCGCTCCAGCGGCACGGCCATCGGCACCGACACGATCTGCGCGCCGACGATCTCGCCCAGGTGCCAGCCGAAGCCGTTGGCCGGGCCGTACTTCTCGACCAGGGTGCGCGGCGCGCTGTCGACGTGGCTGTGGCAGCGCAGGCAGGCGTTGTCGGCGATCCTGATCGGCCGCGCGATGTACAGCGCACGGCCGCCCGGCGTGTCGCGCTGGCCGATGAACTCCTTGCTGTCGGGCGTCTTGCGGAATTCCGAGATCACGTCGACCTCCCACTCCACCGCGCGGTCGCGCGGGTTGGTCGGGTTGATCGTGGCTTCCTTGTAGCTGTAGTCGGGAAAGCTCTTCTGCAGCTTGCCGAGCACCTCGGTGGCCGAGAAGGCGGGCACCGACTGCGGCAGGAAGCTGTACTTCATCTGCGTCTCGAGCAGCGGCGCGACCTGCGTCGAGGTGTACGAGCGCACCGCGAGCGCCTTCTCGAGCATGAAGCGCGCGTTCTGCAGCACTTCTTCCTTCGCGTTGCGCTCGAGCAGCCCGCGCGTGACCGCGCCGGTGAGCGCCAGGCCGGCCAGGAACACGGCCACGAAGGCGAGGTTGAACTTCAGCAGCAGTCTCATCGTGCGGGCTCCGGGAAGAAGGTGGATGCGACGACCGGCTCAGCGCGGCGGCATGCGCGCGGGCCAGGCGGCGATGGCGTCCGGCGCGGGCGTGCTGTCGCCCGCCGTGGTGGCCGCCGTGGTGGCCGGTGTGGTGGTGGACGTGGCGGAGGACGTCGCCGCGGCGACGGGCGTCGCGTCGGATGCCGTCGGCGAGGCCGCCGTGCCGACCGCCGGCGCCGCCTTCGCCGCCGGCGGCGCGGCGGGCCGTGCCGCCGCGACGGCCGGCTTCTTCGGCTGGAACTTCTCGGGCCACAGCACGCGCGCCCACTCGGGATGCGACTTGAGGTCGGCCACCAGGCCGGCGCGGAACCGCGCGTCGCGCGCCTTGGCGGCCCAGCGCTGGCGGAACACGCCGCGCAGCGACGCCTCGGCGTTGATCCACGGCGCGGCCTCGTCGTACTCGATGTCGGCCGCGCCCGCGGGCTCGAGGCGCACGCCGTCGAAGCGCGGCGCGCGCAGCGGCAGCGAATCGGCGAAGGCGCGCGGCATCTGCGCCAGCGCGTCGGCAGGCAGGCGCGAGGCGACCGCGCCGTCGCGCGTGCCGCGCTGCACGTAGGCGTCGCCGTCGCGCAGCGTGTGCATGCGCAATGCGGCCTCGTCGCGTCGCTCGACCAGGGTCGCGCGGCCGGACTCGGCGAACGCGAGGCTGCGCTCGCGGCCGACCTGCAGCACCACGGTGCCGGACAGCTCGCCGACGTCGAGCCGCGGCGACGCGACGCCCGGGGCCGCGGACCTGGCGTCGCCCCTGGGCGCGCCGGCCTTCAGCCAGCCGTGCAGCAGGTAGACCGGCGCCGGCCGGTCGACCACCGGGAAGCGCGACTGCAGCAGCAGCCGCGTCGCGGGCCCGAGGTCGAGCGTGCCGCCGGCGGCGAGCTCGATGCGCACGAGCCGGGCCTGCTCGCCCGTGTGCACGATGTCGTCGGGCAGCAGGCGCAGCCCCTCCGCGGCAGGGAAGCGGCGCGACTCGCGCAGCACGGTCGCGTCGCCTTCGACGATGGTCAGCACGCCCAGCGGCGCGGGCCAGACGACGGCCGGCAGGGCCAGGGCCGCCACGATCAACAGCGAGACGAGGGCATCGCGCCACATGATTCCTGCTCCGTGCGGTGGAGTTCGATACGGGCAGGATAGGAAGGCGCAGCGCGCGCGCCTTCACCTTCAAGGGGGAAGGCCGCGGCCCCCCGATGGGGGCTGCCGCACACCGCGCAGGCGTGCCGTCAGAAACCGCGCGGGCGTGCCGTCAGAACACGCGGCCGAGCACCGCGACGGCGTACACCACGACGCCGAGTGCGAGATTGACGGCCACGCGCACGCGGATCTGCTCGAGCCCGGCGGCGGCGTTCTTCCATTCGCCGGCGTCGACCGCGCGCTGCAGCCGCGGATAAGGCGCGAACCGGACGTGGCCGAAGATCGCCATCATCACGAGGCCGATCGCGAGCATCGCGTGCACGCTCCAGTGCACGCGGGCGAAGCCGCCGCCCAGCACGACCAGCGCCAGCCCGCTGGCCAGCAGGGCCAGCACGGCGACCGACACCCACGCGAAGAAGCGGCCGAGCAGGGCCGCCATGAACCTCAGCCGCAGCGGCGGCTCGCCGATCGCCTGCGCGGCAGCGGGCCGCACCGCGAAATACACCACGGCCATGCCGCCGACCCACACGGTGGCGGCGAGCAGGTGCACGAGCTGCAACAGGGCGAACCAGGCGGGTGCGGTCATGCTGAAGCTCCGTGAAGAAGGGAACTGGGCGGGAATTTCAATCGTATTGTGGCGACCTATTGACCTGCTCCCCTCCAGCCGTACCAAGCTAAACGAGAGGGGGTCCGCCCATCAGGAGAATGGCGGACATGAGGAAGAGCAAGTTCAGCGAGGAACAGATCAT
>Ga0073934_10001250_pt1 | contig 63036 bp, 58 predicted proteins | sample LarsenN4metaG_FD_76834 | JGI IMG/M metagenome (GOLD analysis project Ga0073934, IMG submission 76834) | Hot spring sediment bacterial and archeal communities from British Columbia, Canada, to study Microbial Dark Matter (Phase II) - Larsen... ... | reverse complement strand
CGTTCGGCTCACACCGTTCGAGACCCGTCAGCTCGAGGCGATCCGCGCCGAGCTCGACGAGGAGCATGCGAAACGAACGGCTCCTGCGGTCCGTTCGTCAGAGGCCAGATCCCCTTCCTCAATCTCCAGCAAGCTCAGGACTTGACCCAGTTCTTCTCCTCTATAGAGAAGGAGCTTCGCCGGATTGAGGCTTCGTACCCAACCCTGTTCCCTGCCTGGAAGAGGCCGGTGCTGTAACCCCGCGAAACAATGGAGCCGACGACCGGATTCGAACCGGTGACCTGCTGATTACGAATCAGCTGCTCTACCAGCTGAGCTACGTCGGCTGAGGGCGACCTGCGCGGTGCGCGCGCGGGGCGGGACGGCGTCCCGAGGCTCCGCGCGAGGGCGCGGAAGGTAGCCGGACGCCCCGGGGGTCGCCATCGGCGGCGTCGGGTGGACGCGCCGCGCGCCTACCCGGCGCCTCCGGGCGGACCAGATGGATGGGACGAACACTTTCGAGATTCTCGAGCTTATACGGAGTACGTAGGTGCTGACCCCCTCCTGCGTGCGGCGATCGAGATCCCGACGCGCCGCTGCGTGGAGCGCCCGCGCCGCTCGCGCGCGGGCCTGGCCACGCCGCCCGTACGCCGGGCCGTGCCGCCCGTGCGCCGGGCCGCCGCGCGCGCGCTACCCGAGCTCCTCGCTCTCGCCGGTCGCCTCCCCGCGGCGGGCTTCGCGCTCCAGGTCCTCCTTGCAGTCGGCGCAGACCGTCGTGCCCGGGATGGCGCGCAGCCGGGCGAGCGGGATGGGGCCCTCGCAGCGGTCGCACACCGCGACGCGGCCCTGGGCGGCGCGCTCGAGCAGGCGCTGGATCGCGTCGATGCGCTCGGCGGAGCGGCGCGCGAGCGGCTCGAGGCGGTCGACCTCCCGCTGGACCATCGCCTGCTCGGCGTCGTCGCGCGGCTCGCCGAGCTGGGCGGCGACGTCGCGCTCGAGCGTCTGGCGCTCCTCGAGCTCGACGAGGAGCCGGTCGCGCTCGCCGCGCAGCTCTTCGACGAACGCCTGCACCTCGGCGAGGTCGTCGCCGCGCGCCTCGCGCGTCTCGCGATCGGTCGTCGGGTCGAGCCCCGGCATCGTCCTCTCCTTCGGGAGCGCCCGCCGGCGGGGGCGCCGTTTCGTACAAACGGCCGCTCGGGCGACCGCCGGCGAGCGGGATTCGGGAGTCTCAGCAAGGCCCGTGCCGGGTGGCGGCGGCGCAAGGCGCCCGCCGGGGACGGCACTTCCCTTGCACGGCGGAGGCCGCCATGGGACTCGAACCGCTTCTCGCCGTGCTCGTGGCGCTGGTCCTCGCGGGCGTCGTGGCGGTGCGCTGGCGCGGTCGCCGGCGCGACGAGTGGACGGAGCGGCCGACCGTCGCTCCGGGCCGACGCCGCTCCGAGGGAACCACCGAGGGCCCGCCCTTCGGGCCGGAGGGGCCGCGCATCGGGCGGTGAGCCGCGGCGGCGGGTCACCGCCGCGAGATCGACGCGCATCGGGCGGTGAGCCGCCGCGGCGCGACGCCCGGGGACGCGCCGGAGCGCCCGGGGAACGCGAGACGAGGACGAGCGGGGCGCAGAGCGGCCCGCCGCCGCGGGCGCCGCGAGCGTTTCCCCCGGGGCCATCTGGTATCCTCGCGGCCCCATGACGACGCGCTCCGCCGCTCCGCAAGGTCGCCGCATCTGGGTCGACGGGCGGCTCGTGCCGTGGGCCGACGCCACCGTGCACGTGCTCTCGCACTCGCACCAGCGCGGCTCGCTCATCTTCGACTACATGAGCGTGCACGAGACGCCGCGCGGTCCGGCGGTGTTCCGGCTCGACGACCACGTGCGACGCTTTCTCGCGTCGGCCGAGCTCGTGGGCCTCCCGCTGCGCCGCGACGCCGCGGCGATCCGCGCCGCCGTGCTCGACGCCGTGCGCGCGAACCCCGGCGCGACGGCCGTGAAGCTGAGCGGCTACCTCGCCTCCGTGGAGGTCGACGTCGTGCCCGTCGACGACCACGTGACGCTCGCCGTCGCGGCCTACGACCCCGTGCAGGACGTGCTGCGCCCGAAGGGCGTCGAGGCGCGGCCCTTCCTCCCCGTGCGCGTCTGGGTCGAGAAGGAGCGCCGCAACCGGCGCCCGGACATCATGCCGCCGCAGGCGAAGGTGGCCGCGAACTACGCCTCGCCGATGGCGGCGAAGTGGGCGGCGCGCCGGCGCGGCTACGGCGAGGTGCTCCTGGTCGACGACCAGGGCTTCGTCGCGGAGGGCCCCACGACCAACGTCTTCCTCGTCGACCGCGAGGGCACGCTGCGGACGCCGCCGGAGGAGAAGGTGCTGCTCGGCGTGACGCGCGCCTCGATCCTCGAGCTCGCGCGCGCCGAGGGCCGCAAGGTCGTCGAGGAGAAGTTCCGCCCCGAGGCGTTCCGCGACGCCGCCGAGGCGTTCATCACGGGGACCTCGGCCGGCGTGTGGGCGATCGCGTCCGTCGACGACCACCCGCTCCCCGAGGCGCCCGGGCCGGTGAGCCGCGCGCTCGGCGAGCGCTTCGCGCGCGTCGTCTCGGGCCGCGACCCCGCCTTCGAGCACTGGCTCGCGTACGTCGGCGAGGCGCGGGATTGAGGGTCCTCTCCGGCATCCAGCCCTCCGGCGAGTGCCACCTCGGGAACTACTTCGGCGCCATCCGCCAGCACGTCGCGCTGCAGGGCGCCGGCGAGGCGATCTACTTCATCGCCGACTACCACTCGATGACGAGCGTGCGCGACGGCGCCGAGCGCCGGCGCCTCGTGCGCGACGTCGCGCTCGACTACCTCGCCTGCGGGCTCGACCCCTCCGCCGCGATCCTCTACCGGCAGTCCGACGTGCCGGAGACGTGCGAGCTGGCGTGGATCCTCACGACGGTGACGCCGATGGGGCTCCTCCAGCGCGCCCACTCCTACAAGGACAAGGTCGCGCAGGGGCTGAAGCCGGATCACGGCCTCTTCGCCTACCCCGTGCTCATGGCCGCCGACATCCTCCAGTACAACGCCGAGGTCGTGCCCGTCGGCCAGGACCAGAAGCAGCACCTCGAGATGACCCGCGACATCGCGACGCACTTCAACCAGGCGTACGGCCGCGAGGTCTTCCGCCTGCCCGAGCCGCGCATCCTCGAGGACGTGGCGATCGTGCCGGGCGTCGACGGGCGCAAGATGAGCAAGTCGTACGACAACACGCTGCGCATGTTCTGGCCCGAGCGCCGGCTCCAGAAGGCGGTGATGTCGATCGTCACCGACTCGACGCCGGTCGAGGGGCCGAAGGACACGGGCCAGACCCTCTTCCAGCTCTGGTCGCTCTTCGCGGCGAAGGAGGAGCGCGACGAGCTCTTCGCCCGCGCGCGCGCGGGCGGCCTCGGCTACGGGGAGGTCAAGAAGGACCTCCTGGCGCGGCTCCTCGCCTACTTCGCGCCCATGCGCGAGCGGCGCGAGGCGCTCGCGATGCGGCCGGGCGAGGTGGAGGACGTCCTCGCCGACGGGGCCAAGCGGGCGCGGGCGCTCGCGGCGCCGGTCGTCGCGGCGGCGCGGGAGGCGTCGGGGCTCGGGCCGCCGCGTTGAGCTCGATTCGAGCGGGACGACGCTCGCCGAGGGGTCGGACCCGCCGCGCGCACGCGCGGGCGCGGGGTCGTGCGCCGCTCACGGCTCGCGCGGCACGCGCAGCGGGCGGACGCGGGCGCCTTCCTCCACGCGGTCGCTCGGGTGGAGGATCACGCGCTCCCCGGGCTCGAGCCCGGAGAGCGCCTGCACCTCGAACGCGCCGCGCTCCCCGACCGCGACGTCGCGCCGCACCGCGCGGCCGTCCTCGACGACGAACGCGCTCCAGCCGGCGCCGCGCCGGAAGAGCGCGCTCCCGGGCACGCGGACGACGTCGTCGCCCTGCCACACCACGATGCGCGCCTCGATCCGGTAGCCGTCCCCGAGCGGGACGGGCGCGTCGGCGAACGCGGCGATCACGTCGACGCGCTGCTCCTCGACGCCGAGCGCGGACACCTTGGTGTAGCCCGAGGGCTCGACCCGGACGACGCGCGCGCGGAGCGGCGCCTCGCCGCCCCAGTCCTCGACCACGACCTCCGCGCCGGGCCGGATCCGGACGGCGTCCGCGGAGAGCACGTCGATCGCGATCTCGAGGTCGGACGGGTCGCCGAGGTCGAGGAGCGGCGTCCCGGCCCCGACGATCCGCTCGCTCTCCTCGTGCACGCGCAGCACCCGGCCCGCGACGGGCGCCCGCACGGCGACACACGGCGCGTCGCCGTCGCGGCAGGCGTCGCGCAGCGCGTCGCCCGCGAGCGCGGGGCCGCGCGCGGCGATCAGGGCGGCGCGCGCGGCCTCGACCTCGTGGCGCGCCGCGTCCACGCCGAACGCGGCCGCCCGCCCCTCCTCGCGCGCGCGGGAGAGCTCGAGCCGCGCCTGCTCGCGCGCGCCTTCCGAGATCGTGCCCGCCGCGCGCAGGCGGTCGGCCCGCTCGGCGTCGCGGCGCGCCTGCGCGAGCGCGGCCTCGGCGTACGTGCGGCGCGCCTCCGCGGCGCGCAGCTGCGCCTCCGCCGCCTCGACGCGCGCCCGCGCCGCCGCCTCGTCGCGCGGGTCGAGCGGGGAGGGCACGATGCGCGCGACGACGGCGCCGGCCTCCACGGCGTCGCCCTCGTCGAGCTCGATGCGCAGCAGGCGCCCGAGCGTCGGCGCGGCGACGACGAAGCGCTCGCGCACGCGCGTCTCGCCCTCCTCGTCGACCGTGACGCGCAGCGGCCCGCGCGTCACCTCGGCGACCTCGACCGGGACCGCGTCCGAGCGCAGCAGCGCGTAGAGCGTGCCGAGGGCGGCAGCGGCCCCCAGCGCGACGCCGAGGCGGCGGGGCACGCGCGCCACCGCTACTCCCGGGTCTTCAGCACCGCGACGAGGTCGAAGCGGTCGAGCCGGCGGCGGACGAGCGCGCCCGAGGCGAGCGCCGCGAGCGCGATCACGACGGTTGCGAAGAGGTAGCTCCAGCGGCTGGTGACGAGCGGCAGCCGGAACAGCTCCCACTGGTACGCGGACGCGATCGCCGCGCAGAGGCGCGCCCCGATCCAGAAGCCGACCGGGAGCGCGAGCGCGGTGAGCACCGCCTGCTCGCCGAGGAGGAGCGCCGCCACCTCGCGCCGCGTGAAGCCGAGGACGCGCAGGGCGGCCAGCTCGCGGCCGCGCTCCGAGAGCGCGATGCGCGCCGCGTTGTAGACCATCGCGCACGCGATCGCGGAGGCGAAGGCGACGAGCACGGTCGTGAAGATGCCGAAGCTGCGCGCGAGGGTCGATTCGAAGCTCGCCAGCATGGCGAGCCGGCTGGCGGCTCCGGCCACGGCCGGCATGCGCTTCAGCTCCGCGTACAGGACGGGCGCCGCGCGCGCGTCCACGCGCAGATGAGCGCCCGACCAGGAGCCCTGCTCGCGCATCAGGCGGTGGAGCGCCTCGGCCTCCATGTACGCCTGGAGGCCCAGCAGCTCCTCGACCCGGCCCGCGACCGGGACCTCGCGCACCGGCCGCTCGCCCTCGAGCACCTCCACGCGCAGCACGTCGCCCGGCGCGACGCCGAGGATGTCGGCGAGCCGCCCGGTCAGGATCACGCCGTGCGCCGGCGGCGGCACCGGCGCGAGGTCGGCGCCGAGCACGCGGCGCAGCTCGCCGCCCCGCGGCAGCCCGAGGAGGGGAACGCGGCGGCGGACGTGCTGGAAGCCGAGGCGGGCCGGCACCGTGCGGAACGGCTCCGCGCGCAGGACGCCGGGCAGCGACGCGAGCTCGTGGCGCACGCGCGAAGGCAGCGGCTCGTGGAAGACCACGGTGAGGTCCTCGCGCTGCACGGCGCGAAACTGGACGTCGGCCAGATGCTGCACGGCGTCGACGAAGTAGCGACCCACGAGGAGGATCGCGACGGCGCACGCGAGCCCGAGCACGGAGAGACCCGCGCGGACCGGCCGGCGCGCGAGGTTGCGCCAGATCGTGCGCGCCGAGGGGGGCAGGCGGCGCGCGAGCCGCGCGCGCTCGAGCGCGCCGGCGCGGAAGCGCGCGGGAGGCTCGGGCCGCATCGCCTCGGCGGGCGGAAGCGCGAGCGCGCGGCGCACGGCGGCGAGCGCCCCGACCGCCGCTGCGGCGGCGCTGGCGAGCACCGCGGCGCCGATCACCGTCACGCCGGGCTCGTAGCGCAGCACGGGGAAGCGGTAGAACGCCGCGTAGAGCCGGTTGATCTGCGCGCCGAGCCAGAGGCCGAGGAGGACGCCGGCGACCGCGCCCACCGCGACGGCGGCGAGCGCGAAGCCGAGGTAGTGCGCGGCGACGCGGCGGTCCTCGTAGCCGAAGGCCTTCAGCACCGCGATCTGGTCGCGCTGCGTCGCGACGAGCCGGCCCAGGACCACGTGGAGCAGGAACGCCGCCACCCCGAGGAAGATCGCCGGCACGACGGTGCCGAACACGCGGTTCTGCGCGATCTCGTCGGAGAGGAAGCGGTGCGAGACGTGGTCCTCGCGCCCGTACGCGCCGAGCCCGCCGTAGCGCTCGAGCAGGCGGTCGAGCCGCGCGATCACCTCGTCCTCGCCGGCGCCCCGGGCGAGGCGCAGCGCCACGTCGTCGAAGGCGCCCTCCATCGAGAAGGGCGGGCCGAGGGCGTCGCGGCTCATCCAGACGACGCCGAAGCGGCGGCTATCGGGGAAGATGCTCCCGGCCTGGATCTCGTAGACGTACTCCGGGGAGAGCGCGACGCCGACGACCTGGAGCCGCTCCCAGCGCCCGTGCAGCACGGCGCCGATCGCGTCGCCCGGCTGGAGGTCGTTCGCGTCGGCGAACGCCTCGCTGACGAGCACCTCGTCGCGGCGACCGGGCTCGGGCCAGCGCCCTCGGCGCACGTGGAGGTCGTTCAGGATCGGGACGCGCCGCTCCGGGATCGACACGAGCCGGCCCGTCGCGGGCTCGGCGAGGCCGGGCACGTCGAGCGTCACCTCGGCGACGATGCGCGTCTCGACCGCCGCGACGCCCGGGATCGCGGCGATCCGGTCGCGCAGCGTCTCGGGCGCGCGCTCGAGCTGCGCGAAGACGTCGGCGAAGCGGTAGCGCGCGTAGTAGCGGGCCTGCGAGAGGGCCAGAGACTCGTAGGCCGAGCGCGTGGTCACCACGACGGCGACGCCGCAGGCGACGACGAGCGCGATCGCGAGCACCTGGCCGCGCAGGTGCCAGAGGTCCCGCAGCAGCTTGCGGCGCAGCGCCGTCACGCGGAGATCACCAGCTCAGCTCGTCGGGCGCGAGCCGGCGGGCGTTGCTCACGACCTCCGCGATGCGGCCGCTCCGCATCCGGACGACCCGGTCGGCCATCCCGGCGATGGCGGCGTTGTGCGTGATGACGGCGGTCGTCGTCCCGAGCTCCTCGTTCGTGCGCGCGAGCACCTCGAGCACCCGCTTCCCGGTCTCGAAGTCCAGCGCGCCGGTGGGCTCGTCGCAGAGCAGGACGTCCGGCCGCTTCGCCACCGCGCGCGCGATCGCGACCCGCTGCTGCTCGCCGCCCGAGAGCTGCGCGGGAAAGTGGTCGCTGCGATCGGCGAGGCCCACCAGGCGGAGCGCCTCCAGCGGGTCCATCGCGCGCTCGGCGATCTCGGTGACGAGCGCGACGTTCTCGCGCGCCGTGAGGCTCGGGATGAGGTTGTAGGACTGGAACACGAAGCCGACGTGCTCGCGGCGGAAGCGGGTGAGGGCGGCCTCGTCGCCGCCCGTGAGGTCGTGGCCGTGGAACCGCACGCGGCCGCTGGTCGGGACGTCGAGCCCGCCGAGGATGTGGAGCAGCGTCGACTTCCCGCTGCCCGACGGTCCGAGGAGGACGAGCAGCTCTCCGCGGTGGACGTCGAGATCGACGCCGTCGAGAGCGCGCACGTCCACCTCGCCCACGCGGTAGACCTTGGTGAGCGCGCGGGCTTCGAACACGGTCCCGCGCGGCGGCGCCGCGGGCGCGGCGTCGCCCGCGCGGAGCGCCGGGTCGGTCGGGTGCGCCCCCATGCCGCTCCGCAGCGTAGCGCCCGGGGCGTCCGGCCCGGCCGGCGCGCGGCGAGCGGCCGTTCGCCGCCGCCGGCCCACGCGCGGGAGCCGCGCCGGCCCGGCCCGACCCGACGGCCGCCGCGCGCCGCGTCTTCCTCGGGCGCCGGGCTGCTACGGTGTTCGAAGGCGCCCTCGCTCGGGACGGAGGCGCGTCTCGCGCGCGCCGCTTCTCGCGCGCGTGCGGATCGGGTTCGCGCAGGCGGAGGCGGCGTGCGCTGGTCGTGGAAGCTCGGCGAGGTCGCCGGCATCGGCGTCCTCGTCCACGCGACGTTCCTCATGATCGTCGCCTGGGTGGCGCTCTCGCACTGGCTCGTCGAGCGCAGCGCGAGCGCCGCGCTCGGCGGCGCGTTGTTCGTGCTCGCGCTCTTCGCGTGCGTCGTGCTGCACGAGCTCGGCCACGCGCTCGTCGCGAAGCGCTTCGGCGTGCGCACGCGCGACATCACGCTCTACCCGATCGGCGGTGTGGCCCGGCTCGAGCGCCTTCCCGACGACCCGCGCCAGGAGGCGGCCATCGGCCTCGCCGGACCTGCGGTGAACCTCGTCCTCGCGGCGCTCCTCGGCGCGCTCGCCGCGACCGGCGGAACGGCGCCGCTCTCCGAGCTCGCCGTGGGTCGCGGGCCGTTCCTGGAGCGCCTCGTGGTCGCCAACCTCTTCCTCGCGGGCTTCAACCTCCTGCCCGCGTTTCCGATGGACGGAGGGCGCGTCCTGCGCGCGCTCCTGGCCACGCGCCTCAGCTACGTGCGCGCCACGGAGATCGCGGCCGGCGTGGGCCAGGCCGTCGCGCTCGCGTTCGGGCTCGTGGGCCTCTTCACGAACCCCTTCCTCGTCTTCATCGCGCTCTTCGTCTGGCTCGGCGCCTCCAGCGAGGCCGCGGCGGCGCAGATGCGCGCGGCGTTCCGCGGCCTTCCGGTGAGCCGCGCGATGGTGACCGAGTTCGCGACGCTCGCGCCCGGCGACCCGCTGGCGCGCGCCGTCGATCTCACGCTCTCGGGCACGCAGAAGGACTTCCCGGTGGTGGACGAGGGGCGGCCCGTCGGGATCCTGCACCAGACCGAGCTCCTCGCCGGCCTCGCGCAGCGCGGGCCCGGCGCGCGCGTCGCGGACTTCATGCGCCGCGGGGTCGAGACGGTGGACGCGCGCGATCGGGTCGACGCCGCCGCCGCGCGCCTCGCGGAGAGCGACAGCGAGGTGCTGGCCGTGATGCGCGCGGGCGAGGTGGTCGGGCTCCTCACCCAGGACAACCTCGGCGAGCTGGTCCGCATCCAGGCCGCCGCGTCGGCACGCCGGCCGCGGCGCTCGGGAGACGCCGCCCGAACCGCCGGGCCGCCCTCGGCCTGACACGGCGCCCGCGCTGCCGCCGCACCGCGCGCCGCGCGCCGGGGCCGCGCGCCGCGCCTACGGCGCGCGCGTCCCGTCGCGGAGCCGCCCCGCCTCGAGCAGCCTATGCCGCTGGTCGGCGTCGTGCGAGACGACCACGGCGAGGTCGGGGGTCTCGCGCATCAGGTTCGCGATCGCGCGGAACTGGGCGAGCACGGCGCGCCGGTCCTCGCCCAGGAAGAAGCTCGTCACGAGGCGCGGCCGGTAGTGCTCGTGCGCGATCTGATCGAGATGCCACGCGACGTCGCCGACGAAGAGGTACTCGGACCCGTCCTGGAGGCGGACGTACGCGAGCAGCGTGCCGGGCGTGTGTCCGGGCGCTTTCTGCAGCACGATCCCCGGCGCCGCCGCGTGCACGCGCTCGAACGCGAGCGGCTCCAGCCGCTCGCGCAGCGCGTCCGGCACGCGGGCCTCGCCCAGCGCCTCCTCGTTCGCCAGCTGCTCGGAGGTGAGCCTCACGCGGCCCGCGAGGGCCTCCGGCGCGGGGTGATCCGCGATCCCCGCCAGGTGATCGAAGTGCTCGTGGGTCACGAACGCCTGGTCGGCCTGCGAGAGCGCGGCGTGCACCTGCTCGTAGGCCGCGGCGTGGTGGCGCCCGTTCGGGTCCATGCGCTCGAGGAACGAGGCGGGAAAGCCGGCGTCCAGCACGACGGACCCGCCGTCCGGGTACGCGATCTGGAACACCTGGTGCACCATCGGGTGCGGGTCGAACGACTCCCCGGCGAAGACCGCCGCCCGCGGCAGCGACGCCTCGGCGACGAGCGCGCTGTAGACCGCGACCGGCTTCGCCCCCGGCACCGCGTCCGCCAGCCGCCGGAGCTCCTCGATCGAGAGCACGTAGTCGCTCTCTTGCGGCACCGGCTCCTTCGCGGTGAGCCACGTCCACGCGCCCGCCGCGACGACGGCCAGCACGGCGAGGACCGCGAGAGCGATCGCGAGGAAGCGGCGCATCGAAGCCCTCCTTCGGCGCGGGCAGGATAGCGCCGCGCGGGCGGGCCGAGCGGCGCAGAGCGGCGGCGGGCCGGCCGACCGCGGCGCCGTGTCGGCCGGACGCCGGCGCGCTAGCGCAGCTCCACCCCCGCCAGCGTCCCCGCCGCGCGCCAGTCGCGCAGGATCTGGAAGAACACGACGGGGCCGCCGCCGAAGAAGCCGTCCTGGCCGTTGCGCTCGCCGGGCTTTCCCTCGTTGTTGTAGTAGCCCGGGGTGCAGCTCTCCAGGAACTCGCGCCCGAGGCCCGAGAGGCGGATGACGGTATCCACCCAGGCGGCCTCGGCCTCGGCGGTCACCTCGACGGTGCGCGCGCCGCGCTCGCGGGCCTGACGGACGACGTACGCGATGTGGCGGCTCTGCTCGCTCAGCATGTGGGGGTAGTTCACCGTGAAGCCGCCCTGCTGGTTGCCCATGATGAAGCAGTTCGGAAAGCCGTGGACGAGCATGCCGTGCAGCGTCCGCACGCCGCCCGACCAGCGCTCGCTCAGCGCCACGCCGTCGCGCCCGCGAATCTCGCAGCCCGCGCGTCGGGTGTAGGCGGTGCCGACCTCGAAGCCCGTGGCGTAGACGATGCAGTCGACCTCGTACTCGGCGCCGTTCGCGACGACGCCCCGCTCGGTGATGCGCTCCACGCCCTTTCCGCGAGTGTCCACGAGCGTCACGTTCGGGCGGTTGAACGTCTCGAGGTACTCGTCGTGGAAGCAGGGGCGCTTGCAGAACTGGCGGTACCACGGCTTCAGCGCCTCGGCCGTCGCGCGGTCCTTCACGATGGCGTCCACCCGCGCGCGGATCTGCTCCATCTTCTCGAAGTCGGCGAGCTCCATCGTCCGCGCGACCTGGTCGGGCGCGACGCCGCCGCCGGGCTCGCGCGGGACCATGACGAGCAGCTTCCGGATGATGTCGGTCCAGCCGTCCGCGACGAGGTCCTCGGCCTGCCAGCCGCCCGAGACCAGGATGTTGAAGTTGTCCATGCGGCGCTGCTGCCAGCCGGGCTCGAGCGACGCCGCCCACCCCGCGTCCGTGGGCCGGTTGCCGCGGACGTCGATGGACGACGGCGTGCGCTGGAACACGTACAGGTGGCGGGACCACGCCCCGAGGTGGGGGACGCACTGCACCGCCGTCGCGCCGGTGCCGATCACCGCCACGCGCTTGTCGCGCAGCCGCGTCAGCCCGCCGTTCGAGTCGCCGCCGGTGTAGCCGTAGTCCCAGCGGCTCGTGTGGAACGCGTGCCCGCGGAAGCGCTCGATCCCGGGGATGCCCGGAAGCTTCGGCCGGTTGAGCGGCCCGTTCGAGTTCACGACGAAGCGCGCGCGCAGCCGGTCGCCCCGGTCCGTGGAGACCGTCCAGCGCGCGGCGTCCGCGTCCCAGCGCAGCTCCGTGGCCTGGGTCTGGAACACGGCGCCGCGGTAGAGGTCGTAGCGGCGCCCGATCGCCCGGCTGTGCGCCAGGATCTCGGGCGCGCGCGCGTACTTCTCGGTCGGGACGTAGCCGAGCTCCTCGAGCAGCGGGAGGTAGATGTACGACTCCACGTCGCACTGCGCGCCGGGATAGCGGTTCCAGTACCAGGTGCCGCCGAAGTCGCCGCCCTTCTCGACGATGCGGACGTCGTCCACGCCGGCCTCGCGCAGACGCGCCGCGGCGAGGAGACCCCCGAAGCCGCCGCCGACGACGACCGCCTCTGCGTCCTCCTCGATCGGGTCGCGCGCGAAGCCGGGCTCGACGTACGGGTCGTCGGCGAAGCCCGCGAAGCGGCCGCCGACCTCGACGTACTGCTCGTTGCCGTCCGCACGGATGCGCTTGTCGCGCTCCTCCCGGTACTTCGCGCGCAGCGCGTCGGGGTCGAAGGGGAGCCCCGCGCGCGCCGGGGGCGGCGGGGTCGGGTCGGACGTCTCGCTCGACATGCGGGGGCCTCGCGAAGGATGGGCGCGGGCCCAGGGTACCAGGCGCCGCTCCGGCGCGGCGAGCGCGGCGCCGCCGCCGGGCGGCTGTCATCCTCGGCCGCATGGACGCGCGCAGGGCGGGGCGCGCGGCCGCGCGCGCCGCGCCGGCCGCGGGCGACGTCGCGGGCCGGGTCGCGGCGCTCGACTGGGAGCGCATCGCCGCCGACCTCGACGCCCACGGCTGCGCCCGGATCGAGCGCCTCCTCGCGCCGGGCGCGTGCGCGGCGCTCGCGGCGCTCTACGCCGACGAGGCGCGCTTCCGCAGCCGCGTCGCGATGGCGCGCCTCGGCTTCGGCCGCGGCGAGTACAAGTACTTCCGCTACCCGCTTCCGGCGGTCGTGGCGTCGCTCCGGACCGCGCTCTACCCGCGCCTCGTCCCGCTCGCCAACCGCTGGCACGAGACGATGGGGCTCGAGGGGCGCTTCCCCCCGACGCTCGCGCGCTTCCTCGCGCGCTGCCGCGCGGCGGGCCAGCGGCGCCCGACGCCGCTCCTCCTCTCGTACGGGCCCGGCGACTACAACTGCCTTCACCAGGACGTGTATGGGGAGCTCGTCTTCCCGATCCAGGCGACCGTGCTCCTCTCGGCGCCGGGCGGCGACTTCACGGGCGGCGAGTTCGTGCTCACCGAGCAGCGGCCGCGCATGCAGTCGCGTCCGGAGGTCGTGCCGCTGGCGCAGGGGGACGCGGTGCTCTTCGCGGTGCGCGAGCGCCCGGTGCGCGGGACGCGCGGCGTCTACCGCGTGCGCATGCGCCACGGCGTGAGCCGCGTCCACGGCGGCCTGCGCCGGACGCTCGGCGTGATCTTCCACGACGCGCGCTGACCTCCCGCGCGCGCCGCGGCGGGCGGCGGCCGCCGCGCCCGCCGCCGGCGCTCCGACCCGCGCCCGACCCGCGGGCCGCGGCGGCCCGAGGAGTGCGGCGCCGCGCTACGCCGCCGCGCGCGCGCGCACGCCGTCCGCCAGCTCGTGGAGCAGCGCCTCCGTCTCGCCCCAACCGAGGCAGGCGTCCGTGATCGACTGCCCGTAGGCGAGCGGGACGCCGTGCGCCCAGTCCTGCCGGCCGGCCACGAGGTGGCTCTCGAGCATCACGCCGAGCAGCGCGCGCTGCCCCCCCTGGAGCTGCGAGAGCACGGCGCGCGCGACGGCCGGCTGGCGCGCGGGGTCCTTCCGCGAGTTGTCGTGCGAGCAGTCGACGAGGACGCCGCGCGCGATCCCCTGCGCCGCCGCCAGGCGGGCGGCCTCGGCCACCGTGGCCGCGTCGTGGTTCGGTCCACGGGCGCCTCCGCGCAGGATCAGGTGCCGATCGGGGTTGCCGCGCGTCTTCACGACGGCGCTGGCGCCTCCCTCGTCGACGCCCAGAAAGCTGTGCGGGTGGCCCGCGGAGACCAGCGCGTTCGCGGCGCCGGCGAGCGAGCCGTCGGTCCCGTTCTTGAAGCCGACCGGCATCGAGAGCCCGCTCGCCATCTCGCGGTGGGTCTGGCTCTCCGTCGTGCGCGCCCCGATCGCCGCCCAGGCGACGAGATCCGCGAGGTACTGCGGCGTCACGGGATCGAGCACCTCGGTCGCGCACGGGACGCCGAGCGAGTTCACGGCGAGGAGAATGCGCCGGGCGAGCAGGAGGCCGTGGCCGACGTCGCAGCTCCCGTCGAGGTGGGGGTCGTTGACCAGGCCCTTCCAGCCGACCGTCGTGCGCGGCTTCTCGAAGTAGGTCCGCATCACGACGAGGAGCGCGTCGGCCGTCTCGCGCGCGACCCGCGCGAGGCGCGCCGCGTAGTCCAGCGCCGCGGCCTCGTCGTGGATCGAGCAAGGCCCGACCACGACCAGGAGCCGGCCGGCGTCGCGTCCGTGCACGAGCTCGCGCAGCGCCGCGCGCGCACCCCGCACGGTCGCCGCGGCGCGCGGCGGGACCGGCAGCCGGCGCTTCACCGCGCGCGGCGCCTCGAGCGGCGCCAGGGAGACGAGGTTCCGGTTCTCGAGCGGTTCGTCCATGAAGGGCTCCGTGGCCCGAAACGACGAAGCCCCGAGAGGTGCGTCCTCTCGGGGCTTCGGGAGTTCCGGCTGCGATGCGCCGCTACACGCGCTCCCTCCGCCCCGGCGGATACCAGGCCGCGAAGAAGAAGAAGCGCGCGAGCCGACGCTGCGACATTCGCCCGAACGTACCGCGCCGGCCGGGGGCCGCGCCACCCCGGCGGGGGCGCCGCGTCAGCCGAGGAGCGCGAGCTGGCGGGACTGGGCGAGCAGCACGCCGCCGCGGGTCCAGATCTCGCCGTCCTCCTCCACGAAGCCGTCGCGCGCGAGGCGCGAGCGGAAGAGGGCGAGGCAGAAGTCGCCCGGGTCGGCGTCGGCGGGCCACGGCGCGCGAAAGTGCACGGTGAGGTCCAGCGTCGGAACGCCGGACGCGAGCTCCGTGGGAGCGACCCGTGCGAAGATCGCAGGAGGCCACGCGTCCGTGTAGGCGGCGACGAGCGCGGGCTCGGCCGCGGGAGGGCCTTCGCGCAGGCGGATCCAGCCCCCCGCCACGGCCTCCGACACGGCGCTCCCGGGCTCCCCGGGCCCCGCGGGCCCACCGAGCGCTGGGAAGACGGACCGCGACTCGAAGCGCTCGCGCATCGGGATCGGGAACGCGGCGGTCGCCTCGAGCGGCCGCGCGCCCTCGGGCGGGGCGACCTCGGGCATCGCGAGGCGGGAGAACGCGGGCCCGGGACGCGGCGCGGCGAAGGAGGCGAGGGCGAGGGCGCGCAGCTTCCCGTCCTGCTCGAGGCGTGCCGTCGCCGCGGTCACCGTGCGGCCGACGCGCTCGAGCGCCGTACGCACCAGCGCGTCGCCCTCGACGGGCGGGGAGGCGTAGTGCACGGTGAGAGAGCGCGGCGGGCGCGCGGGGTCCGCCACCGCGGCGGTGAGGGCGCGCAGCAGCAGGGCGGCGACGTACCCGCCGTTCGGCCCGCGCAGGATCCACCAGCCGCGGTCGATGCGCGCGCCGAAGGCGCCGCCGCCGAGCGGCTCCACGGCCGTATCGCGTTGGAACCGGTTCATGGTCGACCGCTCGGGCGCTCGGAGGGCCGGGGGGCGGAGGGTAGCGGAGCCCTCTAGGCTGCCCACGTGTCGGCGCCCGATCTCGCCCTCGTCGCGATCGCCGCGCTCTGGGGCGGCTCCTTCGCCGTCACGGCGGCGCTGGTCGAGCAGGTCGACCCGCACGAGCTGCTCGCGCTGCGCTTCGCGCTGGCGGCCGCGGCGCTCGCGCTCGCGCGGCCCCGGGCGCTCCTCGGCGCCGGCGCGCCGGCCTGGCGCGCGGGCGCGGTGCTCGGCCTGTGCCTCTACGCCGGCTTCGCGTTCCAGACGTTCGGGCTGGCCTACACCACGCCGGCGCGATCGGCGTTCCTCACGGCATCGTACGTCTTCCTCGTGCCGCTCCTCGCCTTCGCGTTCGGCCGCGAGCGCGTGGGCCGCCCGGTCGCAGTCGGCGCGCTCCTCGCGACGGCGGGGCTCGCGCTCCTCACCGGCCCCGAGGTCCGGGCCGACGTCCGGCGTGGCGACGTGCTGTCGCTGCTGTGCGCGTTCGGCTTCGCGCTACACCTCCTGGCTCTCGGGCGCTACGCGGGGCGCGCCGCGCCCGACGCGCTCGCCGTCACGCAGCTCGCGGTCGTGGCCGTCCTCGCGGCCGCGGGAAGCCTCGCGTTTGCCCCGCCGCGGCTCGCGCTCGACGCGCGCGGGTGGGCGGGGCTCCTCTACCTCGCGTTCGGCTGCACGACGCTCGCGTACTTCGTGCAGACCTGGGCCCAGCGCACGACGCCCCCCGCGCGGGCCGCGCTCCTCTTCGCGCTCGAGCCCCTCTTCGCAGCCGCCGTCTCGGTCGGGCTCGGGCGCGAGGCCCTCGCACCGGCAACGCTGCTGGGCGGCCTCCTGATCGTGGGCGGCGTCGCGGTCGGGGAGGGGCTGCGAGCGGCGCCTGGCGCGCAAACCCGCGAGATCGAAGACGATTCGGGCCGACGATCGAATGGGTGATCATTGACATTGATTTTCAATTTCACGTAGGATACGGTCGCGGCGTCGAGGGAGGCCCGCCGTCCGTGATCGTCTGCCACTGCTACGGGGTCTCGGACCGCACCATCCGTCGCGCCGCGCGCGCGGGCGCGGTGACGGCGGACCTCGTCGCGCGGGCCTGCGGCGCGGGGACGGGCTGCGGCGGCTGCCGCGGAGCGGTGCAAGAGCTGCTGTCGACCGAGCTCTCCGCCGCGAGCGCCGTCGCCGCGCCGGCGCCGGCCGCCGAGGCCGCGTCGCCGCGCTGAGCCGGGCGCGGCCCTCCGCCGCGGGGCGCCGGTGGAATCGCGCGCCGCGCTCGCGAAGCCGCGCGCCCGGCCCGCGGATCGGCGCATCGCGGCGCGACGCGTGCGTCGGCCGCCGCCCGCGCCCCGGCGTCGTGCTGACGCCACCGCGCGCGCGGCGTACCTTCGGGCCGTCCCCCGAGCGGAGGTGCGGCGTGCGAGGCGACGCGCAGATCGTCGAGGCCCTGAACGACATCCTCACCGCCGAGCTCACGGCGATCAACCAGTACTTCGTGCACGCGAAGATGTGCGAGAACTGGGGCTACGAGCGGCTCGCGAAGAAGAAGCGCGAGGAGTCGATCGACGAGATGAAGCACGCCGACGAGCTGATCGAGCGCATTCTCTTCCTCGAGGGCACGCCGAACATGCAGCGCCTCTCCCACGTCGGCGTCGGCGAGGACGCGGTCGAGCAGCACCGGCTCGACCTCGCGATGGAGCTCGAGGCGGTCGCGCGCTTGAACCGCGCCATCGCGCTCTGCCGCGAGAAGGGCGACAACGGGACGGGGGATCTGCTGGAGCGGATGCTCCGGTCCGAGGAGAGCGCGGTCGAGTGGCTGGAGGCGCAGCTCCACCTCGTCGAGGAGATCGGCAAGGAGCGCTACCTCGCCGAGCAGATCCACGAGTAGCGCGCCCGCGCGCGGCCCCCGCGTGCGCGCGCCCCGAGGCCCGGCGCGCAGCGCCGCTCCGAGCGCTTCCCGCCGCCCTGCGCGTCAGGCCGCGCCGCCGCGCAGCGACGCCTGCCGCAGCCGCTCGAGCGCGACGGCCGCCATCGCCGCCTGCAGGTTGTAGGACGGGATGAAGCCGCGCATCGGGAGGCGGATCGCGCAGTCGGCCGCGCGCAGGACGTCGTCGGGGATCCCGTGGCGCTCGCCGCCCACGACGAAGAGGGCGGGGACGGTGAGGTCGACGTCCCAGGGCGGGCGCGTCCCGACGTCCTCGAGCGCGATCACCGCGCGCCCCGCGGCGCGCGCGAGCCGCAGCACCTCGCGCGAGGGCATCCAGAAGACCGGCATGTAGCGGTCGGCGCGCATTGCGGCGCGCGTCGCCTCGCGCCTCCCCTCGTGGTCGAACCCGTTGTCGACGAAGACCGCGTCCGCGCCCGACACCTCGGCGGTGCGGATCGCGAAGCCCGTGTTGCCGGGGTATGCGAGCCCCACGAGGAGCCACGCGGCGCCGCGGCGCGCGAGGGCGTCCGCGGGCGCGGCGCCGGGGTCGGGCCCGACGAGCCCGAGCAGCTCCGACGGCGGATCGGTCTTCGAGAGCCGCCGCAGCGAGGCCGCGCTCGCCTCGTGCACCGCGACCCCCGCGGCGCGCGCCGCCTCGACCAGCGGCGCGACGCGCGGATCGCCGGGCGGCCGCGCGACGAGCAGGAGGCGCAGCGGCTCGCCCCGCGCGAGCGCCGCGGCCACCTCCTCGACCCCCGCGAGCTGCCGCCGCCCTCCCTCCACCCGGCGCAGCCTACTGGCGCGCGCGCGTTTCGGAAGGGGGCCGGCCCCCTCCGTGCGGCGACCGCCCCGCCGGGAGGTCGGTCGTGCGGCGCGTCTCGTGCGGCCCGCGGCGGGTGCTAGTCGGCCTTGCGGAACTCGAGGGCCTCGCCCGAGAGCCGCGCGTCGGCGAGCACCTTGGAGCCCTCGGGGAAGCGGCCCTCGAGCACCTGCATCGCGAGCGGGTCCTGCACCATGCGCTGGATCACGCGCTTCAGCGGCCGCGCCCCGTAGTGGGGGTCGTAGCCCTTCTCCGCGAGGAGGCGCTTCGCCTCGGGCGTGAACTCGATCTCGATGCGCCGGTCCGCGAGGAGCTTCTTCACCCGCCCGAGCTGGATGTCGACGATGCGCTCGATGTGCTCGCGCCCGAGCTGGTGGTAGATGATCACCTCGTCGACGCGGTTCAGGAACTCGGGCTTGAAGTGCGCGCGCAGCGCCTCCACGACCCGCCGCTCCAGCTCCGGCCGCTCGGCCTCGCTCAGCTCGACGATGTACTGGCTGCCGATGTTCGACGTCATGATCAGGACGGTGTTGCGGAAGTCGACCGTGCGGCCCTGGCCGTCGGTCAGGCGCCCGTCGTCCAGGATCTGGAGCAGGGCGTTGAACACGTCCGGGTGCGCCTTCTCGATCTCGTCGAACAGCACGACGCTGTACGGACGCCGCCGCACGGCCTCCGTCAGGTAGCCGCCCTCCTCGTAGCCGACGTAGCCCGGCGGCGCGCCGATGAGCCGCGAGACGGAGTGCTTCTCCATGAACTCGCTCATGTCGATGCGGACCATCGCCTGCTCGTCGTCGAACAGGAACTCGGCGACCGCGCGCGCGGTCTCGGTCTTCCCGACGCCCGTCGGGCCGAGGAAGATGAACGAGCCGATCGGGCGGTTCGGGTCCTGCAGCCCGGCGCGGGCGCGGCGCACGGCCGCCGCGACGGCGGCGAGCGCCTCATCCTGGCCGACCACGCGCTGGCGCAGCTTGTCCTCCATCTGGAGGAGCTTCGCCTGCTCGCCCTCCATCATCTTGGACACGGGAATGCCGGTCCACTTCGAGACGATCTCGGCGATCTCCTCGGCGGTGACCTCCTCCGAGAGCAGCGAGCCGGCCTTCTGCACCTCGGCGAGACCGCGGCTCTCGGCCTCGAGCTGCTGCTCGTTCTCGCGCAGCAGGCCGTACTGGATCTCCGCCGCGCGCTCGAGCTGGCCCTGGCGCTGCGCGCGCTGGAGCTCCGCCTGGAGCTCTTCGCGCCGCTCCTTGAGCTCGCGCAGCTTCGCGATGGCCGCCTTCTCGTTCTCCCAGCGCGCCTTCAGCTCCGCGCCCGACTCGCGCAGCGCCGCGAGCTCCCGCTCCACGCTCTGGAGCCGCTCGGCGCTGGCCCGGTCCTTCTCCTTCTTCAGCGCCTCGCGCTCGATCTCGAGCTGCGTGCGCTTGCGCTCGAGCTGGTCGAGCTCCTCGGGCATCGAGTCGATCTGCACGCGCACCCGGCTCGCCGCCTCGTCGACGAGGTCGATGGCCTTGTCGGGCAGGAAGCGGTCGCTGATGTAGCGATGGGAGAGGGTGGCGGCCGCCACGAGCGCGGCGTCCTGGATGCGGACGCCGTGGTGCACCTCGTAGCGCTCCTTCAGCCCGCGCAGGATCGAGATCGTGTCCTCGACGCTCGGCTCGCCGACGAAGACCGGCTGGAAGCGCCGCTCGAGCGCGGCGTCCTTCTCCACGTGCTTGCGGTACTCGTCGAGCGTCGTCGCGCCGACGCAGCGCAGCTCGCCGCGCGCGAGCGCGGGCTTAAGCATGTTCGCGGCGTCCGCGGCGCCTTCCGCCGCGCCCGCTCCGACGATCGTGTGCAGCTCGTCGATGAAGAGGATCACCTCGCCCTTCGCCTCGGTGACCTCGCGCAGGACGGCCTTGAGGCGGTCCTCGAACTCGCCGCGGTACTTCGTCCCCGCGATGAGCGCGCCGAGGTCGAGCGCGACGACGCGCCGGTTCGCGAGGCTCTCCGGCACGTCCCCCGCGACGATGCGCTGGGCGAGGCCTTCCACGATCGCGGTCTTCCCGACGCCCGGCTCGCCGATCAGGACCGGGTTGTTCTTGGTGCGGCGCGAGAGCACCTGCACGACGCGCCGGATCTCCTCGTCGCGTCCCACCACCGGGTCGAGCTTCCCGGCGCGCGCGAGGTCCGTGAGGTCGCGCCCGAACTTCGCGAGCGCCTGGTACTTCGACTCCGGGTCCTGGTTCGTCACGCGGGCGCTTCCGCGCACGGAGTCGACGCCCTTCGCCACCGACTCCGGCGTCGCGCCGGCGTCGCGCAGGATCCGGCGCACCTCGTCGTCCGCGTCGGTCGCGAGGGCGAGCAGCAGCTGCTCGGTGGAGACGTACTCGTCCTTGCGCTGCTCCGCGCCGCGGAAGGCGGCCTCGAGGACGCGCGAGAGAGCGGGGGAGAGCGTCGGCTGCGCGGCGCCGCCGGTCATCTTCGGCAGGCGCGCGAGCTGCGCCTCGAGCGCCTGGCGCAGCGGCTCGAGCGGAACGCCGATCTTCTGGAGGATCGGCACCACGGCGCCCTCGGGCTGGTCCAGCAGCGCGCGCAAGAGGTGCGCCGGCCCGATCTGGGAGTGCCCGCGGCTCGTCGCGAGGGACTGCGCCTCGGAGAGCGCCTCCTGGCCCTTGACGGTCAGCTTGTCGAAACGCATGCGCCGAAGCTATGCACCGGCCGTGCCCGAGCAAGCGCGTAGGCGCGCACCCCCGGGTCGGGGCGCGCGCTCACGGCGCTTCGCATCGGCCGGGCGTCGCCTCGACGGTCCCGACCTCAGCTCGACGTGGGCTCCCAGGGCCGCGGCGGGAGGCCGCCGCCCTCGTCCTCCCCGAGCGCGGGATCGTCGTCCGGCGCCGCGAAGGGCGGCGGCGCGGCCGGGGCCGGCGCGGGCGCAGGCCGGGGCGCCGTGCGCGGCATGGCGGCCTTGCGCGCCGAGGGCTTGCGCGACGGCGCGCGCGCGGCCTTGCGGCCGCCCCTTCTCGCGGCGGGCCGCCCTCGCGCGGCGGTGCGCTTCTTCGCCGCCTTCCGGCGCGCGCCCTTCTTGCGCGCGGCCTTCCTCGCGCCGCGGCGCGCGCCGCGCGCGCTCTTCTTGCGGATGCCGCGGCGCGCACCCTTCTTGCGCGCGGCCTTCTTGCGAGCCGACTTCTTCCTGGACGCCACGTGGACCCCCTTCTGTGCGCATTCGCTCCGAGCGCATTCGCGAGGCGGCCCGGGCCGCCCGGCGAAGAGGGCTGTACCACGACTCCGGGCGGCGTGTCTACTGCGGTGTCAGCGCGACGAAGATCTCCGCCTCGCCGCGGCGCACGAGCAGCAGCGCCCCCTTGTCCCGGCCTTCGATGGCCGAGCGGAAGCTGCGCACGTCCGAGACGGGCTGCTGGTTGACCTCGAGGATCACGTCGCGGCGCCGCAGGCCCGCCTCGTCCGCCGGGCTGCCGGGCTCGACGTTCGTGACCACGACGCCGCGCCCGCTCTCGACCCCGAGCTGCTGGGCGATCTCCGGGCTGAGGTCCTGAACCGACAGCCCGTAGCGCGGCCGGCCCTCCGGGCTCTGCTCCGCGCGCGCCCGCTCGACGTCCGCGTCCAGCTCGCCGAGCTTCACCCGCAGCGTCTTGCGCTCGCCGCGGCGCAGGACCACCACGTCGGCCTCGCGCCCGACCTCCATCCGAGCCACCCGGCGCGGCAGCTCGTTCATCTTCTCGATCGCCTCGCCGCCGAACTGGACGATCACGTCACCGCTCTTGATGCCCGCCTCGTCGGCCGGGCTGCCGGGCTCCACCTTCGACACCAGCGCACCTTCGGTGTCGTCGACGCCCAGCATCTCCGCCATCTCGGGCTCGATGGGCTGGATGTAGACCCCGAGCCAGCCGCGGGAGACGCGTCCGGCCGTGCGCAGCTGCGGCAGGATCTCCTTCGCGATGTTCACCGGGACGGCGAACCCGATGGTGTTCGCGCGCGGGTTGATCGCCGTGTTGATCCCGATGACCTCGCCCGCCATGTTGATGAGCGGCCCGCCCGAGTTGCCGGGGTTGATCGCGGCGTCGGTCTGGATGAAGTCGTCGAAGCGGCGCGCGTCGGGGTCGGCGTTGATCTCGCGGTGCCGCGCGCTCACGATCCCCGCGGTGACCGTGTGCTCGAGGCCGAAGGGGTTGCCGATCGCGACGACCCAGTCGCCCGGCCGGACGCGGTCGGAGTCGCCGAGCGGCAGCGCCGGAAGCTGGCTCTCCGCCTCCACCCGGATGAGCGCGATGTCGGTGCGGGGATCGCGCCCCACCACCTGCGCGTCCATCTGCGTCCCGTCGCTGAAGTGCACCTCGATCTTGTCGACGTCCTCGATCACGTGGTTGTTGGTGAGGATGTAGCCGTCGGGTGAGATCACGAAGCCCGTGCCGAGGCTCGGCACCTTGCGCGGGCTCTCGAAGAACTCCTCGAACGGCGGCCCGAACGGGCCGAAGAACTCCTCGAGCGGATGGCGCGGCCGGCCCGGCCCCCCCGGCCCTCCGGGCCCGCCCGGTCCGCCCGGCTGGCCGGGGCCGCCGGGCCCGCCCACGGTCCGGGACGTCTGGATGTTCACGACGGCCGGCGACGCGCGCTCCGCGAGGTCCGCGAGGCTTCCGGGCGCGGCCTGCGGCGCGCTCGACGTGCCCGGCTCCCCGCCCTCGCGCCAGAACGGCTCGCCGGCGGGACGCTCGACCGGCTCCGCCTTCGTGCCCTTCTCGCCTTCGCCCGAGCCGAAGAGGTCGATCGCGCGGGCCGCACCGTCGCGCCAGTGGAAGTCGACCTCGAGCACGCCCGAGCCGAGCAGCAGGATGCCGGCGGCGGCCGTGATCACGAGGGCGGTGCTCGTCCGAAGCGTGCGCATGAAGTCCTCGGTCTCCTCGGTCGGGTTGCCGGCGGCCCGGCGCGGGACGCGCGGACACGCCGGTGAGACGTCCTGGGTCGTCGGGTGGTTCCCCCGGCGGGCGTGCCGCGCCGGCCTCGGGCCGGCTAGCCGCCGAGCGGTATCGCGACATGGTATCGACCGCGCCCGCGCTGGACCACGACCAGCGCGCGCGGGCGGCCGAGCAGATCGAGCGCCGCGCGTCGCAGCGCCGACGCATCCTCGAGCGCGCGCCCGTTCACGGCGAGCACGAGGTCGCCCGGCTCCATGCCGATGCGCGCCGCGCCGCTTCCCGGACGCACCTCGACGACGCGGAAGGCGCCGCCCCCCTCGCGCGGCTCGAGCCGCAACCCGAGGAGCTGCTCGTAGAGCTCCGGAACGAGCTCCGACGGAAACGGCGCGGCGCGCGCGCGCAGCTCGCGCGTGTCGCCGCGGCGGAGGAGGCCGAGGCGCAGGTCCTGGCCCGGCGTCGCGCGCTCCAGAACCTCGTAGACCTCCCGCGCGCTCCGCACCGGGTGCCCGTCGATCGAGACGAGGAGGTCCCCGCGCGCGACCCCCGCGGCGGCGCCGGGGCCGCCGGGCCGGACGCGGCTCACGAGCGCCCCGCCGCGCACGTCGGCCGGGAGGTCGAGCGCCCCGGCGAGTCGGACGTCGAGATCCTGAAAGTCGAGGCCCAGCCACACCGGCGTGATCTCGCCGTGGGTGATGAGCTCGGCCACCACGCGCTTGGCGGTGTCGATCGGGATCGCGAACCCGATCCCCTGCGCGCCGCTGTAGATCGCCGTGTTGATCCCGATCAGCTCGCCCGCGGCGTTGAGCAGCGGGCCGCCCGAGTTGCCGGGGTTGATGGAGGCGTCGGTCTGCAGGAAGCCGTGGAACACGCGCTCGCCGTCCGAGCGCAGCGAGCGGTCGATCGCCGAGAGGACGCCCGTCGTCACCGTGTTCGAGAGGCCGAACGGGTTCCCGATCGCGATCACGGGCTCGCCGACCATGAGCCCGGCCGAGCGGCCGGGCGGCGTCCACGGCACCGGCTCGTCGGTCTCCAGCCGGAGCACCGCGAGGTCGTTGTTCGGGTCCGCGCCCACGAGGCGCGCGCCGAACTGGCGGCCGTCGGCCAGCGTGACCCGGACGCGATCCGCGGAGGCGACGACGTGCTCGTTCGTGAGGACGTGCCGGTTCGCGTCGATCACGACGCCGGAGCCGAGGCTCTGCGTGCGCGAGGGCGCGCGCGGCTCGAAGAAGTCGCGGAAGAACCACTCGAGGCCCGGCGGGCCGCCGGGAAAGGTCTGGAACGGGCGGGCGCCGGCGAGCTGCTCCGTCGTGATGTTGACGACCGAGGGGCCGACCTTCTCCACCGCGCGCACGGTCGCCGTGCGCCGCAGGAACGGGTCCTCGGCGGCCGCGGGGGCGCCCCACCCGGCGGGCAGCGCCGCGAGCGCCGCCAGCGCGGCGAGGCGGAGCACCGCCCGGGGATCCATGGCGCGCTGAACCTAAGGCCGGTACCCCTCGAAGGCAATGCTGGAGGCCCTCCTCGAGCGCTTCCGCGCGACGTGGGGCCGCGACGCGGAGCTGGTCGCGCGCGGGCCGGGCCGCGTGAACCTGATCGGCGAGCACACGGACTACGAGGAAGGGCTCGTGCTCCCGTGCGCGATCGACCGCGCCACGCTCGTCGCGGCGGCGCGTCGCGACGACCGGCGCGTCCGCGTGGCGTCGGAGGGGTACGGCGAGCCGGCGGAGCTCGACGCCGCGCAGCCGAGCCGCCGCGGCGCATGGGTCGACTACGTGCAGGGGCCGCTCGTCGCGCTGCGCGAGCGCGGCGTGGAGCCGCCCGGGCTCGACCTCGCGATCGCGAGCGACGTCCCGCACGAGGCCGGGCTCTCGAGCTCCGCCGCGCTGGAGGTGGCGGTCGCGCTCGCGGCGTCGGCGGCGGCGGGGACGCCGCTTGCGGCGCGCGAGCTCGCGCGCGTCGCGCACCGGGCCGAGACGTCGTTCGTCGGCGTTCAGTGCGGGATCATGGACCAGTTCGCGAGCGCGTTCGGGCGCGCGGGCGCGGCGCTCCGGATCGACTGCCGCACGCAGGAGGTGGAGCCCGTCGCGATCGCCGGGCGCGCCGCGCTGCTCGTGATCCACTCGGGCGTGCGCCGGCGCCTGGCGGCGGGCGGTTACGGCGCGCGCGTGCGCGAGTGCCGCGAGGCGGTCGCGCAGGCTCGGGCCGCGGGAATCGCGCCCGCGGCGCGCGCGCTGCGCGACCTCGCGCCCGCCGACCTCCCGGCGCTCGAGCGCGCGCTCGACCCGGTGCCGTTCCGCCGCGCGCGCCATGTGATCACCGAGAACGCGCGCGTAGACGCGGTCGCGGCGGCGCTGCGCGCCGGTGACCTCGCGCGGGCGGGAGCGCTGCTGCGCGCCGGGATGGCGAGCCTGCGCGACGACTTCGAGGTCAGCATCCCCGAGCTCGACGCCCTCTGCGCGGCGGGCGACGCGCAGCCGGGCTGCCACGGCTCGCGCCTGACTGGCGCCGGCTTCGGCGGCTGTACGATCCACCTCGTCGACCCGGCCGCCGCCGACGCGGTGCGCGACGCCGTCGCCGCCGACTTCGCGTCGCGCTTCGGCCGCCGCCCGGCGTCGTGGGTCGTCGCCCCGTCGGCGGGCGCGGCGGTGGTGTGGCGGGCCGCCGACGGCACCGCGACCGGTGCCGGCGCCGCGAGCGGGGGCGGTGCCGAGCGAGTGGAATGACCCGGACGCGCCGCGCCAGGCAGCCCCCGCGTCGCCCGCCTGCCCCCGGCTCGGCGCTCGGGCCGCGGCGGCGCCGTGCGAGCGATCGGGGCGGGGCCCACGCCGGCCCCCGCTTCACCGCTCTGCGTCGCGCGGGGCGGCGGCGGCGCGGAGCGCGGCGGCGAGGGCGCGGGCCGCGGCGGCGGGGTCGGACGCTTGGAGGAGCGCGCCGGTGACGGCGACCCCGGCGGCGCCGGCGCGCACGCAGGCGGCGGCGTTCTCGGCGTGGACGCCGCCCTGCGCGAGGACGGGGACCGGCCCTCGCGACGCGCGCGCGAGCGCTTCGAGACCGACGCAGGGCCGTGTCGACGCCTTGGAGAGCGGGGCGAAGACGGGCGCGAGCTGCGCGTAGTCCACGACGTCCGGCGCGAGCGCGAGCACCTCCTCCGGCGCGTGCGCCGAGACGCCGACGAGGCCGCCGGCGCCGAGGAGCGCGCGGGCCGCCGCGGCGGGGAGGGCATCGAAGCCGAGGTGTACGCCCTCGGCGCCGGCCGCCAGGGCGACGTCGAGGCGCCGGTTCACGACGACGCACACGGCGCCGCCGCGCGCGGCCGCGCCCCGCCGCGCCGCGGCGACGAGCGCGTCCACGTGCGCGAGGAGCGCCGCGCCGCCGAGCGCGCGGTCGCGCACCTGCACGAGGTCGACGCCGCCCGCGACCGCGGCCTCGACCGCGGCGGCGAGGTCGCCCGCGCACGCGGCGCGGTCGGTCACGAGCGCGAGGCAGGGGCGCGGGAGGACGGCCGGTCTCGGCGTGCGGCCTCCCGCACGCGGGTCGGGCGTCCGCGCGGCGGCACCGCGCCGAGGCGCCCGCGAGGCCGCCCCGCTCAGAAGCTCGCGAGGCCGTCGAGCGGGCTGGAGGCGTTCGCGTAGAGCCGGCGCGGGATGCGCCCGGCCTCGTACGCGAGCCGGCCGGACTCGACCGCGAGCCGCATCGCGCGCGCCATGCGCACCGGGTCCTTGGCGCCCGCGATGCCGCTGTTCATGAGGACGGCGGTGCAGCCGAGCTCGAGCGCGATCGCGGCGTCGCTCGCCGTGCCGACGCCGGCGTCGACGACGACCGGCACCTCGACCGTCTCGAGGATGATGCGCAGGTTCGCCGGGTTGCGGATGCCGAGGCCGGAGCCGATGGGCGCCGCGAGCGGCATCACCGCGGCGCAGCCCATCTCGGCGAGCCGCTGGCACGCGACGGGGTCGTCGCCGACGTAGGGCAGCACGGTGAAGCCGTCGCGCAGGAGGATGCGCGCGGCCTCGAGCGTCGCCGGGACGTCGGGGAAGAGCGTGCGCTCGTCGCCGATGACCTCGAGCTTCACGAGCGCGTGCCCGAAGAGCTCGCGCCCGAGCTGCGCGGTCGTGACCGCGTCGTCGACGCGGTAGCAGCCGGCGGTGTTCGGGAGGATCGTGACGCCCTCCGGCAGGTGGTGCAGCACGTTCTGGTCGGGCGGGGCCGACCGGTCCACGCGCCGGAGCGCGACGGTGACCATCTCCGCCCCGCTCGCCTCGACGGCCGCGCGCTGCACCGCGAGCGAGGGGTACTTCCCGCTCCCGACGATCAGCCGGGATCGGAACGTGTGGGACCCGAGCGTGTAGGTGTCGGACATCGGGGTTTCAGCCTCCGCCCACGGCCTCGAGGATCTCGATCCGCTCGCCAGGGGCGATCGTGCGGCTCTCGTACGCGGCGCGCGGCACGACCACGCGGTCGATCGCCACCGCGACGCGGCGGCCGGCGAGGCCGAGCTCGCGCAGCAGGGCGCCGACCGTGGAGCCCGGCCGCAGCGGCCGCTCGGCGCCGTTCACGCGGACGGTGAGAGCGGGTTCCACTGCGTCGGTGAGGGGATCGTCGCTGCGAGGATCCATCGCCTCGACCCGTCGGCCGGAAGCCGAGAGGCTACCGGACCCGCCTGGTCGAAGCGAGCGCGGCCGTCGGCACGGGCCGGTTTGACGGAGGGGGGCGGCGCCTGTAACTAGCCGCCGAGGCGCCGCCTCGAGCGCCGCGCGGCGCGGCCCGGCGGCCTGAACGACGTTCTAAACCAAGGGGTCTGACCCCTTTCTTAACGGGCACGAGGGGGCGGTGTGCGGGTCCTCGTCGCGGGGTCCGGGGGTCGCGAGCACGCGCTCGTCTGGAAGATCGCGCGGAGCCCGCGCGTCGAGCGGGTCTTCGCCGCGCCGGGGAACGCGGGCATGGAGCGCGAGGCCACGTGCCTCCCCGACGTGGCGGCGGGCGACGCGCGCGCGCTCGCCGCGGCGTGCCGCCGCGAGCGCGTCGAGCTCGTGGTGATCGGCCCGGAGGACCCGCTCGCCGCCGGGGTCGCCGACGCGCTGCGCGCGGAAGGTCTCGCCGTCTTCGGGCCGTCGGCGGCCGCGGCGCGCCTCGAGGCCAGCAAGGGCTTCGCGCGCGAGTTCATGGCGCGCCACGGCGTTCCCCAGCCGCGCTTCGCGCGCTTCGAGCGGCTCGAGGACGCGCAGGCTCACGTCCGCGCGCTCGGCGGGCCGTGCGTCGTGAAGGCGGACGGCCTGTGCGCAGGAAAGGGGGTCGCCGTCTGCGACGGCCCGGAGGGGGCGCTGCGCGCACTCGAAGAGATGATGGGGGCGCGTCGCTTCGGCGAGGCGGGGGCGCGGGTCCTCGTCGAGGAGCGGCTCGCCGGCGAAGAGGCGTCGTACTACGCGGTGACCGACGGGGAGCGCGTCGCGACGCTTCCCGCCGCACAGGACCACAAGCGCGCGCTCGACGGCGACCGCGGCGAGAACACGGGCGGGATGGGCGCCTACGCGCCGGCGCCGCTCGTCACCCCGGCCCTCGAGAAGCGCATCCTCGAGGAAATCGTCCACCCGACGCTGCGCGGGCTGCGCGACGAAGGCACGCCCTTCGTCGGCGTCCTCTTCTGCGGCCTCATGATCGACGCCGCGGGCGCCCCGCACGTGATCGAGTTCAACGTGCGCTTCGGCGACCCGGAGACGCAGGCGATCGTCGCCGCCCTCGACGGCGACCTCGTGCCGCTCCTCGAGGGCGCCGCGCGCGGCGCCCTCGACCCCGGGCTCGCGCCGCCGGCCGAGGGCGCGGCGGTGTGCGTCGTCCTCGCTTCGGGCGGCTATCCGCGCGCGTACGAGACCGGCCGCCCGATCGAGGGGATCGAGCTCGCGGAGGCGCTCTCGGACGTCGTCGTCTTCCACGCCGGGACGCGCCGCGAGGGCGGCCGCGTGGTGACGGCGGGCGGGCGCGTCCTCGGCGTCACCGCGCGCGGCCCGGACCTCGCGGCGGCGCGCGCGCGTGCGTACGAGGCCGCCGACCTCGTCCGCTTCGAGGGCCGCCACCTGCGCCGCGACATCGCGGCCCGCGCGCGCGCGTGACGGCGCGCGGCGTCGGGCTCGAGGAGGCGCTCGCCCGCCTCGCGGGCGACGGGCTCGTCGCGTATCCCACCGAGACGGTCTGGGGTCTCGGCGCCGCCGCCGCGCGCGCGGCGGCGGTGGCGCGCCTGCGCGCGTGGAAGGGGCGCGGCGAGGACCACGCGCTCGCCGTCCTCGTCCCCGACGCATCCGCGCTCGAGGCGCTGGGCGCGGAGCTCGGCGCGCCGGCGCGCGCGCTCGCGGCGCGCTTCTGGCCCGGGCCGCTCACGCTCGTCGTGCGCTGCGCCGCGCGCTTCGCGCCGGGCGTCGCCGCGCCGGACGGCTCGGTCGGATTCCGCTGCAGCCCGCACCCGGCGGCCGCGGCGCTCGTACGCGCGGCCTTCGCCGAGGGCCTCGGCCCCTTGACCGCGACCAGCCTCAACCGCTCCGGCGCGCCGCCCGCGCGCGGGCGCGCGGAGGCCGCCGCGCTCTGCGAGGGCCCGGACGCCCCGGCGCTCCTCGACGGCCCCTGGCCCGACGCCGGCCGCCTCGCCCCGAGCAGCGTCGTCGACGCGACGCGCGCGGCGCCGCGCGTCCTGCGCGAGGGGGCGCTTCCCGCGCGCGTCCTGCTCGAGACGGCCGCGGCCGCCGCGGCGCCCGGGAGCGCCGCGCAGGAGACCCCGTGACCGACGTCGCCCCCTTCCGCGCGCTCCGCTACGACCCGGCGCGGGTCGACCTCGCGCGCGTCCTCGTGCCGCCCTACGACGTGATCGGCGCGGCGGAGCGCGCGCGCTACTGGGAGCGCGACCCGCACTGCGCGATCCGCCTCGAGCTCACGCGCGACGTCGCGGACGAGGCCGCGACGGACTACCGCGACGTCGCGGAGCGGGTGCGCGCGTGGCTGGCGGAGGGCGTCCTGCGCCGCGACCCCGAGCCCTCGCTCTACGTCCTGCGCCAGCGCTTCGCGGATCCCTCGGGCCGCGAGCTGCGCCGCGTCGGTTTCCTGGGCGCGCTCCGCCTCGAGGACTACGCGAGCCGCGTCGTGCTCCCGCACGAGCGCACGCTGCGCGGCCCGAAGGCCGACCGGCTGCGCCTCCTGCGCGCGACCGAGGCCAACCTCTCGCCCGTGTTCCTGCTCTACGAGGACCCCGCCCAGGAGCTCGCCGGCCCGCTCGAGGAGGCGCTCGCGGCCGGCGAGACGGTGTGCGCGAAGGACGAGGCCGGCGTCGAGCACGCCCTCGCCGTCGCGCCCGCCCCGGCCCTCGCCGCCGCGGTGGCGCAGTTCCTGGGGCCGCGCTCGGTCGTGATCGCCGACGGCCATCACCGCTACGAGACGGCGCTCGCGTACCGCGACGAGCGGCGCGCGCGCGCCGGAGGCGCGGGGGCGGGGGGCGCCGAGCGCGTCCTCGCCTACTTCGCCAACGCCTACGCGCCCGGGACGTTGCTGCTCCCGATCCACCGCCTCGTGCGCCAGGTGCCGGCGCCCGACGACGCCGGCTGGCGCGCCCGGCTGCCCGGCTGGTCGATGCGTCATGTGCCTGTGTCGTCCGCCGACGCCGTGCCCGCCGCGCTCGAGCGCGAGCTCGCCCCGCTCCAGGGCCGCCACGCGTTCGCCGCAGACGACGGCTCGGGCGTCGTGCGCCTGTTCTCGCGGCCGGCGGACGGCGAGCTCGGCGTGCGCGTCCTCCACCGCGAGGTGCTGGCCGGCGTCTTCGGGCTCGACGACGAGGCCGTGCGCGACGGCGCCGTCGCCTTCCCGAAGTCCGCGGAGGACACTGCCCGGGCGGTGCGGGCCGGGGAGGGCACCGTCGCGCTCTACCTGAACCCCCTGCGCGCCGAGGACGTCTTCCGCGTGACGCGCGCCGGCGAGATCCTCCCGCAGAAATCGACGTACTTCCATCCGAAGCTCCCGACCGGGCTCGTGCTGCGCACGCTGGACGCGGAGGACGCGTGACGCGCGGGCGCCGCGAGCCGCGCCGGGTGGGCGCGGTGCTGCCTCGCCTCCTCGAAGAGCTCGGCTTCGGAGCGGCGCGCGCCGCGATGCAGGCGCAGGAGGCGTGGCCGCGCGTCGTCGGGGCGGAGGCGGCGTCGCACTCGAGCGTCGAGGCGATCCGCGGGCGCACGCTCGAGGTGGGCGTCGACGCGAGCGTCTGGGGACAGCAGCTCCAGCTCCGGCAGCGGGAGATCCTGGCCGCCCTGCGCGAGCTCCTCGGCGACGAGGCGCCCGCGGAGCTGCGCTTCCACATTCGATAGACTCGCGGGCCATGGCTCGCCCCCCGCGTCCCGAGCCGCTCCGCTGCGACTTCTGCGGCGCGGAGGTCCGCGTCGTCCGCCGCGTCGCGCTCGACGCGGACTACGACCGCCTGAAGCCGCACCGCGAGCTCTACGCCTGCGAGCCTTGCTCGGAGCGCAAGGAGCGCGAGCGCCGCGGCGCCGACCGACGTTGACCGCCCGGGAGGCGTCCCTTACATTCGGCCCTCCCCGCGGCCCGGCCGCGGCCCGGCCCGCGCCGTCGACGGGGGCCAGGCCCTCGTCAGACTCCGGATCCCGGAAGGATCGCCATGGTCAAGATTCGACTCCAGCGCGCCGGCGCGAAGAAGCGGCCGTTCTACCGCGTCGTCGCGATCGACGAGCGCCGCCAGCGCGACGGCCGCGCGCTCGAGTTCCTCGGCACCTACGATCCGATCGCCTCGCCGCCCCGGATCGCGCTCGAGAGCGAGAAGATCGAGGCCTGGCGCCGGCGCGGCGCCGAGCTGAGCGCCGCGGTGCGCTCGCTGGTGCGACGCGCCCGCAGGAACGCGCCGCCCGCGGCCGCGGAGCCCGCCTGACGATGGCCGAGCGCCGCACGCCCGCCGAGCTGGTCGAGTTCCTCGCGAAGGGCATCGTGCGCCAACCCGAGGTCGTGAAGGTGCGCGCCGTCGACGACGGCCGGACGCTCGAGCTCGAGACCGCGCCCGAGGACCGCGGCCGCGTGATCGGCCGGCAGGGCCGCGTCGCGAAGGCGCTGCGCGCCCTCGTCGCCGCCTCGCGCACGGGCGCGCAGGTCCAGCTCGACATCGTCGACTGAGCCGGCGGTGGCGCCGCCGGCCGCCCGCCGGGTCGTGCTCGGCCGCGTCGTCGGCGCCCACGGCGTGCGCGGGCTCGTGCGGGTCGCGGTGCTGGGCGACGGCCCCGCGCACCTCCTCGACGCGGAGGCGCTCGAGCTCTCGTTCGAGGAGCGCGACCCGACGCGCGCGCCGCGCCGCTACGAGGTGCGCTCGGCGAGCGCCGGGCGCCCGGGCGAGGTGCGCCTCGGCCTCGCCGGCGTGGAGGACCGCGACGCCGCCCTCGCGCTGCGCGGCGCGCTGGTCGTGGGCGACGCCGCGCGCCTTCCGGCGCTTCCGGCGGGCGAGCACTACTGGTTCGAGCTGATCGGCTGCGCGGTCGAGACGACCGCCGGCCAAGCGCTCGGACGCGTGCGCGAGATCTGGGAGACGGGGGCGCACGACGTCCTCGTCGTCGAGGGGCCGGGCGGAGAGGAGCACTTGATCCCGGCGGTGGACGCCTTCGTGAAGGACGTGGACGCCGCCGCGCGCCGCATCCGCATCGAGCCCGTGCCGGGGCTCCTCGGGAGCCGCGAGGCGGGGCCGGGCTGAGCCGTGCGCATCGACGTAATCACCATCTTTCCCGGGCTGTTCGAGGCCTTCGTGCGGACCTCGCTCCTCGGCGCCGCCCGGGAGTCGGGCGTCGTCGCGCTCGAGGTGCACGACCTGCGGCGCTTCGCCCACGACCGACACCGCACCGTGGACGACGTCCCCTACGGCGGCGGGCCCGGCATGGTGATGAAGCCCGAGCCCCTCGTGGAGGCCATCGAGTCGCTCGCCGGGCCGAAGGAGGCCGGCCGCCGCGCCCGGGTGATCTTGCTGTCCCCGCAGGGGGCGCGGCTCGACCAGGCCCGGGCGTCGGCGCTCGCGCGCGAGGCGCACCTCGTCCTCGTCTGCGGGCGCTACGAGGGCGTCGACCAGCGCGCGATCGACGTGGCCGTCGACGAGGAGCTCGCGATCGGGGACTACGTGCTCTGCGGGGGCGAGGTGCCGGCGATGGCCGTGATCGAGGCCGTCGTCCGGCTCGTCCCGGGGGTCGTGGGCAACCCCGCCTCGGTGGAGACGGAATCGTTCGGGGACGCTAGCCTCGAGGGCCCCCAATACACCCGGCCTGCGGTGTTCCGGGGCCTCGAGGTCCCGGCGGTGCTGCGCTCGGGCAACCACGCGGCGATCGCGCGCTGGCGCGCGGAGCAGGCGCTGGAATGGACACGGCGCCGGCGCCCCGATCTGTTGGAGCGCCGGCGGGAGGAGGGGTCGTGAACATCCTCGAGACGATCGAGCGCGAGGCGCACCGCAGGGACCTGCCGCCCTTCCGCCCGGGCGACACCGTGCGGGTTCACGTGCGCGTGAAGGAAGGCGACAAGGAGCGCATCCAGGTGTTCGAGGGCGTCGTGATCCGCCGCCGCCGCGGCGGCGCCTCCGCGACCTTCACCGTGCGCAAGGTGTCCTACGGCGTCGGCGTGGAGCGCATCTTCCCCGTGGAGTCGCCGTCGGTCGCGAAGGTCGAGATCAAGAGCCGCGGCCACGTGCGGCGCGCGCGGCTCTACTACCTGCGCGAGCTGCGCGGGAAGAAGGCGCGGCTGCGCTCGAAGCTGCGCGACCTCTCGGCGCTGATCTCCCCCGAGGAGGAGGAAGCCGGCACGGCCGCCGCGGCGCTCGCCGGCGAGCGCTCCGTGACCCGCGCCGAGCAGGCCGCGGCCGCGCGCGAGCAGAAGGGCGAGGCGGCCGAAGCGGCCGAGTAGCGGCGGACGCCGGGGGCGGGACGGGCGCGCGTGCGAGCCGCTCGTGCGGCCTCGCGCGCGCCGCTAGTCGCCCGCGTCGAACGCGCCGGGCCAGTGCACGAGCCGCCAGGCGCCGTCCTGCAGCTCGCAGGTCACGACGTCGAAGCGCACGCGCGCGTAGCGGCGCGGCTGCGCCGCGAGCCAGGCGGCGGCGCCACGGACGAGCCGCGCGCGCTTGCGGGCGTCCACGGCCTCGGCGGCGCGCTCGGCGCCGGCGGCTCGGCGCGTCTTGACCTCGACGAACACGGCCAGGGCGCCGCGCGCGGCGACGAGGTCGAGCTCGACGCCGCCCGCGCGCACGTTGCGGGCGAGGATCGCGTAGCCCGCGCGCGCGAGGAGCTCCGCGGCGCGCGCCTCCCCCTCGCGGCCGAGCGGGCGGCGCGGGTCGGCGGTCATGGGCGGCCTCCCCGGGACCGCGGGGTGCCGACACAGTAGCCTCTCGCGCGCCGTGGCCGCCGCCGGGACGCTCTACCTCGTCGCGACGCCGATCGGGAACCTCGAGGACGTGACGCTGCGCGCGCTGCGGGTCCTCCGCGAGGCGCGCCGGCTCTACGCCGAGGACACCCGCCGCACGCGGACGCTGCTCGACCGTCACGCGATCCGCGCGCCGGTGCGCTCGCTGCACGCGCACAACGAGGCCTCGCGCGCCGCCGAGATCCTCGCCGAGCTGGCGCTGGGCGCGGACGTGGCGCTCGTCTCCGACGCGGGGACGCCGCTCCTCTCGGACCCTGGCGCGCGCGTCGTCGCGGCGGTCGTGGAGGCGGGGCATCGGGTGACGCCGCTGCCGGGGGCCTCGGCCGTCCTCGCGGCGCTCGTCGGCTCGGGCCTCGCCCCGGTGCCCTTCGCGTTCCACGGGTTTCCCCCGCGGCGCGCCGGCGAGCGCCGCGCGCTCTTCGCGGCGCTCGCGGCGCGCGCGGAGACGCTCGTCTTCTTCGAGTCGCCGCGCCGCGTCGCGACGACGCTGGAGGACCTCGCGGCCGCCTTCGGGGCGGAGCGGCCCGCGTGCCTCGCGCGCGAGCTCACGAAGCTCCACGAGGGGTTCGAGCGCGGCGCGCTCGGGGCGCTCGCGCGTCGCTTCGCGGAGGGCGCGCGTGGCGAGGTGACGCTGGTCGTGGCCGGCGCCGCGACGCCCGCGCGCGCGGCCGGGGAGGACGTCGACGCCGCCCTGCGAGCCGCGCTCGCACGCGGCGCGACGGCGCGCGACGCCGCGCGCGAGGTCGCGGCGCGGCTCGGCGTGCCGCGCCGCGAGGCGTACGCGCGCGCGCTCGCGCTGCGCGGGGCGCCGTGACGCCGGCCGAGGCCGCGCGCTGGCTGCGCACGGTGCGCCACCTGCGGCCCGCGCAGCTCCTGGGCCAGCTCGCGCGACCGCTGCGCCCGCGCGGCCGCCCGCGCCGCGCGCGCGGGCCGGCGACGCTCCCGGACGGGCTGCGGCCCGGGGCGCCGTTCCTCCCGCCGCCCGCGCACGCGCGCGCGAGCGCAGGCGGGCGCGTCGCGCTCCTCGCGCGGGAGCACGCGCTCGGCGATCCGGTGGACTGGAGGGGCGGCGCGCACGGGCCGCTCTTCGCCTTCCACCTCCAGTACCACGACTGGCTGCGCGGCGACGGCTTCGCGCCGGACGAGCGCGCGCGCCTCCTGCGCGACTGGGCCGCACGCGAGCGGGAGGGCGTCGCCTGGCACCCGGCGACCATCAGCGAGCGCGCCTTCGCCTGGGCGAAGCTGCTCCTCACCCCGGGCGCCCTCCCCGACGATCCCGGCCTGCGCCGCGCGCTCGCGGGCTCGCTCGGCGACCAGCTCGCCACGCTGGCGGCCCATCTGGAGCGCGACCTCCTCGCGAACCACCTGCTCTTCAACCGGCTCGCGCTCGCGCTCGGCGGGGCGCTCCTGGACGGACCCGACACGGCGTCCTGGCGGCGCGCCGAGCCCGCGCTGCGCGCCGAGCTCGCGGAGCAGGTCGGCTCCGACGGCGCCCACTACGAGCGCAGCCCGATGTACCACGCGCAGGTGCTGGAGCGCGTCCTCGACCTCCTGAACGCCGCCGCGGCGCGGCCCGGGCGGCTCGCGGCCGAGACCGAGGCCGCGCTGCGCGCGTGCGCCGCGCGCATGCTCGGCGCGCTCGCGGTATGGACGCACCCGGACGGCGAGATCGCCCTCTTCGGCGACGCCGCCTTCGGGATCGCGCCGCCGCCCGCGGAGCTCCACGCCTACGCCGCGCGGCTCGGCGTGCGCGCGCAGCCCCCGGTCACGCCGGGCGTTCTCGACCGCGCGGGGTACGTCCGTCTCGCCGCGGGTCCGTTCACGCTGATCGCGTCCGTCGCGGGCCCCATGCCGGCGTACCAGCCGGGGCACGCGCACTGCGACGCGCTCGCGTTCGAGCTCTCCCTGGGGCGCGAGCGGGTCGTGACGGACACGGGCGTGTGCGAGTACGTCCCCGGCCCGCGCCGCGACGCGAGCCGCGCGACGCGCTCCCACGCCACGCTCGCGATCGGAGGACGCGAGCAGGCGGAGATCTGGGCCGCGCACCGGGTCGGGGGTCGCCCGCGCGTGCGCCTCCTCGCGGTGGATCCGGGGCGGGCGCTCGAGGCGAGCTGCGCCGGGTGGGCGACGCCGGGCGTCGTGCACACGCGACGCTTCGAGGTGTCGGATGCCGAGGTGCGCGTCGTGGACGCGCTCGCCGGGCCGGGCGCGCGGGTCGAGGCCGCGCTCCCGCTGGCGCCCGGCGTCGAGGCTACGCTCGACGGGACGCGCGCCGTGCTCCGCCTCCCGAGCGGCGCCGCGCTCGCGCTGCAGCTTCCCGAAGGCCTCGCGTGGCGGCTCGAGACGAGCCCCTACTTCCCGGGCTTCGGCCGCGAGGAGGCGCGCCTCGTGCTGCGGGGCGAGGCGCCGTCGTGGCGCGGCGGCGTGTGGCGGATGGCGGCGATCGGAACGGACCTCGGGCGCGGGATCCTGAACACCGTTCTAAACAACGGGGTCTGACCCTTTCTAAACACCGTCCGCGGTGGGGGGGGCGCGCAGGAGGCGATCGAGGTCGGCGGGGCCGAGCACGGGGACGCCGAGCTCCTGCGCCTTGCGGAGCTTGCTGCCCGGCTCGTCCCCCGCCACGACGTAGCTCGTCTTCTTCGAGACCGACGACGTCACCTTCCCGCCCGCCGCCTCGATGCGCGCCGTGGCCTCCTCGCGCGTCGTGCCCGGGAGGGTGCCGGTGAGCACGAACGTCTTCCCCGCGAGCGGACCGCCCTCCGCGCGCGCGGCGCGCCCGGTGCCCTTCGGCCAGCGCACGCCGTGCTCGCGCAGGCGGGCGATCTCGTCGCGGTTGCGCGGATCGCGGAAGAAGGCGGCCACGCTCTCGGCGATCACCGGCCCGATCCCTTCGACGGCGTCGATCTCCTCGGCGGAGGCCGCGAGCAGCGGGTCGAGGTCGCCGAAGTGCGCGGCGAGGAGGTCGGCCACCGTCTCGCCGACGTTCGGGATGCCGAGCGCGAGCAGGAAACGGGGGAGCGTGGTCTGCTTCGCGCGCTCGAGGGCCGCCGCGAGGTTGGCGGCCGACTTCCGGCCCATGCGCTCGAGCCCCGCGAGCGTCTCCAGGTCGAGCTCGAAGAGGTCCGAGAGCCGCCGCACGCGGCCGCCGTCCACGAGCTGGTCGACGAGCTTTTCGCCGAGGCCGTCGACGTCGAGGGCGCGGCGCGCGGCGAGGTGGCGCAAGTTGTTCTTGAGCTGCGCCGGGCAGTCGAGGTTCGGGCAGCGCGTGACGGCCTCCTCGGGAAGGCGCACGACCTCGCTGCCGCAGACGGGGCACTGCGCGGGCAGCCGCCAGGGCGCCGTGCCCGGCGGGCGCTTCTCCAGGACGACCTTCACGATCTGCGGAATCACGTCGCCGGCGCGCTGGACGACGACCGTGTCGCCCACCCGCACGTCCTTGCGGTCCACCTCGTCCTGGTTGTGGAGCGTCGCGCTCGACACCGTCACGCCGCCGACGAAGACGGGCCGCAGCCGCGCCACGGGCGTGAGCGCGCCGGTGCGCCCGACGCTCGCCCAGATGTCGAGCACCTCCGTCGTCTGCTGCTGAGGGGGGAACTTCGACGCGATCGCCCAGCGCGGCGCGCGCGAGACCTCGCCGAGGTCCCGCTGGAGCGCGAGCTCGTTCACCTTGAAGACGGTGCCGTCGATCTCGAACGGAAACGCGGCGCGGCGCCCGAGGAGCTCGGCGTGGTACGCGAGGGCGGCCTCGAGGTCGCGGCACACGCGCGCGTCGGGGCTCACCTCGAAGCCCCAGCGCGCGAGGGTCTCCAGCACGGCGGCCTGGGTGGTGACGCCGGCCGGGAGCCCTTCCGCGACGCCGTACGCGCGGAACTCGAGCGCACGCAGGCGGCGCAGGTCGACGTCGTGGAGCTGCCGCAGCGCGCCGGCGGCGGCGTTCCGGGGGTTCACGAACGGCTCCTCGCCGCGCTTCTCTCGCTCCCGGTTCAAGCGCTCGAAGCGCTCGAGCGGGAGGATCACCTCGCCGCGCACCGAGACGCGCTCGGGCGGGTGCGCGTCTCGCAGCGCGAGCGGGAGCGAGAGCAGCCGCCGCAGGTTCGCCGTCACGTCCTCGCCCGTGCGCCCGTCGCCGCGCGTCGAGCCGACGGCGAGCCGGCCGTCCTGGTACACCAGCTCGGCGCTCGCGCCGTCGAGCTTGGGCTCGCCGAGGTATGCCACGGCGTCGCGGTCGAGGAGGCGGCGCACGCGCTCGTCGAAGGCCCGCAGCTCCGCCTCGCCCATCGCGTTGTCGAGCGAGAGCATCGGCACGCGGTGCGCGACCGGGGCGAAGCCCTCGCCCGGCGGCGCGCCGACCCGCTGCGTCGGCGAGTCCGCGGGCGCGAGCTCCGGGTGCGCGCGCTCGAGCGCCTCGAGCTCGCGGCGGAGCGCGTCGTACTCCGCGTCGCTGATCTCGGGGCGGTCCTCGACGTAGTAGAGCCGATCGTGGCGGGTGATCTCGTCGGCGAGCGCCCGCATGCGCGCGGCGAGCTCGGCCGTCTCGGACCGCGCTCCTTCCGTCACGTCGCCACCTTCGCGTGGGTCTCCCGTGCCTGCCTCGCGCGGCTTCCCCGCGGGGCCCGTCGCGCCTGTCAACACCGCGGCAGCCGCAGCCGATACGGCGGGACGGGCGGCGCCGCGTCGCGGAGAGCGCCGGAGGATACCACGCGAGCCGGCGGGCTCGGGCGGGGAGGGAGAGCATTCGTTCGCGCACGCCGGCGGAGGAGGCCCTCGCCGAGACGCTCGCGGCGGCCGAGAAGCGGCTCGCGGAAGCGGGCGCGGAAGCGGCCGCGCTGCGCGAGCGCCTCGCCGAGGAGCGGCGCCTGCGCGACGTGAGCCACGAGCTGCGCACCCCGCTCGCCGTCATCGCGGGCTTCAGCAAGCTGCTCCTCTCCGAGCGCGTAGGGCCGCTCACCGGGGAGCAGCGCCGCTTCCTCGCCGAGTGCGAGCGCGCGTGCGGGCGGCTCGACGCGTTCGTGCGCGAGCTCATCGAGGCGGAAGGCGCGCCCGCCGGCGAGCGCGCGCTCGCCCTGGAGGAGGGCTCGCTCGCCGACGCGATCGACGCCGTCACGCTCTTCCTCCGCCCGCTCTTCGAGGAGCGCGGCGTGCGCCTCGAGCTCCGGCTCGACCCGGCCGCGGAGCGCGCGCGCTTCCACGCGCTCCGGCTCGAGCAGGTGCTCACGAACCTGATCGCGAACGCGCTGCGCTACGCGCCGGCGGGAGGCCGCATCGAGCTGTCCACGCGGCGGCTCGACGCCGCGAACGCCGACGAGCCCTGGATCGAGGTCGCGGTGAGCGACGACGGGCCCGGCGTCGCGCCCGCGGACCGCGAGCGCATCTTCGAGGCGGGCGTGCGGGGCGGTGCGCCGGGCGAGGGCGGGCTCGGGCTCGGCCTCGCGATCTGCAAGCGCATCGTCGAGGCCCACGGCGGACGGATCGGGGTGCGCGACGCGCCGGGCGGCGGCAGCCGGTTCGCGTTCACGCTGCCCGCCGCGGGCGCCGCGCCGCGCCGGCGGCACGACCGTGCCCTCGCCGCCGCGGAGGACGCCCGGTGAGCGAGGCCCGCGCCCCCCTGCGCCGGATCCTCGTCGTGGACGACGCCGAGGCGCTGCGCGGCTACCTGGCGCGCGTCCTCGAGCTGCGCGGCTACGAGGTCGACAGCGCGGGCGACGGGGCGCGCGCGCTCGCGCTCCTCGAGGCCGGGTCGAGCCCCGACGTCGTGCTGCTCGACGTCCTGCTCCCCGGGCCGAACGGCCTCGAGGTGCTGCGACGCATCCGCGAGAAGCATCCCGCGCTCCCGGTCGTGATGCTGTCGCTCGTGGGCCGGGCGGCCACGATCGTCGAGGCGATGCAGGCCGGCGCGACCGACTACCTCACCAAGCCGTGCGACGAGGACGAGCTCGTGCGCGCGCTGGAGCGCGCGCACGCCGGCGGCGACGCCGCCTCCGCGGCTTCCGCGGGGGAGGCGGAGGGCCCGCTCTGGAGCGGCGAGACGCTGGTCCGCCTGCGCGAGCTGCTCGAGCAGATCGCCGAGACCGACGTCACCGTCTTGATCCAGGGCGAGAGCGGCGTCGGGAAGGAGATCGTCGCGCGCGCGGTGCACGAGACGTCGCACCGGCGCGCGGGGCCGTTCGTGAAGGTGAACTGCGCGGCGCTACCCGGCTCGCTCCTCGAGAGCGAGCTCTTCGGCTACGAGCGCGGCGCCTTCACCGGAGCCGTCACGCGCAAGGCCGGCAAGTTCGAGCAGGCCTCGGGCGGGACGGTCTTCCTCGACGAGATCGGCGAGATGAGCGCCGCCCTCCAGGCCAAGCTCCTCCACGTCCTCCAGGACGGCCGCTTCGCGCGCCTCGGCGGGAACCGCGAGATCGCGGCGGACGGGCGCGTGGTCGCCGCGACGAACCGCGACCTCGGCGCGCTGGTGCGGACGGGCGCCTTCCGCGAGGACCTCTTCTTCCGGCTCAACGTCGTCAACGTCGCCATCCCGCCGCTGCGCGAGCGGCGCGACGAGCTCCCGGCGCTGATCGATCACTTTCTGCGGCGGCTCGCGGCGCGCTACGGGCGCCCTCCGAGGCGGCTCTCGCCGCGCCTCCTGCGCGCGCTCGAGCGACATCCGTTCCCGGGCAACATTCGCGAGCTCGAGAACCTCCTGAAGCGCGTCGTGATCCTGGAGAGCGAGGAGCCGGTGCTGCGCGACCTCCTCGCGCGCGACGGGCCCGGCCGCCGCCACGCCGACGCCCTCGAGCGCGTGCTCGAGGAGGTCGAGCGCCGCGCCGGCGAGCTCCCGCTCCGCGAGGTCGGGCGGCTCGCCTCGCTCGAGGCGGAGCGCAGCGCGATCGAGCGCGCCCTCTACCGCACGCAGTGGAACCGCAAGCAGGCCGCCCGCATCCTGGGCGTCAGCTACAAGACGCTGCTGCAGAAGATCCGGGAGTGCGGGCTCGAGGCCGAGTAGACCGCGCCTCAGTCGAGCTCGAACCGGTCCTTGTAGTCCAGCTTCAGCGCGGGGTCCTGCTCCTCCTTCCGGAGGAAGCAGTTCTCGACGACGAGCACCTCGATCTCCGTGCCCATGAAGCAGCGGAAGGCGTCCTCGGGCGTGCAGACGATCGGCTCGCCGCGCACGTTGAAGCTCGTGTTCACGAGGACCGGGCAGCCGGTGAGCGCCTTGAAGCGCGTGAGGAGCGCGTGGTAGCGCGGGTTCGTGTCGGCGTGGACCGTCTGGATGCGCGCCGAGTAGTCGACGTGCGTCACGGCCGGGATGTCGGAGCGCGGCACGTTGAGCTTCTCGATCCCGAAGAGCGCCTGCTCCTGGGCGCTCATCGGGCGGCGCCGGTGGCCGACCACGTCCGCCACCAGCAGCATGTACGGCGAGTCGCCGTCGAGCTCGAACCAGTCCTTCACGTCCTCGCGCAGCACGGACGGGGCGAACGGGCGGAAGCTCTCCCGGTACTTCACCTTGAGGTTCAGCATCTTCTGCATCGTCGGGCTGCGCGCGTCGCCGAGGATCGAGCGGCCGCCGAGCGCGCGGGGCCCGAACTCCATGCGGCCCGCCATCCAGCCCACCGCCTTCCCGTCGGCCAGGGCGCGCGCCGCGGCGTCGAGGATCGCGTCGTCCGACATCGTCGTGAAGCGCGCACCCGCCGCGGCGAGGCGCGACTCGCAGTCCGCCGGCTGGAAGCGCGGGCCGAGGTAGCTGCCGCGCATCGCGTCCTTCGCGCCGTCGGCGCGGCGCGGCTGGCCGAAGTGGATGTGGTGGGCCGCCAGCGCCGCGCCGAGCGCGCCGCCGGCGTCGCCCGCGGCCGGCTGCACCCAGATGCGCTCGAAGGCGCCGTCGCGGAGCACCTTCCCGTTGGCGACGCAGTTGAGCGCCACGCCACCCGCGAGGCAGAGGCTCTTCTCGCCGGTCTCCTTCGCGAGCGCCCGCGCCATCCGCAGCACCGCCTCCTCGGTCACCGCCTGGATCGAGGCCGCGAGGTCCATGTGGCGCTGCGTGAGCGGCTCCTCGGGGCGCCGCGGCGGCCCCTCGAAGAGCTGGTGGAAGCGCTCGTTCGTCATCGTGAGGCCGGTGCAGTAGTCGAAGTAGCGCTGGTCCAGCCGGAACGAGCCATCGGGCTTCAGGTCGATCAGATGGTCCAGAATGGTCTGCGCGTAGCGCGGCGTCCCGTAGGGCGCGAGGCCCATGACCTTGTACTCGCCCGAGTTCACCTTGAAGCCGGTGTAGTAGGTGAACGCCGAGTAGAGCAGCCCCAGGCTGTGCGGAAAGTGGATCTCGCGCCGCATCTCGAGGCGGTGTCCCTCGCCGAAGCCGACCGACGTCGTCGCCCATTCGCCGACGCCGTCCATGGTGAGCACCACCGCGCGCTCGAAGGGGGAGGGGAAGAAGGCGCTCGCCGCGTGGGACTGGTGGTGCTCGGCGAAGAGCAGCCGCGTGTCCCAGTCGAAGTCCGGGGCCAGCTTCTTGAGCTGGTCCCGGAGCAGGCTCTTCTGGAAGAGCTTCTCCTTGAGCCAGAGCGGGATCGCCATGCGGAACGAGCGAAAGCCGCGCGGGGCGAACGCGAGGTACGTCTCGAGCAGCCGCTCGAACTTCAGGAACGGCTTGTCGTAGAACGCGACCCAGTCGACCTCGCCGAGCCCGATCCCCGCCTCGGCGAGGCAGTACTCGATCGCGTGCGAGGGGTAGCGGGAGTCGTGCTTCTTGCGGGTGAAGCGCTCCTCCTGCGCGGCGGCGACGATGCGGCCGTCCTCGAGCAGGGCGGCCGCGCTGTCGTGATAGAACGCCGAGAGGCCGAGGATCCGCATGCAGGTCTCCGGTCGCGCGCCCGCGGCGCCCGCCCTGGCTAGAAGAGCGTGTAGATGAACGGCGCGACGGCGGAGCCCTGCGTCATCACGATGAGGCCGCCGAGCATGGTCATCACGAGGAGGATCGGCAGCAGCCAGAACTTCTTGCGGACCTTGAGAAACGTCCAGAGCTCGCCGAGAAAGCCGGCCATCGCAGTCACCCCCTTAGAACTGGTGCTTCATGGACTCCGGCGTGGGGCCGGGAGGCTCGCGCGGGATCCAGTAGCTCGGCGCGTCGGGCTCGAAGCGCAGGCGCAGCGAGTCCTTGCCGAGCGCGCGCCGGAGGAGACCGATCGGGACCATCGTCGTCGCGAAGAGGACGAACATCACGACCGGGTTCACGACCCGGAACAGGAGCAGCCCGAGCTTCGTCCACGCCCGGTTGAGGGGCGCGAGGAGCTTCGGCACGACCAGGGCCACGAGCGCGAAGGCCGCCGCGGCGGCCAGCCAGATCGGCCAGCGCTCGCCGTCCCGCCATGCGCTCAGCCCGGCCAGAATCGCGAAGAAGCCCGCGAAGGTGAGGCCGAAGCTGCGGTCGCTCGAGCCGATGACCTCGTGCTCGCGCCGGATGTCCTCGTGGAGCTGCAGGGGCTTTCGGGCCATCGTCCTCACCGCGTCGGGAAGGCCGCCGTGCCGAGCCAGGCATCTTAGGCGATGCCCCCCGGCGGTGGAAGCTTGCGCCGCGGGGCTCTTCGGGAGTCGCCGCGCTGCGCGAGGGGGTGACGAAGGAGGCACGTGGACGGCTCCGGCGCCTTGATCGTCGTGACGAAGCTCGTCACCTGGTCCACGCAGCCGCTCTCGTTGGCGGCGCTGGCGCTCGCCGCGGCCGTGCTGTGGCCGGGCGTGCCCCGCGGGCCGCGCGTCGGCTGCGCGCTGGCGCTAGCGCTGCTCTGGGGCGGGGGCTGCCGTCTTGCGGCTGAGCGCGTGGCGGGCGCGCTCGAGCGGCGCAGCGTCTCGGCGCCTCCCGACGCCTCCGCGGAGGCCATCGTCGTGCTTGGGGGAGGGACGCGGCCGGCGCTCGGTCCCCGGAGGGGTCCCGAGCTCAACGAGGCGGGAGACCGCGTGCTCGAGGCGGCGCGGCTCTGGCGGGAAGGCCGGGCGCCGCGCGTGGTCGCCTCGGGTGGCCGCCCGGACGGCGGCCCCGCCGAGGCGGGCGACGCGGCCGCGCTCCTGCGCTTTCTCGGCGTCGCGGGCGACGCCATTATGGAGGAGCCGCTCTCGCGCACGACGCGCGAGAACGCGATCGAGGTGCGGCGGCTCCTCGAGCCGCACGGCGTGCGGCGCATCCTGCTCGTGACGTCGGCGCTCCACATGCCGCGCGCCGCGGCGCACTTTCGCAGCGAGGGTTTCGAGGTTCTGCAGGCGCCGACGGACTGGATCGCCGTCGAGGAGCCGCCGCGCACGCAGGGCGCGCGCCTGCTGCGGCTGCTCCCCACGGCGGAGGCGCTCACCGTGACGACCCGGGCGCTACGCGAGTGGCTCGCGCTCGCCGCGGCCCGGGCGCTCGGATCACTTCGGCCCCCCGGCCCGGCGCCGGCGGCGCGCCGGGCTTCCCCGCGCGTGGCCGCGTGCGGGCTCGCCCACCCAGGCCGCGCACCCACTTGGGGTATGTTCCCCGGTCCGTCGAGCTCGGGGGTCCCGCGCCTCTCGACATGCGCATCCTCTACCTGACGCACTACTTCTTCCCCGAGGGCAACGCGCCCGCCACGCGCGTCTACGAGGCGACTCGGCGCTTCTCGTCGGCCGGCTGCGACGTGACCGTCGTGACGGGAGTGCCCAACGTCCCGAACGGCGTCGTGTACGAGGGCTATCGCAACCGGCTCTGGCAGCGCGAGGAGGTGGCCGGCGTCGACGTCGTGCGCGTGTGGACGTACCTCGCGCCCAACAAGGGCACGCTCAAGCGCATCGTGAACTTCCTGTCGTTCATGGTCACGGCCACGCTGGCGGCGCTGCGCGTCCCGCGCCCGGACCTCGTCGTGGCGAGCTCGCCCCAGTTCTTCTGCGGCTGGGCGGGCGTCTTCGCGAGCCGGCTGCGCCGCGCTCCGCTCGTGCTCGAGATTCGCGACCTCTGGCCCGAGTCGATCGTGGCAGTGGGCGCGATGCGGAAGTCGCCCCTCATTCGCGTCCTGGAGTGGCTGGAGCGGCGTATGTACGCCGCCGCCCGGCGCATCGTCACGGTGGGAGATGGCTACCGCCAGGAGCTCGAGGCGCGCGGCATCCCCGGCGAGAGGATCAGCGTGATCCCGAACGGCATCGACGGCGCGGTCTTCCACCCGCGCCCGGACGACGGCCGGCTGCGCGAGGAGTGGGGGCTCGGGCGCCGCTTCGTCTGCGCCTACGTAGGGACGATCGGCATGGGCTGCGGCCTCGAGATCGTGCTGCGCGCGGCGCGCCGGCTGCGGGCCGAGGGGCGCGACGACGTCCGCTTCCTCCTGGTCGGGGACGGCGCGGTGCGGGAGGAGCTCGAGGCGCAGGCGCGCGCGGAAGGCCTCGACGCGGTCGTCTTCACCGGGCGCCTCCCCAAGGCGCGGATGCCGGAGGTCCTCGCGGCGGCGGACGCATGCCTGGTCCACCTGACCCGCACGCCGCTCTTCCGCACCGTGCTTCCCTCGAAGATCTTCGAGGCTGCGGCCATGGCGAAGCCGATCGTCCTCGGCGTCGAGGGTTTCGCCGCGGATCTCGTCGGCCGCGCGGGCGCCGGAATCTGCATCGAGCCCGAGAACGAGGCGCAGCTCCTCGAGGCCGTGTCGCGGCTCGCGGCCGATCCGTCGCTCGGACGAAAGCTCGGCGAGGCCGGGCTCGAGCAGCTCGGCCGCCCCTACGACTGGAACGGCCTCGCGAAGACCTATCTCGCGACGCTGCAGGCGGTCGCGTCCGCCGGGGCGACCGCGCGATGAACCGCGTCTACGAGGCGCTCCCGGTCTTCGCGCAGAACGCGCTGTGCACCTGGGCCGGCTGGCGGCGCGCGCGCGCGCGCTTCACGCATTACTTCCACCGGACGCTCGCGGAGTGGGAGCGCACGGTGCACGGCCCCCTGGAGCGGCTCCACGCCCTCCAGCGCGAGCGCCTCGACGCGCTGGTGCGCCGGGCACGGGCGCACGTGCCGCACTACCGCGACCTGCCGCCGCCCTCCGAGGCGCGCGATCCGCTCGAGGCGATCTCGCGCACGCTGGCCGCGATCCCGCCGCTCGAGAAGGCGGCGTACCGCGCCGCGCCGGAGTCGCTCCTCGCGAGGGACGTCCCGCCGAAGCGGCTGCGCCGGGGCAAGACGAGCGGCACCACGGGGAGCGCGCTTCCGCTCTGGTACACCCCCGAGGCGCTCGCCGAGGAGTACGTGACGGTGTGGCGGCTGCGGCGCGCCTGCGGCATCCGGCTGGGGGAGTCGCATCTCACGTTCGGCGGCCAGATCGTCGTCCCTTTCGCGAGGACGCGCCCGCCGTTCTGGCGCACGAACCACCATGGCCGGCAGACGCTGTTCTCGCTCTATCACATGACGCCGGACAACCTGCGGGCCTACGTCGACGGGATCCACGCGACGCCGGCGCGCTACGTGCAGGGTTACCCCTCGTCGCTCCACCTGGTCGGTCGGGCGATGCTGGAGGCGGGGCGGCCGCTGGCGCCGGGCCGCCTCGCCGCCGTCTTCACGTCGTCGGAGTCGCTCCTCGCGTTCCAGCGCGACACGATCGAGCAGGCGTTCGGGGCGCCCGTGCGAGACCGCTACGGGACCAGCGAGTTCGCGGTCTCGATGACGGCCTGCTCCGAAGACCGCCTCCACGTCGACATGGAGTTCTGCATCGTGGAGGTCGAGGTGCAGGAGGAGGGCGACGGCTGGGTGCGCGGACCCCTCCTCGTGACCGGGCTCGGGAACGACGCGACGCCGTTTCTGCGCTATCGCGTCGGCGACGTCGGGACGCGGCTGCGGAAGGCATGCGGGTGCGGCCGCCCGGGGGACGTCTTCCTCGACGTCGACGGCCGCATCGAGGACTACGTGGAGACCCCTGACGGCCGCCTCGTGGGGCGGCTCGACCACATCTTCAAGGACCAGCTCTCCGTGGCGGAGGCGCAGATCGTCCAGGAGACGCCGGCGGCGATCGAGGTGCGCGTCGTGCCGCGCCCGGAGTGGAACGCCAGCCGCGCGCGCGAGCTCGAGAAGGAGATTCGTGCGCGCCTCGGGGACGAGATCCGCATCGAGCTCCGGCTCGTCGACGCGATCGCACGCGAGCCCAACGGGAAGTTTCGCGCCGTGAAGTCGTGCGTCGGGCTCGGGGGCCCGGCCGCGCCCGCGCCGGGAGACACGGCGTCGTGATCCGCGTCGGCCTCGGGCGCACGGAGCCGAGCTACGCGGGGCTGGTCGCGCCGTTCCATCCGGGAAAGGCCTACCCGGAGCTCGCGTCGCTCCTCGGGAACGCGAACGGGTCCCCGCCGAACGGCGCCTATGCGGCCGTCCGGGCCGCGCTCTGCGGCCTCGGGCTCGACGCCGAGCGCTTCGGCTCGGAGGCCTGGAATCCGCTGGGCGCGCTCGTCCGCCGCGGCCGACGCGTGGTGTTGAAGCCGAACTTCATCCGGCACTGGAACCCGGTGGACGGCGCCACGGTGGAGAGCGTCGTCACCCACGGCGCCATCGTGCGCGCGATGGCGGACTACGCGTTCCTCGCCGTCGGCCCCGAGGGCTCGGTCGCCATCGCGGAGGCCCCCCAGCAGGACTGCGACTTCGACCGCATCCGCCAGCTCGCCGGCCTCGACGCCATGGCGCGCTTCTACGAAGACTCGCTGCAGCGCGAGCTCGAGGTGATCGACTTGAGGCGCGAGGCCGTGGTCTTCCGCGACGGCATCATCGTGGCGCGCCAGTCCCTCCCCGGCGACCCGCTCGGCTACCGGGAGGTCGACCTCGGCGAGGCGAGCTACTTCCACGGCTCGGGCCTCGACCCCCGCCGCTTCCGCGGCGCCGATTACGACCCGACCGACACCACCGAGAGGCACCTCGACGGGCGGCACGCGTACCTTCTCTCCGAGACGGTGCTCTCCGCCGATCTCGTGGTGAACCTTCCGAAGCTGAAGACGCACAAGAAGACCGGCGTCACGCTCGCCCTCAAGAATCTCGTCGGCATCAATGGAGACAAGAACTGGCTGCCGCACCACTCCGTCGGCTCGCTGGCGGAGGGCGGCGACGAGTTCCCCGAGGCGCGCTGGGTCGACCGCATGCGCAGCCGTGCCACGGAGGTCGCTCGTCCCTGGCTCGCGCGCGGACGCGCGCTCGGCCTCTTCCGGCTCGCGCGCCGCCTCGAAGGCGCCGCCCGCGGCGACGCGTTCATCCGGAGCGGCAACTGGTACGGCAACCGCACGACGTGGCGGATGTGCCTCGACCTGAACCGCTGCCTGTACTACTCGGACCGCGCGGGCCTTCACCTCGACGCGCCCCGGCCGGTTCGCACCGTGCTCACCGTGATCGACGGCATCGTCGCGGGCGAGGGCGAGGGGCCGCTCGCCCCGCGCGACGTCCCGCTCGGCGTCGTCCTCGCGGCCACCGACCCCGTCGCGCTCGACCTCGCGGCCGTGCGCCTCATGGGATTCGACGAGCGGTTCCTGCCCAAGGTGTCGCAGCCGATGCGGGACGAACGCCTGCGCCTCACGGCGGTCCGCAGCCCGGCCGACGTGACGGTAGGCGAGGTGCAGGCGGGTAGCTTCGAGAGCCGCGAGCTCCGGATCGACGATCTCCGCCCGGCGCGGACGTTCGTCGCCCACCCGGGCTGGCGCGGCCACATCGAGAGGGCCGTCGCGTGAAGCAGATCCTCCAGAACGCCCGCACCGGCGGCCTCGAGCTGGTGGAGGTTCCCGCGCCGTCGCCCGCCGAGGGCCAGGTCCTGGTGCGCAACGCGTTCTCCGTGATGTCGCCCGGCACCGAGAAGCTCGCGATGAGCTTTGCCCGCATGACGCTCGTCGGGAAGGCGCGCAGCCGGCCCGATCTCGTGAAGCAGGTCGTGCGCAAGCTGCGGCAGGAAGGGCCGCTCCCGACCTACCGCACGGTGATGAACCGGCTCGACGCCCCGCAGGCCCTCGGGTACTCGTGCGCGGGCGTCGTGGAGGAGGCGGGCCCGGGCGTGGTCGGGCTCGCGCCGGGCGACCGCGTCGCGTGCGCGGGGGCGGGCTACGCGAGCCACGCCGAGCTCGTCGTAGTGCCGGAGAACCTCGTGGCGCGGGCTCCCGACGGCGTGCTCTTGGAGCACGCCGCCTTCGCCACGCTCGGGGCGATCGCGCTCCAAGGCGTACGCGTCGCGGCGCCCACGCTCGGCGAGGTCGCGGCCGTGATCGGCCTGGGCCTGATCGGGCAGCTCGCCGTGCAGCTCCTACGCGCGAACGGCTGCCGCGTCCTCGGCGTCGATGTCGATCCGGCCCGCGTCAAGCAGGCGCTCGACCAAGGTGCGGAGTGGGGTGCCGCGCCGGGCGGGCTGCCTTCGGGTTGGAGCGACGCCGCCACCGGGGGACTGGGCGCCGACCTCGCGGTCGTCGCCGCGTCGGCCGCAGACTCCGCGCCGCTCCAGCTCGCGGCCGAGCTGTGTCGGCTGAAGGGACGCGTGGCGGTCATCGGCGCGATGCCGCTCGAGCTCGATCGGCGCACCTTCTACGAGAAGGAGCTCGAGCTCCGCATGAGCACCTCGTACGGCCCGGGGCGTTACGACCGCCGGTACGAGGAGCTCGGCCTCGACTACCCGCTCCCCTACGTGCGCTGGACGGAGAACCGGAACCTCCAGGCGTTCCTCGCGCTCGTCGCGGCGGGATCGGTGCGCCCCGAACGGCTCGACACGCAGACGGTGCCGTTCGAGCACGCCGTCGGCGCGTACGAGGAGCTCGCGAAGGGCGAGCGCCGCTCGCTCGCCGTCGTCTTCCGCTACGCGGACGCGCCGTCGCCGGCGCGCACGCTGTCGCTCGCGGCCGCGCGCCCCGCCGCGCGCGGCGGTGAGGTCGGGATCGCGTTCCTGGGCGCCGGAAACTATGCGAAGGCCGTGCTGCTTCCCGCGCTGGCCGCCGCGTCAGGCGTCCGGCGCACGGCGCTCGTCACCGCCACGGGCCCCTCCGCGCGCCGGACCGCGGAGAGATTCGGCTTCGCCGCGTGCGGCACCGATCCCGCCACCGTGCTCGCGGACCCGTCGGTGGACCTCGTCTTCGTGGCGTCCCGGCACGACAGCCACGCGCGCCTCGCGGTAGACGCGCTGCGCGCGGGAAAGGCCGTCTGGCTGGAGAAGCCGGTAGGCCTCTCGCCCGAGGAGGTGGACGACGTCGTCGCGGCGGCCGAGGAGACGCGCGGCTTCCTCGCGGTGGGCTACAACCGCCGCTTTTCGCCCCACGCCCGCGCGGCGCGCGAGGCGCTCGCCCGGCGGACGGGGCCGCTCGCCATCCACTACGTGGTCGCGGCGGGGCCCCCGCCGCGCGGCAGCTGGGTCACGGATCCGCGCGAGGGCGGCGGCCGCATCGTGGGCGAGGCCTGCCACTTCGTGGACCTGTGCGCCTACCTCGTCGGCGCGCCGCCCGTGCGAGTCTTCGCGCGCGCGCTCGGTCGCGATCCGGCCGCCGACGACTCGATGGTGGCGCTGCTCGGGTTCGCGGATGGCTCGACCGCCACGCTCGAGTACCTCGCCCGCGCGAGCGGCGAGCTCCCCAAGGAGCGCTTCGAGGCCTCGGCCGACGGCTGCACGGTGCAGAGCGAGAACTATCGCGTGACGCGGATCCTGCGCGGTGGGCGCGCGGAGCGGGTGCGCACGCTGAACCAGGACAAGGGGCAGGCGAACGCGGTCGCCGAGGTGATCCGCGCGGTGCGCGAAGGCGCGCCGGCCCCGTTCGCGCCGGCGGATCTGGCCGCGGTCTCGCGCGCGACCTTCGCGATGATCCGATCGGCCGCGTCCGGAGCTCCGGTGGAGCTGGCGTGAGCGCCGCCGCGCGCGCCGCGGAAGCCGCCGACCTGTCGCGCGGCCGTCTCCGTATGGCGCTGCTCCTCGCGCTGCTTCCCCTCGCCGCGCTCGCGGCAGTCGCGATCGGCATGACGCTCGGTGTCCGAGGTCGCGACGTGCGCCTCCTCGTCCTCGCGGTCGTCACGCTGGCGTCTGCGCTCGTGCCGGTGATCCTCGATCAGGGACGGCTGCCGACACGTCGTCACGTTCTGCTCTCGATGATGTCGCTCGTCTACATGGCCCATTTCGTCACCCCGTCCTTCACCTCGTACATCCCGGCGGTCGGCCCCGTAGAGGCACCCGGCATGGCAGGGTCCGATCTGATGCCAGCCCACGTGGCGCGCGGTCAAACGGTCGCGCTGTATGGGCTGGGCGCGCTGATGCTCGGCTATGCCATCCCGCTCGGCCGCGCCGTTCGGCGCCTTCGCTCGCACCGCAGCCGGGACTGGCCCCCGATGGTGACTCTGCTCGTGGCGCTCGTGATGGTGACCATCGGCTGGCTGATCCAGATCGCCGGGCAGCTCGGCGTCATCCCCGAGGAGCTCGGGAGCGGCGTGCTGAGCACGCTGGGCTCCGCGCTCGTGTACGGAAACGTGCTCTTGACCTACTCCGTGCTCCGGCACGGCTCGTACGCGGCATTCGTGCTGCTGTGCGCGATCGTCCCGGTCACCAGCGCGCTCGGCTTCTTCACCGGCTCGAAGACCTACGTCCTCGTCGCGCCCATGATGGTCGTGCTGACCACCGTCGTGTGGACGCGTCGCATCCGCCTGCGTTGGGTCGCGCTCGGGGTCGTCGCGCTCGCGTTGCTCTATCCGACGTCGGAGTTCTTCCGCGCCGTGATCCTCGCCGACTACACGCTCACCGCGGCGGACGCGCTCCAGGACCCTAACGCGACCATCATGCGGGTCAGTCAATTCGTCTCGTCGAGCCGCCCGGGCGAGTACTTCGCGGAGGGTCTCGCGGCGACCGGCGCGCGGCTCGACGGGCTCGGGGTCACCTCGGTGATCGTGCGAGATACGCCTCGCGTCTCGCCGTTCCAGAACGGACGGACGCTCTGGCTGTTCTTCGTCGCATTCGTGCCCCGGGTGTTCTGGCCTTCGAAGCCGACGATCACCATCGGCGAGTTCATCACGGACGTCTACGGCTCTGGACCGATGATCGACTCAGACACGGGGCCGACTCAGATCGGCGACTACTATCTCAACTTCGGGACTCCGGGCGTCGTGGCGGGGATGGTGCTCCTCGGGATCCTGTTGCGTCTCGCGCACGAGGTCTTCCTGCGCGATGAGAGGCCGACGGCGTCGGCGATGCTCGCCGTCGTCGTGATCTTGTACCAGCTGACCATCCGCTTCGAGGGCGGCGTCGCGGCCCAGTACGCGAGCACGGCGTTCGCGCTGATTCCCCTCGGACTGATCGCGCTCGTGATCCGCATCCTCGTCCCCACGCCGCGTACGAAGAGTCCGACGCCGGTCGCATGGCAAGCGGGAGAGGTGCTGCAGAGGTGACCGCCGTGGCCCGGGGCCGCACGGGGAGATCGCCGTGAGCTACCGCGACCGCGTCTTCGAGCGCTACGCCTCGGTCTTCAAGGCCGGCACCGCGGGAGCGCCGACTTCCGAGATCGACCGCTGGGGCGACGCCTACGCCGTCTACTTGTCCGGCTGGCTTCCCGAGTCGCGAGACGCGGCGATCGCCGACGTCGCGTGCGGGCCGGGGTGGCTGCTGCGTTTCTTCGCGCGCCGAGGCTACGGGCACGTCGCCGGCGTCGACAGGAGTGCCGAGCAGGTCGCACTCGCGCGGAGCCACGCCCCGGGCGTGGAGTGCGGCGACGTCGTCGACTTCCTGCGCAAGCGGTCCGGCTGCTTCGATCTCGTCACCGGCATCGACATCGTGGAGCACTTCACGAAGGACGAGGCGCTCGACTTCCTGGATGCGTGCTACGGCGCGCTGCGACCTGGTGGGCGCCTGGTGCTCCAGACCCCGAACGCGGACAGCCCGTTCGTCGGCGCGGTGCGCTATGGCGACTTCACGCACGAGACGTGTTTCACGCCGACCCTGCTGCGGCAGCTCCTGGAGCTCGCGGGCTTCGCGGAGGTCGAATGCCGAGAGGCCGGACCGATCGCACGCGGGGCGAAATCGCTGGTGCGCGCCGCGCTCTGGCGGCTGATCCGGGCGGGGCTGCGGCTGTGGAATCTCGCGGAGACGGGGAGCGGAGGCAGCGGCGTCCTGACGCGAGTGTTCCTGGCGTCGGGGGTCAGGCGCTGAGCCCCGCCCTCCGCGCGCGGAGAGCGTCCTCGAGGGCGGGGAGGATCTCGCGCACGCGGTCCAGCTCGAAGTAGCCCGACTCGAAACAGCGGCGACGTCCCGCCTCCGCGATCCGGCGGCGCTCTTCGGGATGGGCCAGGTAGTAGCGGCACTTTTCGAGGAGCTCGTCGTCGGAGTCGAAGAACTCCGCCTCCTGCCCCTCGCGGAAGTACTTCACGACGAGCTCGTTTCGCTCGTGCAGGAGGAACGCTCCGAGCGCGGGGATCTGGAACGTCCTGGATGCGGTATGGTTGCGGTTCCACTTCGACACGATGCCGAGGTTCACGTCGAACGCGACGATTGCTCGGGCGTACTCGTCGCCGATGACGAGCCGGTGCTGCGCGACGCCGGTGAGCTCGCTGCCCGCCTCGGCAGCCTCCCAATGGGCTCCATACACCTTCACCGGTATGCCCGCGCGCACCAACCGCAGAATGCGGCGCTCGGTGACGGGCTCCCAGTGACCGATGAACCCGACGGGCCCTCCGAGCCGCTCCCGCTCTCCGGGCGGGAGCGGGCCCGGATCGCGCACGGCCGGGTTGGCGGCGAGCTCCATGTGGACCACGCGCGCGAACCCCGCCGCCCGAAACTCGTCCACGTTCCACAGGTTCGAGGTGACGTGGAGGTCGTAGTCGGCGATCGTGCGCCGCAGGAAGCGCCAGTGCAGGCGGTTGATCCCGCCACGGAATCTCCAATCGTCCGTGTTGTGGTAGACGAGCAGCGCGCGCGGGTCGCGGCGAAGCCGACGGATCGTGCGAGGGAACACGAAGGTGCCCTTCTCGAGCCATATCACGTCGGGTCGAAACTCGGAGGCGCGGCGCCGGATCTCGCGGTTGAGCGCGAACACACCGGGCGTAAGCAGAGTGCGGTAGGTGAGAGCCGATACCAGCGGGCGTGCGCTACGGATATACGGCATCTGATCGATGGATTCGACCGGGAAGCCGAGCTCCAGGAAAGCATCGCGGCGCGCTCGGGTGGTCAGGTACGGCGTGAGGTCGCCGACGAAGAGAATCCGAGGTCGCTCCAACCGCCACACTCCCGGCTTCCGCGCCGCAGGGGGGAACACCATAGCGAAGGAGACGGGCCGCCCGCAGGCTCGCTCGGAGCCGCGCTATGATGCGCCGCCGCAGGACGCAGGATTCCAGGAGCGACCTCCGGCGTGACGCCCCCCCGGTCGGGTTCTGGGTACCAGCTCGCGGTCGGCTGCGGTCTCGCGTTGCTCTCCACGGTCGCGACGCTGCTCTTCGCGGAGGGAACGCTCCGGATCTACTGGCTGCTCAGAGACGCGCGCGAGCAGCGCGCGCTGCCCGCCGTGGAGCAGAGAGCCCTCGTGCCGAGCTCGGATCCCGCGCTGCGCTGGGAATGGAATCCCGGGTTCCGCCGGACGGACTTCTCGGTGAACGCGTTCGGAATGGCGGACGACGAGACGTCGCAGGGCAAGCCGCCCGGCGTGTTTCGCATCGCGTTCGTCGGCGACTCGATCACCGCGAACTTCGAGCTGCTTCCGCGCGCCGACATCTACGCCAACCAGCTGGAGCGGCGTCTCAACGCGGACGCCGATCGAGGGGGTCGCTTCGAGGCGTTGAACTTCGGCGTGAACGGGTATGGCATCCGCCAGACTGCGCACGTGCTGCGCACGCGCGTAAGGCGGTTCGATCCCGACCTCGTCGTGCTCCAACTCTGCCTGAACGACCCCTATCCCTCGGACTCGGCGTACTCGCGGGAGGCGCCGGTGGGCCCGTCCCGGCTGTGGAACTTCCTCCATCGCCGGCTGGCGCCCGGTCGCTTCTGGGCGTGGTGGTACGTGGAGAGGACGTACGACCCGCCGGGACTGGCGAACCTCCGGCGCGCCATGCAGGAGGTCGGCGAGGAGGCCCGGCGCGGGCCTCCCGTCGTCGCAGTCTTGTTCCCGTACTTGTACGCGCCCGCCTATGACCGCTGGGGGTTCGGGCGCTACCACGCGCTCTACCGGGAAGCGGCCCGCGAGGCCGGGCTTCCGATGCTGGATCTGTACGAGCCGTTCCGCCGCGCCGGGTTCGTCGGCATGTGGCCGCCCACGGCGGATCCGATCCACCCGGGCCGGGAGGCGCACGCGCTGGCGGCCGACGCGCTTCGCGCGCATCTCGAGGCGCTCCGCATGCTGCCGGGCCGCAGCGGCGCCCCGCTCGCCGCCCGCACGGCCGCTCCCGAGGACACCCGGTGAGTGTCCCACGCGGCTGGGCGCACCTGCTACGCTCCGGCGCTCGCGAGGTGCCTGGCCTGGATCGTCCGCACGCGTCGGTGTCCCCCGCTGGCGGACGGCTTCCGTGGAGCGTCCGGATCGCGCAGCTCGCCCGTGCGCTTCCCGAGGCTCCCGGCCGCGACCGGGTGATCGCCGCCTTGCTGCGCAGAGGGCTGTCCGACGCGACGTACGCGGGCACGTTCGGCGGTGGCCTGCGCTTCGAGGGCAATCCGGCGCGCGACACCAACGTGCGCGTGCTCCTCGTGCTCCGCTTCTCTCGCCCCGCGCTCGCGCCGCTGCTCGACGCGGCCCTCCGGCCCGGGGACGCGTTCGCCGACGTCGGAGCCAACCTCGGGCTGTACACGCTCTGGGGCGCTCGCTGCGTCGGTCCCACGGGCCGCGTCCTCGCCTTCGAGCCGGTGCCCGAGACGCGCGCTCGGCTCGAACGCAACGTGAGCCTGAACGGGTTCGTCCAGGTCGAGGTCGTCCCGGAAGGCGTCGGAGCCGCGCGAGAATGCGTGACGCTGTATCGGAACCCGGATGCCTCCGGCGTCGCGTCTCGGTACGTGGAAGCGCCCGGGCCCGCGATCGAGGTGGCCGTCACTACGTTGGATGCCGCGTGCGCGGCCCGCGCGATTCGCCCGCGACTCGTCAAGATCGACGTCGAAGGCATGGAGCTCGAAGTCCTGCGCGGCTCGCGGAGCCTGCTCGACCACGAGGATCCGCCCGCGATCGTCCTGGAGGCGCATGCTCCCCATCTCGAGGCCGCGGGCACGAGCTACGTGGAGATTCGCGCCTTCCTCGCGGCGCACCGGTACGAGATCTGGTCGTTGCTGCCCGGAGGGGCACGCAGGGAGCCCCCGGACGCCGTGCGGCCGGGCTCGCTCAACGTGCTCGCGGTGCGATCCGGCCACGCGGGTCATCGCGCCCTGCTCGAGCGCCTCGAAGGGACCCGCTTTCCGCGCAACATGAACGCGTAGCTCGCCCCGGTCTCCGACGCGCGAGGGTCGGTCAGCCGGCGCGGACCACGCCCCGCAGATACGCGAGCCGCGCCGCGAGCCCGCGGTGCTCCACGGCCGCGAGGAGCAACGCGTACACGAGCGGGGGCAGGAACGGCAGCAGCCAGAACGGAAGGGTCATGCGGAGCCCGTCCGCTCCCCACGCGAACGCGAGCCACACCGCCGCCACGACCGCGCACGGCAGGGCCAGAAGGTCGCGCAGGCTCCAGTCGAGCACGTCCCGGTTGAAGCGCCGCTCGAGAACGATCCCGACCGTCGTGGACGCCAGCAGCGCCGCGGCGACGAGGTCCACGCTCGCGAGCGCGCTGGCGACCGCGATCCCGGGCACGAGGAGCCCCAGCTGCACCGCCCGGACGACGGTCGTCGCCCGCACTGCTCCACGGCCCAGGAGCAGCACTTTCAAGCTCTCGAAGAGAGGCAGGAGGGTCGCGTACGCGGCGAGCCAGCGGAGCACCGGCGCCGCCGCGAGCCAGTCGCCGCCCAAGAGGAGCCGGATGGTTTCCACCGGGAAGATCAGCAGCGTGGTCGTGGCGGCCAGCATGCCGCGCACGAGGAGGTAGTTCAGCACGTGGGACGCATGGGCCAGGCGCCGCGGCTCGCCTTGCAGCCGCGAGTAGAGATTGAACGCGAGCGGGCTGAGCGTGCGCGTGGCCACGGCGGGGGTCTCGGCCAGCACGCGGGCCTGGTTGTAGAGGCCGAGTGGGACGTTCCCCAGCCAGGAGCCGACCAAGAGCCGGTCGATCCGGTCGACGGCGATCTCGAGCGCGCGCGAAAGCAGCATGGGGCGCCCGAACGCCATGAGCTCGCCTGCGGCCTTGGCATCGATCCGCCCGCGGAACCTGTAGTCCGAGAGCCAGAACGCGAGCGCCAGCATCATGGCTCCGTGCAGCACGTCCTTCCCGATCAGGCTCCAGGCCCCGGCCCCGAGCAGCGCGAGCCCCAGCGCAGCGACGTTGGGTAGGTTGAGGCTCAGGACGCCCACCGCCGCCACGCGACGAAACTGGAGGTTCCGCTCGAGTCGGGCCATCGGCGCCTGTGAGGCCAGTGTCATCACGCGCGCGACGCCCAGGACGAGGAGCAGCCAGGCGGCGTGCGCCGAGCGGAAGTGCGCCACGACCGGCGCGATCGCGAGCGCCACGGCCAAGCCGGCGACCCCGAGAAGGGCGGACAGCGCGAACGCGGTGTCGTAGAGCCGGTCGGACTCGCGCGGATGCTGGACCAGCGCGAGCTGGAGCGAGAAGGCGCCCACCATGCCGACGAGCTGATCGACGGCGGCGACGAAGGCGTAGAGCCCGAAGATCTCGGGTCCCAGGGAGCGCGCCAAGAGGAGCCCGATCGCGAAGTTGACGACGTTCGTCGCCCAGCTCCCGATGCTCACGTAGAGCCCGCCGACCACGAATCGGCGTGCCAACCCCCCGTCCGATCGGGATGCGGGGGGCGGCGTGTCCGGCTCCATCGCACTCAAGCGCGCACTTCCAAGGGGAGCCGAGTCTAGCGGCCGTACGCGCCGCCGCGGCTTCCCGGGTCAGGCCACGCGCGGGGGGGCCGGCGGCGGCAGCGCGAGAAACTCGCCGAGCACGAGGAGCGCCCAGAGCCGCGACCAGTGCAGGCGGCCGCCGCGAAAGTCACGCTCCACGCGCTCGACGGCGGCGGCTCGCAGGAGCGCGTGGCGGGGCAACGCGAGCGGCACCGCCCGCGCGCGGAGCCACGCCTCGAACGGGAGCGTGAAACCCTGCTTGCGCCGCTGCCACAGCTCCGGGGGGACGGGCGGCCGCGCCGACTCGCGCAGAGCGCGCTTCGCGGGCCCGGCGCGGCGCAGCCGCGGCGGGACGCGCGCGGCCGCGCGCAGCAGCTCGCGGTCCACCAGGGGCGTCCGCACCTCGAGCGAGTGACGCATGCTGGCGGCGTCCGTGTCCCGCAGCAGCTGCACCTCGAGGTACTGCCGCGACTCGAGCGCCGTCACGCGCTCGTCGTCCGGGAGTCCATCGACGCGGATGCGGCGGGCGAGCTCCTGGCGGGGATCGCAGGTCCGGAGGGCGCCCTCGAGCTCCGGCGCGAGGAGCGCTTGCGCCTCGCGTGGCGAGAAGAGCCCGCGTTCGACGTAGTACGCGCCGAGGGAATCGCCCCCGAACGCGAGCGCTCGCGCGAGCTTGGCTCCTCTACGCGTGCGCGGCAGCCCCTCGAGGCCCCGGCCCAGGCGCTCGATCGCTCTTCCGAGCAGAGGGACGGGGCTCGCGGCGCGGTGGATCGCCTGGAACCGCGGTACCCGCCGGAAGCTCGCGTAGCCGCCGAAGAGCTCGTCGCCCCCGACGCCCGAAACGGCGACCTTCAGCCCAACGCGGGCCGCCGCCTCGGCTACGAAGAAGGTGTTGATGCCGTCGATGGACGGCTGGTCGAGCGCCCGCACGGCGTCGGGGATGCGCTCGCGGATCTCTTCGATCTTGATCAGCACCGGATGGTGCTCCGCCCCGTAGCGCTGGGCGGCGAGCGCAGCGAGCCGGCTCTCGTCGAGGTCCGGGACATCGAAGCAGAGCGTGACGGCCCGGATGGGACCGCCGTGAACTTCGGCGAGCAGCCCGACCAGCGCCGAGGAGTCAACGCCCCCGGAAAGGAACGCGCCCACCGGGACGTCCGCCACGAGGTGATGGCGCGTCGAGTCGACCAGCGCGTCCCGCAGTTGCCGGGCCGCCTCGTCGGGGTCCATCGGCTGCGCGCAGCCGAGCTCCTCCTCCATGCGGTAGTAGCTCGTGGGCCCCTCGACTCGGTCGCGCCCGACTCGCATCCACGAGCCGGCGGGCAGGGCGCGGATGTCGCGATAGAGCGTGCGCGGAGGCGCGATCGACCCCCACAGCAGGAAACTGGCAAGCGCCTCCTCGTCGACGCGGTCGTCCTCGCCGTGCAGCCGGAGCGCCTGGATCTCCGAGGCGAAGGCGAGGCGGCCGCCTCGGTCCGACACGTAGAGCGGTTTGATGCCCAGCGGATCGCGCGCCAGCAGCGTCTCGCCGCTGGCCGCGTCGTGCAGCGCGAACGCGAACATCCCGCGCAGCCGATCCAGAAGGCCGAGCCCCCAGGCCCGGAAGCCATGCAGGAGAACCTCCGTGTCGCTCGTGGAGACGAACGCGTAGCCCTTGGCTTCCAGCTCCGTGCGCAGCGCGCGAAAGTTGTAGATCTCGCCGTTGAATACGATGCGGAGCGTGCCGTCCGGCGTCGCCATCGGCTGGTGACCGAGCGGAGAGAGGTCGATGATGGAGAGCCGGCGATGCCCGAAGCCGACCGCGCCGTCCGCCGAGAGCCACTCTCCGGCGTCATCGGGACCGCGATGTCGCTGCGCGTCGCGCAGCGCGCGGATCTCGCGGGCGGTGACGGGCGGCGCGTCCTGCCTGTGCCGGACGAGCCCTGCGATGCCACACACGGGGCGCAGTCTAGCAGTCGGCGTCGGGCCACACGGTCGGCGGCGGAACGGCGTGGGGGCGAGGCGGCGGTGAGTACCGTCACACTGCGCACGGCCCCGCCACCCGTCCAGACCTCCAGCACGCAGCCCGGTGGAGCTCGCGGCGGCTCGTGCGACGCGGCGCGGGGCCGGCGGGTGCTGCGGCCTGCGTCCACAGTTGCGATCCTCCTGCTTGCTCGGAGGGGCGAAGGTTGGAATCCGGACCGATCCGTCGACGCGAGTTCCTTGCGCGGCTCGTCCGCGGCGCGGCCGGTGTCGCTCTGGGCGGGCCCGTCGTCGGACGTGCCGTCTCCGCGTTCGCGCAGAGCGCGCCGCCCCAGGCCCCGGTCCTGCTGAGTTCCGACGACGACCTGGTACGCAACCAGCTCGGATCCCTCAAGACGGAGACGCTGCGTCGGCCGATCGTGCTGGAGCGCTGGGACGTGCTCGAGAACCGGCGCCTCGTGCTCGCCCCCGACTTCGGCTGGACGACCGAAAAGGCGGCGGTGTTCGTGTCGGCGCCCGACGTCACCATTCGCAACGTGGAGATCATCGGCTCGGACACCTGGCTCTCGCGTTGGAACGCCTACGAGGAGCCGCGCAGCGCGAAGCCCGGCATCTGCGCGGGGATGTGCGGTATCCGCCTTCAGAACGCGCCGCGGATACGCATCGACAACGTATCCGTGCGGGGCTTTCCGGGGGCCGCGGTCGACGGATTCGGGCTGTACGACGGGTCGATCCGTAACGTGACCGCGACGGCGTGCTTCTTCGGGCTGGTTACGCGTCAGTACGCGCCGAACGCCGGTCTGGTGATCGAGCGGGTGCACGTGAGGGACCTCTGGGGACCCGGGGCGGGACGCTGGCCCGGGGTCGGCGGGGCTCCCAGCCGGCTGCGCCCGGGAGGGTTCATGGGGTCCGATGGGATCGTGTGTCACTCGTTGCGCCGGGCCGTGATCCGAGACTGCTCGGTGACCGGGGAGCAGTTCGCGAGCTTCAAGCTCGTGAACCCGCAGGACACCGAGGTGTCCAGGCTGCGCGGCTCCAGCCTGATGATCCAGGGGACCTCCGACCTCCAGTGGAAGATCGACAAAGAGCCCTCGCGCAACACGCGTGTGCGCGAGTGCGTCTTCGACAAGAGCCTCGGCTCAGGTCCCTTCGCCGACGAGGGGAACGCGATCCAGGTGAGCTGGCACGTGCACGATCTCTCGATCGAGCGCTGCACGCTCCTTGCGTCCGGCAGAGACGGCCACGGGATCCAGTTCGCCGTCGACTCCCATGGACGGGTCACGAACTGCGTGTTCGACGGTTTCAACGGAACGCGCGGCGTGACGCCCGCCCACGCGGTGGAGTTGGCGGATCGCACTTGCAGCGTCAACGCCGACGTCGCGGCGGTCAACACGTTCCGCAACCAGCGGCGGATCTTGCTGCGCCGCTGAGCGGCCGACCAGCGCCCGGGCGCTATGATCCCGCGCCGGAGCCACTCCGTTCCGTGCACAGCGGCGTGTCGAACCTACCGGATCTCCGCCTGGACTCGGTGCTGCTCGCCCTCACCGGGCTCGAGATCGACGGCGGGATCGCCTGCGTGAGCCGCTGCATCGCCCGCGCGCTCGACGAGCGCTGTCGGGCCGGCGCGCTGGCGCGCGTCGACCGCGTGCTGCTCCTCGAGGATCCGAGGCACGCGGCCGCCCCGCCCGTCGCCGGCCGGCAATGGCTCGCGTGCGGCAGCCAGCCCCGCTTCGCATGGCAGCTCTGGCGGGCGTTCCGCCGCGGCAGGCACGACCTCGTCCTGTTCGATCTGGTGGGACTCGCACGAGCCGCTCTGCTGCCGCTGCCCTCCCTTCCTCCGCCCCGGACGGCCATCTTCGTGCATGGCATCGAGCTCGCGACGGCGCGTGCGGGTTCTCGTGCCCGAGCGCTGCGGGCAGCGCGCACGATTCTGGCGAACTCGGACTTCACGGCGCGTTCGGTTCAGGCCGCGTTCCCGGAGCTGTCCGAGCGTCTCCGCGTCGTCCCGCTCTGCATCGATCCGGACCGAGAGGCCCGCTGGGTCGCGCCCGATCCCCGAAGCCCGCGCGAGGCGGCGGCGCTCGTCGTCGGCCGGATGTGGGCCGAGGAGCGCGGCAAGGGTCACGACGATCTCCTCGCGGCGTGGCCGGCGGTGACGGCCCGGGTGCCCGGCGCGAAGCTCTGGATCGTCGGCGAAGGCGACGATCGTCCGCGGCTCGAGGCGCGCGCCCGGGACCTCGGCGTGTCGGGCGACGTCCACTTCCACGGCCGCGTATCGGACGAGGAGCTCGGGCGGCTCTATCGGCGCGCGTCCGTGTTCGCGATGCCGAGCCGGCAGGAAGGCTTCGGGCTGGTCTACGCGGAGGCCATGTGGCACGCGCTCCCGTGCATCGGGTCGACGTCCGACGCGGCTGGCCACGTGATCCGCGACGGAGAGACGGGCGTGCTCGTCCCGTACGGCGACGTGCCCGCGATCGCGTCCGCGCTGTGCGGTCTCCTCGGTCAGCCGGAGCGCGCACTGCGGATGGGAGCGGCGGCCCGGCGGCACGCGGTCGATCGCTTCGGCTACCCGCGCTTCCGTCGGGATCTGCTCGCCGCACTCGACCTCGGCTAGTTGTCGCGTCCAGGGAGGTTCGTCATCGGGACCTCCGGATGCGGCTCACGGGCGGACGGTAGCCCAAGGCCGTGTGGGGCCGGCGGCGGTTGTAGTGCTCGAGCCAGGGCGAGAGGCGCTTGGT
>Ga0073934_10001249_pt1 | contig 63133 bp, 51 predicted proteins | sample LarsenN4metaG_FD_76834 | JGI IMG/M metagenome (GOLD analysis project Ga0073934, IMG submission 76834) | Hot spring sediment bacterial and archeal communities from British Columbia, Canada, to study Microbial Dark Matter (Phase II) - Larsen... ... | reverse complement strand
TCTTGTTGCTCAAGCAGCGCTACCGGTTGCAGCATAGGGTTCTGAGGCAGATTGTCAAGGCCGCCTTATTGCTTTTCACTCATCTCGTCTTTGCCAATGTCCGATCTCTTGTCCGAACATGAGGCTTGCCCCAAATATAATATTCGTTCGTAATTGGTAATAATGTGTAATAGGGCCGATCGAACTTACGACCAGATAATGGTTCACACGTTACTCTCTATCTTCCCCTATAACGCCCCCCAGGCTCCAGCAGCAGCATTGGGTCCAGGTGGCGGAACAGGCCGCTGGTGCGCCACAGGCGATAATTGGCCCGCTCTGAGGAAGTGTCGTCAGCCTGGTAGTAGCCCAGGGAGGTGAAGGACCTGCCCGGCGGACCCAGGCGAGCTTCCAGGTGCAGGTGGGCAATCCCGGCGTTGCCGCTCTTCCCCACCCGCCCCAGCGCCCGGCAGGCTGCCACCCGTTCCCCCAGGATAACCGGCGGGGCAGCTTCCAGGTGGGCGTACAGCAGATAGAGTGATTCCCCTGACTGCGTTCCCAGAGAACGCCTCAGGCGCTCTGGCAGGCCGGCGGTTGGCGTCTCAATCAGAACGAAATTGCCGTAGGGAAAGCTGTCAGCCAGCGCCGCCCTGACCACGCCCGCCAGGACGGACTGCACCTCCACCCCCTGGATCGAAAGCCTCCCGTTGCGCCGGTAATAGGCAAAGTCCACCCCCTGGTGTCGCTCGTCGCGCCCGGGGGGCGGCGGATCGTACGGGGCCGAGACGATCTGGGGAAGCTCTTCCAGGGAATGCCCCGCCAAGGGTGAGCAGACCTCCACAAGGCCGGTGCGCATGCCCCCACGCTGCTCGCATTGCGTGGGTAAAGATCCCAATCGCCGGGCTGAAAGGGCCGACGCATCAGGACATGCTTTGCCACCAGCAGACAGCAACACCAGGCAGCACAGGACCAGGCCAGGCCAACCCGGCATCGTGCGCTCCATAATCAGGCATTATACACTTGCCTGGCAAAAGGGTTGCCGTGTGCCCCGGAACGCGCTATAATGCAAACCGGATTACGGGGCGTGGCGCAGACCGGCTAGCGCGCTTGCATGGGGTGCAAGAGGTCGGAGGTTCAAATCCTCTCGCCCCGACAAATCGCAGACCACAGGCTTTTTCAACAGCAATGTGCTCGAGAGAACGGCTTGTGGTTTTCTTATTCGGGAGGTATTCGGACACACATCTTCATTTCGGTTATTGCTCGCTTAACGTATTTACAACCTAATCTGGTTTCCGGGTGGTAAGATAACAACAAACTTGTGCTCTCAATTAGCGACCAATCAAAGCATGCTATCTAAACGCTGGCGTTTCAAGCTCACTACCACCCTCACCGTCGTCGTGCTCACCGGAACAGTATGCGTGCAATCGCCTGAGCGTGTCATTTCCTCCCCCCTGGCACCCTCCCCATCCGTTCAACCTGCACTCCAATCCCAGGCCACGCTCCCCGCTTACCTGCCGCTGATCCTGCGCCGTGCTGCGTCTCCCACGCCCATCCCGCCCTCTGCGGCCGCCCGCAGGGTCAATGCTCCCTACCACAGCGCCGAGCCGCGTTTCGCCGAGGCCGCCATCTTCTGGTTCGGGCGCGTCACACCCACCGAGAACTACTCCGACGTCCGCCTGAGTTACACAGAAAGCGAGCTGTACGTCTACCTGGCCGCCTTCGACCGCCGCCTGTGGTATGACACCTCCCCCTCGTCACAGGACCTGACTGCGTGGGACTCCGCTAGTCTGCTGCTCGACCTTTCTGCAAATCCATCAAAAACCCCTCAATCAAGCAGTTATCGCTTCGACGCCCAGTTCAACGATTGGGAAGCACGTGCACCTTTCCAGGCTGCCTACCGGGGCAATGGGGTGGGCTGGACACCGGCGAGCGTGCCCTTCCTCACCACGCGCGGCTGGCAGGGAGACGCCATCAACAACGACGGCGACGACAAGGGCTGGGCGATGACATTCCACATCCCCTTCGCCAGCATGGGCTTCAACACCCCGCCGCCGCAAGGCGCGCTCTGGCGCCTGGGCATCGTCCTGCATGACCGCGATGACCAGGCCGGTACGCCCATTGCAGACAAAGCCTGGCCCGAAGCCACCGATCCAGGCCGCCCCTCCACCTGGGGCGAGCTTCGCTTCGGATTGCCCGCCTACACCCCGCCGGATCTGTCCTCTCCCAGGATTACCCTGGTTCGACAGGGATTGAACGGCGCAAGCGTACTCGATGCAGCGGTAGGCGGCTACACCGTTTGTGGCAGCGGGCAGGACCATTGGTCGGAGTGGGGGGAGACCAACGAAGCCTACTATAACCCCGAGCTGAGCGACTACAACATCCAGAACCAATCAGACATCTCCGACTGGCCGTGCTTCTCCAAGGTATACCTGACCTTCCCCCTGCAGGGCATACCGCCCGGCAGCGCGATCCTTTCGGCCACACTGGCCCTCTATCAGGTGGGCAATTCGCAGCCGGAGGATGCAACTGATTCGTACATTCAGGTATTGACCGTAAGCCAGGACTGGGACCCGCGCACGATCACCTGGAACAACGCCCCGCTGGCCTGGGAGAACGTTGGTGCGGCCTGGGTAGAGCCCCTACCTGCGCATCCCGACTTCCCCGGTGTACGGCGGGAGTGGGATGTGAGCCTCGCAGCAGCCCAGGCATTCCTGAATGGGACGCCCCTGCGCCTGGTCCTGTACTCGGCCGATTCGGACTATCACAGCGGGAAGTACTTCGTATCCTCCGACACGGGCGATTGGAATGCCGCCGGCCGCCCGACCCTGATCATTACCTGGGCTCCTGGCGATTGACCCACGCTCCAATCAGGTATAATGCGGGCATGCCAAGCACCAACCTGTCTCGGCGTGCATTCCTCAAGCTGGGCGGCCTGGCCCTCACCGGCATGGCCTTCAGGCCGGTATTCCCGCGCCCGGAGGAGTTCCCCACCGGGAACATCGCACGGGTGACGGTCAAAGAGCTCGACCTGTACAGCGAGCCGCGCGACGACAGCGCCATTATCGGCAAGCGCTACCGCGACCAGATCGTCCACATCTACGAAGAAGTGACCGGTCCCAAGGGACCGGGGTGGAACCCGATCTGGTACCGGGTCTGGGGGGGCTACCTGTTCAGCGGTTACCTGCAAAAAGTGAAGGTGCGCTTCAACCAGCCTCTGGGCTACGTCCCTGACTATGGGAGATTATGCGAGCTGACCGTTCCCTACTCGGTGGCCTACACCTTATCCAGCCGGGAAGGCTGGCAGCGCTGGCCGGCTGCCCCTCTGTACTACGAGACCATCCATTGGGCAACCGACGTGCTGGAAGGCCCGGATGGAGAGCCCTGGTACCAGATCACCTCCGAGCTCACCGATGGCCTGGTCTACCACCTACCGGCCGCCCACCTGCGGCCCATCCCCGACGAAGAGATCTCCCCGATCTCGACCGACGTGCCGCCGGAAAAGAAGCGTATAAAGATCTCAATCCCAACCCAGACGCTGGAAGCCTACGAATACGACCAGGTAGTGCTTACTACAACCATCTCTTCTGGTATCCCCAGCCGGCGCCCCTCGCCAAACGGCGTCCCGACCGAGACGCCGAAGGGCCGTTTCCGCATCTACTCCAAATTGCCCAATAAGCACATGGGCAGTGTCACCGGTAATCCTGATGGCGACGATGGAGACCGTTTCTCACTGCCTGGCGTGCCCTGGACAAGTTTCTTCGTCAACACCGGGGTCGCCCTGCACGGCACCTACTGGCACAACAATTTTGGCGTGCAGATGAGCCACGGCTGCGTCAACATGCGCAACGAAGACGCAAAATGGATCTTCCGCTGGGCGAACCCGCCGTTCAATGTCCCGATTGACTCGCGCGACGACTGGGAAGTGACCGGCTATGGCACGGTCGTCGAGGTCGTCTGACGCTCCACTGGAGCCTACCCCCCGCCATCGGCCGATTCCAATAATTTCTTCAACGCCACTTTTTGATCTTCGGAAAAGCGGAGCATCCCGAGTTCGTCGTATTTGCCGGCTACGATGCGCCTGCCCAGGCCGGAGTGGCGCCACATCTTCAGGTCTTCCTCGATCGGCGAGCCGATCAGGTCTTCGCGCACGATCCTACCATCGGCCATCACCAGCACGCGCCGTGTCAGCCGGGCGACTGCCAGGTCGTGGGTGACGACCAGAAAAGTTGTTCCCTGGCTTTGATTTAAGTCCCGCAGGAGTTTCATCAAATCCTGGCCTGAGGTCGTGTCCAGGTTGCCGGTTGGCTCGTCCGCCAGAACCAGGGAGGGATTGTTCGCCAGGGCACGCGCTACAGCCACCCGCTGGCGCTGGCCGCCGGAGAGCTGGTTGGGCAGGTGGTTCATGCGGTCTCCCAGCCCAACCAGGGCCAGGAGTTCCTCAGACCTCTTCCTACGGGCATGCGCTCCCAGGTAGCCCATCATCGGCACCTCGATGTTCTCGCGGGCGGTCAGGGTAGGGAGCAGGTTATGCAGTTGGAACACAAATCCCACCGTCCTGGCGCGGAAGCGGTCCACATTGCGGATCTTCGCCAGATCCTGCCCGTCGATGAACACCTGCCCGCTTGTGGGTCTATCCAGCGCGCCGATGATGTTCAGCAGAGTGCTCTTCCCGCTTCCGCTGGGGCCCATCACCGCCACCAGCTCTCCTCGAGCTACCCTCAGATTCACCCCATCCAGGGCGTGGATCTGCTCACCATCCCCGTAAATACGGGTCAGCTCGCGGGTCTCGATGACCCAGGTCGGGTTTGTTTCCATGCCTACCACCATTATTCAACCTCGATATCGACGAACGAAGTCATGCCCCAACGCAATTCTGGCATTACCTGATCCATCTCGATCGAGACCGTAAAATTGACTCCGGCCCCTTCGGAAGATTTCAGGGCAATGCTCACCACCCGACCGGTGACCTCGACCTCGGTGAAGGCATCGAAGGTTATCCTGGCAGGGTTTCCAACCCGGATGCGGGCCACGTCGATCTCGTTCAGGTCGGTAGTCTCGATGCGCAGTTTGCCCAGGTCGGCCAGCAGCATTATTGGCTGGCCGGGCGCTACCCATTCCCCCAGCCGTATGTAGAGCTTGCTGACCGTACCGTCAAAGGGGGCGCGCAGCTCCAGATCGGCCAATGCAGCTTCGGCGGCCGCCAAAGCAGTCCTGGCATTCTCCAGGCGGGCAGCCGCAATGCTGACCTCATCTGGGTCGGGACCCTCCTTCACGGCTTCGTAGTCCTGCATCGCCTTGTCCACGGCGGCTTCCGCGGTCGCCAGCTCCACCTCGTATTCCAGGCGTCGCACTGCTGCGTTGTAGTCGCTCTGCGCCGCATCCAATTTTTTCTTCAAATCACGGCGGGTGTCGTTGTTTTCAGACTCATACTTATAAGGCTCGAAGGCCTGGCGCGCCTTATCCAGCCGCTCTTTCATCAATGCCACCGCTTCGATGGCTGTCAGGTTGGCCTGGTTGCCCGGGATGGTGAAGTTATCCAGGGAATACTTGGCATCCCGCAGGCGCTTGTTTGCGATGGCGATTTGCTCCATGGCGTTCGCCCTGGCAAAGGCTGCGTTCTCCTGCAGGTCTTTCAGTGCCTGCTCGGCCGCAACCAGCTCCATGCGCGCCGCAGTGATGGCAGCCTGCAGGCCTTCTGTGCCCTTCAAGCGCATCAGAACCTGGCCAGTCTCGACGCGGTCGCCTTCACCCACCAGCATCTCCACAACCACCCCCGGCGCGCTCATGCTGAGCATCGACCACTGGGCCGGAACGATCACGCCGGTTGCGCTGACCACCGGGGTGAAGTCCTGCGCTGGCTGCGACTCCTCCGTGGGGGTCGACTGGGCGGAGAACTGGAGGCATCCCACCGCGCCGACCATCAAGCCCAGGATGGTGATCAGCAGTAACAGGATTTTTATCGTAATATTTGAGGACATGTTTTTTTTCCTTCCCAGGGATCATTCATAACGCAAAGCTTCCACTGGTTGCAGGCGGGTGGCGCGATACGCCGGGTATAGCCCACCCATCAGACCTAATGCCATCGCAACAAGGATGGCCCTGGCGAAAACGTCGCATTCCCAGGATGGCTCCAGCATGCCGCCGATGAATGGTGCCCGGTTCGCCAGGAAGCCAATGCCAAGGGCAATGACGATGCCCGCAATTCCCCCCATCACTCCCAACAGCAGGGCCTCTCGCAAGATCATCCCGAGCACCGCCCGACTGCGCCATCCAAGGGCGCGCAACACCCCGATCTCTCGGGTACGTTCAAAGACCGCCATAAGCATGGTATTCAACACCCCCACCCCTCCCACCAGGATCGCAATAAATGAAATTCCATTCATCATCGCCCCGCTGGTGCGCATGTCTGGCATCTGCTCAACAAAATCACCGCTTAACGCAGCGTGCACTTCAGGATACTGGTCGTTGATCCCTGCAACGACGGCGGCTGCATCGGCCCCGTCTCTCACCCGCACCGCGAACATATTCACCTTGTGCGGGCGTCCGGCAAATAGCTGGGCATCACGCAGGGTGACCACGCCGCCCAGCTCTTCCCAGCCAATGGTGCTCTCGAAGATGCCGACAATGCGGTAGCGTGTCCCGCTCAGCTCGATCGCCTGGCCTACCTCTTTCTTCAGTGCTTCCGCCATGGTCTTCCCCAGGATGATCTGGTGATTGCTCGCCAGCCGTTCACCCTCGACGATCTTGAATCGCCGGATGGCGTATTCGTTCGGCGCATACCCCTGAAGCACGAAGAAACCGCCGCTATCCGGCAGCATGGCGGCAGTAAAGATGATTCCACTGACGCTCTCGACCTCGCTCAAGGCCCCGATCTTCTCGCCGACCCGTTCGTCAATGGCGCTCAATTCGGTATCGGAGATATCTGACTGGCGAATCATAATCTGCACATCTGCTCCCAGGGCCATGTCGGTCACAGAATCGAACATGCCCCGCAAAATCCCCTCCAACGCCATGATCGAGCCCACCGTGATGCCAATCACGCCGAGGGTAAGCAAAGTACGGATAGAGCGTTGCCAGAGAGACTGCACCGCCATGCCTCCGAATGGCAAACGCCGCGCGCGCCCCCCACCGCTGCCCCCCTCGTAGCGCAACGCCTCGACCGGCATAAGCCGGGCAGCCCGCCACGCCGGGTAGAGACCGGCCAACAGGCCCATGACAACCACTACCAGGAACGCCTGAAAGAGAAGGTCAGCGGTGATGTGCATGTTGCTGGCACCCATGAAGACCGTTCTTTTAGATATGGTAGAGATGATGAGATATCCTAATCCAACCCCAAACAGGCCACCGGCCAGACAAACTGCAATCGCTTCACCCAGGATCAACCACAGCACTCGCCGGCGGCCCCATCCCACCGCGCGCAGGACACCGATCTCGCGCGTGCGCTCGAATACCGACATCAATTGCGAATTCATCATTCCCACCCCACCGATCACGATCGCCAGCCCGCCGATGAACCACACGTAACCCCTCAACATATCTTCCATTAATTGTTGATCGGCAAACTCGGCGACGCCGCTGATCGACAGATCGGGATATTTTCTTTCCACCCGCGTGATAAAGCGTTCGCGCAGGCGGGCTTCCTTGAGCTGAATGTAAAACAGGCTCACCTGGCGCGGTTTGCCGATCAGATCCTGGGCGTCCTCGAGGGAGAGCACTGCCCCGCTGTCTTCGAAGGCGTCGCCTGTCTGGTAGATGCCAACCACCCGGTAGGAGCTTCCGGTGAGGCGCATGGTATCGCCCACCGACTTGTCCATCACCTCCGCTGCCGCTGATCCCAGCAGGAGAGGTTTGCCATGCCCCAGGCGGGCTTCCCGGCTGAATAAGCTCTCGCCCTCGATCACCTGAAACCTGCCGAGCACGAAGCTGTTCTCTGGATAGCCAAACACGAAGAAGAACGGTTCGTTCCCAGCCTGGGTCCATCCCTGCAGCATGCCGCTTACTTCCGAGACTTCCGGCATGTTCTTTAACTCTTCACCAACCGCCTCGTCGACCGAGCTCAGGCTGATGTCGAAGGCATTTGGCTGGCTGAGCACCAGGTCGGCCTCGCTGCCCGAGAGCATGGCGTTATAGCCGGCTTCCAGGCCATTGGTCAGCGCGCCCAGGCCAATGATCGCTCCAACACCGATTCCTATCCCCAGAATGGTGAGCAGGGTACGCGCCTTGCGTCGGAGGAGGTTCTTGAAGATCATGGCGTTCAACTCTCGATATCGCCTTCGAAACAGAGTAACTGCAGGGCTTGATACTCAAACTTGTCAATTATAAAAGCTAAATGCCCATATCCGTGAAAGTCTACCCCCATGTTCTCGCTCTCCCCCTTAGATTCTCTTAGGTTTTCCTCTACCAGGATGAATCCCGGTCAAATTTTTTCACCAGAGGTATGGTGAGAAGGTGAAACGCCAGGCTCTCCAGGTCCTTTGGCCTGCCAGAATTGTTCAGCTTGGCTCTAACAGCCTCCAGGTAGGCAGCAATCTCCTCGCTCACGTCCAGGTCGTGGAGAGAAGCAGAGTCTCCCGCCAGAAAAGTCTTCAGCCCCAACCGCTCATAGATGGCGCTCACCAGCCCATAGCTCCATTCCTGGCTGATGCCAAGCTCGTTGGCCAGCTCGTGTCTCTCCATGCTGAATAGAAACGCCAGGCGGGCGACTCTGGTCTGGTAATCTGTGAGATTGTAGAAGGGCTGGCATCCGTCCAATACCATGCATGGCAACGGGAGTCGGAATCTGGCAGTGTACGCCAAAGTCTGGATGCCAGGAGTGATCACCCAATATCCAGCCGCCGCTAGGGTGATCGCCCACGCCAGGGAAGTGCTGATTTCGCCTTTTAGAATGTAGCCTGCGTAGAAATCAGGCTTCATCTGGTGCAGCGCCCGAGGATCGGCATTAATTCCAGTGAGCAAGATTTTTGGTCGGCCCGCGCGGGCGGGACCACCCAACGTCCAGCCGGAGATCAAATCCTCCCTACCCGGGATATCGCTATCGATCAACAGGACATCGATGCGGCATGTATCCCCTGCCAGATGTGGAAGCAGGGAGGATAGATCACCCACCTCCGCCACCACGCGCGTCCGCCGGTCTCTGGCGGCCAACAAGGCCATCCAGTTGCGGGAGAAAGGATCGTCTTCTACGATCGCTACCAGTACATCCCACTTCACGGGAATTCTCCCATTCCACGTCCACCCCTTCAGGATTCCCATTGCCGGCGAAATGAAACCAACCGGTTTTATATTGCAGGGCTGGCTTATTATAAGCCCGATTTAGCGCTCTCGATTTGGTTGATCAGACAAGCACGTCGACCACCAAGGCTGCGAATAAGCAGGCCAGGTACATGCTGGAATTACGATACATCTTCCAAGCGGCCTTGTTGCCGCCCAATTTCCAGACCTTCCAGGCCGAGACCAACAGGAAGCCACCCAGTATCCCGGCAGAAACCAGGTAGAAGCTGCCTCCTAATCCAAAGAGTGGCAGCAGCAAGGTCAGGGCAACCAGTTCTCCGGTGTACAGGAGGATCTGCCAGCGGGTCTCCCGTTCGCCGCGCACCACCGGCAGCATGGGTATGCCGGCCCGGGTGTAATCCTTGAGACGTACCAGGGCCAGAGCCCAAAAATGGGGCGGGGTCCACATGAAGATCACCGCGAACAGGAACAAGGCCGGTATGTCCAGGCTGCCCGTGGCGGCTGCCCAGCCCACCAGCGGCGGTATTGCCCCTGCTCCGCCGCCCACGACTATGTTCTGTACCGTGGATTTCTTGAGGATCAGGCTGTAGAGCAAAACGTAATAGATCATGCCTGCCAGTGCAAGCAGGGCTGCCAGCAGGTTCACGTACGCTACCAGCAGATAGAAAGCAGCCAGGCAGGCAGCCACGCCAAAAGCCAGGCCCTCTGCCGGGGTCAGCCGTCCAGCCGGAATGGGCCGTTTTTTGGTGCGCTGCATCTTGAGGTCATCGTAACGATCGATATATTGGTTGATCGCCCCCGAGCCTCCCGCCGCCAGGAATCCTCCCAGCAGCGTCCAGAATGCCAGACGAAACGAGGGCCACGAGCTGGCGCCTATCACCATCCCACTGAGGGTGGTAACCAACAAGAGAGCCACCACCACAGGCTTGGTCAACATGAGCAGGTCATACAATTGACCTCTCAAGCCCTTCACTCGTTGGCATGCTTTGGTTTCTCCTACCGTGTTCCTTTCAGTCAGGCCAAGCTCCGCTACCAGGATCACCAGGGAAGCCCACAACGCGGTGGCGCTGGTCTGGTGCAGCACCTGCATGGATGGAGAATAACCCTCCACCAGGCGACTCCCGAGCAGCGCTTGGGCCGAAAACAACACACCAGCCGCTGTGCTGGCTACCAGCACGAGGGTGGAATTACGCCGGTACCGCCATGCCTGAATCACCAGCACGGCCACCAGGGCGCCCGCCCACGCCGTCATTACGCGGTGGACCAGCGCAACCCTTCCCGCTGTACCCTGGGGGAAAATATCACCTCCACACAGCGGCCAACCCTGGCAGACGCCGGATCCATGTAAAGCTGCCAGGGATGCTCCGCTGACGTAGAGAACGAGTAGTGAGGCCAGAGCCATAATAGAAAGACGCACAAAGCCCGTCTTGTAAGCAAATCGTCTGGATTCCCAGGCTGGCTGGACGGTGCGAAACGCAATCAACGTAACCGGCAAGAGGTGGCCTAGCACAAGAAGCGCCAGCAATAAATGGAATACGGACACCCACGCTGCTCCCCCAGAATCACCAACCAGGTCTATGAAACCGCCGAAGACAACCTGGATCGCAATCAATCCGAGCGCCATGCTCAAGGCAGCTCGAACCCATCTTGCTGCCTTGATTGCCCTCCAACTGGTCCAGTTAGCAGCCAATACCAGCAATCCCAGAAGCAAACTCATAATCCGGTGAAGATAATGGAGCCTGGCGGCAGGATTGCCTGGAGGTGCCCAGCCTCCAAAACAGGTAGGCCAATCCGGACATCCCTTCCCCAAAGGTGCTGCTCCGAGGATGCCTCCCTGGACGATTAGCAGGAATGCAATAATAGAAGCTGCCAGTAAAAGATATCGAAAGAGACCCCCTTTCTTTGTGAAAGCCTGAGCAGTCATGTTATTCATTCGATATCACCGGAAACTGGCGAATCCGTAGTTTCCCAGGCTCGAAGTTCTTCACGCCACACCGCTCCTGCGCCGTTCTTCTCGCCGGATGTATAGCGGATAACCCAAGCCTAACAGACCGGCAAACGCAAACCATTGGAGTGCGTAACCCAAATGAGGCCCTTCGGTCAGGTCCAGCTCGGGCTGGCTACGGGCAGGCAAGCGCTTCCAGGTAGGATCAGGCGCTTGCTGAATGTAGATCGGCAGCAGAGGGTGAGGCACCTGCTGCGAAATAGCCTGCACATTGGCGAGATTCCAGGCCATGATTCGTTCACCCGGCATGGGTGTGGGATCGCGCCGTTTTCCGATGTCCGGCTTGCTCTGAGGCGCCCTGATCACGCCCCGCACTTCCTGGATACCCGGCTCGTCGTATTCAGACCAATCACCGGCCAGGTAATCCTCCCCTGGTATCCACCCACGATCCACCAGGACGTAGCTATCTGTTTCCTGGATATGCAGCGGGGTGAGCAGGTGCACGCCCCACCGGCCCTCCCATGCCTGGTTGCGCAATGCTACCTGGCTGCTGAAATCGTATTCTCCCCTGACGATTACCGGGCGGTATTCCATGTTTACCAGGTCAGAATTCAACGTCTCTCCCGTAAGGCTCAGCTCCGGCCGGCTGATCTGAGCCAACACGCGGATATTGAAGGCCCTACGCTGGTCCAGGCGATCGAGCTGCCAGACGCCCAGGCGGGCCATGACAGCTATGCCAGTCACTACCAGGAGGGTAGTGAGAATCCATCGCCGGTGAAAGGCCCGCAGCAATTCGACCGGGGAAAAGGCCATCGCAGTAAAGGACCCCAGGTCACCCAAACCCATCCTGCGGATCTTCATGCCTGCGGCCTCATCGCGCTGCCATTCCGTCGCGGCTGAAGAGGAAAGATCAACAGGCTGTACAGGAACAGGAAAGCCACCGTAGCAGGAGCAGCAATCATCAAGCCCGCCAGGCGAGTCTGAAGGGTGGTTGCCTGTCGCACGTCGATCCCCAGGTAACGGCTCGGCGTAAACGAACAAGAATAATCGAAGCGGTTGGGTTGGTTCAGCACCAACCTGGCTGTCGAAGCCGGCGGTACCCACAGCGGTCCTAACTGGTGGTCCACAGAATCCTGGTTGATGACCTCCAATTGATCACCCACCACGAAGGTCATGTTCTCGGGGAGCGATACCTGCCTCTCGCCTGCTGTCACCTTCTCCGCAGTGCCCGCCGGGATGACCAGTTGGACCACTTTCGGCGCCCGGTCGGACTTCTCACGCTGAAGCAGGTAGGAAGTCTCGTTAAACAGCGCCACGAATGAAAAACCCAGCAGCGTGGTTATCAACAGGCGGACCAGGTACGGACGGAAGTCAGGCCTCATGGAACATTATCTAGTGCTGGCGTAGGAGAAAGCTGAGATCGTTTACAATCGCCTCTGCGTCCATTTCGTAGGGGTAAGTCAGCCGCCAATTGCCCTCCTGGTCGATCAGATACACCCGGCTGGTGTGGGCAACCAGATAATCGTCCGCGTGGCCGTCAGCTTCACGGGCCTGGTAAACGCCGTATTTCTCCCATACAGGAACCAGCTCGGCCCGGCTGCCGGTGAGCCCGATAAATTGTGGATCGAAGCGGGACAGGAAATTCATCATTACAGCCGCGCTATCCTTTTCAGGATCGGTGGTGACCATTACGAAGTTCACTCCCCTGGCATGCTCAGCCAGGCTCTCTTTGATCTGTGTAAACCGGGCCAGGGTGATGGGGCATACATCCGGGCAATGGGTGTATCCAAAGAAGATCAGGCTGATCTTACCCGCCTGCTCGCTCAACTTAAATCGTTGACCATGCTGGTCCTGGAGAGAAAAATCTGCCGCCTTAACCGGTGGATCAATCAGGGAACCCCGGTAGGTATGGGGGCGTTCCAATAACTTCCAGGCAGTAAGCACCATCCCCAGCGCAACCAACCCACAGGACAAGAAAAATAACCACTTCGTTCTCATAGACGTCAACTCTGTGTATATTTACTCGCGTGCCTTCAGTGGGGACCGCCTCTATCAGACCACAGCGCGCCCGATCAGGTACAAAGCAGGGTAGAAGAAAATCCACACCACGTCGACGAAATGCCAGTAAACCGCGCAGGCTTCCACCGCCCAATGTCTCTCGGCGGAATACAATCCTCTACGGCCATTGCGGTACACAATAGCCAGGAAGATCACCCCACTCAACACGTGCAGGGAGTGGAAGCCGGTCATCGTATAGAATATCGACGCAGCAGCACCATCCCCGGGGCCAAACGGCGCGATCTGCCATTCGACTCCCACGACCCCTACCAGGAACAGGACTCCCAGCGCAAGCGTGATCAAAGTGCTGTTCAAGAAAGCCTTGCGGTCTCCGTGGGCCATGGAGGTCTCGGCCCTGTTCATGAAAAAACTGCTGGTCAATAACACCGCAGTGACCACCAGGCCCAGGATCTGGCTGACATCCGGACGGTTCCCCGTTCCAAGCAGGTAGAAGCGGGCAACATAGAGACCGCCGAACAGGAAGGTGTCGGAGATAATAAAAAGCCACAGTCCAAGGCGATTGGTTGCCAGCATGCGGCGATAATCGCTCAGCGATGTCACCTGGCTGGTCATGATTACTCCTCCTCATCCGCTGCAAACAATCTCGGCAAGTGCATATAATCCCTGACCACAAAGTACGCTTTCAACAGGGCAACAGCGATGATCGGCGCCCACCAGTTCACAGCAATTGCACCCAGCCAGTATTCGCCGATGGTCATGACTACAAGTATGATGAACACCGCCTGGCCCAACTGAAACGCTTCTTTTTTACTCTTTTCGTCCATTTTTATTCACCTCGACGATAATCTAATCCGCAGGAGCCGAGGCAGCTTCCATCCCCGAGGGGGCATCAGGACCCCGACCAGGATGCATACTCACATAGACAGAACCTGCCAGACCATAATCGTAGGGTTCGCCGACCACTTCAATTTGTTTTTCGTAGTTATGCGCAGGAACCGGGGAGGGTAGCTGCCATTCCGGGGAGCGGGAATTCCAGGGATTAGCCGCCGCGACGGGACCCCGGCGCAGGCTATATATCAGGTTGAACATGGCAATCAATACCGAGAGGCCAATCACGAAGCCAGCTATGGTGATCAGCAATTGAGTAACTTCGATGTTGAGAGCCGGATCGTAGTCGGCAATACGGCGCCGCATTCCCAGCAGGCCGACCTGCATCTGTCCCAGGGATTGCATGTAAAATGCGGGCAACATTAGGTAGAAGTGCAGCTTTCCCAGCGATTCGTTGTACATACGGCCGGTGAACTTAGGAAACCAGTAATAGATGGCGGCAAAGAAAGGAAACACAAAACCGCCAAACATGGTGGCGTGGAAGTGTCCCACGATCCAATACGTATCTTGCAAGTGGAGATCGGTTGAGATAGTGCCGTTGGGGGGACCGCTTAAACCACCCAGTAAAAAGATCGAGATGGCACCCAAGACAAACAGCATAGGCGTCTCGAAGGAGAGCTTACCCTGCCAGATCGTTGCCACCCAACTGAAGAACTTCACGCCGGTAGGCACCGCAACCAGCAGTGTGCTATACATGAACGGGATTCTCAAGTAGGGTGCCATGCCGGAAGTGAACATGTGATGCGCCCAGACGAAGAAACCCACCAACGCAATACCAAAGGAAGACATCGCCACCCAGCGATAACCGAAGAGCGGCTTGCGAGAGAAGACCGGCAGCAGCTCACTGATTACCCCAAGCCCAGTCAGTACGAATATGTAGACGGCCGGGTGGGAGTAGAACCAGAACAGGTGCTGGAATAAGACCGGGTCGCCGCCTTTTGTTGGATTAAAAAATCCCATCCCGAACAATCGCTCGAACATGACCAACTGAAAGGATAGTGCGATCAACTGCGTGGCAGTCAAGCCTATCATCGCCGTTGCAAAGGCTGTCCACACAAATATCGGCATGCGATAGTAATTCATCCCGGCGGCGCGCAGCCGCATTACCGTGGCGACGATGTTCAGGGATCCCAGAATTGAGGACAATCCAAACAGGTATACTCCGAGGAAGAACATCTGCATTCCCATCGGCGCCATGGCACTGAGTGGTGGGTAACCGGTCCAGCCGGTATCAAAGCCTCCCAGGAATAGCGTGCTGATCAATAACACTGCTGCCGGCACGTTTACCCAATAGGCAAAGGCGTTCAAACGGGGGAAAGCCATATCGTTGGCACCGATCATCAATGGCACCAGGAAATTCGACATCGCTCCCACACCCAGCAGGATGGCGAAGATCATCACGATCCCATGCAGGCTCATGATGGTGTTGTAGAAATTGAGGCCATTCATTCCCAGGATGTTCACGTCTTGCTTTAGGAACTGCAATCCCGGGGCGGCCAACTCAGTACGGAAGGTCAGTGCAAACAGCCCGGCAATTAAAAACATGATCAAAGAGGTGGCACCATACTGTATACCAATCACCTTATGGTCGTAAGATACGTGCAGGTAACGGCGCCAACCGGTCAATCCCGGATTGGCGTGTGGTATCGCGGGAGTCTCTACACCATGCGCCCATTTCATCCAGTCTGATAGAACACCGGTGCCGAACATGAAAGCAACACCACCCAGGAGTGCGCCCACCACCCAGGCCGACTCGGCTTTCCAGGGGGTCAAGCCCACAATGAGACGGATCAAGGACAGCAGACCCATCCCGACCAGCATACCGGCTGACATGAAGAACAGGCCGCGCACCAGGCTGAGAGAGAAAAGGCTAGATCTTCGCATCGTTAAATCCATCCTTCTACTTCAGGCTCTTGATAAACTCGATCACATCGGCCAATTGTTGGTCCGTCATACCAGCTGCAATGTTGGCCGGCATGAGGTCTTGGAACCCCTGGACAATCCTGGCAGAAGGATTGAGTATCGACTCGCCCAGGTAGGCTTCATCTGCGACCACCTGTGTGCCATCGCTCAATGTGACCTGGTGGCCAAACAGGCCTTTCCAGGTTGGACCGGTCGATGCAGTACCATCCACGGTATGGCAGATCAAACATCCGAATTGGCCAGCATAGTTCCTGCCCCTTTCCACCGGATCCGCCGCAAGCCCGGCCTCTTGCGACGCCCAGGCATCGAATTCCTCTTGCGAGACCACGATAACCGGGGATTCCATAAAGGCGTGTTGCAGGCCGCACATCTCGGCACAGCGCACCTTGAACTCCCCGGTCATTGTCGGGGTAATTAGCAGGTCACGAATAAAACCCTCTCCGCCGGGAAGCGCATCTTGCTTGACGCGGAACTCCGGCACCCAGAAAGAGTGAATGACATCGAGCGATCGCAGATGAAGCACGACCTGCTTATTTACCGGAAGGCGGAGCTCCGCCGAACTGATTCCCAATTCGGGATATTCAAAGCGCCAGGACCACTGTGAAGCGATCACATTCACTTCCAGGGCGTGGGGATCGGCCCGTTGGGTCTCCGCCAGGGTTTGACCACCCAGGTAGGCAAAATACAACACCGTTGCCAGGGGCACGATCGTCCACAACATTTCCAGGCGAGAGCTGCCCGTAACGTGCGCAGCATCGCTGGTATCTCCTCTTCGGCGGCGAAAAACCAAAATACTGTATAACATGAACACCACAATCAAGGAAAATAAGAAGGCGATAACTTTAAACTCCAACCCAAACAGGAAGTCTATTGGCTGCGCCTGGCGGCTAGCAGCGACCGGCAACAGTCTTACCTGTCCCAGTCCCGCCACCAACAATGCGGTCAATATAGCAACCAATACCCCGGCGATCAATAAATGTCTCATACTACTACTCCTCAACGCCTTTTTCCGACGCAACACAGCGCTTCTCTGCCACCCGCCGGGCTCTTCTTTCGAAAAGGTCCATTCTTCAAACCATTCATCAATTTGGGAAGCGGCCAGCGTCCGCCGGTCGTAAATCAGGGCGTTATCGCTGCCCTGTAACGAGAGTAACACCACCCGCAGCTTCTTTTCCCCCTCGACGAAATGCGCCAGGAACTCATCTCTGTTGAGTGATCGGTCATCGTAGTCCACGATAACCAGGTCAGGCTCTTCTTTTTCCAATGCCTGAATCGCCTCTTCGAGATTGGAGACCAGGCCGACGATCTCGACGTTCCCTTGCTGTTGTTTTTCCAGCAGGCTGCGCAGTCCCTGGCCAAAAAGCGCATGACTGGAAGCGATTAAAACCCTGCGAGGTCGCTTCGGAATCGACCGGAATACGCCGATATCTTTCCTCATCGCTCAACACAACCCCAGGTAATCTATCAAAATCAGGCTAAAAGGACATCATCCACAAGCAGGCTTAAGGTGTATTTTTAAATACTGCGGAGGGGTGATTTGCGAAATCACCCCTCCGCAGCTACACACGCAGGAGGCTCAATTATCTAAACCGATCAAGCCCATCTGAAGGGCCTTGCTGACCGCCTCGGCCCGGTTGGAAGCCTCTAATTTCTCCAGAATGTGTCGAACGTGCGTCTTGACGGTGTTTTCAGAGATAAAAAGATCGGAAGAAATCTGGCCAGTGGTCTTTCCATTGGCGAGGCAATGCAGCACCTCCATCTCCCGGCTGCTGAGACCGATCACTGGCAGCCGGCTCTGGTCTACATTTACCGCCCTCAACACCTGGCGTGTCACATCCGGTGAAAGGACCGACATCCCCTCATAGACTTTTTTGATCGCCTTGGAAAGCTCATCGGGGGTGGCATTTTTAAGCAGGTATCCATCTGCACCAGCGGTGATGGCTCCGAACAAGTCTTCGCCGGACTTCGAGATCGTCAACACAATGATACGGGCTGTGTTTCTTTTTTTCAGCTCGCGCACCGTCTCGACCCCGTTCATGACCGGCATATTGATGTCCAACAACACCACATCGGGTTGCACCTTTCCAATGACCAGCAGGGCTTCTTGCCCGTTGCCGGCTTCACCTACAACCTGGAATTCAGGCATGTCATTTAACAGACTGACCAGGCCTGAGCGAAACAGGCTATGGTCGTCTACCACCACCAGCCTGATGGGTCTCATAACACCCTGGTTCCTACATCGAGTGGCAGCCTGACTCGGATGGTCGTCCCATGCCCTGGCTGACTGATCACCTGAAGGTCCGCGCCGATCAATTCGGCTCTTTCCCGCATACCGCGCAAGCCATGTTGCGATGGCTGGGGGATATCATCCGGGCAAAATCCAATCCCATCGTCGCGGATCTCCAGGAACAGGTCCCCAGCCACGCTGCTGTAGGAGAGCTCTACCCTGTTTGCACCGGAGTGTTTGCGGGCGTTGATCAGTGCTTCCTGTACGATGCGAATTAATTGGGCGTTGATCTCGGGTGGTATCTCTAGCTCTTTTTGTGGCTCATAAAGGTCCACAGCCAGGTGACTGATCTCCTTGAATTCTTCCACGGTCTGGTGCATCCAGGCAGACATGCCAAAATTCGATGAGACCCGCAAACCATCTATTGACTGACGAATATCCTGATAGGCTTCCGCCAGGGTGTCGTAGCAGGTCTTCATTGTTTGGCGCATCAATTCAAGTTGGTCCTTCTCCAGGTACATATGCATCTGGGCCAGCTTGAGTTTCAAGAATCCCAAAGTTTGTGCAATCCCATCGTGAATCTCCCGCGCCAGGCGGGTTCTTTCCCCCATCATTGCGGTCAGCTCTAACTCCGCCATCACATTGATATTTTCAACCAACAGCCCTATCCGGGTCGCCACAGAATGTAGAATGGAAAACTGCCGATATGTTACTGGCCGAGAGGGAAGCCACCCTGCGATCAGTGCTCCAATAGCTGGCTCGCTAGGGATCGTCAAAGGTACTGCGAGACAGATTCCCGCTTTCGAAAACTGTTTCGAAGTGATTTTGCCATCACCTAAGACGACTGGTTCATCTGTGACTCGCACCTGCTCCAGGGCTTCATCAGTCAGTTCCTGAATATTGATCGGTAGGGATCCATGGTGATAGATGTCCCGACCAGAATGAGCACCTGATGATTGAATCGCCACCAGGCAAAATTCAACCTCCAGGGTATCGCACAGGTTTTCCAGGGTCGAAGACAGTTGCGCAACGAAGCTGCTTTTGTCGCGCACGGCTCGCAACTGGCAGAGGGTCGAGAGTTCACGCTGGCGAAGACGCAGCCCATCGAGAGCCAGGCCAACCTGGTCGACCATTGTGCTCAATACAGACTGCTGCCCAGGATCCAGGGCGTGATTCTTTTCGAAGAAGAGATTTAATACGCCGTATTCCCGGTCCCCTCTACGAATCGGCAGGCAGTAGATCCCCCGGGCGCCCTGGAATGAGCCCTGCAATAGTGGGCATGCTTGCATTCGCTGCTCCCTGTTCTGGCAGGTAGCGCATTCCTGGCGTACAGCCGGTGAAGCCAAGTATTCGATCCAGGCTTCTACCGTAGGAAATGGCATTTCCCCTTTACTGACCGCCTGCATTGGTTGAGTTCTTTCATCCAGAGGGACGAAGGAAGCCCCGCGCGCACCGACCAATTCGAGCGACAACTCTAAGGCCAATTCGATCACCTCATGTTCATCCTCCGCCTGGGAGATCTGCTGCCCCAGACGGAGCAAGGTTTGTTGACTGAGAAGTGCCAAGCGGGCCTTTTTCTCTGCTGTAAATCCCCTCTCGATAAGTTGGGCTCGTTCGCTTGATAATTGTCTCGTGCTCCGGGCGAAATGGTAGATCCCCAAAACCACCGCCAACAAAGCAAGGCCATCCAGGACGTGAATGAGAAATGCAGGTAAGATCGTCAGCCAGTCAGAATATAGCCGTAAAAGCAGATAAAGGATTGCCAGCGCTAGCGCGCTAATCATCCCAGATTGGCGACCCAGCCGCCAAAAGCCTTGCATGAGATCCCTTAAATCCATCACGAAGCCTATTTTAATGTAAACCAGATCAGATAAAGCCTTTATTCAGGTTTAGGGCTATCTCAAGCCAGGAATTAGCCATCCGGGACATCAGCCAGGGTTTGCTTCTAAATCTCGGACAGCGCCTGGAGTATCTCGCCGCTATGCACGGCTGGTTTTACATTTTCAAATGTCCTGGCGATCCTGCCTTCAGGATCGATTAAGAACGTGGTCCTATAAACGCCGTCGTATTCTCGTCCCAACATCTTTTTCCGACCCCAAACCTCGTACAGCTCACATACCTTATGGTCGCTGTCTGCGAGCAGAGTAAAGGGAAGATTGTATTTCGTCTTGAATTTCTGGTGACTCTTCACCGTGTCAGGGCTGACGCCGAGTATGGTGACAACGGCCTTCTCATAGGCGCTGTAGTCATCGCGAAAGTTGCAGGCCTCAGTCGTACAGCCTGGGGTGTCATCCTTTGGATAGAAATATAAGACTACCGGCTTACCACGGTAGTCGGAGAGTCTGCGTTGGGTTCCAGTCTCGTCAAACAAAGTGAAATCGGGTGCCTGCACCCCTGCTGAGAGAGCCATCGTCTCCTCCAAAATGGAAATAGGTTAATCCACATCAGTGATCACGCTCCCCATCCGGGATACGTCATACCCGGGCAGGGAGGCAACTGCCTGACGAAATCCTTGATCCTGCAAAACCCCGAACAGCGGCGCTAACAGCTCGCTCTCGACAAATCGAGAGGGGATAACCAGGTCATAGCGTTCTTGAAACAAAGAGATGAATTCCAGGTCCAACGCCTGAGCCGCCGCGGCGATACCCAGGCCACAGTCAGCCCGGCCTGAAGCCACCGCGGCCGCCACAGTCAGGTGGGTGTACTCCTCCTGGTCGTATCCCTTGATCTCTTCCGGCGGGATACTCAACAATTCCAGGTGATAGTCAAGGAGTACGCGCGTGCCGGCTCCTTTCTGACGGTTTACAAAGGTAACCTCGGGTCTGACCAGGTCTTCCAGGCCGTGAATTCCCAATGGGTTGCCGCGTGGCACCATTAGGCCTTGTTCCCTGCCCACCAATGCTACCAACCTGACCGCTATCCCGGGCAAATACTGGCGAATATACGAGAGGTTATATTCACCACTCTCCGGGTCCAGCAAATGGGAACCAGCTAGGTGAGCTTCACCCCGCCTTAAAGCAATCAATCCTCCCAGGCTGCCCACATTCGAAGATACCAACCTGCGGCCGAGAGGAGCCAGGAATTGGCTGAGTAAATCCAGAGTCAGGTCATGCGAACCAATCGCAAAGACCGTCCTATCCAACTCGGCTGGGCTCGAATAAAGCTGAACCATCACCTCGGCCCCGGCTGGGAGTCCCTGCACCCCACGCGGCAGGATCGCGATTCCATCTGCACGCACCAGCGAAGTGATCACCCCCGCGCCGCGCGAGAGCGGCGCTGCCAGCATCTTCTCGCCTACCCTGCCCACTGCAACCCGCAGATAATCATCGTCTCCTGCAGGGGAGGTCACCTTGCGCGTCAGGGTCGCCGGCAAGAGATATGGACTGCTGGGCGGCTTCCCCAACCATCGTTCCAGCAATGGACGGACGAAGATTTCGCCGGTCAACGCAGCCGATACAGGATACCCCGGCACACCGATCACCGGCAATTTCCCCACTCCCTCGGGTCCGGAGATGTGAAGCATCCCAAGAATAACCGGGTGACCAGGACGCACCGCCACTCCGTGCACCAGTAAGTCTCCCAGGGATCCGACGACCCGAGCAGAGAAGTCTTCCGATCCAGCCGAAGAGCCTGCCACAATCAGCACCAGATCGCAATCCCGGGCCATCTCCACGACCCTTTCACGGATCCTATCATAATCATCCGCAATGATGGGAGAGCGCAGCGCCTGGCCTCCCCACCCGTTGACCTGGGCAGCCAACACCAGGGAGTTGTACTCGATGATCTGGCCGGCTTCCACCGGCTGCCCGATCGGCATCAGCTCGCTGCCTGTAGGCAGGATAGCCACCCGTGGCTTTCGCGCCACATAAAGGTGATCCTGGCCACAGGCGGCAACTGCCCCCAGGTCTACCGGTCTCAGCGTATGACCTGAAGGCAAGATCAATTGAGTGGCGACAATGTCTTCACCCATCAAGCGCACATTCTGCCAGGGAGGCAATGCCCCGCGCAGGCGAATGGCGAAAGGTCGGCGGGGATTTGCCGCCGGACCACCTGCGGAATCCAAAGGTTCCACATTTTCGATCGCCGCCACTGCATCAGCCCAGGATGGCAAGACATCGCCGGTATCTACATAACTCGCCTGGGGTCCACAGCGCAGGGTGACCGGTGCAGTTGGCATAGCTCCGGAGGTGTCCACTGCATGGATGGCGAATCCATCCATGGCGGCGGCGTGGTAATGGGGAGAGGAGATCTTCGCCCATACCGGCTCTGCCAGGACCCTGCCCAGCGCATTCTCGTCCAGGTGAATTTCCTCCTTCCCCAATCTGTCCCATCGACCGACCTCTAGCAGGGCTTTTACCAACCGATCCCAGGCCTGGGGTAATGGGATGTCACGCAGGTAAATGGACTTCGATGCCATCCGGGTACCTCGGGATTACAGGAATAAGACCTGGACCTGTTCGCCAGCCTCTAAGCCGGTAACATCGGGTGGGATACGTACCAATCCGTCGGCCTTGACGAGGCTGAATATCAAGTTGCTTTTTCCGAAAACCGGGTCTGCAATCCATCCATTGGAGCTTTCGACAAGGCGGACGGGGACCCAGTCCTCCCTGCCAGCCTGGGATGCCAGGTTCAACTCCAGCCTGGCAGATACACCCGCCCGCGGGCGGCGACGCTTCAAACCTTGCAAGGCTTCGATGATTGGAACCACGAACAAGCCTGCGACTACAAGGGCACTCACCGGGTTCCCAGGCAGCCCAATCACCGCCTTCCCTCCACAGACCGCCAGGATGGTGGGTTTGCCGGGCTTCACATTTACACCATGCACCAGTACCCCGGGAGGCCCCAATCCGTTGATTACCTGGGAAGTCAGATCCCGGGTGCTAACTGAGGACCCCGCCGTAATCACAACCAGGTCACACTCCTGCAGGGCGCGTGAGGCCGTCCTATAAATCTCCTCTGCCTGATCAGGTAGGATGCCATAGAACAGCGGAATTGCTCCGGCCTCCTGAAACAATGCGCTCAAAGCGTAGGCATTGACGTCCCGTACCTGGCCGGGCGCTGGTTCAATTCCAGGACCGACGATCTCATCCCCGCAAGAGAGAATTCCTGCTACAGGCTGCCTGGCGACAGCAATTCGAGTAATACCCAATCCCATCAATCCGCCAATCTCTGCCGGCCGCAGGCGCACCCCAACCGCGATTGTCTCTGCACCCTGGGATATGTCCTCCCCCACCATTATCACATTATCACCACTGGCAACGGCGCGAGATACTTCCACTTCGTCTGTACCAATACGCTGGGTGTATTCCAGCATGACGACGGCATCAGCGCCCTCTGGCAGCATACCACCGGTGTGAATCTGGGCGCACTGGCCAGACCCCAGTGAAAAATCCACCCCGGCACCCATCGCTACTTCTCCGATCAACCGCAGGTATGCCGGCAGCGAGTCGCTCGCGCCATGCGTATCACGGGCCCTGACGGCGTAACCATCTACAGTGGAGCGCGGAAACGCAGGGAGTGGATGGGGGGCGAATTGAGGGGCAGCCGTAATGCGGCCCAGCGAATTAGGTGTAGGAACTTCCTCGGGAACGATCGCTACGACAATATGCTTGAGAAGCTGATCGAGTGCTTCTCTGGGAGGCAGTAGTTGCAAGAATTCCGGCATTTATCGCATCCAAAAAGCGAAGGCCAGCAGATAGGAGGTTGTACCAAATACCACGACGGAAGTCAAGGTTAGTGCAGTCCAGTTTGGCTTGCTTCCATCGGCGATCTTCTTCATCTGCCAGATCTGCAACAAGGTCAAGGGGAGCGGTAAGAAAGCCGGCAGGGCAATGAAGAGTGGTAATCCGAACAGCATGGCTCCACCAAGCAACAGGAACGCGCTCAATAACAACAAATTATGAAAGAACATACCATTCTGCCAGCCCAGCCGCACAAGCAGGTTCTTTTTTTCATATTTCAGATCATTGGCATAATCGGGCAGCTCAAAAACCAACATCATCGCCAGGTGCAGGGCAGTCAATGGAAAGGTCGCCATCGCCAGCAAGCGATGAAGTTCTCCTGTCTGCAAGAGGAAGGCAAAGGCTGGCAATAAGTTCGCCACCAGGATGGAAGTGGTCAATTCACCATACCCGCTGGTGGCCAACTTTACAGGTGGGACAGAATAGAAGAAACTCCCCAGGAAAGCCAGGATCATGATGAAGAGCAGAGGGGGTGAAATCAGGTTATTTCTAAATATGACCACCGTCAGGGAAGCGACGATGGTGAGGGCAACCGCGGCGGCCAGCACAGCAACGCTGGGCGAAAGCTTGCCGGTGCCCAATGCGCCGCTTCCACCCGAGAAGGGTGTTCGGGAGGTATTGTCAGCATCTTTGGGAGCATCGTAATATTCGTTCAAGAAATGAGCGCTCAATTGCAGCGCGGCGACCCAGGCCTGGCCCAGGATATATACACTCCAATCGATCGTCGCACCCAGGTAACGGGCGATCCCAACCCCCAGGGCGTAGAGCAAGGCCGCCCCAATCAAAAAGAGCGGGCGAGTTAAACGAACAAAAAGTTTTAATGCCACGAACATCCCGGTGATTCAGTCCAAGGCCCTCCGGATATCCCGCAGGTGGATCTGGTTATGACGGTAGAGCAGCTTGACCATTTCTCCGACGGAGGTTATACCAAGCCAGGGGTGACGACCTGTCCTCTGCATATCAGTTGGGGTGAAGCGGGCAACCATCTCGGAATTCTCCTGGCGGGCTTTAGAGAAGCGATCCATCAGGTCCTGTACCGAGATTCCCTGCAGGTCTCTCACCTTGCGCTGATTGTAACCATCCAGGTCAAAATCATCGGGAGAACCCGGTCCGCCGGCAACTACGTTCTGAACCAGGCGGGCAATGCCGATCTCAGCAGAAACCAAATGCGCCATGATATGGTAAACCGTCCATCCATTTTCTTCCGAATAAACCTCTTTTTGCCACTGGTAGTCTGCCAGTGCATGGAAGAATTCCAGCACCCTATGTCCTTCATCTTCAAGCCGTTTGGCTAACCAGCTCGGAGTATCGGTCACAGACATCCATCCTTAAGGTTCTACGGGATATCCAGCTTCGAGCCAGGCGATGAAACCGCCTTTTATTGGTGTGACTTTCTCAAATCCCATTTCGATCATGATCTTCGCCGCACGGGCGCTCGTCTCCTCCGCCGGTCAGGTTCAATATGGGATGATCCAGTCGGAGGGATTTAGCTGCTCCAGACCAGCGGGAAACTGTGCCAATGGGAGAGAAATCGCTCCGGGAATGTGTTGTTGGCGGTATGACTCGGGATCACGCACGTCCACGAATAGGGCAGATCCGCTGTTGTAGGCAGCCTTGGCGTCTGCCAGGCTCACACGGGCAATCTCCGATAAACTATCTTCAAACGTATTGCCTGGTTCTTGATCACCGTTTACGGAGACCGCGGGATTGAGATACCAGATTCCCGCTCCAACGATCAAGATCAGCCCAAATACCATCAAGGCGAACGGCCAAACCGAAGCCGGTCTGCGATTATGGGTCACGCAACCTCCTTTTGGCGACTTAATAATCCATTTCGCTCCCGAGCGCAAGGGCTACCCGAGGCAATACATCATCATACCATAACTCACCAGGGCGAGGTTTGAGGTTAGTCTGTATCGTGGGGATTAAAAAGCTTCCGACCGTCTTCACTTCCGGAAGAAATGCGAAACGAAAAACCAAAGATTCGCCGGTCTTTCTGCCAGCCGGCGCGTGAAATATGGATACCACTCCGTGCCGAAGGGGACGTAGACCCGCACCGGGTAACCCTCTTCCGCCAGTTGGATCTGCAGATCGCGGCGAATACCATTCAACATTTGAAACTCGAGCGCGGTCTTGGGCAGGCCGATCTTCTGGGCATATGTCTTGGCCTGCTGAATCCGTTGCTCGTCATGAGTCGCAATAGCAGGCGGCGGGGGGATTTTTCCATCCGAGCTGGCAGTCGGCGCCCCTGCTGACAATGAGCAATCTAACAACATCCTGGCCAAACGGTCAAAGTTGGCATCTACATCACGCTTGTTGGGGAAAGCAATCTCAGGTGATTCCTTATAAGCCCCTTTACACAACCGCACTCGGGCACCTTCCAAACCTAACTGGCGGATGTCTTGCTCGCTCCTGTAAAGGTAGGATTGGATGACCACTCCAGTGTTTGTGAAGCCACGCTCTGAGTGCATCAGGCGATATAACTGAAGTGTTTTATCCACCCAAGGGGAATCTTCCATGTCTATCCGGACGAAGTTATTAATGGATCGTGCTCGTTCCAGGATGCAGGTTAAATTCTCAATGCACAGATGTTCGTCCAGGTCTATGCCGATCTGGGTAAGCTTGATCGATATATTGGATTGGATGCCAGTCTCTTCAATCGCAGTCAGCATTTCTATGATCTCATCGGTTGCCCGACGCGCCTTCTCGGCGTTGGTCGTATGCTCTCCCAACCGATCCAGGGTAGCATTGATCCCAAGATTATTCAATTGATTGACGACCTGAATTGCGTCTTCTAACCGCTCCCCCGCAACGAACCTGCCTGCAGCCCGCTTGGCAAACGCCCATTGGGTGACGATATGCCGCGCCCAATCCGCCTTAGAAAGGTAGAGAAGGAATGATCGAAGCATGGTGGCTCATCCTATTGGATTGAAAATGATCGAGTTGAGTATTGCTTCCACAGGACGGCTCAGCGACAGAATCACTAAGAATCATTTTAGCACAAGTTCGATAACCCAGAAATCATAACAATAACAGACGAATGGCGTATTTATGTGGCTCCTTACCATAAGCTAATGAAACGTATTGGCATAAATCTTGCAACCAGCTATAATAATAATATCAGATGGGGTCGTGAAATGATGCTTCCAAGTCAGTCCACAGCCATTCGCCCACTCACCACAGCCCACCTTGCCCAGACCATGACGTTGTTGGGCATGACAACCGCTGAGCTACGCCAGAAGATAGAACTTGCCCTTTCTTCCAATCCGGCATTGGAGTTGGTCGAAGAAAGACACTGCCCCACATGCCACAGACCACTCTCAAACTCCAATCCCTGCCCAATGTGCAGCCAGCCTCAATCATCTTCAATAGATCAGCCAATCGTCTTTGTATCTCCACGCGACGACTTCTACTATAATCGGGCTGCAGTCCCATTAGAAGATGAGGTGTCAAACGAAGAGCTGGCGGCCGAGAGCACCGATTTAGCAACCTACGTCTTACGTCAGATCGCCCCAGAGTTACAGCCAGAAGATCGCTTCATAGCTGCTCATATCTTGACCAGCCTGGATGAAGATGGGCTTTTGCGTACTCCAATCATCGAGATAGCCCGCTACCATCATGTGCCTATCGATCGGATAGAAAACGTCCTGCATTTGATCCAGCATGCCGACCCGATCGGTGTCGGTTCGGCGACCCCCCAGGAAGCCATGCTGGTCCAATTGGATTTCCTGAACGAAATCAAACCCATTCCACCTCTCACCGAAGAAGCTGTACGAGTGGGGATGGACCTGCTCAGCCATCGCCAGTACGTGGAGCTTGGTCGCCTGCTGCATCTCCCCACCTCCCAGGTGAAGGAAATCGCCCATTTCATCAGCGAAAATTTAAATCCTTATCCTGCGCGTGCACACTGGGGAGACATCCGCCAGGCACATGAACAAGCCCAGGCGGTATACTACCACCCCGATATTATTATCAGTTGCCTGAACGATCAACCCGATTCTCCCCTTGTAGTTGAGGTGATCTCGCCATTGGCCGGCAAACTGAGGGTCAACCCGCTTTTCAAAGAGGCAATCCACCAGGCTCCGGCGGAGAAATCAGATGAATGGCAATCCGATCTTGATCAGGCGTCTTTACTCGTAAAGTGCCTCCAACAACGGAATAATACCCTCGTCCGGTTGATGCAACGATTGGCGACCCTCCAGAGAGAATTCATCTTGAATGGAGATGCCCACCTGAATCCGTACACGCGTTCCAACCTGGCCGAGGAGTTGGATGTCCATGAGTCGACGATCTCTCGCGCAGTTTCCAATAAGACGGTACAATTACCGAATGGGCGTATCATCCCGCTGTCCAAACTGTTCGACCGCAGTCTGCACATCCGGACCGCCTTGAGGCAAATCGTTTCCCAGGAAGGTAAACCCCTCACCGATACCCAGATCGCCTCGCAGTTAATGAAACAGGGCTATCCGGTCGCGCGTCGAACTGTCGCAAAATACCGGGCTATGGAGGGTATCTTGCCCGCCCACCTGCGGGAATCGGCTCGAGCATAGGCTGGTCGTTGATCTAAGACAATCGATTCCCTTCCCACCCGGAGCAGGATGAGCAATTTACCGCAACTATCCAATATTCCTCTGCTTCGCCGCTCACCACGTCTGGCGGAAATCGAAGTATTGCTTGATCTGTTTCCTACACCCATGTTGTTGGTCGAATCTCGCCAAAAGCGGATATTGCTGGCAAATGCCAAAGCGACGGAACTCACCACCTATACCCGTGATGAGCTTTCCCGTATGAAATTCCCCATGCTTTTCGTCAATATGGATGACCGGGGTTACTGGCGCAGGCAGCCCAACGAGGTCCCCTGGATTTTGACTCTCGTTAAACGAAATAAATCTCAAGTAGAGGTCCAGGTATCCCATAACGAGATTCAATCCCTGGCCGACTGGATGCTGGTGAGCCTGGAACCTGTCAGCCAGATCGCCCAGCGCGAGGTGGAGCAGCGCCGTCAGGAAGAGTTATGGAATTGCCTGCATACACTGTCGGTCGCCTCCCAACAAGATGACCTGGATTCAGCGCTTTCGATGATCCTACAAGCATCCACGGTGCTTACCGGCGCCAGTGTCCTGGCAATTTATCGCGCCGATGGAAACAATCTGGAACTGCGCCGCTGTGCTTACCTGGGTCCCCCGTTGCCCGAATCCCTCCCCTCTCAAGAATTAATCCATGCCCGAACGCCCCACCTTTGGAGGCCCGGAAAACGCCCTCATATCAGCCTGGATTACGCCGCTCGATCCGCCGGTTACCAGTACTTGGCTACCGCCCCACTCGGCCAACCCAATGCATTAATCGGGTTGATGGCTATCGCCGACACCCGTATTGAGCCCGATGAGCAAATCCAACCATTGCTCCGTGTTTTGGCCGGTGCGGTAACTACCGCCCTGCAAAAACACGCCCTGGCAGAGAATCTCAGCGAGAAGTTATTGGAGCAACAACGCCAACTCAATCTCAGGGAGGCAGCCTTACAGGCAGTGCGAGATAGCGCCATCGTCCTCTCCTATAACTTGACGATCAAGGCGATGAATCCATCTGCTGAGAGCACCCTGGGATATAGCCAGCAGGAAGCCTTTGGCCAGCCGATAGAAAAAATCTTGATCGGGTCTGAGACTGTCCTACCTGCAATTAGAATGGCGTTAGAAGGCGTACCAACCCTCGACCAGACCGATATACGGCTTTACCGGAGATCTGGCGAAGCCTTCCTGGCCCAAATTAGCATCATCCCTGTCCTCGAGAAGGAGTCTGTCCAGGGTGCGGTGGTGCTCATTCAGGATCAAAGCGAACAGGAACGCATCCAAAATCGCGCCCAGCAGCTCGAACAGCGGGCATTACTCGGGGAGGTGGTCGCCATATTCGCCCACGAGGTGCGCAATCCGATCAGTGCCATCAGCAGCGGATTGCAGTTGCTGGAATACAACCTGCAGCCCGAAGATCCCAATCAGGAGACGATCAGCCGTCTAAAGGAAGATTGCGACCGGCTTAAAGACTATTTAAATTCAGTCCTCTCGTTTAGCCGGCCTACCGAATACAGGATGGGGCCGCTCGATCTCGGTATCCACCTCAAGCATCTCCTGGATCGCATGAAGCCGAAGATCTCACAGGCAAACGTGCAAACTCAATTGCAGGTGGAAGATGACCTGCCTCAAGTGAGAGGTAATGCCAGCGCGTTGGAACAGGTATTCACCAACCTGATCGTCAATGCCCTTCAGGCAATGGAAGATAAAAAGGGCGGCACATTAGCGATAAAGTTGCGCCGCATCCAATCGCCGGGAGAGCGTGAGGAAGTGGAAATAAGCGTAGCTGATGACGGCCCCGGAATCCCAAAAGAGCTAATAGATCGCATTTTTCTGCCCTTCGTAACGACTAAATCCAACGGTACCGGCCTGGGCCTGGCGATAGCTAAGCGGATCATTACTGCCCACAAGGGAAACATCATCGTCGAGAGCTTCCCGGGAGGGACGGTATTTTCTACCAGGCTACCCGTTTACGTTAAGTCCTCCGATGGGTAAAGGGCCGCCTGGATGGTCTTTATTATCAGGAGTTGCGCAGTTGAACGGAAGATGACCGGAAATCTGGGTGATGGGTAGACGCCCGCCCATCATCCAGATTTCGGCAATTCCTCGGTGCGCTTCGAAAGTCCAGATAAAGTAAGCACAGTTTATCTATACTGTCGAGGGCTCCATGGCGCTGACAATCTTGATCGTCGAAGATGAAGAAAATCAACGACATTATGTCGCCTCTTATCTCAACTCGAGAGGTTACGAAGTCATTGGTGTAGGGACATTAAGGGAAGCGCGCGAACACATCCAAAAAGAAACAGCCGACGTAGTTCTGCTCGACGTCCAGCTTCCTGATGGATACGGGCCGGTTCTCTTAGAAGAAACGGCCTATTTGAACGTTCGCCCGCCGATTATCGTGATCACTGCTTATGGGCATATCGAGATGGCGGTCGACGCGATGAAGAACGGCGCTCACGATTTTATTCCGAAACCCATCGTCTTTCCACAGCTTGACAAATCCCTTCAGCGAGCAGAAGAAATCGTCAAGATGCGCCGGGAATTAGCACACTATCGCAACCAGCAACGCCAGGAAGATGACATGATCTGGGGCAAGACTGCGGCGATGGAACGCGTTTACGATCTTGCCCATCGGGCAGCTACTTCCTCGCTCTCGGTGTTGATCACCGGCGAGACCGGCACCGGGAAGGAGTTATTGGCCAGGGCGATCTATAAGATGGGCCCGCGCGCCAATAAGATGTTTACTGACATTCCCTTTCCCAACATTCAACCTACTGTCTTTGAATCTGAGCTCTTTGGGCACGAACCGGGTGGATTTACCAGCGCAGATAAACGGAAGCCCGGCTTGTTTGAAGTGGCCGATGGGGGCATCATCTTCCTGGATGAGATTGCAACCACGACAGTGGATATACAGGCAAAGTTGCTGCGAGTCCTTGAAGAGCGCTCATTCCGGCGGGTAGGCGGCACTAATCTGATCCGAGTCGACGTCCAGTTCATCGCGGCCTCCAATCGGGACCTCCAAACCATGATCCGGGAAGGTCTGTTTCGAGAGGACCTCTATTATCGATTGAAGGTCTTGGACCTGCACCTGCCCCCGCTGCGGGAGCGCAGGGAAGATATTCCCGATCTGGTGGGATTGTTCATCCGAAAAGGGAACATGCGGATGGCGAAGAATATCAGCGATGTGACTCCCCGTGCGATGGAAGCGCTGGTCAACTTTGGATGGAAAGGAAACATCCGTGAACTGAGAAATTATATCGAAACGGCGATGGTCCTGTGCGATGATGCCTCCATCGACCTGCCCCATCTACCGATTGAAGTCGTGGATCATTATAAAAAAATGAAGGCTAAGCGGAAGGATGCAGAAGAAAGATAAAAAAAACGGGCGGCTCAGCCGCCCGTTTTTTTCATCCTCGGCGCATCCCTATCAAATGATCAGGGATTCGTCCAGATAATATAGTGATCCAGTATGCAAAATCGTCCCTCAAACGGCGCCGACACACAGACCTTATAGGAAATTACCGTGCCTGAGGGGGCGTTGAATGGAGCAAACGTGTAGCTCGTCTGGCCATTCTCCCGAGTTGGATTCATATAATGGGTGCGTTTATTCCCATCCGGGAGTGTTACGGTGATATCGGGTTCAACCATGCGTACAGGTTTACCATCTTCGAAGACTGTGACGGTGACCTCTTGACCTTGATTGGGAGCCACCATCTCAGAGATCTGTGAGACTTCGATAGAGATTTCACTCACCATCGTTGAGGCCTGGTACGCTTCCGTCTGTTCTGCAAGGGGTTGATTCTGAGGCTGCGGAGTAGTTTGAACCTGGGGTGTTGGCTGAGCGGGTGGTCCGTTCGGTATCCCGGATGTCGCATCAATCTCAATATATTGGTAGCCGAGGGCCATAGGACGAATACTGAATGCTTCTTCTAAATCATCGTGCTTCTCCAGGCACAGGTTGGTGAAGCATTGTCTGGAAGTTGTATCATCGATCTCTGTGAATTCATCGATGGGGGGTCCTGAGACTTCGGGGCCACCATGCATGGCCATATAATTCAGAAATTGAATGGGAATGTTGTATCCCAGATTCTCCTGGATAGGATAGAAATATAGGTTAGGATCTTCGCTCGGGGGAGATAGTGGCGCATGCAGTATGCCCAATTTTTCATTTACCGGACGTAGGAAAACACGACCGGGGTAATTGGGGTCGAGGATCAAGACCACATTTTCGAATACCTGTTCAACATAACCATCTGGAGCTAGGTAGGCATCGGTAATTGGGACTCCAGTGAATTCAATGTCGAGGCGGTTGACTGCATCTAGAAATCGCACATCTACCCTCTTCGGCAAGATAACCAGGGCATTGTGGACTGGCGGTTGCCGGCAACTGGCATCGCATTTCCATACCCCATAGGCCAATAAATGTACCTCCCCGCGAGCATCTCCCTCAATCTGGTAGAAGCCAAGGTTTTCAAAATATTGTTCAAATCGCCGCTTGCTCGGATTGTACCGGGCTTCTGTGAGAGGCCTGCCGACGACCTTGATACCACCCAGACGATTAAAAGTGGAGACAAAGTCTTGATAGACCACATGCCCATCAATGTATAGCACATCCGGTTGGGGAGGTTTTTCCACGTTGGGTTCACGAATCCCCATATCCAAACCCAGTGGCGCGAGAGAAAACCTTTGGTCAGCGGGTGCAAGCTGGTCATAGACCATTAAACCAGCGACGATATATTGATATTTGTAGTTCTGATATGAGAATAATGGCGAGATAGCCTGCCCAAAGGGAGTGATTTGATTCAGATGATTGTAATACCCCAGGAATTCTGGATCTACCGGATACCCCTCGGCCAATTGGGGCAAGCCGGTCTCTGTCTCGGCTCCGCAGGCAGCCGTGAGAATGACGACCATTGATAGTACCAAGGAGATTTGGGTCTTGTTGAACATCCTCTTCTAAAATCCAACCTTAAGAAAGCCCCATGCCCATTACACAGTATATACCAGCCGCAATTTGCAGACCTAACAATAATGTAAGTTGGTGTTAAGGATTCTCAATGGCTGGTCACAATCCAAGCCGAAGTATCGATCGAAGCATTTTTTTACCAATAAGACGCTGCCGATAATATTGTCACAAGGTTGATTGAGGTGCTTGTATTATTTATCAAATCCAGAGCAAAATCAAGTATGAAAATCCCACCTGTAACCAAATCCACCCACCCTTATGGTTTTTTTATTATATCACAGCGCTGGTATGTTTCTTGCACCAAAAATAAACACTTTGAATATTCGTAATGAGATGTGTCATGGATTTACTTCGACAACAAAAGACCATTAACCGCCTGGGATTGCATTATTTCCCAGATACCCAACACTATCGAGAAAGCGACCTCTTGACCTGGTTGCCGGAGTTGAAGTCATTAGGTGTTGCCTGGCTCACCGTGATAGCCCCCACAACGCATGCCATCCCAGAACCTTTCTTGAGTGGGCTCCTCAATGCACGAATTGAACCCATCCTGCACTTCCAACTTCCGATTGAACCCCCAATAGAGAGCGACTCACTCCATCCATTGTTCAACAGCTACGCCAGTTGGGGCGTACGCTATGCCATTTTATTCGATAAGCCCAACTCTCGGAGTCAGTGGCTCTCATCCGGATGGGCACAAGCTGAATTAGTGGAGCGATTCCTGGATGTCTTCCTTCCGCTGGCAGAAGCCGCTCATCATGCCGGTCTTATACCCGTCTTCCCGCCGCTGGAACCCGGGGGGGACTATTGGGATACTGCATTTTTACGCATCGCCTTGCAGGGATTACAGCGCAGGTCCAGCAACCGGATATTGGATTCCCTGATACTCAGTGCGTATGGCTGGTGTGGAGATCGGCCTCTGTCTTGGGGCGCGGGTGGACCAGAACGCTTTCCCGGCGCACGTCCATACATGACCCCCAAAGATCAAGAGGACCAGCGAGGATTTTACATTTTTGACTGGTATTTGACGATCGCAAGGGCCGTGTTCGGCGTTGCGAAACCGCTCATATTGTTAGAAGCGGGTAAGGAACACGGATTTGAGCCTAGATCGGAATCCAGAAGAATCGACGATACGCACCTCACAAAACGTACCCTGCCACTCATCAGGTTGATAACCTCTACCGGGGACAAAGACAATCCAGATATTCCCGATTCGTCCGCAGAGCAGCCAAACCAGGACTTAGAACCCGTGTCGCCGGAAGTAATATCGACAAATTTTTGGTTGCTCTCTGCCTCGGCCGAAAGCTCCTATGCCCGGCAGGCCTGGTTCCGGCCAGACGGAAGCATTTCACCCATCGTTCATGCGGTGCGCCAATGGCGCCGCATCAAGCCCTTCTCAGCAGCCTCAGCAGCCAAAGCCGCCCATGCCGCACCTCCTACCCATCCTATTGCCCACTACCTGCTCCTGCCGCCTGACGATGGGAGTGCCTTAGACTGGCAACAGGAAACGATCCGACCATTCGTCCAAAAATACCACCCCACCATTGGCTTTTCCCTGGTTGAAGCTGCGCTTGCCGAGCATGTCATCGTTCTTGCTGGTGAACAAGAAATCAGCGATCATGATATCGACCGGCTGCGTACTGCGGGTTGTTTCGTGGAACGCATCCCTAGAGATGGCACGAGTATTGCATCACACTTGATATCCCGATAATCTGGAGCGAGAACATGACCACTCCCGCTATTCGCCTGCCTTCTCTACATATTCCTCAGGTACCCGATGTTTTTGAAAAAGCGGATGTCCAGCCCTGGCTGCACGATGAGGATAAAGTTCACCGTCCGATATTGAAGGTGATCGGTTTGGGTGGTGGAGGATGCAATGCAATCAGCCGTATGGTTGAGCTCGAGATCAAAGGGATTGAATTCATCGCGGCCAACACCGATCACCAGGCTCTTGAGAAAAATCCAGCGCCAATCAAGATCCAACTTGGGCCTGGAGTGACGCGTGGCTTGGGTGCAGGAGGGGACCCGCGCGTTGGGCAGGCGGCAGCCCTGGAAAGCAGCCGGGAAATTGCTGAAGCGGTCAAAGGTGCTGACATGGTATTTCTTACCGCCGGCATGGGCGGGGGGACCGGAACGGGCTCCATCCCGGTAGCCGCAAAGATCGCCCGCAATCAGGGAGCGGTCACGATTGCTGTGGTCACGACCCCCTTCTCGTTTGAAATGGGCCGCCGTCAGCGCAATGCCACAGATGGTCTTGCAAAACTCCGCCAACATACCCATACCTTGATTGCCATACCCAACGACCGTTTGCTTTCGTTCGCGCCTCGCGACCTGCCCCTCGAGACAGCTTTTCGTCTGGCAGACGATGTGCTCCGCCAGGCGGTTCAGGGCATAACAGAACTGATCACCGAATCAGGGATGATCAATGTGGATTTTGCCCACATCCGGCGCATGATGCAAATGGGAGGCGGGGCATTGATGTCAATCGGCCATGGGCAAGGGGAAAATAAAGCCTTCCAGGCGATCGAACAAGCCCTCAATCACCCTCTATTGGATACCATCCCTCTTGACCAAGCAAACGGCATCATCGCAAACTTTACCGGTGGATCAGACCTAACCCTCTTTGAAGTGGAAGCAGCTTTATCCCATTTGCAGGCAGAAACCCAATCCAAATCCGAAATCGTGTTGGGTGTAATCAACGACGATAGCATGCACGGTCGTACCCAGGTGATCCTGGTGGTAACCGGTATTGGAACACTCAGTCTGGAGGAGACTGTTTCGAAGCTGGGCCATCAAAAAAGCCCTATACAGAGAATAGAAACCACCAGCCAGCCCGAGACGTGCGTACCCTGTTCTGGTGGAACCGAACCTCACGAAACTCCACCTTTCGCGCAGCTAGTATCAGCAGCCAGTGCAAATGACCTCGATCTGCCAGCTTTCTTGCGCCGCCGCCCGCGTGTAATAGGGTAGTTTGATGGATCCGAAGGTATTAAAAACTATCGTCCAACAAATTCACCGGCGTTTCCCGGAGTTTGCTGGTATCCAGCCAAAGGTACGGCAGCAAATTTCGACCCAGCCAAAGGATTTTCAAACTAAACTGACCTACCTTTTGACATTCCAAAAAAAAGTCGTCGTGGCTGAGAGCAAGTCGATACCACGCTGGGTCCGTGTGGTGATTGACGAACAAGGAAAGATATTAAAACTAACAACATCTCGCTGATCTTACTGATCCGAGAAACCGTCTCATACCTCGAAGAGAGGCACAGATGAAATGAACCTCAGGCAATTACCGATCCAATTGGAAATTTCCTTCTGGTCGTTTTTCATTTCCATTTTCAGCGATTCGTCCGATTTACAGTTATTACTACAAAGGATCAACGACATGAAAAAGAGCATGATGGAGCAAATACTACTGCGTACCCTGGTCTGGCTGGGGGCAGGGTTACTGGTGGGATTGACGATCGGCTTAATTTGGGGCCTCTTTTCCGCTTGATAAGGCAAAGCCCGCTGTAAGACTTATCAATATCTTCCACGTAGTAGAAGGGCTTTCAGGGGGAGATCAGGCAGAGGATTGCCAAGGATACCTACCATGGCTCTCTCTCGGGTTGTAAGTCAGATCGTCACCGGCTTGCTTTCAGCCAGTCTCGTTGCTATGACATTGGTGGATACCAGTTATGCAGTCAGCGGTCTGCCAAATTCCTCCCAATTCGGTTATGGCGCCAGGGTGGATATATGGGGACAGCACGCCGGTTATGCATTGACAGCCGCATCCGGCATTGGCATTGATTGGATCGGGATTGAATTTGACTGGACTCGCAACTGGCCAGAGAGAGGCATCGCTTTTCAGCTCGAAGCGCTGGATGCCATCATGCAATCTGCCCGGCAATATCAATTAAATGTCTTGCTCTCCATTACCAACCCACCTGCCTGGGCAATGACCCTTGCTGGCCCCGAACCCAACCTGACTGCAGAGCTAGTCACATCCCTGGCCCAACGCTATCCGGATATCCTGCTGGCAATTGAACCCTTCCCCTACGCCAACACGGTTCGAGGTTGGGGAACGCTGCCAAATCCAGCAGCGTACCTCGAGATTTTGAAAACAGGCCAAGCTGCCCTACAAGCGATTGGTAGTCCGGTAGTCCTCATCGCTGCAGGTCTCGCTCCCGTATTATCCGGTGGCATCTCGGGAGACATGGACGACCTGGTATTTCTTGAAAGCCTATACGCAAATGGCGCTGCCACCTACACTCAGATAATCGGCCTTCGCCTGTATGAGATCGGCTGTGATCCACTCACCGCGCCTGGCGGCGAGCCGATCGTCATTCGCCATTACGAGCAAGTACGCAGCATCATGCTCAAATATGGGCATAAGACTGGACTCATCTGGATCACGGGTTTCTCCTGGCCAACCCCCGATAACCGGCAGCGACAGCAAGTCTGTCAAGGGAAGCCATTTCCAGCCAGCCCGGCAGAGCAAGCCAAATGGATCCAGCAGGCTTACCGCCTGATGAAGTCGCAATTGTACATCGGAGTGGCGTTCATCGATCCGCTCAATCCTCCAGCGTCTAATAACCTATTGATCCCTGTCTCAAATGCCCTCATCAGGGAGGATACCAGCCTGCACCCGGTATTGGTCGCTTATAGGGATATCATACAAACAGACCGGGGGAATGCAAATGGGCAGGTAAAGACCTTCCTTTTCAAAAAAATGGTATCCAGCATCAAGAAGGCACCCTAAGCCAGCGATGAACCTGCAGCGCCATTATCCATACCTAATCCTATTCGCTTCTGCACTGATCATCGGTTTCCTAACCGGATTGCGTGCATCTGATACATTCCGCAGGCATGCATTCGAACCCGTGGCCAGATGGTTCAATATGAGCAACTACTCCACCGAAAGGCCGCAGACTCGGGAGACGATGAACCAGGGCACCCCTTCCTATCACCCCAATCGAAGGGTGAGTAACGGGCAGCAAAACCTGCTGGTGATAGGAATTGATCGGCTGTCATCTACCAATCCGCGACTCGAGTCCCTCTGGTTGGTCATCACATTGCCAGGATCCTCCACCGTTACCCTTATGCCGCTCTATCCTCCCATCCCAGGAGAAAGCTTGGCTTCTCTACGGGCGAAGAGCAATTCATTGTTCAATAAATTCCGTCTGTCATCGAGCCATGAACCTGACCCACGATTCTTCAACCCTCTTCTAGCTGCTGGATTTTGGTGGGATGGATATATCGTATTAGACAAGATTGCCCTGACTGAACTGGCCCAATTTGTGAGCATGGAAGGTGGAGATAAGAGGTCATTCGCTCCTGATTTGTCTAACCTTTCAAATGTACGCAAAGACCCCCTGTCAGCATTAAAGGACCAGACCCACTTTGTGGAACAATTATGCATCGGCTCCCGGGTGTTATCCCCACAGGTCGATTTCTCATCCCTTTTCTGGCTGATCCCAAGCCATTTGGAGACCGATCTGGACCCGGAGCAGGTCTTGTCGGATTGGCGCAGGCGTCTGGCTTCACATGGGGGCATACGCTGCGAATTTCCTTATAAATCCATTTTTCTCCCCGTCCCTTAACCGCTATCCTGTATCTCTACCATTTTGCAGGGGAAAATAACGGCATACATCTTGCACCAACAAGCGGGAGTCAAAGGATTCACCGTATCGAGATTTACCAAGATCACCCGATCCCTACGAGAGGCGGCTATGGTACCTATCTCCCCCCAAGACCTGCTCCTGATCGTGATCATCGTCCCCTTTGTGCTGGGCATGATTTCCACGGTAACGGGAATCATCCTGTTGGTAACCAGGGCAATGGGCAGCGACATCCGCACCCTTGCTGTCCAGACCACCCGGCTGGCGCAGAAGGGCCTAGCAGAGGATGTCGCTGGCCTTGTTGGCAACGCCTCAGCCTTGCTGGATGCTGTTAATCAATTGGTAATCACCTCGGCCGGGGTGGGCGTCTTCCTGACACTCTTCGGCCTGATGCTTATGACGATTGCTGGCTGGCTCGCCTTACAGATTAATTAAGCTGCCCTGGTTTCCGATGACCAATTCACCCTTCATCGTTGAGTTGAAGCGCTCAATACCAGAAGCGCAATGGCGCTGGGTTATCTCCGCTTTGATCAAAGATCCCATCATCTGGAATAACCTGCAAAACGCGCTCGGACAACGCCTCATCTCCCGGGGCAATATCAAAGAAGCCGATCTGTGTCCCGCCAGCCTGGCGCTGCTCGAGCTGGGTTATCCAATCACGGTTGAAGATCTGCGAACCATCCCACTTGAGCCTTTCGAAGCAGGAGAACGGGCCCTCGTCTCCCCACGTGGGACAATGCTCGCCCCCTCAATAGACGGGGGACAGCTTTCTCAAGACAACGGGCAGAATAACCTGGCACAGGCTGGGCTGCAGGCCTTAGAACTGCGCGAACGACGCCGCCTGGCCGGTTCGTGGCAGAATATATCTCCCCAGCTTCTACTCTCCATGTCTCCCACCGCCCTCGTCTGCCTGTACGGGATGATTCCAGACCCCCTGGACTTATTACGGGCCATCCTGGCACCATCTCTAAACACGAATTCCACCCAGGACGACCCGAAAAAGGCCTGCACATTGGCTGTGCACATCTTCCTGGCAAATCCCCAGCCTCCTGAAGTCCAAATAGATATCCTTCACAACCTTCTCGAAGGGCTGCCATGGGTTCAACGGCTTTGCATGCTCGACACCCTGGCAAACCAATGGCCCGGGCTGGCTGCAAACCTGATTGGGGATAATAATGACCTTCATACTTCTTCTAAAGGCTATTTTTCTCCATCGTACCCCGCCAACATAGTCCTTCCACACCTTGAGCAGATGGCATACTTGTTCCAGGCCAGCGAGTTGTATCGCATTACGGCCAAGCCTGGGCAACATATTCAAGCTCTTTCCAGGACTATTCAGGTCGCCCATCGCTTCGAGGCCCTTCTGGCAGCCCAATTAGCTCAAATCGCTGCACAAAACGGAGACTACGAGTCGGCCATATCTTCCTGGGAAAAGGCCAACCAGTTAGACCCGGAAACACCAGAGTATCGGACCTGCCTGGCTCTGGCATTGTTGGATGCCGGCCGGGATAGCGAAGCCCAGGCATTGATCGATTCCCCACAGCCTGATATCAAACATGCGCAAGCGCGACCCGCTGAGCCTCTCTGGTTGATCGCCCGGGCTCGAATGGCCGTGAAAAAGGGAGAGTTAGAATCGGCGCGTCAAGGGGCTCGCAGGGCATGCGGTCGGCTCCAGGAAATCATGTCTGACAAGATTAATGAGTTGAATAGGCCCAAAGGCAGTCGTGATAACTCAATAACCTGGTTTCCCCATACTCAGCTTTATTGTGATCAGCTTTATCGTTTTGCGAGATCCATGTACGAATTAGAGATGTTTCAGGAAGTGGTTGGTTTATCTGAGGCGTTTCTTCAGACGAATCCAAATCAGCCGAAATGGATTTCTCTCCTGGGATTTGGGCAACAAGCACTGGGTAGATGCTCGGATGCCGTCCAGGCGGCACACCTAGCAGTCGCCCTCGCTCCACAAAATCCTGACCTCAGGAAAAACCTGGTGAAGATTCTCGAAGCGGCCGGTGAGTGGGCGGATGCCCTAGGTGAACGCATAGTCACCCTGGAACATACAGGAGAGGCTTCGGAGGAGGCGCTCCTGGAGCTAGCGGCCTGCGGAATAAGAGCCGGCCAGCCAGAACATGCCTTGGAGATATGCCACCAGGCAATGCAGTCTTCTGCATTCATCGCGCCTGAAGGTGTAGCCGCTCCGCGCCAGGCAGGACAAGAGGGAAGCCAGGCAATAGCGTACACCCTGCTTGGAGAAGCGTACGGTGCACTCTCAAGGCAACAAGAGAGCCTGGATTATCTTCTGCGGGCGACGCAACTCTCGCCTGCCCTGGCTTCTCCCTGGTTGGCATTGGCCCGCCACCATCGGCAGAATGAAGGAATGGGACGGGCGATCGAGACGTTAAGGGCGGCTGCCCAGGCTTCACCGGAAAGTTTTGAGATACACCTGGCTCTGGGAGAGGCTTATCTGTCCGAGAATGCGCCTACTCAAGCCTTGCCATACTTAAGAAAGGCTGCAGATCTTATCATGGATACAGGTCCCATCTCATTTGGAGAGCATGGGAACTGGCATACCGACAACGAGAATGGGGATCTGCCATACAGCTTTAATTTCCCTGGCCATCTGACCAGACATGATTTGGCTATGACCACAAGGCTTCGACTCGGCCAGACACTCAAGCAATTGGGGCATTTGAGCGAGGCGCGCTGTTATTTAGAAGATGTCTACCATGCGCATCCTACAGACGCGGAAATCGCAGCCAGCTTTGCACAGACCCTATTGGAATTGAACGAATATGATACCGCACTGGCCCCGCTCGAAAAGGTCCTGGAGGCCAATCCAGAAGATCTATCTCACCATCTTGACTTTGCCAAATGTTTGGTCATTCTTGCGAATCGCGCCGAAAGTGATTACGTACTCGATCTTCTTCCTTCTAAAAAAAATAAACCTGCCTCAGATCTGCGGGCAGAACGTGCGATCCCAGCTTTACAACAGGTCTTAAAGGTCCATCCAGGCCATCTCGAAGCCAGGACTATGTTGGCCGAAGCCCTGGCTGCCACAGGCGCGTTAGATGACGCAATGAAGGCATATCGCCAGGTAATCGACGCTCATCCCAATCTCGACGTGGAATGGCAAGTACGCCTGTCCCTGGGACTCGGACAGACTGCCATGAAATTGGGCCAGCCTGACACTGCGATCGCAGCTTTTCAAGAGGCTGCGCTGATCAACCCCGACAATCCTCGGGTTCAGCGCCATTTATCTGAAGCGTACAGTGCGCTGGGCTTCAAGATCGACGCATTCCAATCTGCCCTTTCTGCACGCGCCCTGGCTCCCGACGACCTGGATATGCTGCTCTGGTTTGCACGCCAGGCGATCGATCTGCATAACCAACCGGGTACACAGCTCCCTCAATCCAAAGTAGAAGCGATAAACAGCCTCAAACATGCCTGTGAATTGGCTCCAAAACGAACGGACCTCCAGGTCTGGTTAGGCCAGACACAGGCTGATATCGGTGATGGAGGGGCTGCACGCAACACTTTCCTGAAGCTGGCTAACCGTGTGCTCGATGACTGCGATCCAGATACATTGACCCGAGACCTCCACCGGGCTGCCCATAGCCTGCTCTCTCTAGGCGATATACCCGGTGCAGCCATCTGCTTGCAGAAAGCCTTGACAATTTACCAGTCTTTGCCTCGGGAAGAAAGCGATCATGAAGGAGCCGATGGCCTTTCACAACTCGAGCTGCTCACAGACCTGATCCAGGTGCGATTGATGGATGGTGACCCAGACTCAGCGTTGGTACTGCTTGATCAGGCCATTGCGATCGCCCCTGAAAGGGCTGGCTTATACCTCGAAAAGGCTGAGATCTATCTGGCTTTGAATCCTAAACAAGTTGAAGCCGCGCAGGCATGCCTGGTGCATGCCCTCAGTTTGATCGGAGACGACCTCGATCAACGACTAAGAGCGGCCCACATTGCCCGTGAAGTGGGTGAATTACCAACCGCACTGGAGCAGGTAGGTGAAATATTGCGAAGCTATAGACAGGCAGTGTCCGGTGAAGGCAGCCAGACCAAGCTGGATTATTCCTCCCATCGCAATGTCATGGTCGCCCGAATCCTGGCTGCTGACCTGGCCCGATCCATGCTCATGCCCGAAGAAGCGCGTGCGATCCTGGACGATGCATTATGGAGCGGCGCTTCCCTCGAACCAACACAGGATACTGCGCCATGTTCACAGGATGCGCTCATCACCTGGATACTGACGTATGGAACCCAAATCGTCAATGAGCATCTCGATATACCTCCTTGTGATCCACTGCAAGTAGAGTATTGCGCGTTACATGCCATGTTGGCGCTTGAAAACGATGAAGTGGCCATCGCCGAAAAAGACCTGCTGGGTATCCAGGATCAGGCGTCTAACAATCCGCGCCTCCTGGCGATACAATCCATGTTGGCTTCCCGCCGAGGAGAAATCGGGAAAGCCAACCAAATTCTTCACCGGGCGCTTAAAGGACTGGAAGACGTAATTCAATCAAACGCATATGCATCCGCTCCGGAGGGCAGGGAGTCGGAGGGGATAACGCAGGCCCGGGCAGAATCAAATCCTCGTGAAAAATTAGAGGCTCGATCCAATATTCTAAACGCCCAACTCTCGATAGCTCAAGCTGCCGGGGCTTTAAACAATTGGGGGATTGCAATGCCTGCCCTGGAGGCAGCAGTTCAATCCGCCCCCTGTGATCCATCCGTCCAGCTTAACTATGCGATCAGCCTTGTCCGGCGTGCCGAATTTCAACGGCTTTGCCAGCGTATTATGGTCATCAGGCACGCCCCGGGTGAAGCAGCGATGAGCGATGAAGCACGACAGTCGTTTAGAGTAGCCATCGAAAAATCCGAAGAGCTGCTAAGACGATTTGGATACGAGCAGATTCCTGAAGCGCGGGCGATCTTGAAGCGTTGGTCAGCGCGAGGTGAGGCCGTCTTCCAACCCGGCCAGGCTGCGGCCCAGGAGTTGCAGGCGATCCCTGCAACTCCCGAAGATATTGCCGCCATGGTTGCATGCTTGGCGGAGATTGGAGACCTCGATGGAGCAATCTCAGCCAGCCAACCACACTCGCAATATCCGTTAGTCCTGGTGGAGTTAGCATTAGCCCTGGAAGACCAAAGGCCTCGCCAGGCAATGGCAGCCGCCCAATCTGCTGTCGAGCAGATCTCTCGACGGGAAAACCTATCACCTGCAGACAATAAGTCTCAACCCTTGCTCAGGCAAATCTATGCTGAGCAGGCGGTATATACGCCAATATTTGATGCTCTCCTTGCGCAATTGGTTCATAAGTATGGAAATCGTATTGAGGACAACAACATTGCCGGGCATTCGATTGCCCAGGCATTGATGGAATGGCCAGACGAGCCTCGCTGGCATGCACTGGCTGCTGAAATCTCCTTGAAATCTGAAGGTCAGGAGGATCCCCCTCTCGCGGCCGAAGCCATCCGTCACCTGGAAACGGCCATCCAATTGGAGCCAGGCTTTATCGCTCATCAAATTAATCTGGGACGGATCTACCTAAAAGAAGGCTCTCCCCACCAGGCGATCCAGGTATTGGACCAGGCCACCCGAATGACCCCCTCATCGCCTGAAGTATGGCTATGCCTGTCAGAGGCGTTCCGTTCAATCGGGGATCTTGACCAGGCGGCTATCTGTGCAGACCATGCCATCTCACTGAAGTCTGACCAGGCTTACCCTCTCCTTCTGAGGGGGGAAATCGCCCTGCAGGCCAACAACCCGCGCGGAGCGCAAAGCCGGGCACAGGCGGCTTTACGGATTAATCCGAAGGACCCCACCGCCCTCACTCTGCTAGTTCGCGCCCTGACCGCCCTGGACCGGTCAACCCAAGCACTTGAAGTGATCGAAGCTGCGTTGCCGCATTCCGAGAATCCTCTTACTCTGCTGACCGAACGTGTCAGGATCTTACAACGAACCCAGGGAATAGAAGTCTCGCTGCAGAACCTGCAGGATTTGGTGGATAAATATCCCAACGAGCCGGCGGTCCTGACGTTATTGGCAGAGACAATGGAATCCACCGGGCATACCGAGGAAGCTATCCGACTCGCCCAACGCGCATTGAGCGCCAAGAAAGGGTGGGGCAATGGGCAAATGGCGAGTGATGATGCCAAGCTTCACCATTTGATTGGCAGGCAACTTCGCCGATCGGGGCAGTTGGACCAGGCTATCCACCACCTTAGCGAAGCCATCCGTCTGGCCCCCCATCAGGTAGAAATATACCTGGACCTGGGCCAGACCCACCAGGACCGGCGACAATACGTTCAGGCGCTAAAAGTCTATAAAAACGCCATCGTTGTAGCCCCAGAAGATTACCGGCCTTATTACCATGCAGGCCTGGCACTAAAGGAAAGTAAAGATTATTTATCGGCAGAGCGCATGCTTCGGAAGGCGTCAAAGCTTGCCCCAAACGAAGTGAGCATCCACCGCCTGCTGGGAGCAGTAGTTGCCTTGAACCTGGTTCACAATCGTGGCGAAATCTCCCATGAAATGCATTCCACATCCAGCTTAGATGGGTAGACGAATGATTGGTTCCTTTCCTGTACAACCCATTGACCGGCCACTCTCACGTGAGTTCTTCTTGCTGCTGATACGCACCGCACTAGCAATGCGCGAGTACCGTTTTGCCCGCCAGACAGCCCTTGTATGGCTGGCAGCATTCCCAGGCGACCTACATATCGGCCTGCTGCACGCCCGGGCATTAATCGAGGCTGACCACCCGGAGGCTGCAATTCCCATATTGGATGGACTCTACCAGACCGATCCCGAGTTTCTCGAAGCTGCTCAGGCCTTGTTGCACTGTTCCATTCTGCAATCAAGTCGATTTCCTCAGCGAATGGCTCGCAGCCCACGCTATCGCCCCAAGGACCTGTCGCTTTCAAGAGGTGACTTGTTGGGCTGCATCTTAGTATTGGAAGGTAAAGGAGATACTAACACTCACATACTGGAAGCTGAAAAGACACAGGCCGTCTGGATCCGCCAACTCTCCCAGGCAATCAGTTGTCTTCATCAGGGGGAACTGGAACAGGCTGAACTTACCCTCCACCCAGCACTGGCTTCTGGCCTCCCGGTTCCGATGATGGCTATTACTCATCTAAAAATCCTGCGCGAACAATCGCAACTCGGTCAAACGCCTATCCAGGCAGTGCGCAGCCTGGCGGAGTTATATCACCACCGCTGGCCTGCCTGTCTGCAGTTTAAATTAGTCCTGGCGGACAGCCTGATGGAGAGCGGTGAACCAGAACGGGCGGTATCGCTCTTGCACGAGGTGGCTGCCTGCGATGTCAGTGGGCAGGTGATCACCCGATTGATGGGAGAAAATCACCCCTATCGCAGATTGTGGCCGGCGAGACTGGAAACCGGCCTCGATATTCCGGTGCCAGCCTCCGTGGCTGGACATCTGGGCTGGAACCAGCTTCCTGAATGGGTCTTTGAACCCAGAGAAGATAGCCACCTCCTGGGGATAGACTCATCGGTGACACCCCACGAATATCCCGACCATTTATCTCTTAAACCCAGTCCTACGCAGGATGACGATCTGGAGAAGGGAGAATTCAATGCGGCTCCTGCCGAGGATTTACCAGTTGACGCTCTAGCCAATGTTGAGGTCGGTAATGACAAAACTAATCTGTCAGATGTCTCAGCCCCGAATGTCGAGCCTACAAACCCAGTCTCTCCTTCCCTTGACGAGACCCGCCCCATGCGGGCATATTCATCGTCACCAGAGGCGCTAATTTCGATAAAGGAGGAGCTCGAACGAATTGGCCAGCGGATAAGCCGGCCTGAATTGGTCCGTTCAGACGGGCGCTACCCGGTATACGTCTTATTGACCACCCAGAAAGGCTTGTCGACCCAGTATGGGGATCAGGGTGCAGCCAAGATCGAGGGTGAGATGAAGCGCCTGTCCAATGCAATTGAACGCAGCCGCCGGTGGAAGGCGCTGTTGTTCTTCGCCGATGACCCTGTCATTACCAACCGTTTCGGTGTTCAACCCGCCCGTCCGGCAGATCCCTGGTCGATCAAACTTGCGCTAATTGACCTGGACCGTGCGCTGAGGCGGCGTGGCGAAATGATTGGCGCCGTCTTGATCGTCGGTGGTCCTGAAGTAGTTCCCTTTCACCATCTACCTAACCCGGTAGAGGATAATGATGCCTTTGTCGCCTCGGATAATCCATATACCACCCGGGACGAAAATTATTTCGTTCCCGAATGGCCCGTTGGTCGCTTGCCTGGCGGAGCGAACGAGAATCCAGAGCTCTTGCTCCTCGCGCTGGCATCATTGGGAGCCCATCACCAGGCGATCGGGATAGACAGCCGCCAGCCCTGGCATCGGCGACTGTACACACGCGTATCTGCCTGGTTGGCCCACCGGTCTGGGGGGAGCGTTGTCAACTCTAAGAATGGTCGCTTGAAATTAAGCTTCGGATACACCGCTGCGGTGTGGCAGCAGGCAGCTTGTTCGGTATTTCGACCGATCGGGGAGCCAAAGAGCATGCTGGTATCACCACCGGTTCAGGCACCGACGGATAACGACCCTCAAACATTAAAAAGACAAACCTGGTTTCGGTTTAACCTTCTGGGTCATAAGAACGGGAACACACTTCATCTCCCGGCAGTCAAAATGGGTTATTTCAACCTGCATGGGTTGGAAGATGCGGTCGAATGGTATGGACAAAGCAGTTTTAGCGATCTCAATCAAGGAATTTCGGTTAACCAGGAAGATGGAAACGGCGAATCTGCTCCAGATGAAACCATCAGCTACCCCATCGCCCTGCGGCCTAGCGATATCATGCCAGGCGGAAAAGGGTCTCGTAACATGGCTCCGCGAGTGGTCTTTAGCGAGGCTTGCTATGGCGCCCATATTATAGGCAAGGATGTCGATCAGGCCATTGCGCTTAAATTCTTACAATCTGGCAGCCAGGCGGTGGTTGGTTCAACCTGCACTTCCTATGGCTCGATCACGACACCCTTAGTTGCGGCCGATTACCTGGGGGAAGCATTCTGGAAGGGTGTTAAAAATGGATTGCCGGTAGGAGAAGCATTGTGCAGGGCAAAGGTGTCTCTGGCGAGCGAAATGCACAAGCGTCAGGGTTATCTCGATGGCGAAGACCAGAAGACGCTCATATCGTTTGTTCTTTATGGTGACCCCTTGGCTCAACCGCTGGGCAATCTCCGGAGACCGAAATCGTTCCTCAGGCCACTGAAATCTTCGTTCAAGATACGCGCCGTGAGCGACCAGAGTGACCTGGTTGATGAGCCTCAATCTATCACCCCGCAATTATTGATGCAGGTGAAAAAGATCGTCGAGGATTACCTGCCCGGCATGTCAGGCGCGTACGTCAGCATAAGGCCCAGGCAGGATGGTAAATACCAGGCAAGAACGCGCAAACCAAGGCCAGCCGGAATCACTCAGCGCTGGAGGGGCAAGGCAAAAACAAAACCAGGAGAGAACCCGGCGAAAAATGTTGCCCAAAGCCAGGTTGTCATCCTCCATAAGCAAGTGCCTGAGAACGGAAATCAAGGCCGGCTGCATGACCATTACGCCCGCCTTACCCTGAATGAACGCGGTAAACTGGTCAAGCTGGTTGTCTCGCGGTAATCATTCGCCTGCCCACGTTTCTCGTTCACGCTTCAGCGATCTTGCAAGGCATCCGGCGTGGTTGATATATGGTATGATACCCCCCTGTGAGAAGCCAGGGTATCTTTTCGCCGCTTAGATGGATCTCGGTATTTTTTCTGCTGGCTGCTCTAATTCTGGCGATTCTTCAATTAGTAAAATTCAGCCGAGAGCGGGCTGCTTTCCCACCCGGACAGAAGATCGCCGGAATCCCTGTGGGGGGATTGGACCGGCAGCAGGCAGCCGAGCTCTTGCTGGAAGCATACTCAATCCCGATCGAAATCTACTATAACCAATCTGCGATCCAGCTTGATCCCTCGGTGATGGACTTCCAGCTTGACCTGGAGAGCATGCTGGCAGCCGCCGACCTGCAACGAACCCAGAAGAATTTCTGGGAGGAGTATTGGGACTATCTGTGGAATCGACCGACCAACCCCGGTGAAATCCCACTGCGCGCCACCTTCTCGGAAGAGCGATTGCGCACATTCCTGCAAACCGAGATCGCCCAGCGATATGACCAGCCTCCGTTGCCAGCCATGCCCGTTGTCGGCACGGTGAATTTCCAACCTGGCCAATCTGGTACTTCCCTGGACATCGACGGTTCGGTCTTGCTGATTGAGAACGCCTTGCGCTCCCTGACCCAGCGTCGGGTAACCCTGCCATTACAGCGCACCGATCCGGGCCGCCTTGCTTTTCACAACCTGCAAGTCCTCTTGCAGCAAGCCATCGACCTTTCTGAATTCGATGGATTGGTCGGTATTTACCTGCTTGACCTGCAAACAGCCCAGGAAATCCACTTCGCCCGCCGGCAAGGGGAAAACCTCCCCGTCCAGCCGGACATCGCCTTTACCGCCTCCAGCATCATCAAGATTCCCATCATGGTATCTGCCTTCCGCCGGATGGCCGCCGACGCGGATCCTGAAACCTTGAAGTTGATGGGCGACATGATCGATCTCTCGGGCAACGAAGCCGCCGATTGGCTGATGGACCGGGTAATCGACGCCACGCGCGGTCCGCTGGTAGTCACCGAGGACATGGAAGCCGTGGGGCTGGAAAATACATTCATGGCAGGATATTTCACTGCCGGCTCGCCGCTCCTGGCAATCATCGAGACCCCTGCCAATCGGCGGCTGGACGTGAACACCGACCCCGACCCCTATAGCCAGACCACGCCCTCCGACATTGGCATGCTGCTGGAAGACATCTACCAATGCGCCCAGACCGGGGGCGGCGCCCTGGTGGCTGCCTTTCCCGGTGAAATCGAGCAGGCCGAGTGCCAGATCATGATCGATTACCTGAAGCTCAACAAGCTGGGCTCGTTGATCGAAGCTGGGGTACCTGATGGCACTCAGGTAGCGCACAAGCATGGCTGGGTGTCTACTAATGGGATCATCAACACCATTGGGGATGCTGGCATCGTGTTCACCCCAGGAGGCAATTATGTGTTGGTGGTCTTTCTCAACCATCCCAATCAACTGATCTGGGACCCGGCCTCCAAGTTGACCTCTGAGCTATCCCGAGCGGTGTACAATTACTACAACCTGCCCGAGCAGTAATCAGGCGAGGGCTAACGGCTGGCCGATAGGGTATAATCCGATCACACTGCCCCCGTAGCTCAATGGATAGAGCGCCTGACTTCGAATCAGTAGGTTGTGGGTTCGAATCCCGCCGGGGGCGCCTAGATATGGGGGGAACCGATTCATTAAAATTCCCCTCCTTTCCGGAAATCCGGCTTTCCGGAAATCCGGCTCAGTCACTCAGACCGGCTTTGAAAGATGCCAATGACCAGCCAGACGAAGTTACGTGTCTATATGTTTCGTTACTCAGGGCGCAAGGCTTGAATTCGCTTATTAAAGTGTCAGGTGGCTAATAATTAAGACATGCTATTAAGATATGGAATAGTCTGTGGACCTTCAGGTAATACACATATCCTGGCCCGAGCTCCAAACCTGTGGATCAACTCAGATATTGTCTCTTCAATATTGGCGCATGGTCGTAGCAAAGCCTTTTCGATTTGTCCAGCCGTTAGATTTTCGGAGTGAACATAAACGTCAGCCTTAAGAAGTATCTGAGCCTGAATTTGCGCCTGCCATTGGTCCTGCTTGAGAAAACCGGGGGCACGAATCGTATCAAGCAGAGACAGAGGATCAATGGCTTCACACAAGAGCTGGCCATACAATCCGTGATCCGGAATACCGTCCCGACACTCCGTAGCGATGATGATGGCGCCGCCATGCCGGACAACTTGCGCAGCAGCGCTCATTCCCTTTACGGATTGGTATAAATTGAGATCCAACGGATAACCTGAATTGGTAGTGATGACAATATCATAGGGACGGTCAACCGGGATCATTGCTGTTTGCTTGACAAAGTTACATCCTTCCTGGTGGGCGTCGTCAATATTACCGGTGAAGATTCCGGTGACTTGTTTGTATTTATTGAGCGTCACATTAACCAGAAATATCGTTCCAACCTTGCCGGCGACCTCGCGGACTTCTTCCCAAATGGGATTCCCCCAGGTGATCCCCCAGGTGGCTTTGGGATGCGCGATCATGCGGGCGTCGTGATTGTGCAACACCGTCTGTAAGCCTGCCATGCCCGGCATGACAGCCTTTCCGCCACCCGAAAAACCGGCGAAGAAGTGTGGTTCGATGAAACCAGTCAGTACTTTAACATCACACTCAATCAATTCGCGATTGATCCAAATATCATGGCCCCGGCTGGTTTTTCCTAAGAAGACCTGCGTCGAGGAATCAAAGGCATTGTTTTGCATTATGCGGTAATTTTCCACCACTTCATCCCCCAGCATGTCTCGCAGTTCGATGCTTGTGTTATGGCGATGCGTGCCTAATGCATTGAAGAGCGTGATATTTTGGCTGGGGACATGCGTTAATTCACCCAAAACTGATGGGAGGATCAAGCGGAGAGGCATCGGCCGGGTGATATCGGAAAACACCACTCCCACGCGGTCAGTCGGTTTAACCAGGGCACGCAAGGGCATACTATTATTGGGATGTCTGAGTGCATCCACAATAGCATTGTTCGGATCAGCCAGGCCAGGCACGAATTTCGGCTCGATGACAGTGATGTTCGATTCGTCGTCCAGATCGATGACCAACCCGCTCGTTCCATATGATAGGGGGATTTTCATGACGCTCTCAGGGGATGCTTTATTGTCTATGGAACATTTTTAATCGCTTCCAGGTCTCCGATCATGGCTGCCTGGAGCACCGGACCCATATATTCATCCACCATTTCTGCGGTCAGGGGCACCGGCATATTTTCCAACTTCATCTTCAATTGTGGATCTTTTGCCGCGGTTAATGCCTTGTCGATCAAGGCTTCCTGGAATCCAGGAATATCATTCAACCTGGTTGGGAAAGCGATGCTTTGTTCGAACGCGATCATTCCCTGTGCAACAGCGATTCCCAATTCTCTCCCGCTCAAACCGTCAGGTCGTCGGTTCATGTAACCCTTCCGCCAATAAATTTCCCCAACTCTTCTTAGGGGCTCTTCGATAGCCGGTGCATAAAAGACCGTATAGTAAGGGTTCAGCAAACCACATGCCCTTCCATGGCTGAGAATGCTCACCAGGGAGAAGCTGGTAAGATGAGCACCACTCGTGCCACCTAGCATGATCGCATAAGCGCCGAGGTCGGTAGCCAACCCAAGGCCCTGGCGCGATCGAGAATCATGGGGATTATCTAACGCTTGAGGCAGGTAGGTGACCGCCAGTTCAATAGCTTCCAACGAAACAGCTTCTGTCTTTACGTAATTGGATTTACCGTAGGAATTGTACAGCACCTCCAGGGCGTGCGAGATCCCATCCAGTGCGCCGTCTACGGTCAAAGATACAGGTGCATTATATGTTGTCGAATAGTCAAATACCGCCTTTGGGGGCACGATGGCTTCGTCAACGATCAACTTTTTTTGATCCACCTTTATATCGGTAATATTTGAATACTTGGTCAGGTGGGCGCCCGAGCTCGACGCCGTCTGTATGGCGACATGGGGGAGAAGGGCCTTACCTTGAGCTTCGAGAGCCCATGTGACTAATCCGATGCCGAAGTATTCATCGACATTGCCCCCCAGGATTGACAACACGCCCGCAGCCTTGACACAATCGATCGTGCTGCCTCCCCCGAAACTGAGGATAACCTCTGGTTTAGTCGCCCGAATGGCGTACGTGATCCGAGCCAGGTCTTCGCGTGGGGCATTCGGAGAAGCGCCATCCAGCTCTGCCAGGATTTCCATGCCGGCGTTCGCCAACGATGCGCGCACCCTCCCCAACCAGGTTTCCGAACCCGGGAAACGATCTACGATCAAAATCGCTTGCTTTCCGACATCTTTTATAAACACGCCCGTTTGCGAGAGTACATCGATGCCGTGAAGATAATGATCGCCTTTGAACTCCATGATCAATTGCTGTGCATGACTAAAATCCGGCATCCTTCCATCGCCTCCGACGAATGCAATCTATGAAGATTGATTTTTGTGATGTCACTCAACCTTGTTCACAACTTATCGAAAAAGTTCCAATCTTCCTGTTTGAACGTCTATCACTTCAATAAATCGCCAAGATCTAACATTAGAACACAAGTTCATTGGATCCTCAATACCTATTATGCCTAAATTAGGCTTACCCCGTAAAGGGCGAGAGATCAAAATCATATCCCTTATCATGAACAAAGAGAAATCCGTTACCAATTCATACAAAATAGTAGGATAAAAATTGCCAACAGTGGCTCAGCCTGGCGTTTATCAAGCAAGACAGAGCAAAAGACTTAAGAAATCCTAATAATACTGTATAATTATGATCTAAATAGATCAATATATTTTGGGAATAACTGGGATAATTCCAATTCTTATTGACAATTATTAGGGTGGGGTTGTAAAATGTAAAACATTCAATCAACAAAGAAAAAATTTATACTATGTAATAAAAGGAGGCTAGGATGTTGAAGGGATTCCATATCCGCTTGTTATCCCTATTGGGGGTCGGAACAATGGCGGCGTTGGCTGCTTGCGTCTCCGTCGCTCCTTCAGCGACGCAACCCCCAGAGCAGGCTGAAGAGCCAACGGCAACCGCCGAGGCGCCTACTCCAGTGGGGCAAATATCAGAAAACATTGGGGTATACGCGGTTCCTGGCGATATCCCTTCCCTCGACCCACCTTACATGCTCTCCGAGGATACGATCGTCGGTTTCAATGTATATGAAACTTTGACGTTTTGGGACCCCGAGAAGGGTGTTGTGCCAAAATTAGCCACTTCATGGGAATCTAATCAGGATGGGAAAGAATGGACTTTCCACTTGCGGGAAGGGGTTACCTTCCATGACGGGACCCCCCTGACAGCCAACGACGTAAAAACCTCTCTAGATCGAAATATAGAGGTTGGCATGGTCGCCTACGACTTCATCGGCATCGAATCCATAGAGGTCACCGATGAACAGACCATCCGCTTCATCGCCAGTGAGCCTCGCAACTTGCCCTTGATACTCACAGCGCAATACGGCATGTTCATCTACAACGCTGCAGGAGCAGAAAAGGGTTCTGAATGGTTCGCACAAGGTAACGACGCCGGCACTGGTCCTTACCTGATCGAAAGCTTCGAACCTGCTAAGCGCGTCGTCCTGGCCCAATACAAAGATTATTGGGGTGGTTGGGAAGAGGGGCAGTTCACCAAGGTCATTCTGGAGATCGTCGAAGACCCGACTGTGCGAGACCAGATGATCCGTTCTGGAGAGGCAGACATAACCTTCGAGCTGCCTTTCGACTCGATCGAGACTATGGAATCGATCGAGGAACTTACTGTCTTTCCATACCAGCCATTAGCCCACCTGGTCGCTGGTTTCGACCTGGATAATCCCCCACTGGATAACTTGCTGGTGCGCAAAGCACTGGCGCACAGCTTCCCCTACGAGGCGGTGCAGGAGGGTATCTTCCTGGGCTACGGCGAGATTCCGAAAGGCTTTGGTCCAAACTCCTTGTGGAATCCACCAGAGGACTTCCCCCGCTACGAGTTCGATCTAGACAAGGCAAAGGCGCTGTTGGAAGAGGCCGGTTTTGGAGAGGGGTTTGAGCTCAAGCTAGCCCTATCGACCGGGGCAAAGGAGACCCGCGAGGCGATGGAATTGTGGCAGGGGGAACTTTTAAAATTGAAGATAAAGTTGAACATCCAGGAGCTATCCGGCGGTGCCTTTTGGGACTACGCTTATAATCCGGACAATGAGGAATTTCAAATCTTCGTGGTGCCAGCTTCGGGAGACGTTCCCTCCCCTTACGCCTGGCTGATCTGCTATACCAGTTCCCCCCTCGGCTGGATGCCGTATGTAGGGTATAACAATCCCGAATTCGATTCCCTGGTCTTCGAGGCCTGGGCGAAAGAGGCGACTAATCCAGATGAAGCCCGATCCCTATGGATAGAGGCGCAACGCATTCTGTACGAAAATGCGGTTTCGGTGTTCGCACTCGATTATCCATACGTGGCCGTGTACCGCGACGACCTGGTAGGCTTCGAGGCGAACCCACCCTATCCGTATATCGTTTTTTGGTACGACCTGCGGCGCAAATAGAAACCTTGCATTCCAGTCGTAAGCTCGGATGTGTGGGCAAACTATGCCCACACATCCATTTTCGGAAAATGAGTCCATAAAACCCAGCACAATCATCGATGAGGAGACATAAAATTGCCTGCCGAGGGCCTGTGTTATCTTACCGCAGTCGAAGCAATCAATCGGTTTAAAGCGAGGTCGCTCAGCCCCGTTGAGCTGATGCAGGCCATCGTAAAACGCTGTGAGACGGTAAATCCCAAGCTCAACGCCTTCACCTATACCTTCTATGATCGCGCACTAGAACGGGCGCACCAGGCCGAGTTGAGCTATTCCTTATCTGGAAGAAATACTCGACCATTAGAAGGCATACCGCTGGTTGTCAAAGACTCCACTGCCGTAAAAGGGGAGATATCGACCTTTGGCTCAAAGATATACGCCGACTATCGCCCCGATCATACCCATCCTGCCTTGGAACGCCTGTTGGAAGCCGGAGCGATCATTATCGCTCGCACGACCATGCCAGAATTTGGAGAAGCCGCCAATTGTTATACCCCACTTTGGGGTGTGACTCGTAATCCGTGGAATCTAGATTATGGACCTGGTGGATCCTCTGGCGGTGCGGGTGCTGCTGTAGCGGCAGGAATGACGCTCCTTTCCGATGGCTCGGATATCGGAGGCTCTATCCGCATTCCAGCCGCTTGCTGCGGATTGGTTGGATTCAAGCCACCCTATGGACGTAACCCCAACGATGCACTGAACACCTTCGACCCATACTACCAATATGGGCCTATCACCCGCTCGGTGGGTGACGCAGCCTTGATGCAAAATATACTCTCGGGTCACCACGTCGTTGATATCGGCTCCCTGCGGGAAAAAGTTGTCATCCCCTCAAATATGTTTGAGATAAAAGGCTGGAAGATTGCGTATTCGACTGATTTGGGTTTTTACCAGGTTGATAATGATGTGCATAATAACATGCTGCAAATCCTGGATATTTTTCGTTCGCTCGGCTGCAGTGTGGAAAAAGTCGAGCTGGGGTGGACCGAAGAGGTCTATGAGGCCTGGAAGACCATCAACGCGGCACATGGATCGGCAGCCAGGCGCGTAAAAGACCTACACGCCTGGCGGAGTCAGCTTGGAGATTACACGATAAACATTCTGGACATGGGCGCAAAGGTCGATGCCGGTCAAATCGCACGTGCTCTCGAGGTGCACGTATCCATGTATCGGATCATGGGTCCATTACTCGAAAGGTATGACCTGTTCGTCTGCCCCACCAATGCCATACCATCCGTGGAAGCTGATCGATCACCCCTCGATCTGGATATGTCGATCAACAGTGAGCCCGCCAGTCGAGTGACGGCAGAAGCTTGGTTCATGACCTATCCATTCAATATGCTCGGCCAGTTGCCGGTGATGAATGTGCCCAGCGGCTTTGCCTCCAATGGCATCCCAACAGGCATTCAACTGGTTGGCAGGAGTTACGATGACCTGCGTGTTTTTCGGGCTGCGGCAGCATTGGAAAGAGAAGTGCAGTGGCATCACTGGAGGCCGCCAATCTAGCAAGAAGGATGAACAAATGAGATTCCTGATCGGGCAATTTTCCCACGAGAGCAACTCATTCTGTACGCCCACCACTGGCGAAGACGACTTCAAACGTTGGGAATTAACGCGAGGCGATGAAATCATACAGGCGCACCTGGGGAAGCACACCGTGTTGGGTGGAATGATCGATGTACTGGCAAAGTCGGGCCACGTGCTCATTGGATCTGTCTCTGCCATGGCTGCGCCATCCGGCCCGATTGATGTTGCCTTCTACCAGCGGATTAAGGCCGACTTGCTTGATGCCATCCGAAAAGCGGGGGAATTGGATGGGATCCTGCTCAGCTTGCACGGCGCCATGAGCGTGGAAGAGATAGCTGGCATCTACGACCCTGAGGGCGATCTGGTAGCTGGGATACGCACGGCTGTTGGCCCGAGCGTGCCAGTGGCGGCGATATTCGATCTACACTCCGACATGTCGGACCTCCTGCTCGACAACGCGAATCTTACCCTGGCTTACAATGAAGAACCACATCGCGATGCTTACGAACGCGGCCAAGAGGCTGCCGAGCTGATCCAGCGCATTCGCAGGGGCGAGATCCAGCCGGTTACCGCTCGTGAGCGGGTCCCGATGCTGCTCCCGGCAATCAACATGGCAACAGACCAGGGGCCAATGTACAGCCTGCACCAGATGCGCGCCGAATTGGAAAAAATCCCCGATGTGATCGATATCTCGCTTCATCCGGGTTTCTACGGCGCAGACCAGCCAGATGTCGGTTTCAGCGTGGTTTGCACCACCGATCGAGATCCTGCACTGGCAAGGGATTTGGCGCGCAAGATCGCGCGAGCCGCCTGGGAAATACGCGAGCAATTCCTGGTCGATCTGACACCCATCCCCGAGGCGGTCGCTCAAGCATTGGCAAATCCCGAACCGGTGGGCCTGATCGATGAGGCAGACGATCCTGCCGGAGGCGCACCTTCGGACAGCGTAGAAGTCTTACGGGGAATGCTGTCGGGTGGAGTCCGGTATGGAGGGGTATCTACCATCAAGGATACCCAGGTAGCCAGGCAGATGGCCCAGCTTGGCGAAGGGCGCAGGCTGAGCACCCTGCTGGGAGCCAAGACCGACGCGCTGCATGGCAAGCCGGTGGAAGTGGAAGGACGGATCGTGAAGATACACCGTGGTCCGATACCGCTCGATACCTGGTCGGGAAGGGTGTTCGAGCTGGGCATCATCGGAGTGTTGGACGTGAATGGTATTCTCGTCGTGGTCACCGAGCAGAAGGTAGTGGCCGAGAATTACGACATATTTGAGATCCTTGGTTTCGACGTGTCGAAAATGCAGGTGGCCGCCTTCAAGGGGCTTGGCCTGCACATTCGCCAGGCATTAACTGGAAAAATCAACTCCTTCATTCCAGTAGATGGGGTCGGCGTGACCCACCCGGACGTGCGCAAGTTAGGGCCATATCGCCACCTACGCCGGCCTATCTGGCCGCTGGATGCAGCGCCGGTTTCGCCGGTCTCACCCTGAGAACAGGTGAATTACCAGAACCCGCTCTATGGTCTTTTCACCCGCACAACTTCATATACGGTATCCGGAGTCGGGGGAGTATCGAAACGGGCATTAACCACGTCAAGGACATTGCCAAACCGGGCCACCGTGGTCGGAATCCTGAAGAGCGGGCTGGAGATAGTTGCCACTACATCGCCGGAACTGAACCGGGCATCCAGTCGTACCACGGAGATCTGATTCAAGAAGTTCTGCACCACGTGCAGGGTCCTGCCGTGCAGCAGTATGCCGTCGCCAGCGGGGACAGAGCCGCTGTCCAGGTCGATTAGAGTCGCCAGGCCAGTTGCCGGGTCAACCCGATACAGAGAAGCCAATGTAGTGTTTACAACGATGAGCGACCTGCCGTTGGGAGTGGCGGCGATGCCCTTGGCATTTGACTCACCAGGTGCATACTCGAAATCGCCGCTCAGGGGGAGCTCCTCACTCTCCGGTTGCCTGGGCAGGCTGCCATCGCGCTGGAGCCATACACTATAGAGAACCGGACGGAAGGAGTCGGTGAAAAAAACCGCCCGTCTCGTCACCACCACGTCATTGATAAATGTCGTCGGCTCGCCCGTGAGTTCAATAGAGGCAATCTCTGTCCCGTCAGAAGCGTCATATACAAACGCTGAGCCAGTTGGCCCACCTGCCATGCAGAGCAGATCTGTTCGCCGGTCGAATTTAAGCCCGATAGCCTGGTGCCCGGCCTGGCCTGTGACGAGCACCGCACCCTGTCCGGTTCGCAGGTCGCCGCGCTAAATCGCACCAGTAGGGATGGAGCCAACGAAGAATGTAGAGCCCCGCCCTATAACGATTCCTTCCGGCTGGAAACCATTTGGAAGGGGGATAGTCTCCGAGAAAGGGACCGCTTAAGGTTGTCTAAGTCAATAGGGTAAAAGTACTTGTAACCAAAAAAGCCTGCCGGTCTGGCAGGCTTGTCTATCAAGAAGTGGGACCAGGTTATTTACTTACGGCAGGATGGCGAACACGCGCGCCGGAAAACCTGAGCCATCCTTGGGCTTGGGGAAAGCCACCACAACCAGCGCTCCCGCCTCAGGCACTTTATCCAGGTTCGTCAAAAGCTCGATCTGGTAATGGTTTGTGCTGAGGATGTAGGCTTCCAGGGAATAATCACCCTGGCTGGTAGCGATGCCCGGGTCTGTATCGGTCGGCTCGTGACCGGAGGCGGTGATCTTGCGCACCTCGTACAGGTATTTCAGCACTGCCAGGCTCCAGCCTGGATAGTGGGCGATCCCTGCCCCGTCTTTGTTCTGCATGGCAGCCATGTCCGGCCAACGCTTGGACCAATCGGTGCGCATGGCCACAAAAGCCCCCCGCGGGATTTTGCCATGCTTCTTCTCCCAGGCGCGTATATCATCCATGGTAATCGTGTAGTCCGGGTTGGCTTCCACCTTCTCGTGCACGTCGATCACCACCAGCGGCATCACCATTTCCTTGACATCGATCTGGTCCACCGTGCGCAGGCCGCGGATAAAATGGGCGGGTGGGTCTACGTGAGTGCCCCACTGGCCAACATGGGTGAAGAGCTGGGCGTAGAAGCCTGTACCCAGGCTTCCCGGACCGGGCGGGTTGCTGTCGTACCAGTACAAGAGCTCACGCTGCTCGTCGGGAAAGCCGGGCCAATGGGGAATGCCAGGTTCAAAGGTGTGGGTGAGATCGACGAATTCCTTGTGCCGGATGATGTTCCAGACCCCGGTGAGCGGGCCTCGCTGCGGGGCTACACCCATGGTAAACACTGCCAGGATTGTCACCACACCCAGCACAAAACCAAATAAGAATTGCCTGTTTCTCATGGCCGTCCTCCTGTATGGGATGGGATTCCAGGATTCTCCAATAAAGGACCTCTTTTACCGGTCCCACTCCTTTATCGCTGAATTAGTGTGAGTAGAGAAACCTGATGTAAGCCAATTGAAAGAACGATTAACCAGATACCCCCTTTAGATGACGAAATGATTATACCATTCAGGTAGCACCATATTAAATATGTAAGTTTAAACATATTTTAACAGATAGAATGAATCCAGGATCGTGCAAGATCTTTTCTGTAAAAGTGGTCAGGTGATCCATTTTTAATACTTCAGAACCTTGCAAATGACAAATAAATCCTGCCAGTCTCCCAGGTCTCGCTGATCTCCATCAGTAAGGCACTCACCAACCTCAAGCAAGAAGCTTCATTGGGGAAGATGCCTGCTACTCGGGTGCGACGTCGGATTTCCAGGCACACTCGCTCCAGACTGTTGACCGTGCGGATCCGGCGCCAGTGATCTTCCGGAAAGGAAAAAACGGTCAAACCTTCCGGGATGTTGCCTTCCAGCCAATCGGCAAGGCTGGAAGCGCTGTGCGCATATTTCTCAACCGTTTTGCGCAGCTGGACTTCGGCCTGGGCTCGATTGGGAGCATTGAAGATGGCTCGGATATCTGCTGCCACTTCCCGTTTCACGTTCAGGCGAGGCACATACTGGCTAGCGTTCTGCTGCAAGTGAAACTGGCAGCGCTGCCACGGCACACCGCTAAAAACTGCTTTGCTGGCTGCCTGCAGCCCAACATGGGCATCGCTGATGATCAGCTCTACACCGTTCCACCAGACCTTGCAGGAAGTCTCGCCAGTGCAGCTCTTGTTCACCCAGCGAAACGGACACGCCCAGGATCAGGCGCTTGCCGTCCAGGTTCACCCCGCTGACAATCAGCACAGCTGCATCCCGGACCTACCCATCGACCCTTACCTTCTCGTACATGGCATCCAGGTACAGGTAGATGACAGTTCCCAGCGGCCGGTTGCGCCAGGCTTCCAGAACTTCATCCAGCAAGGCAGCCGCCCGACTGACCTGCGTGGAGGAGACCTCGCTGCCGCATAATCGCTCAGTGATGGCAGCCACCTTGCGGGTGGACACGCCCTGCACGTACATCTCGGCCAGCGCCAGCATCAGTGCCCGCTCACTGCGCAGCCCCTTCTCCAATGCCTGTGGGTCGAAGCCGCCTTCCCGAATCTGGGGTATGTCGAAGGTGATCGGCGCGATCCGGGTGCTGACCGTCTTGGGCTTGAAGTCGTTGCTGTGTCCCTGGCGCTTAGCAGATCGTTCGTACGGACCAACGCCCAGATGTTTCTGGCGTTCGACTTGCATGACAGTATTGATCACAATGCGGATCAACTCAGGCAGGAAATCCAGGCCTTGCTCAGCCACCTGTTCAAGTAATTCGGTTGGTAAGGTAAAATCATCCTGGTAGGTCATGGTGTCTCCTTATTTGATCAGAAATTTATAAAGATACACACCACGAGCGTACGATCAAATAAGCTGCTCGCACTTCGTGGGCGGCGATAGTCCTTAGTCAGGCAACGCCGCATATTGACACTGCAATCACTCGCCAGCACCTATTTCTAGACCTCCTGAACAACAAATCCCCCCTTTTTTCACCCCTGGTTCACCCGATGGGGGATAGAACATTCGTTCTTTTTGTGGCACAATTGTCATCAGCGGTGACATAAGGCCCCATAACTCCTTACCCCTTGAGGGTCTCAGAAAGTCTGGGCTAACACACTCACCCGTGCCACGCATAGCCGTTTCAGGCTCTAAATAAGAATGGCCCTTTGAGGTCTCCGGGTGCGCACCGCTCCTTTGTGGCAGACAAGGAGATTGCATCATGCCAAAGCGTATCCAAGCCAGTGGACAAGCGCTTGTTCAAGCGCGCTATCACATCACAGGGGGATGCGATACTGACAAGAACATCATTGTTGCCGCCGTTTTCCATGCAGATACAGGCCATCTTGTTGCTCAGGAGTTCAAGCAGCATCGGGAAGATGCGTTACGCTGTGCCGAATGGTTTCGTTCCCAGCAGGTCGAGTTAGTCGTCATCGAGAGCACCGCTAATTACCATTTACTGTATTACGACGTTCTACGCAGCCAAGAGATCCATGTCGCTGTGATCAACCCTGTAGTGGTCAAGTCACTCTTGCGAGTGGAAGGAAAATCGGATAAAGGTGATGCGATGACGCTCGCTCGATTAGCCGCCAGTTTTGACTTGAAAGCCTCCAACATGCCTGATAACCAACAACGCGAGCTGAGATTGCTCTTCAAACGCATTGATGCCTGGAAGATGCAACGCGTCCAGATCACCAACCGGACAAATGGCATCCTCACCGGCTGCGGTTTCACCGTTTTTCGCTTGGTTCCGATCAACAGTTCGACCGGTTTCAAAATCATCCAGGCGATCTTGGACAACCGTCCACCCGCAGAGATCGCTGCTTTACATCGCACTCGGGCAAAACGAGCTGAGATTGAGAAGAGTGCTGCGGTTGAGCTCCCGGATTATGTCAAGCCTTACCTGCAAGAAGTCTTGTTCGATTGAACCACCTAATCCTGTGAGCGAGTGATTCAGTTGTTAAGGTTCTGCGCTTGCACGATCGAGGCTACCGATTGCCTTCTAGATCATTTTGCGTGGCCCACGAAGTGCGAGCGGCTTTCTGGTGTCGGAACCTTTAGGATACACCCGACCTACTGTCCTTTGAAAACTAACGTAAGTTTTGTGCAATCCGAGGCCGAATCGCGAAAAACGGCCCAAAACTGAAAGATTTCCCGTTGCGCAGCAATGCCGTACCTTACCAACTGAATCCGGACCCTGTATGCTCATGACCATTCCCGATCGAGCGAGGAAGGGTTATGAGCAGCTACGAAAGCGAAGTACAGCACACCCAGCATGCCTTTCTGGTGGCCTGGGGC